>Ga0335083_10001396_pt1 | contig 33430 bp, 32 predicted proteins | sample Lox_Sample_42_FD_206716 | JGI IMG/M metagenome (GOLD analysis project Ga0335083, IMG submission 206716) | Soil microbial communities from Loxahatchee National Wildlife Refuge, Florida, United States - Lox_Sample_4.2 | ecosystem: Environmental > Terrestrial > Soil > Wetlands | place: USA...
GCCGGGCCGGCGGGCGCGGCAAGCGGCGTGAGACCCGAGGCGGGGCCAGAGTCGGGCCCAGAGTCGGGCGGCGCTGTCGCGCGGCGGATCTCCGCGGCGCTGCTGACCTGGACCGTTATGCTGCTCTTCCCGGTCAGCGCGGCGCTCGCGCTGGCCGCGCACCCGATCGTCTCCGTGCTGCTTTCCGGCGCGAGCGGCTGCAACCGCAGCGCGCTGACCAGCGTCGGCACCCGGATGCTCATCGTCTTCGCGCCGCAGGTGCTGCTGTACGGCCTCGCGGTCGTGCTGTACGGCATCCTGCAGTCGCACCGCAGGTTCGGCGCGCCCGCCCTGGCGCCGCTGCTTTCCTCTCTCGTGGTGATCGGCGCCTACGCCGGCTTTGACGCCGTCGGCGGCGCCTACGTGAACGAGCTCGGCGAACTGCCGCCGCACGCCGAGTACGTGCTGTCCGGCGGCACGACGCTCGGCGTGCTCGCGCTCGTGCTCACCGCCGTCATCCCGGTGTGGCGGCTGCATATCCGCATCCGTCCCACCCTGCGCTTCCCGGCCGGCGTTGGCTCGCGGGTCCGCCGTCTCGCCATGACCGGGGTGGCCGCCCTGATCGCGCAGGATGCCTCGGTCGCCGTGGTCATCGTGCTCGCCAATCACTACGGCGCGGACGGGTCGCTGGTGATCTACGGGTTCGCGTGGGCCGTGTTCGTCGTCCCCTACGCGGTGCTCGCGATCCCGATCGCGACAAGCGCCTTCCCCGAGCTTTCCATGCATGACGTGCAGGCGGGCCCGGGTTTCGACGCGACCGCCGCCGCGTCCACCAGGGCCGCCATGGTCGCCTCCTGGCTGGGTGCCGCGGTGCTGATCGGCGCGCGCGAGCCCATCGCGCGCGTCTTCGAGTCGCGCTCGCCCGAGGGCGCGTCCGTGCTCGCGCTCGCCCTCGCCGCCTTCGCGCTCGGCCTCGTCGGCTACGGCCTGTCCGCCAACCTGTCCCGCGTGCTTTACGCGCGCCGCCGCAACGGCGCGCCCGCCGCGGCCATCGCGGGCGGCTGGCTGCTCGTCATCGTCGCCGACGTGCTCATCGTGCCGTTCGTGCCCGCCACGCGGGTAGTGCCGGTGCTCGGGCTCGGCACCACGTTCGGCCTCACGGTTTCCGGTATCGCCCTGCTCGTGCTCGTCCGCCGCGAGCGCGGGCCCGCGGCGCTGCGCGGGGTGTCCCGGGCGTTTCTCGCCGGGCTCGCCGGGTGCGCGGCGGGGGCGCTGGCCGGCTCGGCGCTCACCGCCGTCCTTCCGGCATCGGAAAAGTCCGGCCTCCTGGTCAATATCGGCCTGTCGGTGGCGGTGACAGCCGTCGTCGCCGGCGTGTTCGCCATGGTGGTGCTCGGCCTCGACGACGGTGACCTGCGCAGCGCGCTGTCTCGGCTGCGCACGAGGCCGTCGGTGGAAACCGGGCCGTCGGCGGACGCGTGACCCGGCCGGTTCACGGCGGTGCCGCCGCGGCGACGGTGACCTTCGTGATCGGCACGACGGCGGGCGGGACGGGCGAGCACGTCAGGACGCTCGCCGCGGGACTGGCCCGGCGCGGCGCGGTCGTCACGGTCGCGGGGCCCTCCTCGGCGGACCGGCGCTTGCGTTTCTGGTCGCTGCCCGGGGTGGCGTTCGTGCCGGCAGAGGTCACCGGCCGGCCGCGCGCGGCGGACATCGCGACGATCGCGCGGCTGCGGCGCACGCTGGCCTCCGCCAGCGAACAGGCGCTGAGGCGAGACGTGAGGTCCGAGACGGGCGCCACGAGCGTGGTGCACGCGCACGGGCTGCGCGCCGGGGCACTCACCGTCCTCGCGCTGGCCCGCCCGCCCAAACCCCGCCGGCCCAAAACCGGCCAGCCCAGCCCCGGCCAGACCAGTCCCGGCCAGACCAGTCCCGGCCGGCCGGGACTTGTCGTCACGGTGCACAACGCGCCGCCCGCCGGCATCGCCCGCGGCCTGATCTACCGCCTGCTCGAACGGATCGTCGCCCGTAGCGCCGACCTGGTCCTCTGCGTCTCACCCGACCTGGAACGCCGCATGCGGGCCGCCGGGGCACGCCGGACCGACCGCGCGGTCGTCGCGTCACCCGACCCGCCCGGCCACGAACCCGTTCCGCCTGGACTTAATCGGCTAACCACCAGACCGCCCGCCACTCAGCCACCCCGCACCCAGCCGCCCGGCATCCCGGCGGACCGGCCGCTCGTCTTCGCCGCCGGCCGCCTCGTCACGCAGAAGGGGTTCGCCACCCTTCTCGAGGCCGCCGCCGGCTGGCAAGACCTGCGCCCAGTCCCGCTGCTGGCGATCGCCGGAGACGGCCCGCTCGCCGCCAGCCTGCGGAGGAAGGCCGCACCGCTCGGCGACAACGTGCGGTTCCTCGGCCAGCGTGACGACGTGCCGGCGCTGCTCGCCGCGGCCCAGGTCTTCGTGTTGCCGAGCCTGTGGGAGGGGCAGCCGCTCGTGCTCCAGCAGGCGCTGCGGGCCGGCGCCGCCATCGTGGCCACCAGAGTTGGCGGCATTCCCGTCCTGACCGGCGAGGACGCGGCGCTGCTCGTCGCATCGGGCGACGCGGAAGCGCTCGCCGCCGCGGTCCGCAAGGTGCTCCGCGACCCCGCGGTCGCGGCCCGCCTACGAAACGCCGCCCGCGTGCGGGCGGCAACGCTGCCGACAGAGAACGACGCGGTCCAGGCCGCGCTCGCGTCGTACGCCTCCGCGACCGCTGCCGCGGCGACACGGTGAGCCGCCGCCAGGCATGCCGGTTCCTGCGTGATACTTGAGAGCGTGCCCCTGCAATCAACCTGCCTGTGCCTGCTCGTCAGGGACGGCGCCGACGGCGTGCGCGAGGTGCTGCTCGGCCACAAGAAGACCGGCTTCGGCCGGGGCAAGATCGTCGCGCTCGGCGGTCACGTCGAACCGGGCGAGTCGGCCGCTGAGGCCGCGGCACGCGAGGTCAAGGAGGAATCAGGCCTGCTCGTCGCGCCGGATGCGCTGACCGAGTCGGCCCGCATCACCTTCCTGTTCCCCGAACGTCCCGCCTGGGACATGAAGGTGGCGGTCTTCACCGCCGCCGGCTGGTCCGGCGAGCCGGCGGAGACCGCCGAGATCCGCCCCTGCTGGTTCCCTGTCACGGCCCTGCCGTTCGACCGGATGTGGGACGACGGCAAGCGCTGGCTGCCCCGCGTGCTTGACGGCGAACGGCTGCGCGCCACCTTCAGCTACGAGCGGGACAACGAGACCGTCGCCACCGCGACGATCACATCGCTGACCTGACCAAGCGGCGGAATCACGGCCAGAACACCTAACATAGGCAACAAGAGTTGACCGTGAGGAAACCGGGAGCTTACGAGGCGCCGGGTCACCTCGCCCACCGGAGGATTCCATGACTGAGAGCGAGCCGCGGGTCACCGTCGACGGCTTCGTCGGCCAGATCGACGCGACCCAGGTGCCGCGGTACGGCGGCGAGCCGACGTTCGCGCGGCTGCCGCGCCTGTCTGACGTGTCCCCATCCGGTGTGGGCACTGCCGACGTGGCCATCCTCGGCGTGCCGTTCGACTCCGGCGTGAGCTACCGCCCTGGCGCCCGGTTCGGCCCCGGCCACATCAGGGAGTCCTCCCGGCTGCTTCGCCCCTACAACCCGGCGGCCGACGTCTCGCCGTTCGCGGTGCAGCAGGTCGCGGACGCCGGCGACCTCGGCGTGAACCCGTTCAACATCGACGAGGCCATCGCCGCGATCGAATACGGCGCGCGCGGCCTGCTTGAGCGGGCGCCACGGCTGCTCACCCTCGGCGGCGACCACACGATCGCGCTGCCGCTGCTGCGCGCCATGCGGGCGACGCACGGCCCGGTCGCGGTCGTCCACTTCGACGCGCACCTGGACACCTGGGACACCTACTTCGGCGCCGCCTACACGCACGGCACCCCGTTCCGCCGCGCGTTCGAAGAGGGCCTGCTCGATCCCGAGGGATGCCTGCATGTCGGCATCCGCGGCCCGCTCTACGGCGCCGACGACCTGGTCCGCGACGCCGACGTCGGCTTCCGCGTGCTCCCGGCGACCGACGCCGACCAGCTGGGCACGTCGGGGATGATCGAGGCGATCGCGGCCCGAGTCGGCGACCGCCCGGTCTACGTGAGCGTCGACATCGACGTGCTCGACCCCGCGTTCGCCCCCGGCACGGGCACCCCCGAGGCCGGCGGCCTGACCAGCCGCGAGCTCCTCGCCGTGCTCCGCTCCTTCGCCAGGCTCAACCTGGTCGGCGCGGACATCGTCGAGGTGGCGCCCGCCTACGACCACGCCCAGATCACCGGTATCGCCGCCGCCCACGTCGGCTACGAACTCCTGTCTGCCCTGGCGCTGCGCAAGAACTAACCCCATTCTCACAATCAATCCACGAAACGGGTGCGGCTTACTCCCGAAGCCACCAGCGCCTCCGAATTCCGTCATTACCCGCTTCGGTCCGCGCCTCACTACTCGTCAACACCCTCGAGCCGCAACTGGTACCGCCGTGGTACCGCCGTCACATGGCCGCACCGGCAAGATGTACCGAGTTTGGGCGGGACAAAAGCGGCAAATAGGCGTGATTTTTGCCCCAACCGCGGTATACGTCTCGGCTACTCAGGTCAGCACTAAACGGGAGGTAGTTGTGAGCAAGATGGGGAAAGCACGAGAGGCCGGCACGCGCCGCAGGCGGAGCGGGCTCCTCGCCGCCGCGCTGCTGGCTGGCGCCTGCGTGATCCTGGGCTTCGCCGCCCCTTCGGCGCTAGCCGCCGGCGTGGGTCCGGTGACCGACGTGAGCAAGGCCTGCAGTGGCCAGAACGCCGAGACCGAGGAGGCCACGGCACCGCCGGACTACGTCTACGTGGCGTGGATCGGCTGCCGCGGTGAGGGCTTCGCCCGCTCGGCCGACGGCGGCGTCCACTTCTCGAAGCCGATCACCTTGCCAGACTCAAGCGGCTCCGACGACCCCGCCGTGGCCGTGGCGTCCGACGGGACCCTGTACGTTTCTTACCTCCGCTACCACGGCGTCTACGCCTACCCTGTCGTGGCGAGGTCCTTCGACCACGGGGCCACGTTCTCCGTGGCCTCCCTCGTCCCGCACCAGAAGGGCAACTGGGGCGATAGGGACTTCCTGGCCGCAGGCCCGCACGGCACCGTGTACGTCACCTGGGACTACGGGCCAAGCGCCAAGGACGTGAAGATCGTCTGCAGCCCCGTCGGCAGCTGTGCCTACTCGGCGGTGGACGCCACCGCGGTGATCCAGAAGTCGACCGATCACGGGAAGACCTGGGGCCCGATCACCGTGATGCAGCCGGGATTCCCGGCGGGCGGAGGCTACGACGCGTCCGTGCTCGTCCAGCCCAACGGCGTGATAGACGCCTTGATATGGGGTCACCACCTCAACCCGGTCACTTTTGCCGTGCAGCCTGGGCACGAGTACTTCACCTCCTCGCGGGACGGCGGCAAGACGTGGTCGCGGGCGGTGGAGGTCGGGAGCAGCGCCGGCTCCATCGCCAAGCTCACCTGGTGGATCGACGGTGACCTGAGCACTGACCGGGCAGGGAACCTCTACGCCACCTGGGACACCCAGACGGCCGCCGGTGACATCGGCTGGCTCTCCTACTCCGCCAACCACGGCAGGACCTGGTCCAAGCCGCGGCGGGTGACGCAGGACAAGGGCAACGCCATGCACATCGTGGAGTCGGTGGGCACAGGCCCGGGCGTCGCCGCCGTCGCCTGGCAGACCGACAGCTCGCCCAAGGGCTATGCGACCTTCCTGCGGCCGTTCTCCATCAGGAAGGGGTGGCTGGCGCCGGCCATCCGGGTCTCCACCGGGTACGGCAACCCGAAGATCTGGCCGGGAGACACGTTCGGCCTCTCGCTGCTACCGGCCATGCGCGGCGCATTCGCCCCGGAGCGAGTCGGCCTGACCTTCGGCAGCGCCATCGGAACATCACCGGACTCGGAGATCTACGCCACGGTGGTGCGACTCACAGCGTGACCACGATCTTGCCGTGAACATGGCGCCCGGCCTGCAGCGTAACGGCGGCCCTGATCTGCTCGACAGGGAAGGTCGCGGCGATCGGCACGGTGATCTCGCCGGCCACGATCGCCGCGGCGATCCGCTTCGCGGCATCCATGTGCTGAGGCGGTCACCCGTTAATGAAGGCCGTCACCCAGAGCCTGCCGTGCACGAGCAGCACGCTCACGGCGCTGTCGCCGCCCAGCGCCGCCGCATTCCGGCGAGACCGTCGGGTGTCGGCGACCCGTACAGCCGCAGCCGCGCCACGCCGCCGTCGGGGAAGACATCGAGCCGGACCAGGTCGCACGCGCCGGCGGGACTCACCCGGAACCGGTGCACCGTGTCAGGCAGCAATTCCGCCGCGGGCAGCAGCGGCGCCCACGACGAGTGCTGTTCCCAGTCGCCGCCGGCGTAGCCGCGAAGCGAGGCCATGCCGGGGGAGTTGCCGATGTAACCGGAGGTGTCGATCTCCACCAGGGACACGAAGGCAGCCGCGGCGAACCCCACGATCAGCCACTCGTTGCCGTCGGAGCGCCGCCGCCTGGTCTCCCATCCCTCGCCCATCACCCGAGAAAGACCTGGCGAGATCGCGTTGCGCGGCGATGAGTAGAACCGGTCGCTGCACGCCCGCACGTCGCCGCCGTTCTCCAGCGCCGCCAGGTCGAAGGTGAGCCCGTCGAGCAGCGAAGGATCGGGCACCACCTCGCCGTGCACCCGCAGCCGGGCCACGCCGCCGTCGGGGTAGATCGTCAGGCGCACATGCGAGAACCGCGGCCCAGGCTCGACCGTGAACACGTGCCGGGAGTCGCCCGTCAGTAGCGACCGGGGCACGATCTCCGTCCACTGGACCGAGGCCAGCGCGGCAGCGGACGCATACCCGGCCACGTAGCAGGCCTCCACCGAGCAGGCCTGCGGGAAGTTCCCCGTGAAGTGCGCGGTGTCGACGACGACCGCATGCACCACGCCGGGCGCGCCGAGCCGCACGATCGCCCAGTCGTGATCATCCGATGACGGCAGGGAACCGGAGGGCCCGCGCCGCCGGCGCGTCTCCCACCCGTCGTACAGCTGCCCCTTGTGCCCGAAGGTGGCCGGCCTGAAGCCCGGCGCCCCCGGCGTGACCAGGTTCTCCTTCTCCGCGAAGAACTCGTCTGACGCCGCCACCACCGAGCCGCGCAGCGCCCGCGACGCCAGGTCGGGGAAGGCCAGTGGCCCGTAAGACTCGTCAAAGCTCAAGCGGCCCGCCTCCCCGTGCGAGCAGCCGCCCGCGTGGCGGATCGGCCGGCGTCACCTCGACACCGCCCAGCCATACCCGGGACACCCGCCCGGTCAGCGTCCGTCCCTCATACGGCGTGACCGGGTGCCGGTGCAGCAGGTCCGCGCCCCGCACGTCCCACGAAACGTCAGGATCGAACGCCACCAGGTCCGCGTCGCATCCCACGGCGATCCGTCCCTTGGTCGGCAGCCCGGCGAGCGACGCGGGGAACGCGGCCATCCACCGCGCGACATCCGCCAGGGTGAACCCGCGCCGCCGCGCCACCGACCAGATCACCGACAGCCCCAGCTGAAGCGAGGAGATCCCGCCCCACGCGGTCCTGAAGTCACCGTCTGGCAACCCCTTCAGCGCGGGCGCGCACGGCGAATGGTCGGACACCACCCCGTCGATGGCGCCGTCGCCGAGCGCCCGCCACAGCGCCTCCCTGTTCACCGCGTACCGCACCGGCGGGCAGCACTTGAACTCGGTGTGCCCCGGCTGTACGTCCTCGGCCGCGAAGAACAGGTAGTGCGGGCACGTCTCGGCCGACAGCTCGATGCCCGCCGCCTTCGCCGAAGAGATCAGCGCGGCGCACTCGCCCGCGGCCAGGTGCACGATATGCGCGCGGGCGCCGGAGTAGGCGGCCGCCGAGATCACCGTCTCGATCGCCCGCCGCTCCGCCACCGGCGGCCGCGACGCGACGAACTCGTCGTAGGACGGCCCGGCGGGCGCGCTCACCTCGCCCGGGTCCTCGGCGTGCACGATCATCGGCGCGCCGGATGCGGCGAGCGCCTTCATCGCGGCCCGCAGCTCCTCACGCGACAGCGGCGGGAACTCGGCGATCCCCGAGTCGATGAGGAAGCACTTGAACCCGACGACGCCCGCGTCGAGCATCGGCCCGATCGAATCCGCGTTGCCCGGCACCGCGCCGCCCCAGAACGCCACGTCGACCGCGCATTCCCCGTCTGCCGCGGCCGCCTTGACGCGCAGCGCGTCCACCGTGGTGGTGGCAGGCGATGAGTTAAGCGGCATGTCGCAGATCGTGGTGACCCCGCCGGCGAGGGCCGCCCGCGTCGCCGTCGCGAACCCCTCCCACGCGGTCCGCCCCGGCTCGTTCACGTGCACGTGCGAGTCCACCAGCCCAGGCAGCAGCGGAAGGTCACCCAGGTCGACGGTGCGGTCCGCGTCCCGCCGCAGGTCGTAGTCCCCGATCTCGACAATCTGACCATCCCGAACGACAGCGGCCGCCTCCGTCACCCCACCGGGCAGCACCATGCGCCTGGACCTGATCAGCAGCGTCTCGGTCATAGCCATGCGAAGCTGGTCGCGGAGTCGGCCGGGTCGACGGGAATGTACTCGAGCCCCACCCACCCGTCGTACCCCTGGCCGGCGAGCTGCCGGAAGAGCGGCGCGAAGTCGAGCGTCCCGGTCCCCGGCGCGCCGCGCCCCGGCGGGTCGGCGACCTGCACATGCAGGATTTTGTCCCGGCAGCCCGAGAGCACCTCAGCCACGTCTTCCCCCATCTTCGCCAGGTGGTACAGGTCGGCGAGGAAACCCGCGTTCCGCGCCCTTGTCGCGTCGATCACCGCCAGTGCCTTGCCGCTCGTGTCGACGGGAAAGCCGGGGATGTCGACCGAGTTGATCGCCTCGACGAGCACCGACGCGCCGATCCTCGCCGCCGCCTGCGCCGCGAACGCCAGGTTCTCGATCGCCACCGCGTCCTGCTCCGCGCCGTCGGCCCCCGGCACCCGCAGCCCGTACGGTGCGTTCAGCCGGGTACATCCCGTCCGTGCCGCGATGTCCACGCACGCAGCGACATTCTCCCTGAATTCTCGCGTCCGCGCTGGATGCGACACGATGCCGCGGTCTCCAGCCGCCATGTCTCCAGTATGGAAATTAAGCGAAACCAGCTCAAGACCGGCATCCGCGATCGATCTCACGAAGGCGTCGGCCTCCGCGTCGGACGGCGCCATGGCATCCCAGGGCCACCAGAACTCGACCCCGCCGAACCCCGCCGCCTTCGCGGCGTCTGCCCGCCGCGCCAGCGGCAGTTCGGTGAAGAGGATCGAGCAGTTAACGTCAAACCGCAGCCCGTACGTCCGCACCCTGCCCAGTTTTTCACGAGTGTCGCCCGGATCCCAATTCCGATCCGTCACGTCAGTCACACCCGTCATGCCGCCGCGCCCGTTATCGCGTAACTTCCGCGCATCGCGTAAGAATGGGGGCGTGATAGCGCCCCCATTCTTACGCAATCTCGGTTGTCGGTCGCTGATGCGATATTGGGGGCGTGGTCAACAGCGGCACCCGCGCCCCGCGGCGGCTCGATGAACTGGCCCGCCTGCAGGCCGGGGTTGTGTCCCGGCATCAGGCGCTGAGCTGCGGCATGACCCGCGATGCGGTCAGATGGGCAGTGAGGAAAGGCCACTGGCAGCAGGTCTGCCCTGGTGTCTACGCGACCTTCACCGGTCAGATCGGCCGTCCGGCCAAGCGATGGGCCGCGCTGCTCCATGCGGGGGAAGGGGCGATCCTCAGTTACGAGACGGCCGCCGAACTCCTCGGCCTCACCGACCAGACCGCCGCGCGCATCCACGTCACCGTGCCGGAAGCACGGCGTGTGGTAGCGCCGCCGGGAGTGGTGATCCACGTCTCGCGCCGCGCCATCCCGCGATGGAACTTCCCCCGCGGGATCCCACCGCACACGATGACAGAAGACACCGTCATCGACCTGGTGAACGTGGCGGGCACCCTGGACGAGGCGGCCGCCTGGGTGACCGCCGCGTTTGCCAGGCGCGTGACCGGGGAGTGGCCGTTGCGGCAGGCCATCGCCCGGCGCTCCAGGCTTCGCTGGCGGGACCACCTCGACGAGATCATCACGCTTGCCGCGACCGGGACGCATTCCGCGCTCGAATTCCGCTATGACCGGGACGTCGAGCACGCCCACGGGCTGCCGCGCGCGGCACGTCAGGCACCGTTCATCAAGGGGGACGGCAGCCGCGGCTTTCGCGACCGCTTCTACGAGCAGTACGGCCGTCTCGTCGTCGAACTGGACGGCGCGCGGTATCACCCCGGTGACCGGCGCGATCATGACCGGCTGCGCGACAACCAGGCGGCTGCCACGGGCGGCGCGACGCTGCGTTACGACTGGAGCGCCGTCACCGGCCGGGCGTGCGAGACGGCTGCAGAGGTTTTCGCGGCGCTCTGCGAGCGCGGCTTTCATGGAACGCTCAAGCCGTGCTCGCCCGCCTGCCGGGCCGCCGCCAGCCTGGCCCGGCCATCCTGGCCATCCCGGCCATCCCGGCCTTGCGGCCCTGGCCCTGGCGTGCCGCGCAGGTAGCGCTCCGGCGGGGCCGCGACGTAGGTTCACTGGTGAGGACTTCCTGCCGATGCGGAGGGAAACATGACGGCAGACGCACAGGACCGCGAGGTCGCCCAATTCTGGTTCGATCCGCTGTGCCCGTGGGCGTGGATCACCTCCCGGTGGATGCACGAGGTGGAGAAGGTCCGGCCGGTGCGGACCGAATGGAAGATCATGTCGCTGGCCTACCTGAACCTCGTGCAGCACGAGGGCAAGGGGCTGAGCGAGGAGTACCTGCAGCGGATGGCCAGGGCGTGGGGCCCGGTGCGCATCTGCGCGGCCGCAGCCGCCGACGCGGGGCCAGGCGTTCTCGGCCCGCTGTACACCGCGATCGGCACCAGGTTCCACAACCAGGGGCGGCGCGAGGACCCGGCGGTCCTCACCGAGGCGCTGCAGGAGGCCGGGCTGCCGGAGTGGCTGGCGGACGCCGCGGAGACCGACGAGTTCGACGAGGCGATCAAGAAGTCGCACAACGAGGCGTTCGACCAGGTCGGCCTCGACGTCGGCACCCCGGTGCTGCGGATCCGGGGCAAGGCGCTATTCGGCCCGGTGATCACCCCGGCGCCGAAGGGCGAGGCGGCGGGCGAGCTGTGGGACGGCCTGGTGCTCGTGTCCAAGGCGGACGGCTTCTTTGAGCTCAAGCGCTCCCGCGACCGCGCCCCCTCCTTCGACTGACCTGCCGGAACGCCGGCCTGGTGGCCATGGCGGCCGGCCGTCACCCGCGGGCCCTGGCTGTCACGCGCACGTCCCGGTCGCGTCGGCCGCGGTCGCGTCGGCCATGCCCGCCCCGGCCGCCGCGGTTGCGCTGGCCATCAGCCGCCGCCAGGCGACGCTTAGCCGGTCGGCCCGCGAGTGCACCTCGGCTCGCGGGTCGAGGGGGAGCAGCCCGGACGGATAGCGCTCGAGGATGGCCAGGTCCTCGGCGAGGATCTGGTCCTCCTCTTTGATGAAGGTCTCGAGCCGCCCGTCGTCGCCTCCGATGTCGCTGCGGGTGATCAGCTTGAACACCCGTGTCGTGTCGTCGTCCTCGGGCTGGCAGGCGAGCAGGATGCCGATGGTGACACCGGGAAGCTCAAGGCGGACGTGCGCACTGCCCGACACGCCGGCCGTCTTGATTACGCGGTGCGAGACCACGGCGCCGCCGTCCCGGTACGGGGTGTCGAACACCCCGGTGGCCAGCCAGCCGTCCGCCGTCACCGTCCCGGCCTCGAGCGGCCCGTCGTCGGCGACACCGAACGACGCGGCGTGCACGAACGGGAAGTGCGCCGCGTCAAGGAAGTTGTCGACCAGCTGGCCCGCGCTCGCCCGGGTGCGGACGGTCCGCGACTTGGCGCGCGTCATAGCCGGGTCGTGCCACTCGGGAAACGCCGGCAGTGCGCCGAGCGGCTCCTCGGGGGCGAGCCAGATCAGCCCGTACGCCTCGGTGATGCCGTACGCGGGGCGCAGCCTGGCCCGGCTGCTCACCGGTCCCTCGCGGCCGAGCGCGGGGATCAGGTCGCAGCGCCCGGCGGCGTCGTAGCGCCAGCCGTGGTACGCGCAGGTCAGCCGGGTCTCCCCGGCGGCGGTCCTGGTGAGGCTCCCGGCGGACACCGGTGCGAGCCGGTGCGGGCACTGGTCCTCGAACGCTGCGAGACGGCCGTCGAAGCGGGCGACCGCCCAGGGCTGTCCCCCGACGAGAACCCGCGCCGGCCCGTCCGCAGTGACCTCTTCCGCGTGCGCGACCGGGTGCCAGGCGCGCCGCCAGACCGGGCTCGTGTTGCCGAGCGGGGCCACGGGCCGCCTAGCCGCGGAGGTCACAGCCGGCGCTGCTGTCACGGCTGCGGGTGTCGCACCAGCGGGCGACGTCATGCCAGCCCTTGGACGCGTGCCGCCGCGGCCGCGTGCGCCCGCAGCTTCTCCTCGACCCCGCCAAGCGTCAGCACGCCGTCGCGAACAAGCACCCGCCCGGCGACGACGGTGTGCCAGGCCGACACCGGCCCGCAGCGCAGCCACGCCTCGACCGGGTCGACGAGCGCGCCGGCGTACGCCACGCCCGACTGCGGCCAGCAGACCAGGTCGCCGACGGCACCGACGCGCAGCTCGCCGATCTCACCGGAGCGTCCAAGGCACGCCGCGCCGCCGCGCGTCGCGATGTCGAGCACGGTCCGCGCGTCCATTCCTGTCGGCCCGAGCCGCTGCCGCCCGAGCAGCAGCGCCGCACGCGACTCGATCCACAGCGACGCGCTGTCGGTCGAGGCGGACCCGTCGCAGCCAAGCCCGACCGGCACGCCGGCCTTGCGGAACTCGCGCACCGGCGCGAAACCGCCGCCGCCGATCAGCATGTTGGACGACGGGCAGTGCGCGACCCCGACACCGGCCGCGCCGAGCCGGGAAACTTCGGCGGGCGAGGGGTAGATGCAGTGCGCCACCCAGGAACGGGAGGTGAGCCAGCCGACCTCCTCGAACTGCTCCACCGGCCGCCGCCCGAACTTTTCCATGCAGTACGTGTCCTCGTCCGGGTCTTCCGCCAGGTGCGTGTGCAGCCGCACGTCGAGCCGCTCCGCAAGCTCCGCCGTGCGAAGCATCAGGGCAGGCGAGACGGAGAACGGCGAGCACGGCGCCAGCGCCACGCGCACCATCGCGCCGAACGACGGGTCGTGGTGCAGCTTCACCAGGCGCTCGCTGTCGGCGAGCACCTCGTCGTCGTCCTGCACCACCGAGTCGGGCGGCAGCCCGCCGTCCTTCACCGACAGGGTCATCGACCCGCGCGTCGGGTGGAACCGCAGCCCGACCTCCCGCGCGGCGGTGATCTCCGCGGTCCACAGGTCGCCGCCGCCGCGCGGCGCGACGTACAGGTGATCGGTGGTGGTCGTGCACCCGCCGAGGGCGAGTTCGGCGAGCCCGACCCACGCGGACAGGTACGCGGCCTCCTCGTCGATCTGCGCCCACAGCGGGTACAGCGCGGTGAGCCAGGAGAACAGCGACCCGTTGATCGCCGGGCCGTAGGACCGGGTGAGGTTCTGGTAGATGTGATGGTGGGTGTTGACCAGGCCGGGCGTCACCAGGCACCCGGCCGCGTCGAGCGTCTGCACGGCGTCCGGCTGCGGATCGCCGGCGGCGCCCACCCCGGACACGAGGCCGCCGGTGATCGCGACCCACCCCCCGGCGAGCTCGCGTCCGGCCGCGTCGCAGGTCGCCACCAGCTTGGCGTTGCGCACCAGCAGGTCAGCCCGATCGTTCATGAGCGCCCCCCAACATCAAAGTCAACACCAAGACCATCATCCCGAACGGCGAACTCTCTTTTTTCTGTCCTTACAACCAACGTCCAGCGTGTCCGTCATCGTCAGAAAAAAGAAGGTTCGTGCGTGCTTCGCGACTACGATGCACCGCGCAGCGAGAAGCGCGCGAGTACCGCGGACTCGGCGATCGCGATCACGTTGTACAGCAGCACCGACACCCCGGTGAGCAGCGCGACGGACGCCCAGATGTCGACGTAGTTGAATGAGTTCGCGTCCTGCAGCATGCCGTAGCCCATGCCCTGCCCGGTGGCCAGCCACTCGGCGAGCATCGCGCCGATCACCGCGCCGGGCACCGCGATCCGCGCGGAGGCGAACAGGGCGGGCAGCGCGGACGGCAGCATGACCTTGCGCGCGACCGCCAGCGTGCCGCCACCGTAGGCGCGGACCAGGTCCGCCGACTGCCGGGACGCGGACCGCAGCCCGAACGTCATCGTGACCAGCGCGGGGAAGAAGACCACGATGCCGGAGATGACGGTCGTCGCGAGGATGCCCCGGCCGAATACCAGGGTGAGGACCGGCGTCATCGCGACGAGCGGCACGGACCGGACGAGTACCGCGAGCGGCAGCAGCATCCCGGCGACAAGCCGGGAAAGCACGAACGACAGCGCCACGGCGACCGCCGCGAACAGACCGCCGGCGAAGCCGAGCACCGCGTCGAACAGCGTGCGCCCGAGGCCGCCCCACACCGACTGCGCTCCCGACCCCGCGTTCGCTCCGTGGATCAGGTAGCTCCACACGTCGGCCGGGGTCTTCGCGATCAGCGGGTCCAGGTTGAACGCGGCGACGAACGCCCACCACAGGCCGATGATCACTGCGAGCGTGATGAGCGCGTTGAGCAGCGGCCGGGCCAGCCGCCACGGGGCCGACTCGGTCACAGGTCACCTCCGGACAGCGTCGTGGTCCGCGACCAGGGCAGCGCGACGCGGGCGATGAGCGCGGTCAGCCCGTAGCCGACGCCGGCGACCAGGCCGGAGACGAGCGCGATGCCCCAGGTGCGGGGTACCTCGACGGCCGCCTCGCTGACCGTCATCGCGACGCCGAGCCCGATGTCGATGTGCCCGAGGTACTCGCCGATGATCGCGCCGAGCAGCGCGGCCGGGGCGGAGATCTTCAGCGCGGCGAGCGTGGCGGGCAGCGCGGCCATCAGCCGGACCTTGGCCAGCTCGGCCCGCCGCCCGCCCCCGTAGGCGCGGACGACGTCGAGCGTGACCGGGTCGGCGGAACGGAGCCCGAGCAGCGCGCCGATCAGCGTGGTGAAGAAGACAGAAAGCGCGGCGATGGTGATCATCGGCGCGTCGCCGGTGAGCAGCAGCGAAAGGATCGGGCCGATCGCCACCAGCGGCAGGCAGTAGGACGCCACCGCGAGCTGCACGACAAGCCGCTCCAGCCAGGGGACGAGCAGCACTAGGGCGGCGCAGGCGAGCGCGAGGCCGTTGCCGATCAGGTAGCCGCGCAGCGCCTCGCCGAGCGTGGCGGCGATGAGCGGCTGGTAGAACGACCAGCCGTCGCTGCCGAGCTGCGACAGTACCGCCCACGGGGTGGGCACGCCTGAGCCGCTGCCAGAGAACACCGTGACGGCGAGCACGGCCCAGATCGCGAGCAGCGCCGCGATGCCGGCCAGCGACATCACCCAAGACGGCAGGCGGTTCACGAGCAATCCGAACCCGTTGTGCGTGCTGGTTGTCTCATGCCTTGTCTCCAGGATCAGCGTCTCCCGGGTCACTGCCGCCGAACAGCAGCTCCGACAGCTGGTCGGCGTAGGCGTGGAACTCGGGCGTGCGCATCATGGCGGGGGTGCGCGGCCGCGGCAGGTCGATGGGTACGGTCGTGAGCACCCGGCCCGGCCGGGGCGTCATGACCGCGACCATGTCTGACAGCAGCACCGCCTCGGAGATCGCGTGCGTGACGAGCAGCGTGGTCACGGCGCGGGCCTGCCAGATCCGCTGCAGCTCCAGGTTGAGCCGCTGCCGCGTCATGTCGTCGAGCGCGCCGAACGGCTCGTCGAGCAGCAGCACCTTCGGCTCGACGACGAGGGCGCGGGCGATCGCCACCCGCTGCCGCATGCCGCCGGACAGCTGGGCGGGCCGTGCCTTCTCGAACCCGTCGAGCCCGACAAGCCGGACGAGGTCCGCGACGGCGTTGGGTGACGCCTTCACCCCGGAGATCTCCAGCGGCAGCCGGATGTTCGCGGCGACCGAGCGCCACGGCAGCAGCGCGCTGTCCTGGAACGCGATGCCGAGGTGGTGCAGGCGGCGCGCCGTCTCCGGCGGCTCGCCGTGCACCAGGGCGGTGCCGGCCGACGGGGTGTCAAGGCCGGCCAGAATGCGCAGCACGGTGGACTTGCCGCACCCGGAAGGGCCGAGGAGAGACAGGAACTGCCCCTCCCGGCTCTCCAGGTCGACACCGTCCAGCGCGACGACGCTCCGGCGGCCCAGCCGGAACTCCTTGCGGAGCCCGGTTAGGCACAGCCCGGACGCGGTCGAGGTCGCGGCGGTTTCGATGGTCATCGGCGATCAGATCAGGCTCGGGTCATCTTTGTAGATCCCCTCGAGGACCGACAGGTCGAACAGCTGGGCCTGGGTCAGGTTGATGCCGCCGATGGCCAGCGTCTTGAGGTTTTCCTCGATCAGCGTGGGGGTGATGGTGAACAGGCCGTTTTTCGTCGTGTCGGCGGTCTTGATGAGCAGGCTCTCCGACTTGGACTCCAGGGTCTGTTCCGGGATGGTCAGCCCGAGGCCCTTGCCGTAGGTGTTCACGGTGAGCGTCGCGCCGAGCGCGGGGTTGGCGATGTTGTCCTTCCAGCCCTTGATCTCGGCGGTCAGGAACGCCTTGACCACGTCGGGCTTGGACGAGATCGTGTCGGTCTTGGTGAAGTAGGTCTCCGACACCAGCGGGTAGCCCTGGTCGGCGAGCAGGAACGTGGTCACGTCGAAGCCCTTAGAGCGCAGCTCGTTCGGCTCGTTGGTGATGAAGGAGAACCAGCCGTCGACGGTGCCCTGGGTGAGCGGCGTCGGGTCGAACTGGACAGGGACCACCTTGATCTTGGACACGTCGAGCTTGGCGGCCTTGATGAACGCGCTCCACACCGAGGTGTTGGCGACCTGCACGCCGATCTTCTTGCCGTACATGTCCTGCGCGGTCTTGATCGGGGACTTGGTCATCGACATGATCGCGAACGGGTTCTTCTGGTACTGCGCGCCGATGATCTTCAAGTCGGCGCCCTTGAGTATCGCGGCGCCGGTGATGTCCGGGGAGGAGACGCCGAACAGGGCCTTGCCCGACTGGACGTCGGCCTCCATCGGGGTGGCCGACGCGCCGCCCGCGATCAGGTTGACCGAGCTGAAGCCCTGGGCCTTGTAGTAGCCCTTGCTGTCGGCGATGTAGGAGCCGGCGAATTCCACGTTCTTGATCCAGGACAGGCGGTAGCTCAGCGCGCCCAGGTCGGCCGCCGCGCCTGATGACGCGCTTGTCGAGGCATCGGCGGTGGCACCCGCGGACGACGAGGAGCTTGACGAGCTTGAGCAGGCCGCGAGCACCGGGCCGGCCAGCGCGGCCAGGCCGCCCGCGATCAGCAGACGACGCCGGCCAAGGCCGGCGTCCGCGGCGTTCATGGTGTTCGCCAGGGCGGCGGAGGTTCTATTGGTAGCCATCGAGACGAAAGTGCCCCTCTCACTTTTATGCGCACGGCGCGCCATAGCGCCCGGATTGAGCCGACGCTAAGGTGGGGGAATTTCCGGTAAATGATCCGGATATGTCATGGTCGTTACGATGCCTTTCCCGCCGCCATGGCCGGCGGGATCACCGGCCGCACGATGTCCAGCGGCCCTTCCGGGACCGCGATCGCCGCTGCCGACCAGCCCCAGATGGACAGCATCACCCGCGCGGGGTCGCGGTAGCCGTCACGGCCGTGCGTGAGCCGGTAGTTGTCGACGCAGATGAGGTCCCCGGCCGCCGCGTGGAACATCGGCCCCGCATCGCGCGCCGCCGTCACCGCCCGCGACCAGCGTTGGATCAGCGCCGCGTGCGCCGCCTCGTCCTGCGGCGCCTGGCCGGGGACCGGCGCTTGGAAGGGATGGTGCCTGACCTGCACCCGGCCAGAGCCGGGCAGCCACCGGGCGACCGGCGCGTAAGCCGCGAGCGGGAAGTTAGGCTCCGACTGGTCGATCTCGGTGTGCCAGGCGAACCGGGCAACCGCGGCGAACTCCGGGTCCTCGGCCATCACCTCGAGCAGGCGCAGCCCGTCGACCAGGAACGACGCGCCCTCGCCGTACCCGTCGGGCCGCCCGCACCACAGGAACAGGTAGTCGGGACCGAAGTCGCCGAAACCGAATCCGTCGTTGTGCGGTGTCATGCGTTCCGCTGTCGCGGTGAACCGGCGTTTGCGCCCGCGCTCGTCGGCCGGCTGGTCGTCGACGACGGCGGCCTCCGCCTCCTGCTTCGCCTTCGTCGCCTCGAACTGCAGCCCGAACCGGCGCAGGTCGCCGCCGAGAAACGCCCGCCCGGCGGCCAGCGCCGCCTCCTGGTCACGGCAGCCGGGCAGGATCGCCGCACCGCGCTCACTAACCTCGGCCCGCGCCTCATGCGGGCTGCTCACGCGCCGCGGAACGACGCTGGCCAGCGAGAAATCCATACCAGAACCCCTTATCCCGAACGGCCGCGGCTGCCTCTGCTCCCGACGCTAGCCTCGCCGGGTTTCACTGTCGTTTCTGGCGTGCTATGCCCGCCCGCAAGTCAGGGGCGGCCTGCCAGCGGTAGGTTGGCCCGGGTGAGCTTCGAGGTCAGTCCGGATGCCTACGCGCGGTTCATGGGGCAGTACTCCGAGCCGCTCGCGCCGCTGTTCGCCGACCTGGCCGCGGTTCGCCGGGGCCAGCGAGTGCTCGACGTGGGATGCGGGCCGGGCGCGCTGACGGCCGAGCTGGCAAGCCGGGTCGGCGCGGACAGCGTCAGCGCCGTGGAACCGTCGGCGTCGTTCGCCGCTGCCGTGCGGGAACGGCTGCCGGACGTGGATGTCCGGCGCTCGGCCGCGGAGGAGCTGCCCTTTCCCGACGCGACGTTCGGCGTCACCCTGGCGCAGCTGGTCGTCCATTTCATGGCCGACCCGGTGCGGGGCCTGCGGGAGATGCGCCGGGTGACGGTACCAGGCGGCACGGTGGCCGCATGCGTGTGGGATCACGCGGGCGAGCGCGGTCCGCTCGCCGCGTTCTGGTCCGCGGCACGCGAGCTTGACCCGGCCGTCACGGACGAGTCGGGCCTGCCCGGTGTCCGCAAAGGTCACCTGGCCAGCTTGTTCACGCAAGCCGGGCTGGAAAGCACGCGGGAAAGCACGCTGACCGTCCGTGTCCGCCACGCCAGCTTCGACGACTGGTGGCAGCGGTTCACGCTTGGCGTCGGCCCAGCGGGCGACTACGTGGCGTCCCTGCCGCCGGACCGCGGTGCCGTGCTGCGCGAACGCTGCCGGCGCCTGCTCCCCGGCGAGCCCGTGGAGATCACCGCCGTCGCCTGGGCAGTCACCGGCCGCGCCTGAGCCGGCCGCGCCTGGGCGGCCTGTCGGTTAGTGGTGCCCGCCGGCCGCACCGCCGTGGCCTCCGGCATGGCTCGCGGCGTGGGTCGCGGCGTCGGTGGCGGCCGAGATCGCGGCCTGGGTGGCAGCGTCGACCGCGGCGTTCACCGCCGCATCGGTCGCCGCTCTGACCGCCGCGTCCGTGGCCGCCCTGGTCGCGTCGCTCACCGCCCGTGCCGCGCCGGCGCTCGCCGCGTCGCTCACCGCCCGTGTCGCGCCGGCGCTCGCCGCGTCGCTCACCGCCCGTGTCGCGCCGGCGTTCGCCGCGTCGCCCTTCGCCGCCTGCCGCAGCCGCTTGCGCGCCGCGCTCCCTGCCAGGCCGGGAAAGACGACGCCGGTCACGTCGATCGCGGAGGCCAGCCCGGCCAGCGCCGCCTGCGCGCTGTCGACGGCGCCGGTGCTCGCCGCGACGACCTCAAGCCGGGCCCGCGCCTGCGCCGCTCGCCCGGTGTCCACGACCGTCCACCGGGTGACCGGGATGAAGCCAAGCGCCTTGCTCCGGTCCGCGCGGATGATCCCCGCGGCCTCGGCCCTGGCAAGGTACCGCCCGACGAGCCCCCGCCGGTCGCGCGCCACCCAGGCCTTCGCGGTCGGTCCGCGGCTGCCGCCGGTCATGCTGGCCAGGGCGTCATTGAGCAGCGGGTCGCCGGTCGGCGCGGTGTTGAGTACCTCGATCCGTCCGCGCACGACGTCGACCCGGCGCGCGGCGGCGAGCCTGACGAGTTCCGACCCGGCCAGGCCGAAGCGCAGCTTGGTGCCAATGGGCAGCCTGCCGTCGGCGCGCGCGGCAAGGAGCAGGAGATCGTCGGCAAGCTTGTCCATGTCCCGACCATAACGGCGCGAGGCTGGCCGGGCACCCCGCGCCGCTACGGGGTCTTCTCGCCGCAGCCGCGGGTCAACCGGTGGCGGACCGGCCGGAGCGATGATTCTGCCCGGCCCGGCACGTTCTAACTGGGAGAGCCAAATGGCCGGAAGGAGCCAATGGTGACTGAGATGAACAGCGACACGCTGGATCCGTGCTCGCCGCCGGCCAGCGACCAGCCGGTCACTCACCCGCCGGTCACTCACCCGCCGGGAGCTGCCGCGGGGCCGGCCTAGGCACCGCCGCATGCACCGGCGATGCTTAGGACCATGGAATTCGAGCACATCCTCGTCCAGCGCACCGGCGACTTCGCCACCGTCACGATGAACCGGCCGCAGCGCCGCAACGCCCTGTCCATGGAGCACATGCGCGAGCTGATCGCGGCCTTCCGTGACCTTGGCGAGAGCGACGCACTCGGCATCGTGCTCGCAGGCAACGGGCCGGTGTTCAGCGCGGGGCACGACTTCGCCGCGGTGGCGGGCGCCGAGCTGTCCGAGGTTCGCGCGCTGCTGCTCACCTGCACCGAGCTGATGACGCTCATGCAGCAGGTACCGCAGCCGGTGGTGGCCCGGGTGCACGGGCTCGCCACCGCCGCGGGCTGCCAGCTGGTCGCGACCGCCGACCTCGCGGTGGCGAGCGAGAACGCGGGCTTCGCGGCGCCCGGCGGCAAGGGCGGCTGGTTCTGCCACACCCCGATGGTGGCGATCGCGAGGAACGTCGGCCGCAAGCGCGCCATGGAGCTCGCCCTGTCCGGCGATGTCATCGACGCGTCCACGGCGCTCGACTGGGGCCTGGTCAACCGCGTCGTGCCCGCCGACCGGCTCGACGACGCGGTTCTCGACCTCCTCGAGCGCACCACACGCGGCTCAGCCGAGAGTAAGGGGATCGGCAAGCAGGCGCTGTACGCCCAGATCGACCTGGACCAGCAGAAGGCGTACGCCTACGCGGTCGAGGTCATGGCCGCGACCAGCCAGCTCCCCGACGCGCAGGAAGGCATCCGCGCGTTTCTCGACAAGCGCGCGCCGCACTGGCGCCACGCCGGCCGGGGGGCGGAACCTTCCCGCGGCTAGCTGCGCCGGCTCAGGCGGAGTCGTTCAACAGCGTGTTCCGGGTCACCGCCGCATCGGCGCCCTACGCGCTTCGCGTGGGACCCGCGCAGCCGATCCATCCCGCGGGCACGTCCGCTGTGGAGGCGGCCTGGCTCCGGCGGCTGTGTGCACACGGGATGCACGTCCCCGGCGTCCTGGCCAACACGGACGGCGAGCTCGCGACACAGGTGGCGGGCGGCCAGGCAGGGCAGGGGGCACGGGATTGCGTCCTGCTCGAGTGGGTGACCGGTCGTTCCCTGCGCACCCGGATGACCTGGGCCGCCCAGGCGGAGCGAGCAGGGGCGCTGGTCGTGAAGGTGCGGCACGGCGACCGTGCCTACGAGAAGACCCAGTGGTGCGCGAGCCGACGAGGTGCGGGCCGATGCGCCGCGCGCGGGACCTGCGGCCGGCCTGCTGTGCACCCGAATCCGGGACTGGCTGCGGCCGGTCTGGGGCCTGCGGCTGCCGCCGGCCGACTTCGCGCACAACGACCTGAACCTGTCGAACATCCTCACCGATGGCGAGCGGATCACCGGCGTCATCGACTGGGATGAGTTCGGGCTTGGCAGCCGCGCGCTTGACCTGATCGTCCTCGCCCTCGACTGCCAGCAGCCGGCCGGCTGCTCGAGGCGGCCGCATCCGCCGTCGGTGACCCCGGGCTGCGCTGCCTGGTCAGCTACCGCGCCCTGGCCGTACTCGCCGAGGACATCAGGGAGAACCAGTCGCCGCAGGCCGACATTACTGCGATCTCCGCCGTCCTTGACCGACTGCAGGCGGCGGAAGGCTAACCCGCGCCGCTACTCCGCGGTGATCCCGATCGCGTCGCTGACCGCGAGGCCGAGGTCGCGCATGGCCTTGCGGTAGGCGACGGCGACCGCGTCGAACCTCAGATGGAGCTCGGCGGCCAGGTCGAACGGCACTCGTTCTGGCCGCTGCGATTCGACGACGACCTGGTCCTGGCCGAAGATGGTGTCTTCGAACTCCTGGATGACCCGGTCCGGCTGGTCGGTGTTGTAGTTGCGGCCGATGACCACGTAACCGGCGCACTGGTCGGCGGCGACCGGCTGCGAGGCGAAGAAGTACACCATGCCGCGCTTGCCGCCCCAGCCGAGCCGCAGCGCGATCGTGTAGGGCAAGTGCAGCTCGTAGCGGCTGCGCCGTTCCGGCGGCCCCGCCTGCTCGTTGCCGAAGACGGGGAAGTTGTCGCTGTTGGGCGCCTCGGGACGGACGATCTGGTAGTGCAGCACATGGCCGTCGGTTTCCACCTGGTACGGCGGGACCACCGGCCGGTCCGGGTCGCCGAGCAGGCCCGGGTGGACCCAGGGGAAGTGGCCGAAGTCGGTGAAGTTCTCCACCTGCCGTGCCGCGTCGCAGCGCCACCGGTAAGGGCCGGCCGGCACGATGATCCACTCGCCGTCTTCCAGTTCCGGTACCTCGGGCAGCGGCCAGCGCGGCTCCTCGAGCGCGACCCAGATCAGCCCGTACCGCTCCTGCGCGCGGTACGCCGCCACCCGGGCCTTGGCCGGGACGGCCGCCGGGTCCTCCTTCTGCGGGATCGCGGTGCACCGCCCGTCCGCGCCGTACCGCCAGCCGTGGTAGGCGCAGACCAGTTCGTCGCCCTTGACCCAGCCGAGCGACAGCGCGGTGCCGCGGTGCACGCACAGGTCGGACATCACCCGCGGCGTGCCGTCGGCGCCGCGCCAGACCACAAGCGGCTCGCCGAGCAGGTCGGCGTGCACCGGGCGGTCGGTGACCTCGCCGGCGAACGCGACGGGATGCCAGCACGCCCGCTGCGCCGCCAGGTCAGCGAACACTCCCGGTGAGCTCATGCCCGCGACTGCCTGACCCGGGCGACGGGAGGCGCCTGCCGTGATCGCCAGGCGAGCACCGACCAGCACGACAGGCCCGACAAGAGCGAGCCGAAGCTGGCGAACGAACAGACCGAGAGCACGGAGGCGAACGAGCCTGCCGAGCCGATGGACAGAATCGAGCCGCTGGAGCCGATCGAAAGGATCGACCCGCTTGAGCCGATGGACAATATGGACCCGCTGGAGCCGATGCTCAGCAGCGATCCCGTCGAGCCAAGCTGCGGGCGTGAGGAGACTGGCAAGCGCATGGGTCCATTCTCGCAGCCATGTCGCTGGTGGCCGTCAGGCACGGTGACCTGTCGTGGGCGACGATCCGGCTGCTCAGGTGTCGGCAGGTGCGGAGCCGGCAATTGCGCTGTACCAGTAGCCCGCCGCGAGATTCCCCGCCGCGCCCACTAGGAAGCACGCCGACAAGACATGCATCTTGCGCCGGTCCTGGTCAGTTTCCGCTTGACGGCCGAGCGAGAGCAGAACGAGGCCGATGCCGAGTTGGAAGCCGCCAGCGGCGGCACGCGTGACACCGGAGACGCGCAGGTGGCGGTACTCCCACGGGCTGATCAGGCGATGCGTGCCCGGTCGCGGGGGAGATTGCCACCACCGGCGCAGGTCTCTCGCGGCAATGGTGTCGTCGGGTGCGTTCATCGGGATGCCCCCTATGGGCTGCGGTGCCGGTCACCCTCTGGCCTATCACGCGGATGAGGAGCCCGCACGTGTTTGCACCCCGGCGCAGGGTCAGGGTGCCAGGGCGGCGCTCACCTGTGCGGTGTCCTCCGAGCTGCGGACGAAGCACACCTTGCCGTCGCGGAACCGCCAGTAATGGTGCATGTTCATCGCGACCTGCTTGCCGGTGGCTGTTACGGTGAAGGCGTACCGGAGGAACACCATCACGTCTCCGTCCTCGTTGCCCGCGAAGGCCAGCGGGGTGAATTCGGTGACCGGCCCGGTCTTGCCCACGCCCGCGAAGAAGTCGGCCACTTCGCCCTTGCCGTGCCTGGGGCCGTACCACGGCGCCGATTCGATTGCCGCGTCGGTGGACCAGTCGATGTCGTCGGTGACCAGATCCAGGATCGCCTGGACGTCTCCGGTGCCGAACGCCTGGTACATCAGCTTGGTTGTCGCGATGTTCTGGTCGGTGCTCATGTCGGTTCCTTTCGCTCATTGACTTAGCTCGAACCGTATGACCGCGGCACTCGCGGCCAATATCGACTGTTCAGTCGATATTGGCGGCGGCGAGCCTGTTTCCGCCCGTCAGCCCATGCCGCATCGCGAACATCGCCAGGCCGGCCCGCGTTGAGACGCCGCACTTGGCATAGACGTGCACCGTGTGGGTGTGCACAGTCGACTGCGAGATCACCAACTCGGCGGCGATCTGGCGCTTCGTGCGGCCCTCGGCGAGCCTGCGGAGGATCTCAAGCTCGCGTTCCGTCAGTCCGGCGGGCAGGGCCGGAAGTGCCGGCGATGGCGCGCCCGCGGCAGTGAGCACCGCGCGAACCGCGTCTCGGTCAAGCGGCAGGCCGGACATCACCCGGGCGGCCGCCGCGGGATCGAGCGCGGCCCGGTGCGGCCGCGGCTCGCCAAGCGCGTGGCACACGTCGGCCGCCGCCAGCAGGCAGGCGGCTACGTCCAGTTCGGAGGCGCCAAGACCTGCCGGGTACCCGGACCCGTCCGTCCGCTCGTGATGCCGGCCCGCGATCAGGCCGAGCGGCGCGAGCACCGGCGACCTGGCCAGGATCCGGCCGGAGTGATACGGGTGCAGCCGCACCAGTTCCCATTCGTCGGCCCGCAGCGGTCCCGGACGCTCCCAGACGCCGGCCGGCACCGCCACCCGGCCGAGGTCGTGCACGAGCCCGGCCCGGTACACGGTCGTGGCCGCGGCCGGCGAGAGCAGGCCGGCGGCGGCGCGCGCCAGCCCCGCGACCCCGCGCGCGTGTCCGGTGAACCACGGGCTCTTCAGGTCGGCGGCATCCCCGAATCCGGCCAGCGCCTCCTCAAATGCGGCCTCGTCGCGGAACACGCGCCGCGGCGCCGGCTCGGCGTCGACCGCCGCTGCCCACAAGTCATCCGGGTCCGACAGCGCAAGCAGCTCATCAGGCGCGTCGGCGAAGACCGCGACGATGGCCGGGTCAAGCGCGCGCCCGGACCAGCGGGCCACGGCCCCCGCCGCGGCCGCGGCGCCCCCGACGGCGTCGAACATCACCGCCGCATAACCGACGGCGGCGAACCGGGCCGCGTCGGCGATGTCCGTGCCGGCCCGCCCGGCCGGGACGCCGTGGCCGTCGAAGCGTTCGAAGCTGTCGAGGACCGCGCGCCGGACCGCGTCCGGCAGCCCAAGGCGAACCGTCAGGTCCGCGCCAACCTCACAGTCGGCCCGCGCCCCCTCGGCCTTCAGCCGCGCCACGCCTTGCGGGCCGCCGAGCGTCCGCAGTCGCACCGCGTCGACGCCAAGCCCCGCGAGAAACTCCATGGCCTCGCCCGGCTCCGCCGGATCGATCAGGTCGCCCCTGGCACGGACCACGATGTCATCACCGCCGAACGCCGCGGCGATCTCGTGCGACGTCGCGGCACAGCCGGCGAACCGCAGCAAGGTCCCGTAGTAGACCTCGCCACGGTCGCGTTCATTGAGCCCTGCCCGGCGGGCCAGTTCCGTCGCGAGCAGGCAAGCGCGCATCGCCTCCCCAGGAGGATGCCCGCGCGTCAGGTCGCTCAGCACAGACAGTGCCGCGACCACCCCAGCCATGCCCACCGTCTCGCCCACGCTGCAAAGTCTAGAGATCAGCCGCTCGCCGCGAAGCGCGCGTGCCGGCCGGTCCGCCCCGGCGAGCCGCGCAGGCCTTGTGCCGGCTGGCGGCCGTGGGGATGATTCCGTCAAGGCACTGCCGCCTGCGTTCACCGGGCGGCGGCATACGTACCGCCGTGCGGACGAGCGTGGAGACAACGAATGACCAGTGACATTGCTCGGCAGCGGGCCGAGATCGAGGACGCGATAGCGGGCCGCACACTCTGTGATGAACTGCGGCAGGTGGCCGAGACCTCGGGCGACGCCAGCGCGTACTCCGATGAGGCCGAAGCCGGCGCCGGAGCCGGCCCCAGCTGGCGGACCCTGACCTGGGAGCAGGCAAGGAAGCGGGTGCTCGAGGCGGCGGCCGGGTTCGCCGCGCTTGGCCTGGCGCCGGGCGGGCGGGTGGCGCTGATGCTCCCGAACCGCAGCGAGCACGTGCTGGCCGACCTCGGCGCGGTGCATGCCGGCGGCCTCGGTGTGACGTTCTACTCCACGCTCGCGCCCGAGCAGATCGCCTACGTGGCCGCGGACTGCGACGCCAGGATCGCCGTGCTCGACGGCGCGCAGGAGCTCGCCCGCTGGCAGCCGGTCCTTGACCGGCTGCCGGGAATCGAGAAGGTCGTCGTGCGCGACGAGTCCGCCTGCCCGGCCGATGACAAGTACCTGACCTGGGCCGGCCTGATCGCGCGCGGAAGGGAGCGCCTGACGGCTGACCCTGGTGAGATCGCGGCCCGTGTCGCCGCGATCAAGCCCGATGACCCGCTTGCCCTGCTGTACACCTCGGGCACCACGGGCAACCCCAAGGGCGTGCTGCTCACCCACCGCAACATCCTCTTCGCGATGGAGACGGCCGGCCGGGTGGGCATCGTCACCGAAGGGATCCGGTGGGTCTCCTACCTGCCGCTCGCGCACATCGCCGAGCGCATGTTCAGCGTGTACCTGCCCATCAGCACCGCCAGCCACATCCATTTCTGCCCGGACGCCACGCGGCTCGTCCCGACGATCGGGAAGGTGCGCCCCACCGCGTTCTTCGGCGTGCCCCGGGTGTGGGAGAAGATCAGGGCGGGCATCCAGGCCCACCTCGCCGCCCAGCAGGACGAGCACGTCCGCGCGCACGTGGCGCGGGCCATGGAGACCGGCCGCCGCTACGTGGAAAGCTGCCAGTTCGGGCACGTCACGCCGGACGAGCTCGCGCGCGAGTTCTGGGTGGCGGACGAGACGGTGCTCGGGCCGATCCGCGGCCTCATCGGACTCGGCGAGGCCACGCAGGTATCCAGCGCCGCGGCGCCGCTGCCACCTGACGTGGCCGCGTTCTTCGCCGGCCTCGGCATGAAGATCCTCGACGTGTACGGCATGACAGAAACGACGGGGGCGTTCACCGCCAACACCCCCGACGAGTTCAAGCTCGGCACGGTGGGACGCCCGGTCGCCGGGATGGAGGTGAAGATCGCCGGCGACGGTGAGATCCTGGCCCGCGGCCCGCACAACACCCCCGGCTACCTCGGACTGCCCGACCTGACCCAGGCCCTGATCGACGACGACGGATGGCTGCACACCGGAGACATCGGGACGATCGACGCCGACGGCTTCGTGTCAGTGACGGACCGGAAGAAGGAGCTGATCATCACCGCGGGCGGTGAGAACATCGCGCCCGCGGGGGTGGAGAACGCGCTGGTGGCCCACCCGCTGATCGGCCAGGCGCTTGCCTACGGCGACCGCAGGCCGTACGTGGTCGCCCTGCTGGCGCTTGACGGCGAGGCCGCACCCGCCTGGGCCAGCGCCAGGGGCATCACCGCCGGGTCGCTCGCGGAACTGGCAGCCGACCCGCAGGTGCTTGCCGAGGTGGGCGCGGGGGTAGCCGCCGCCAACGAGCGGCTGGCCCGGGTGCAGCAGGTCAAGCGGTGGTGCCTGCTGCCCGTGGAATGGACGGCGGACACCGGCGAGCTGACTCCCACGCTCAAGATCAAGCGCCGCGTCGTGCACGCCAAGTACGCCGACGTCATCGACTCCCTCTATGACGTGTGACCTGACGATGCCGCGCCTGGGCTCAGCCCCGCAGCACCGTCTCGGTCTGCGCGGTGTCCTCGGTGCCGCGGTAATAGGCGATCTTGCCGTCACGGAACTTGAAGTAGTGGTGCAGGTTCATTTCCGCGGCCTTGCCGTTCTCGCGTGACCTGGCACGGAACCGCACCACGGTGAGTACGTCGGTGTCGTTGGCGGCGATGGAGACCGGGGTGAATTCCTCGACCTCCATGGTCGAGCCGAAGTCGGAGAAGAACGCCGCGACCGCGTCCCTGCCCCGGCGCACGCCGTACCACGGCGCGGCCGACGAGGCGGCCTCGGCGCCCCAGTCCACGTCGTCGGTGACGACATCGAGGATCGCGGCGACATCCCCGCGCCCGAATGCCTCATACACACCGGTGATGGTCTTGATGTTGGCGTCAGCGCTCATTGATGGACTCCTCCCTGCGCGTGCGGCTGTCAGGATTGGTACGTCGCCGGCCCCAAGCCCGGATCATCGGCGGTGATCACTTATCCAGTTATCCCGAACGGGTTGTGGCAGCTCCGCCCGGCCATCATTGCCCGCGTGAGCCGGGCAGGCGGCCGCCGCGTATCGTGGACAGGGGCGTCCGGCGCGAGAGCGGGGGCGCGCATCATGGATGACATCCAGGTGAGCGTCGGCAACACCGGAGACGGCGGCGAACTGGCCATGCAGCTCAAGGTCGCGTCCACGGCAGGCGGCGGGCTGACGGCCGTGCCAGGCACCTGGGTAAGCAGCGACGCCCTCATCGGCTTCGGCTGGCCCGCCCGCGGCGACAGCCTGGTCGCCGAAGTCAGCTTCACCACCAAGATGCAGCTGGCATCGTGGCGCCCCGGCGCGAGCCACCCGGCCGTGCAAGTCATCCGGCCAGGCTCGAGCCAGGCTTCACTCATTCTCGGGTAGCCGCCGGAAATATACCGACATCGATGAGCCAGCGTCCTCGCATGCGCTGTGCCAGCATTGGGCGAATGCGACCGTTCGCGCGTCATGCCAGCCTGCGTTTCCTCAGCGCCGCCGCCGCGGCCGCCTTGCTCGCGGTCGCCGGCGTGGTCGCCAGCACCAGCGCGGGCGCCGCGCCCGACCTTACCGCCGCGCCAGCCCTTCCCGGTGCAGCCGCCTGCCCGATGTTCCCGGCGGACAACGTATGGAACACCGACATCTCCAAGCTTCCGGTGGACCCGCACAGCACCGCCTGGCTGCACAGCATGCACGTGTCGACCACCTTCCTGCACCCGGACTTCGGCCCGAACGACGGCGGCTACCCCTACGGCATCCCGTACGCCGTCGTCACCAACGCGCACAAGAAAGTGCAGGTGAAGTTCACCTACGCCAGCGAGAGCAACCGGGTGCCGTACCCGCTCGGTCCCGACACCCCGATCGAGGGCGGCAAGAACGCGCCGTCCGGCAGCGACCGGCACGCGCTGATGGTCAACAAGAGCACCTGCACGCTGTATGAGCTGTGGCAGGCGCACTACTCGGCGAGCGGCTCCACGGCGGGCTCAGGCGCGGTGTGGAACCTGCGCTCCGACGCGCTGCGCCCGGCCGGCTGGACCTCGGCCGACGCGGCTGGCCTGCCGATCCTGCCCGGCCTGCTGAACTTCGCGCAGATCCAGGCGGCGGTCAAGGCCGGCAAGCCGATCAAGCATGCGATCAGGTTCACCGCCGATGCCACCGCGGCCGCCTATATCTGGCCGGCCAGGCATCAGGCGGGCTCGGGCAGCATCGCGAGCCTGCCGCCGATGGGCGCCCGCTTCCGGCTCAAGACGTCATTCAGCGTGGCGGGCTTCTGCCGGGCGTCGCAGCCGTACTGCGCGGACGCCAAGGCGGTCCTCGTCGAAATGCAGCACTACGGCCTGATACTCGCCGACAACGGCAGCGACTGGTATTTCCAGGGCGCCGCCTACCCGCAGTGGCCCGATGCCCTGGTGTCCCTGCTCAAGCAGATCCCGGCCAAGTATTTCGTGGCGGTCAACGAATCCTGCCTCATGGTCAACCGCAATTCCGGTCAGGCCCGTGCCCACGCCGGCTGCCCTATCGGCTGACCCTCCGCCCGGCGCGCGGCGCGAGATCGTAGGGTGGCCTGTGTGAGCGATCTGAAGAACCGTGTCCACGACCTGCTGCCTGGCCTGCTCGGCGACCTCGAGGACCTCGTGCGAATCCAGTCTGTCAGCGCCGACCCGGAGCGCCTTTCGGAGGTGGAGAAGTCCGCGCAGAAGACGGCCCAGCTGCTTGCCGCCGAGGGTGTCGGCGCGGAAATCGTCCGCGCCTACGACGGCGCGCCGCCGGCCGTGATCGGTGAGCGGACGGGGCCGGAGGGCGCTCCGGTCGTCCTCCTCTACGCGCACCACGACGTGCAGCCGGAGAACGACCCCGCCGACTGGGACAGCCCGCCGTTCGAGCCCGTCATCCGCGGCGATCGCCTGTACGGCCGCGGCGCGGCCGACGACAAGGCGGGAATCGCGGTGCACGTGGGCGCGCTGCGCGCCCTGGGCGACGACCTGCCGGTCACCGTTCGGTTCTTCATCGAGGGCGAGGAAGAGGTCGCCTCAGCGACCCTGCCGGAGCTGCTGCGTCAGTACAGCGACCGGCTCGCCGCCGACGTCATCGTCATCGCCGACTCGGGAAACTGGGACATCGGCGCCCCCGCGCTCACCACCAGCCTGCGCGGCCTGATCAGGGTGGACGTCGAGGTGCGGACCCTCACGCACGCCGTCCACTCGGGCATGTGGGGCGGCGTCGTCCCCGACGCCATCATGGCGCTCACCAAGCTCCTCGCGACGCTGTGGGCGCAGGACGGCAGCCCGGCCGTGGCGGGCCTTGTCTCGGGTCCCGCCGCCGACGTGGAGTATCCGGAGGAACGCCTTCGCGCCGAGTCCGGCGCCGCACCGGGAACCAGCTGGATCGGGGCGGGCCCGGTCGTCGAGCGGCTGTGGACCAAGCCCGCCATCACGGTCACCGGATTCGACGCGCCGAAGGTCGCGGGCGCCTCCAACACCCTCGTTCCCGTCGCGCGCGCCCGGATCACCATCCGTCTCGCGCCCGGGGACACAAGCGCGAACGGCATCGCCCGCCTCCAGGAGCACCTGGAAAGGCACGTGCCGTTCGGCGCTCAGCTCACCACCACGGTCGTCGACAAGGGAGAACCGACCGTGCTGCGGACCACCGGGGCGGCCTACGACACCGCGCGGTCCGCCCTCGCCGAGGCATGGGACGGCACGGCGCCGGTGGACATGGGCATCGGCGGCTCGATCCCGTTCATCGCGGAGTTCCAGGAGATGTTCCCCGCGGCGAGCATTCTCGTCACCGGCGTCGAAGACCCAGACACTCGCGCGCACGGACCGAACGAGGGCCTGCACCTGCCCGAGTTCGAGCACGCGGTACTCGCGGAGGCCCTGCTGCTCCAGCGCCTCGGCGACGCTTAAGCCGGCTAGCCGCGCCGTGGGGGATGATGCCGTCATGGCACTGTCGACGGCGTTCACGCGGTTGTTCGGTCTCACGTACCCGATCGCACTGGCGCCGATGGGCGGATCGGCCGGCGGTGCGCTCGCGGCCGCGGTGTCCAACGGCGGCGGGCTCGGGCTGCTCGGCGGCGGGAACGGGGACGAGGTCTGGCTGGCGCGGGAACTGCCGGCCGTCGCGGCGGGCACGAGCAGGCCATGGGGCGTCGGCTTCCAGAGCTGGGCCGTCGGCACGGGCACGGTCGAGCGTGCCCTCGAGCACGAGCCTGCCGCGGTCATGCTGTCGTTCGGCGATCCGCGTCCGCTCGCCGCCGCAGTCCTGCGCGCGGGTGTCAAGCTGATCCTCCAGGTCACTGACCTGGAGGAGGCACGCCAGGCGGTCGACCTCGGCGCGGACGTGATCGTGGCGCAGGGCGGAGAGGCCGGCGGTCACAGCGGCCGCGGGTGGGCCACGCTGCCGTTCGTTCCCGCCGTGACGGACCTGGCCGGGCCGGTGCCGGTGCTCGCCGCCGGCGGGATCGCCGACGGGCGCGGGCTCGCGGCGGTGCTCGCGCTCGGCGCGGCAGGCGCGCTGATCGGTACCAGGTTTCAGGCCACGGCCGAGGCCCTGGCCGATCCCGCGGTCAAGAAGGCGATCGTCGAGGGCGGCGGTGAGGACACAGAAGTCAGCCGCATCCTGGACATCGCCCGCGGCGCCCCGTGGCCTGCCAGGTATCCGGCCCGCACCCTCGGCCACCCGTACCTCGAGGAGTGGCGCGGCAGGGAGGACGAGCTGGCTGCCGACGCCGGCGCCGGGCAGGCCTTCAGGGACGGCGTCGCGAACGGCGAGCTCCCGCCGCCGATGTGGGCCAGCCAGGCCATCGGACTGATCGCCGACCTGCCGCCCGCGGCCGACCTGGTCGGCGCCCTGGCCGCCCAGGCTGAGGAGGCACTGGCCAGGGCCGTGGGGCGTGAACCTGGCGACGACCGGCAGCTCCGGTGATCGGTATTGCCGGCGTTAACCCGGTGGTGATGTCGAGCCGCCGGCCTGGCCGGCGGCTTGCGCTCGCAGCCCGTCGAGCAGGCCGCGAATGCCGAGTTCGATGGTGTCCGCGGCCTCGGCCGCGTCCATCTCCCAGAAGTTCCGCAGCAGCTCCCACGACGGGGCCGCGTACAGCACCTGAAGCACCGCGGCGACACGCATGCGGACCTGCGGCGGCGCGCCGGGCACGACGCTGCCGGCGCAGGCCTCGAACATCGCCCGCCGCGCGTCCTGCTGCCGGCAAGAAGTCTGTCAGGCTGTCAATAAATAGCAGCGCGCGTTGGCGGTGCCGGCCGCCCGGCACCGCCAGCGCGCGTCCCAGGGGCCTAGCGGATTCCCGCGGCGGCCTGCTTGATCAGGTCGGCGACCGCCTGCGGCTGCGACACGTAGACCGAGTGGCTGGCCGCCGTCTCGGCCACGGTGGCGCCGGCCCGCTCGGCCATGGCGCGCTGCGCGGGCGGCGGGATCATCCGGTCCTCGGTGCTGACCAGGTACCAGCTCGGCTTCTGGCGCCAGGCGGGCTCGGTGACCGCGCCCGCCAGCGCGTCGACACCCCACGGCACCTGCGAGTCGGCCATGAACTGCGCGTCCTCGAGCGGGACGTCCCCGGCGAAGGAGGCGGGGAACTTGTCGCGGTCGAGGAACAGGAAGCCGTCCTGCGGCGGCAGGATCGGCGGAACGGGCGCGCCGGGCGGCGGGTCGGCGATCAGCGTGTTCACCGATTCGCCCTTGTCGGGCGCGAAGGCGGCGATGTAGACGAGCGCCGCCACGGCCGGATGGGTCCCGGCCTCGCTGATGACCGCCCCGCCGTAGGAGTGACCGACCAGCACGGCCGGC
>Ga0335083_10001397_pt1 | contig 33428 bp, 33 predicted proteins | sample Lox_Sample_42_FD_206716 | JGI IMG/M metagenome (GOLD analysis project Ga0335083, IMG submission 206716) | Soil microbial communities from Loxahatchee National Wildlife Refuge, Florida, United States - Lox_Sample_4.2 | ecosystem: Environmental > Terrestrial > Soil > Wetlands | place: USA...
TTCCCGCGCCGCCAGCCGCGGGTTTGTCACTATCGCCGGTTTCGCGATATTGTAGGCTGGATCTGTGGGGCCAATCTGCTGACCATTCATCGCAAACTCTCCCCTGATCGCCTGTATGGTACCGGCGTTGAACGCCGCTTAAGGCAGCCGGTGCGTTCTGGCATGGGGCATTGGCAATGAAGGGCCACGCCGAAGCCAGGGCGGGAAGAGGCTTTGACCGGCGGCATTGGGTCAGCATCATGCCCTACGGCCTCAACGAGCAACACCCCAACAGCTATAAGGAAATTCTCGACACCCTGTGGGAGAACCGGGACAATCTGCCCTACGCCTACCGCATTCTGCGCGACGGCTGCTGTGACGGTTGTTCGCTCGGCACCAGCGGCATGCGGGACTGGACGATGAAAGGCATCCATCTCTGCGCTGTCCGGCTCAATCTGTTGCGCCTGAATACCATGCCGGCGATGGATTGGCATCTCCTGGAGGACGTAGATTTACTTCAACATCAAAGCGAATTGGAGCTGCGCAAACTGGGCCGGCTGCCGGTGCCGCTGGTGCGGCGCAGGGGCGATAAAGGATTTCGCCGCATTTCCTGGGATGAAGCAACGACCCTGGTCGCGGACCGTCTGCGCCTAACCGACCCGCGCCGCATCGCCTGGTATCTGACTTCGCGTGGCCTGACCAACGAAGCCTACTATGCGCACCAGAAGGTGGCACGCTTCATCGGCACCAATCACATTGATACCAGCGCACGCATCTGCCACGCGCCCAGCACCGCCGCACTGAATGAAACTGTCGGCTGCGCCGCCACCACCTGCTCCTACTCCGACTGGATCGGCACGGACCTGCTTGTGCTGGTGGGAACGAACATTGCCAATAACCAGCCGGTGACCACCAAGTATCTCTATTACGCGAAGAAAGCGGGGACCAGAGTCTTCGTGGTCAATCCTTACGTTGAGCCCGGCCTCGAGCGCTACTGGGTCCCTTCCGTGACGGAAAGCGCACTGTTCGGGACGCGTCTGGCTGACGACTTCTTCCAGATTCATGCCGGCGGAGACATCCCCTTCTTTTACGGGGTGCTGAAGCACTTGGTCGAAAACGGCAGGATCGACCACGCGTTTGTGTCAAACCGCACGGTGGGCTGGGAGGAGGTCGAGTCGAAGACGCGAAGCCTCTCCTGGGATGCCCTGGAGCGTGGGTCGGGGCTGACGCGGGCGGAGATGCTTCGCTTCGCCGAAGCATTCGGCAAGGCGCGCTCCGTCATCATCGTGTGGAGCATGGGCATAACGCAACATAGCTACGGCAGCGACAACGTGCGGGCCATCGTGAATCTGCAACTGGCTCGCGGCAACGTAGGGCGCGAGCATACGGGACTGATGCCTATCCGTGGCCACAGCGGAGTGCAGGGCGGGGCGGAGATGGGAGCCATGCCAGGCGCGTACGTGCTGGGCTCTCCGGTCAATGAGGCCAACGCCCGGAAGTTTGCCGGGCCGGAGTTCTGGGGCTTTGAGCCTCCTTCGTGGAAGGGGTTGAGTGCGGCCCACATGGTCCTGGCGGCGGGACGCGGCGAGATTGACTTGCTGTGGCAAAGCGGCGGCAACTTCAAGCACACCCTGCCGGAACCGGTGCTGGTGCGCGAGGCGCTGGCGAAGATCGGGACGCGCGTGCATCAGGACATTGTGGTGAACCCCACCATGCTGGTTGAACCTGCCGATACGGTGGTGCTGCTGCCCACGCGCACGCGCTATGAGCAGCGGGGCGGAGGCACGGAGACCAGCACCGAACGGCGTGTCATTTACAGCCCGGAAATTCCAGGACCGCGCCCGGCGGAGACGAACGACGAATGGGAAATCCCTGTGCTGGTGGCGCGCAAGTTCGATCCTCAGCGCGCCGGTGGAGCATTCGCCTGGCGTGACACGCAGGACATTCGCGACGAGATCGATCGCATTTGCCCGACGTACAGCGGCATTGGCAACTTGCACGAGAAGGGCGATAACTTCCAGTACGGGGGCACCCGCCTGCTGACGGACCGCTTCCTGACGCCCGACGGCCGCGGGCACTTCAGTGCCGTAGACTTGCCCGAGGAGCAACTGCCCGAGGGCCAGTTTTTGCTCACCACTCGGCGCGGCAAACAGTTCAACAGCATCATTCATTCCGACATGGACCCGATTACCGGGGCACGGCGGGATGAAGTTCTGATGTCAGCCGAGGATGCAGTGCGGCTGGGTCTTCGTCATGGCGACGCGATTGTGCTTCGCAATGCGCATGGCGAATTTCGCGGGCGTGTGAAGACCGACCGCATCAAGCCGGGATGCCTGCAGGCGCATTGGCCGGAGATCAACGTTCTGATTCCGGCAGGACGGCTCGACCCCAGCGGAGTGCCCGATTACAACGCGATGGTAGAAGTGGTGGGTGCGGCGTGTATGGCGACGGAGGCGGTGCTGACCTGAGAGCGGAAACCCCGAGGGCAGGCTGCGGGGGCAGTCGCTGTTGTCGCGGGTTGCGGGCCAGAGTTGCGGTCAGACTCTGCGCTTAGTGGAGATGCAACGAGGACGCCGCGAGCGTGAACGCCTCACTCTGCTCTGCGCCGCAGCCTTCAGTTGTTCGATCTCGGCCAACTGACGGGCTGCCATCTCCATGACCACATCGAGGACCGTCTTTTGCCTGATTTCCCCAATCTGTACGAGTTGCATGGGAAGTAAGATTAGTGCACCGCTAAACTCTTATCATCCCCAGGAAGTCGCAGGCATGCTACCACGTCGGACGTAGATTGCAAGAGGGAGTACCGGGGCGCCGGGTGGTACAATCCGGCTCTTCCAGCACACCCGTGAGCGTACCTTCCCAACCCGACCAACTAGTGCCCGCACGGCGGATTGTGGCGCTGACCGGCTTTATGGGAGCGGGCAAAACCTGTATTGGCCGGGCACTCGCTTCCCTGCTTGGCTGGACCTTCATTGACCTCGACCACGAAATCGAGACGAACCAGGAGAGGCCTATTCGCGACATCTTTCGTCTCGAGGGCGAGCCGCGATTTCGTGAGCTGGAGAGCCAGACACTGGGCCGGATCCTTCGGCAGGTGACTGCATCCACGGTGATCGCGCTGGGCGGCGGCACGTTCATCCAGGCGGCCAATGCCCAGTTGCTCCGGGAGGCCGGGGCCCGGGTGGTCCTCCTGGAAACGCCCATCGAGCTGATGCTTCAGCGCTGCGGCTTTTCGCTGCATCCCTCGCCCGACAATCTGCGTCCGCTGGCTTCCCATCCCGCTGCCTTTCGGGCGCTCTATGCGGAGCGGCTTCCGCAATACCGGAAGGCAGACCTGACGGTGGAAACCGCGGGACGGATGGACGAGGAGAACGCTCGGGAGATTGCTGACCGCCTGCAACTTCAGCGCGATGAGCGCTAAGGGAGAGCCGGCCCCCCTGAGCGCGGAAGAGGGCTGTCCGAAACAGACAGCAATTTTCCCGAACACTCTTACTCCCTCGTCCGTCTTAGCAGATGAGAACGGCGGTCATCGGCAATGAACATGGCAGCCCAGGCAACCAGCCCCGCATTTTCCTGGCAGGAGACAGGCAGAGTGGCCGAAGCAGGCGAGTTGGCGACGCTGGAATCGGTGGTTCGCGAGCATGCCCGCTTCGTCTTCAAGGTAGCGTACGGCGTCCTGCGCAATTCACATGATGCCGAGGATGTCGTACAGGAAGTGTATCTCCGCGTGCACCGCTCGGGCTTCAGGGATGTGAAGGACATGCGGGCCTGGCTGGCGCGGATTGCATTTCGTCTGGCGATTGACCGCTTGCGCGCGCCGCAGGGAGTTGACCTTGCCGATATTGAACCACCCAGCCGCGAGCCGGACGCGGAGCATCTCGCAATGCATCGGCAACAGGTGAACTTTGTGCAGAAGCTCATCGCCGCCCTGCCCGCGGAGCTGCGCTATCCGCTGGTGCTGTCGGCGATGGACGAGCTGAGCTCACGTCAGATTGCCGAAGTATTGGACACAACCGAGTCCGCGGTGCGGGGGCGCATCTTTCGCGCGCGGCAGTTGTTGCAGGAAAGACTCTCCGCCAGAACGGAGGCGAAACGATGACCGACAACAACGAATTCGATCAGGTCCTCGATGATGCGCTCGCCGAGTATCGGGTGGCCGAACCGCTGGCGGGGATGGAAGAGCGTGTGTTGCAGCGTTTGAGCTTGCAGGCAGCGCATCGGCGAACGCTCTGGGGGAGCTGGAGCGCGGTCGCCACCGCGGCAGTGGTGTTGGCGGTGGCAGCCTGGATTGGATTGGCCCGTCGCCCGCAGCAGGAGGTCACGGCTCCATCCACCGTGCGGAAGCAAGCCATTGCTCCCGGGCGGCCAGCGCCGGCCAGCGACACGGACACTGCCAGTCAACAGTTAACAACGAAGCAACCGTCCGGCGCGAGGACCGTTTTGCACAGCACCCGTGTGTCCGCCAAGGTGCAGCTCACCGGCAACGAACCTGTGCCGATGCGCGAACGCTTCCCGTCCCCTGCCCCGTTGCAGCCGGAGGAGCGGATGCTGCTGGCACTGGCCACGACACATCCGGAAGCCCTGCTGAAGGAACCGGAGAGCGACAAGGAAATCGCCTTTGCCCCCATCAACATCACGCCCCTGGTGAAGGAAGCCGGTGGCTATGAAGGAGAAAACTGATGCGCACCCGACTGGCCTATTTTGCAGCCATAGCTCTATTACTCCCGGCAACTTCCCGGCTGGCAGTCTCGCAACAGGACACGCCTGCGCCCAAGGCGGCGCCCGCCGCCCAGCAGCCGGGCCCGAAACATTACTACAAGCTCAACTTCGTGCTGCAGGAAACAGATGAAGGCAAAGTCCTTAACCAACGGACCTTTGGTATGGACATCAGCGCCGAGCCTCCCCGAGCCAACGGCATGCTTCTCGACTGGTGGAACATGCGTTCCGGCACGCGTGTTCCCATCCCCGACTCCAAGAAGGACGTCGCTTACATTGACGTGGGAGTAAACCTGGACGTGCGCGCCGAGGAGGCGCCTGAAGGACTCCAGTTGCAGATTGCTTCGGAGATTTCGTCGGTGGGGACCGAGAGCGGCACCGGCGTTACCGCTCCCGTCATTCGCCAGGTGAAGGTGAAGTCGGCTGTGCTGGCGCCAATCGGCAGGCCGACGGTTGTCTTTACAGCTGACGACCCCGCCAGCAAACACCGTTTTGAACTGGAAGTGACCCCCACGCAGGTGAAGTGACTCCGGGCTCATTTGCGGTTATAGAGGTCCTTCGACTCATCAGCGCGCGAATCACGCCAGCGCCAGCGCTTCTCGCGCACCCGCGATAGTGTCGGCGATGTCTCTCTCAGTGTGCGCCACGCTGAGGAATGCGGCTTCGAACTGTGAGGGCGGCAGCCAGACACCGGCGTCGAGCAGGGCGCCGTGGAAGCGGCCAAACTTCGCCGTGTCGCAGCCGGACGCAGTTTGCCAATCGCTGACCGGCTTGTCGGTGAAGAAAAAGGTGAACATCGAGCCCACGCGGTTGGCGGTCACGGGAACTCCGGCTTCGTTGGCGGCTGCGGTCACACCAGCCGCCAGCTTCTCGGCTATCTCATCGAGCTGCTTGTAGAACGCCTCGCGGTTGGCTTTCAACTGGCACAGCGTCGCAATGCCCGCCGCCATGGCCAGCGGATTGCCGCTGAGTGTGCCTGCCTGATACACCGGGCCAACCGGCGCGACCAGGTCCATAAGCTTGGCCGGCCCGCCGTAGGCGCCCACCGGCAGGCCACCGCCGATAATCTTCCCGAGCGTGGTGAGATCAGGCTTGATGTTGTACAGCTCGGACGCGCCACCGAAGGCGACGCGGAATCCTGTCATCACCTCGTCGAAGATGAGCAGCGCGCCTTCGTGAGTCGTGATGTCGCGCAAGGCCTGGAGATAGCCGGGCCGCGGCGGCACACATCCCATATTGCCGACGACGGGCTCGACAATCACGCATGCGATCTGATCTTCGAACTTGCGAAATGACGCCTCGACCGCGCTCACATCGTTATACGGCAGGGCCAGAGTGAACTCGACAAACTCTTCCGGCACGCCCGCGGAGCCGGGAATGCCGAGGGTCGCAACGCCTGAACCGGCCTTCACCAGCAGCGCATCGCTGTGTCCGTGATAACAGCCTTCGAACTTGACCACGAACTTGCGCCCCGTGGCCGCGCGCGCCAGGCGTATGGCCGACATGGTGGCTTCGGTACCCGAACTGACAAAGCGCACCCTCTCGATGGCCGGAAAGGCCTCGGTTACCAGCGCCGCCAACTCGGCCTCGGCGGGAGTGGACGCGCCGAAGCTGGTGCCCTTGTGAGCAGCCTGTACGACTGCTTCGATGACTTCCGGATTGGCGTGACCGAGGATCAGCGGCCCCCACGAGCCGACGTAGTCAATGTAGCGGTTGCCATCGGCATCCCAGACGTGCGAGCCCTCGCCCCGCACCAGGAAGGGTGGGTCGCTGCCCACGGAGCGGAAGGCTCGAACCGGCGAATTAACTCCGCCAGGAATGAGTTGCTCAGCACGTTGTTGCAGTGCGCGGGATTGTTGCAGATTGCGGGCCATGGTTCCTCGTCATTGAAACAGTGGAGTCTAACAGGGTGGGTACAGGTGGAATTGTGAGGAAGGTCACAGTGCCACAGTACCTTTCACTACGCTCGAACGTCCAATTCCCAGCCGAGGTGGGCGGGATGGTTCGGGCTGGTCGATTTGCTGCCACCTGCCGCATTATCCGGCATCGAAGTACGATAGAATGGGATTGAGCCCACGGGATTTCCTTCCCATCAGCGAATTACAACATGTCAAGAAGCACGAAGGTTATCGTTCTCGGATTCTCCTTCCTGCTGGCCACTTTTGTCGTCGCCGGCGGGCTGGGTGTTAAAGCCAAAACCAACGACGACGGTTCTTATCGCCAGCTCGGCGTTTACAGCGAGGTGCTGTCGCGCATCCGCACCGAGTACGTGGAGGAGCCCAACATTCCAGCGGTGACCAACGGCGCGCTACACGGGCTTCTGGAATCGCTCGACGCCAACTCCAGTTATCTCGATCCCACCGAGTACAAGGAATATAAGCAGCGCAAAGAAGGTAAAGCGGGCATTGGCGCCGCGGTTTCCAAGCGTTACGGCTACGCGGCGGTCATCTCGGTGATTCCCGGCGGCCCTGCCGACAAGGGGGACATTGCCAGCGGCGACATCATCGAAGCCATCGAGGGCAAGACCACACGTGAGATGTCGCTGGCGGAGATTGACGGCTTGCTGACCGGAACGCCGGGCTCAGTCGTGAATGTTTCCGTGGTGCGTCCGCGACGTGTGCAGCCGGCCAAGGTTGCGCTGACGCGCGCCATCGTGAGCGACCCGCCGATCAGCGACAAGATGATGGAAGACGGCATCGGCTACATCAAAGTGGATGACTTTCCCAAGGGCCGCTCGCAGGAGATCGCAGCGAAACTGAAGGCGCTGGAGAAGAGTGGCGCCAAGAAGATCATCCTCGACCTGCGTAATTCAGGCGGCGGCGAGGAAGAGGAAGGCGTAGCAACCGCGAACCTCTTTCTGAATCACGGCACGATCACGTACTTGCAGGGCCAAAAGTATCCCAAGCAGGCCTTCAATGCCGACCCGCAGAAGGCCATTGTCACCAGCCTGCCGCTGGTCGTGCTGGTGAACCGTGGTTCGGCCGGCCCGGCCGAAATCGTCGCTGCCTCCATCATGGAGAACGCGCGCGGCGATGTGCTGGGCGACAAGACCTTCGGCTCAGGCTCGATCCAGAAGGTGATTGACATGCCTGACGGCGCGGCGCTGATTCTGTCGGTCGCCAAGTATTATTCGCCTTCCGGCAAGGCAATTCAGGACACGGCGATTACGCCCAACATTCTCGTTGCCGATGCAAACGATGAATTCATCGCGCCAGACGAGGACGAGAACGCGCCTAACGAGCCGAAAGAAGAGAAGGAGAAGACCAACCAGCCTGACGATCAGCTCAATCGCGCCATCCAGGTGCTGAAGGGCCAGAACACTAAAGCGTAAGAGTCGCAGCCAGATAAACTAAGGCACGGAGGATGCAGTTCTTCGTGCCTGTTGCTCTTTCCCTCCCAGTAATTCCCCTTCCTGTTCAACTTCCGCGTGGAACACCTGGACGAACGGCTCGACGCGCTGCGCGAGGAAGGCGTGACCGTCGATCACTAAGTCGAGCGATGCGATTACGGTAACTTCGGCTGGATTCTGGATCCGGAAGGAAATCGGTGGAGTTGTGGGAGCCGCGGGAAAGACGGCGGCCAGTAGTCAGTTGTCAGTTGTCAGATCTATTCCGTCCATCGTTTGAAGACGAGGCAGCCATTCGTGCCACCGAAGCCGAAGGAGTTGGACATGGCGTAGTCCATGGTCACCTTTCGGGCGGCGTGGGCGACGAAGTCGAGGTCGCAGCCTTCGCTAGGGTTTTCAAGATTCATGGTAGGAGGCACGATCTGGTCACGCAGCGCCAGCACGGTGATGGCAGCTTCCAGTCCGCCGGCGCCTCCCAACAGGTGACCGGTCATGGACTTGGTGGAGCTGACCAGCATCCTGTAGGCATGCTCGCCAAAAGCGCGCTTGATGGCGGTGGCTTCCAGTTCGTCGCCCAGCGGGGTTGAGGTACCGTGGGCGTTGACGTAGCCGATCTGCTCGGGCTCGAGGTCGGCGTCGCGCATGGCATTGCGCATCACGCGGAACCCACCTTCGCCCTCGGGCGCAGGCTGGGTGATGTGGTTAGCGTCCGCGCTCATGCCATAGCCAACGACTTCAGCGATGATGTTTGCGCCGCGCTTGCGGGCGAACTCCAACTCTTCCAGGATGAGGATGCCGGCGCCTTCGCCGATGATAAAGCCGTCGCGGTCGCGGTCCCAGGGGCGGCTGGCATGGTGGGGATCGTCGTTGCGCGTGGAGAGCGCGCGCATGGCGCCGAACCCTCCGACGCCCATGGGCGTGATGGCGGCTTCGGTGCCGCCGGCGATCATCACGTCTGCATCGCCATACGCGATGATGCGAGCCGCGTCACCAATGGAGTGCGCGCTGGTGGTGCAGGCAGTGCAAGTGGCTTCGTTCGGGCCTTTGGCGTGATGGCGGATGCTGACCTGACCGGCGGCAAGATTCACGATGGCGGCGGGAATGAAAAACGGCGAGATCTTGCGCGGGCCGCCGTTGAGCAAGTTAGAATGTTCGCGCTCGATGATGTCGAATCCACCGATGCCGGAACCGATGTTGACGCCAGTTCGCTCGGCGAGGTCTTCGTTCTCGACCTTGTAGTTGGCCATCTGCAGCGCTTCATCGGCAGCAGCGATGGCCAGATGAATAAAGCGCGCCATTTTGCGCGCTTCTTTTTTCTCGATGTAGTGGAGCGGGTCGAAGTCCTTGACCTCGGCCGCAATCTGGCAGGCGAACTGCGATACATCAAAACTGGTAATGCGCTCGACGCCACTGTTGCCGGCGAGCAGAGCCTGCCACGCGCCGGGGACATTGTTGCCGACGGCGCAGATGATGCCGATTCCGGTTACAACCACGCGCCGCCGCAAACTACTTCGATCCTTTCGCGTGCGCGTTGATGTAATCGATGGCGTCTTTGACGGTACGAATCTTCTCCGCGTCCTCGTCGGGGATCTCGATTTCGAAGGCCTCCTCGAAGGCCATGACCAGTTCGACCGTGTCCAGTGAATCCGCGCCGAGATCGTCCACGAACGATGCGTTGGGCGTGACCTCGCCCTCGTCCACACCCAGTTGTTCCACAATAATCTGCTTTACGCGCTCCTCTACGGATGCCATGAGGTCAGCAATCTCCTTTCACTCCGTCTGCCGCGGGCGGCGAGCAACCTGATTTGTCGGCCGGACTGGGGACTCTACTTCTTGGCCTTGGCGTGCTCCTCGATGTAGGTAACGGCATCCTGCACGGTGCGGATCTTCTCCGCGTCCTCGTCGGGAATCTCGATCTCAAAGGCCTCCTCGAAGGCCATGACCAACTCCACCGTGTCCAGCGAGTCGGCGCCGAGATCATCCACGAAGGACGCGCTGGGCGTCACCTCCGCCTCGTCCACACCCAACTGCTCCACGATGATCTGTTTCACGCGTTCTTCAACGGAAGCCATCGATTTCTCCTGTCGCGCCCTGGCCCCTGCCGCGGCGGGCAAACTGGTAAGTGTAATTGCAGCGAGGAAACGTGTAAACCATTGCGCAAGGGTTCCCGGACGGCAGCACTACCCTCTGCGCGGGCGCTCGACCTTGGCCGAGACGAGCCCGATTCATCCTACCCGTTCGCGTTTGCAATGGTCAACGCGGGAATTTCCAGAGCTTCCATTCACTTATCCCAGGCGGTAGAAGCTTAACGAGGCGTCGCCCTGATCGAGGCGGCGGTAGCGCAGCAGCGCTCCGGAGCGTTCGCCGGGATCAAACTTCTTCTCATGCTCGGCGATGACGACGGTGGATCGCTGCAAGAGTCGCGACTGCGACAGGTAGCCCAGGGTGCGCTCGTAGCTGCCGCGCATACGGTAGGGCGGGTCGAGAAAGGCGTAGTCGCAGACCACGCCGGTGGTTTCCAGCAGGGGCAGCGCCTGTGCCACTTCGCGTTCGTGCAAATCATAACCGTCGGAGACGCCAAGCGCCGCCAGGTTCTGGCGCAGCAGACGAGCATGCTTCTTCGCCGACTCCACGAAGTACACCTGGCGCGCGCCCCGGCTGAGGGCTTCGATGCCGACCGCTCCGGTTCCGGCATAGAGATCCAGCCAGACGCTGCCTTCGAGATCGTGTGCCGCCGCGAGCACATTGAACAGAGTCTCGCGCAAGCGGTCGCTGGTGGGACGCAGGTCCAGTCCCGGCATCCAGCGCAAAGGACGGCTGCGGTATTGGCCGGCGATGACGCGCATCATCTTAGTTTCGAGTTTCGAGTTTCAACTTTCAAGTCGCTATTCGCACTCGCTTCCCGCTATTCGGCAAACTTGAACCTGGAAACTCGAGACTCGAAACTATCCTCTCCTCAGCTATAAAATGACAATAATGAGAAGCTGGTCGTTTCCGGCGGGACATCTGTTCGGGGTGGACATCCGCATCCACCTCACATTTGTGTTTTTGCTGGCATTTGTCTGGTTTACGCAGTCGACGGCCCTGGGCACGACGGGCGCGATGCGCGGCCTGGCTCTGGTGGGCATCATCTTCGGCTGCGTCGTGTTGCACGAACTGGGACACGCCTTGTTGGCGCGCCGCAACGGCGTGGCAGTGCGGTCGATCATTCTCTTGCCCATCGGGGGCGTCACGCTGATGGAGGACACCGGTCAGCGTAAGTCCGACCCGGCGCGGGATATCCGGATCGCCGCAGCCGGGCCGCTGGTCAATCTGGTGATTGCGGCCGTATCCGGCGTGGTGATCCTAGCCCTCGTGCCTCAAGTCAGGCTCTGGAACCGCCCTTACGTGGATGCCGTCAATCTGCCGCGCGCTTTGTTCTGGAGCAACCTGTTTCTCGGTGCCTTCAATCTGCTGCCCGCCTATCCCATGGACGGCGGCCGCATCCTGCGCGCCCTTCTCGCCGAACGCATGGATTACGTACACGCCACGCGCCGGGCGGTGGCCATCGGACAGGCCTTCGCCATGCTGTTCATCTTTCTCGGCGTGGTTTGGAATACCTGGCTGATGCTGATCGGGTTCTTCCTGTTTGTGGGCGCGCAACTGGAAGACCGCTCCGTGCTGTTCCAGTCCGTCCTGGAGAGCGTGCGCATGGAAGACGTGATGCTGACCGGCTTTTCCACCTTGTCGCCGGCCGACACCCTGGAAGCCGCGCTGCATAAAGCGGTGCACACGCTCCAAGACGACTTCCCGGTGGTGCGCGGCTGCGACATGGTGGGCGTCATCAGCAAGCAGCGCATTGTGCAGGCCCTGCGCGTCGGGGGCAACGGATATGTGCAATCGGCTATGGTGCGCGCGTTTGCCATTGCGCAGCGGACCGACTCGCTGGCCTCAGCCTTTCGCAAGCTGGGCGGGCAAGGGTTGAGCATGATTCCGGTGGTGGACCAGCAGCGACTGGTCGGCATTGTGACCATGCAAAATCTGATGCACAGCATGGCGCTGCTGGCCGAGACGAAAAGGTTGAGGAAGCAACAAGAGAGTGGATAGGAAAGCAGCCGATGATTCGCCCGTTCCGCAGGTGGCGAGAAAGAACCAGGTGGCGCTCGCCTGAATCGTGCCTCGGGTTTACTACTTCAGCCGCCAATTCAGTTTTGTTAGTGGCGTTCGCGCATCCGCTGGATGTGCGCGTGCATCCAGCTGGAATTCCACCTGGCCCGCCAAGATAGTTGGCGACAGCACATTCACTCCATTCTGCACCTGCAGCCTGATCGTCTGACTCTTCGGCCCGATGCGCTGCGGGAATTCGACGCTTGCCTGCGAGCCACAACACAAGAAGAGCGACAGCAAATCGCAGAACTGGAGCACGTCGGTCCAGTACTCTACTTCCTGCTCGCCGCGGTGTTGCAGACGGATCAGGAGACGCTGTCGCTGTTCCTCGCGAGCGATGAACTCGCGAAGCTGTTGGGTGTCATTTTCGGAATATGTGCCCGTGCTCATGCCGAACTGGCCGATGCGGCGGAAGTGCCCGCTCACCATCAGGCCGGCGATCGGGGTGGTCGCCTCGGCTGCCTCGATGGAGCCCAGCCACGCACGCAGAAAATCTCCCGCTTTGATTTCGAGGAACGAGAGCGGCTTACCTTCTGCGTTCAGAGCGACGTTGCTTTCGGAATAGCTGGCCGGTGTGGCCGGCAATCGCTTGCGGCCATCGTCAAAACCTGCCCAGCCTTCATCGTGCAAGCTGATACCGCGCGCGATGTCATCATCCACGGTTGGCGCGCCCGCGATCGCGAGCCGCTCGCAAATCCGGCCGGCGAGCCGCGCATGATCGGGCTGTCGCACTAGCTGGTAGCGCGACGCAAGCGTCTTCTGGGTAGCGGCTACCGCATCCCACGCAGAAGCAAAGGCAGCACCGTTTGCAATTGTTGCTTTGGGACGAAGAATCATTGGAGAAGTGCAAACAAATACAGGTCGCTCGACTCGTGCTAAAGCCCTCGCACGGGATGACAGCGTGATGATTTTACGATGGCGCCTTGAGGTTCGCGGCTACCGTCGCCGTGCGGTGCGGGCGCGTTTCGCAGCGGCGGCGCGAATGGGGCCCGTTCCCGTCGGCGGCTTGCGGTCGCCTTCGACCAACTGCTTCAGCACAGTCGCGTTGTTTTGCTCCTCGTTCCTAGAGGCAAAAAGCAGCGTTACGCGGCTTCGCTGCTCCTTCAGCTCGTAGAGCTCTTGCAGGGCGTCGCGGGCTGCGGGGTTAGACAGCTCTTTCAGATATCGGTCACGAAATTTGCTCCACTGTTGCGGATGGGCGTGATACCACTTGCGCAGTTCGTCGGAAGGAGCAAGCTCCTTCAACCAGGCATCGAGCGCCGCAGCCTCCTTAGTCAAGCCGCGAGGCCAGAGCCGGTCCACCAGCACGCGGGCGCCGTCCAGTGGCGAGGGCGCCTGGTACACGCGCTTGAGAGCGATCGCCATCTGAGGTGTATTCTAACTCTGCCGGACCGCAAGTGGCGGTCCACATTCCAGATCGAGTTGTCCTAAACCGGAAGGTAAGTTGACGCCAAATTCCGCACGATTTGCTTTCCTATCCACCATAGGTCTAATCGCGGTTGCCCTCTTCGTTGCCTGCGACGCCGAACCCCGCAAGACGGACGCAGAGCTCGGCCTCAATGCGGAACAAGCCTTCGGACGACGGGTGTATGATGCCCGCTGCGCCGAATGCCACTATGCCTACAGCAAGCGCGACCTTCGCGGCCCCAGCCTGGCAGGACTCTTCAAACATCCCTACATGAAGAACGGCATGCCGGCCAACGACGACCGGGTGAGCGACATCATCCTGCTCGGCCGTTCCAAGATGCCGGCCTTCCAGCAGAAGCTGACGTCACAGCAGATGGAGGCGTTGATGGCATATCTGCATACCCTGTAGGCGCTATTCGCTTTCGCTTTCCGCTATTCGCCAGCCAGGTCGCTCCACGAACGGATTGCCAACTCTCCAAGGAACAGTCCGGCGAAGAGCGAAAAGCGAATGGCGGAACGCGACCTACGTTAACAGCTTGTACAATGGTTACATCCCATGGCCACGGCTTCTGAGCTGATACAGATTGACCTTGCTCCGCGCCTTCTGGCGCCCAAGCCGGAGTGGCTGAAGGCGCGCGCGCCCATGGGTGAGAGCTACCACGACCTGAAGACGCTGGCACGCAGGCTGGAGCTGCACACCGTGTGCGAATCGGCGCACTGTCCCAACATCGGCGAATGCTGGAACCATCGCACGGCGACCTTTATGCTGCTGGGAAATCTGTGCACGCGCCGCTGCGGCTTCTGCGCCGTGCCCAAGGGACGCCCGCTGCCGATTGATTTCGACGAGCCGCGTCGTGTTGCCGAAGCAGTGGAGAGGCTGGCGCTGAAATTTGCTGTAGTCACCAGCGTCAATCGCGACGACGACAATGTCGGCGGCGCCCGCGTGTTTGCCGAGACGATTCGCGAAATTCGCAAGCGCGTTCCCGGCTGCCGCGTTGAGGTGCTGATCCCGGATTTCCAGGGGCTGGATGAGCCGCTGCGCATCGTAATGGATGCGCAGCCTGACATTCTGAATCACAACACCGAGACGGTGCCGCGACTGTATCGCGCAGCCCGTTCAGGGGCGCGCTACGAGCGCACGTTGCGACTGTTGGAACGCGCTAAAGAGATAAATCCATCCATCCCAACCAAGACCGGTCTCATGGTCGGTCTGGGTGAGAGTACCGACGAGTTGCTACAGGTGTTTCGCGATCTGACAATGCGCAACGTGGACATCCTCACCATCGGCCAGTATCTGCGCCCCTCGAAGGACCACTTGCCGGTGGCGCGGCTCTACCCGCCCGAGGAGTTCCGCTTCCTGAAAGAAGAGTCGCTGAGGATGGGCTTCCGCCACGTCGAGTCCGGGCCGCTGGTGCGCTCCAGCTACCACGCGCACGAGCAGGCGGACGCGGGAACCCAAGTGGTGTAGTTTTCCGGGAACCGGCACTACCCCATGACATAGCGCTTCATCTGCCGCAGCAACGACTCCGGCGCTTGCACATCAAGGTCCACATAGCCGTCGCGGTACTCGCGGGCATAAATCCGCGCCTTCGCGTCCAGTGCGGCCAGCGCTTTACCCTCCGCTTGCGGGACCCGCAGATGTACCCTTCGCACAGGATCCTCCGCAATGTGAACGTCAATGTGCTCCAGCAGCTTGTCCAGCCCGATTCCCTTGGTGGCCGATACGTGAATCAACCGGTCGGTATCCAACAGGTCTTCGCGGTTCTTCTGGGACAACAAGTCCACCTTGTTCATGACATAGAGCCGCGGTTTGTCCTGCGACTCCAACTCGCGCAGCACCTCCTCCACCTGCGCCTGCTGCTCGGCGGCGGCGGCGCTGGTGACGTCGGCCACCTGCAAGAGCAGCGAAGCCCGCTGTACTTCTTCCAATGTTGCTCGAAAGGCTGAAACCAGTGTGTGGGGAAGGTTGCGGATAAATCCCACCGTGTCAGACAGGAGCACCTGACGCCGCGACGGCAGTGTCACGCTGCGCAGAGTAGGATCGAGGGTAGCGAACATGCGTGGGCTTTCCAGCACTCCGGCCCTGGTGAGCGCGTTAAACAGCGTGGACTTGCCAGCGTTGGTATATCCCACCAGAGCCACCGTTGCGATGGGCACGGACTCGCGCCGCTGGCGCTGCTGGCTGCGGATGCGACGGACATTTTCCAGTTGCTCCTTCACGTGCCGGATGCGCCGGAAAATTTTGCGGCGGTCCGTCTCCAACTGGGTTTCGCCGGGGCCGCGCGTGCCGATGCCGCCGCCCAACTGCGACATTTCCACGCCGCGCCCGGCGAGTCGCGGCAGCAGGTACTGTAGTTGCGCCAACTCGACCTGAAGCTGGCCTTCACGCGTGCGGGCGTGACGGGCAAAGATATCCAGGATAAGTTGCGTGCGGTCGATCACCCGCACTTGCAGCTCACGTTCCAGGTTGCGCTGCTGGGAGGGCGTCAGTTCGTGGTCAAAGATTACAACGTCGGGTGAACTTGCCGCCACAGCCCCTTTCAGTTCCAGCAGCTTTCCGTGGCCGATCAGCGTTGCCGGGTCGGGCTTCTGACGGCGCTGAAGGAACTCGGCGAGAACGCTACCGCCAGCACTGATAGCCAGCTCGCACAGTTCGGCTAGCGATTCCTCAGGGGAGAATTCGTGACCGCCTTCAAGCTGGGTATGCAGATAGGCGGATGCCGCGCTGCGTGCCACGCGCGCAGCTGGCGGGACCGTGCCACCAGTTTCCAACCGGAAACTTGGACTCGTGAGAGCTTCGGCTTCCGCATCCGGTTTGGTCCCGGGGCTTGCCGGATTCTTGGACGTACTGGCCAGGCGAGTCGGAAGTTCTACTCCTACGAGTAACACCCGTTCCGGATGGTTTCGACCGGTTGGCACCGACCTGCCATTTGCACGGGGGTTCATCCTGTCGGCGCGAGCGATCGGGTTAGTCCTCCGAGTTAGGGCTGGAGCTTGGGCTGGACGCGGCGGGTGCCGGTGGCTCAGCAGCCGGACGGTGCTCAAAGTGCCTATCCGAATGCTGGGAGCGGCCCATCACCACGGTGGATATTGCGTGCTTGAAGATCAACTGCTCCTGATTGTTGGTTTCCAATACTACCGAGTACTTATCGAATGACCGGATTCTGCCCGTCAGTTTTACGCCGCTGAGAAGGTAAATGGTGATGACAGACTTGTCTTTGCGGGCAGTGTTGAGGAACGAATCTTGAATATTCTGGGCTGGCTTAGGTTCCATGGGGTCCTCCACGGCAAACGTGCAAAAATGTCCCAGTGAAAGGTGTCGCGCCCCTGACGTGCAGAGGTCTGGAAACGATGCCGACCGCAACCAGTAAGGAAAACCGCCAACTCCGGAAGCGGAAGTAAAGTGCTGGCTACTTCAACGATAAGGCCGCTGCAGCCTAATTTCAACTAAAACAGGCACATCTGGCTGTGATGTAAAATTCGCCCATCGCTGTGAGGGGTCGCCTCCGCACGGGAAGACAGTCTCTTCACACACTTTGGAGACCAAATGCTCTCTCCGCTTATAGGGTTATGGGCCAACCCGCAAATTGATTTTCCCGGCGGCGAAGCAGCCCTTCTCATACTCCTTCGCTGGATACACCTGGTGGCCGGCATTACCTGGGTTGGCCTTCTTTACTTTTTCACGCTGGTGAACATGCCGTTCCTGCAGGAACTGGATACCAAGTCGCGCGGAGTCGTAATTCCCAGGTTGATGCCACGGGCGTTGTGGTGGTTCCGCTGGAGCGCCCTGCTGACTGTGTTGGTTGGGATTGCCTATTGGATGCATATCGTCGGCGCGGATGCCCGCTCGGCGGCAGTGGCGGGCGAAGCGGCCTCTCCCGGACGGATGTTTGGCAGCTTCTTTGTGCTGTGGACGCTGGCGTTCGTCTTTGAAATGGGCGTGCTGATGTCTCCCGCAGAAGCGCTGCGCAAGGGCCCTGTGTTGGGCGTGATCATGGCCGTTGTAATCATTGCGGTTGCCTACGTCTTTCTTGCCCTCAACCAAAGTGGCTGGGAAAGCAGTCGGGCGCTGGCCATCGGCATCGGCGGAGGCCTAGGATGGTTCATGCTTCTGAACGTGTGGGGCCTGGTATGGCGGATGCAGAAGAAGATGATCCGCTGGGTCGAAGCTAACGCCACCCATGGAACTCCCATGCCACCTGAAGCGCCAAAGTTTATGCGTTTGACGATGCTCTGTACCAGGTTGAATTTTGTACTGTCGTTCCCCATGCTGTTCTTCATGGGGGCTGCGAGCCATTACGGGATATTCGCCGGCAGGTAACGCCAGCACAGCGAAGCTCCGTACCGCCACCGACCGGAAGCGAGCCCGTCGGGAAGATGGAGGTTCCCGGATTATCGAGGTTCTCCATGGCTCGGGAACAACCAAGCGGGTCCGGTTGATATTGTTGCAGGTTTATGGCATAGTCGCGCGATTGGGCCTGCAGTTTCCATTTTGCCCGATTCCGGATGGCCTCCTTGTAAGCTAGTTTCGGCATAGGAGGGGCGATGTATGAGCATGCGCTGAAAGAACAGCATTCTCCATCCCGAAGAATTGTTGATGGAACTCGATTTCAGTCTGTGATACCGAGCCATCCCACTGTGCAATTGCACCGCACGATTCGAAATCAAGCGGTGCAGAACCTGAGTCGCGCAGACGCTGGACAACTACGGCTCAGCCACTCTGGAGACTCAGAGACCAGCCTGACCCCAGATGTGCCGATGCCGCTCCACGCGACTGCTGCAAGAATCCAGCGGAAATTGATGGTGAACCAACCCGGCGACATCTATGAGCGTGAGGCAGATCGCGTTGCGGACGAGGTCATGCGGATGTCCGAGCCAGGGATACAGCGGGCTTGTGACTGCGGTCAAACTCGACCACCTTTGCGGAACGATCGCCTAGTCACCAGCGACGGAGAGCCGATGAATGTGCGGGACGGTCAGGCACCCGCGTTGGTCGATCAGGTGCTGCGCTCCCCAGGCCGGCCCTTCGACGCGGCGTCGCGCGCCTTCTTCGAGTCTCGCTTCGGCCATGACTTCAGCGAAGTCCGCGTGCACGCGGATGATGAGGCCGCCGAAGCGGCAAGGATGCTCGACGCGCACGCCTTCACTCTAGGTACTCACATTGTATTTGGCGAACATCAATATGCACCCGGGAGGAGCGAAGGGCGTCACTTACTGGCCCACGAGCTCACGCATGTCGTGCAACAGGCGAGCGGGAGTGCGCTGAAGGCGTCGTTGGGGGGAAGTACGATACAACGCCAGCCAGCTTGCAATACTAACGCCGCGCCCAAGACCGTTGACATCTATCAGGTACTCCTACCCGGAGCGACACGTGATCCCGATGCCGATCTCGCGCGCGCCAATACCATATGGGCGCAGTGCGGTGTGAGCATCAATTCCAAGGGTGGACAGTCTTGGCAAACGGATGTGCTGGACCTAGACCCTCCCACTGGAATCCTGAATGCGCCGGCGAGTACCACAAGGCCTCTTACCAGGGAAGAGACTACGATGTTCGCCCACACTCCAGGAGGCGACGACGTAATCCACGCCTATTACGTACCGGACTTCACTGGACCGAAAGTCGCGGAATCCTTCTGGCCGTCGCAACACGGCTTTCGAGCGGTGGTCGTGGGAAACAACGCCAGGTCCGATTCCTTTGCTCACGAACTAGGTCATGTCCTCCTCGACTCTGGCAATCATGAGGCCGATGCAGACAACCTGATGGCCAGCGGCGGTAGCAGACACGTCGGAGTTGATCACCTGGAGTGTCGCCAGTGCCCTTAAGTATTCTAGAGTTGCAACGGCCCCACGGTGATCCTGGCCACGCGGGCCCGCATGACGAAGCTTGACGCGCAGGCGTTGTGCGGCATCACCGTCAGCTTCTGGGTGACGCAGGTCCGCGATTCGCCCGGCGTTCAGGACAGTTGGATTTCGGGCGGCACTTCAGGACTCATGAGAGAAGCGCCGCCATCGGCGTAGATTACCTGCCCCGTTATCCAGCCGGCTTGCTCGGAACAAAAGAGAGCGACCACGTTGCCGATGTCCTCCGGTGTCCCCAGCCGCCGCATGGGCGTCCAACCTCGGATGTGCCAGTTCCGGATGAGTTCCTGCACTTGCAGCGGCAGACTGTTTAGCACACTATCCTCTGTCCAGCCCGGACTGATGGCGTTGACCGTGATCCCGCGCTTGGCTAGCGTCACCGCGAGATAACGGACCAGCGACTCCATGGCCGCCTTCGCTGAACCCATAGCCACCCAGGGCTGCAGGCTGCCGGTGCGGCTTCCCTGCCCGTAGGTAATGGCCACGATTCTCCCGCCGTCGGGCATGAGGCCACTGGCCTCGCGGCTGGCAACTAGAAATGCCTTGGCCTGGGAGTCGGAAGCTGCATCCCACTGTTGCAGTGTGATGTCCATGGGCGGATAGAAAAACTCCCCGGCCTCAGGGCGTGCGTTACTCACGAAGCTGTCGAGCTTTCCGAATTGTGCCTTGACCGCCTGGAACATGCAGGTGATCTCCTCCGGACGGCAGACATCGGCTTGCACGACGAAACCGTCGGCACCCCGCCTTCGGACCTCTTCCAGCGTGTCCTTGGCTGCTGCTTCGTTGCGGTAGTAATGGACGGCTATGTGCGCTCCGCTCTCGGCCAGCTTAAGCGCGATCCCTCGGCCGATACCGCGCGACGCTCCCGTGATTAAGGCATGTTTGGGGCTGGGTGACATGGCAAAGCTCCTTCAAACAGGATGTCGTTCGTCCTCTGTCCACATCTGGTGCACGGAACGCGATGATACGCCTGAAGGTACGAGACGGGAAAGACATCCGCGTCCGCGCTACGGTAAAATGGTTTCGCTGCCAGACGAGTAGAGGGTGGCGCTGAGCGCCCGTCGTCAGCCTGAAGCCCCATGTGGATATGGCTGCCCACTTCGATCTCAGGTTTTGCTCCCGAAATCGGCATTGGTTCTTCGTGCTCGCGGTCAGGTGCGAGGCAAGTCTTTGACTCTATTAGGAGAAACGAATGGCGAAAGTTGCTAAGACGGCTGACCGCAAAAAGGTCATGGACACCAGCAAGAGCACGGATTGCCCCAAGTGTGGCAAGCCCACCCGCGTCGTGAAGCGGATCAAAGACCGTGAGCGTAACATCGCCGGCGGCATGTACATCTCGTGCTCCGCGTGCGAATTTTACGAAAAGCTGTAGATCAGGAATCGAAACTGAAGAGAGGCCGCTCCTGATGGGGCGGCTTTACTCTGACGCTTTGTTTGCCAACTCCAACCCGCCACGGGCAATCTCTTCCTCAATTCCGTCCATAGTGACTCTCTTCCATTGCTCGTCCCAGAGACCCCGCTTCCTCATGTAGTGCTCCATGTGTGCAAGCGGATCGTCGTACTGGGCCAGTTGCGGCTCGCACTCAATCAGGGTGGGGCCGGCACCGTTGCGCGCGCGATGGATGGATTCCTGGGTCACGCGCCACACCGCCACCGCGTCCCTGCCGTCAACGATGATGGCGGGAAAACCGTAGTCGCGGGCCAGCAAGCTGAGCTCCTCGAGCGCCGGTGTGTACCCCTCACCAGTACTCTCTACAGCTAAGCTGCTTTGCATCACGTAGATGACCGGTAGCTTGTGGACCCCGGCAAACTTCATGGCTTGGTGCCAGCGTTCGGAGGAAGCATCCGGATCGCCCAACGCAACCACGACGTTCCTCCTTTTTTCTAATCGCTGGGCCAAGGCGAAACCGGTTCCGAGGTTGAAGGAATCAAAAATCAGGCTGCCGGGTCCTCCGATTGCCGTCTCCTGGTGGAGTGTCTTATCGTGCCTCGCTAATGACAGCAGGCCACTGGGTGAGGCTCCCATTGCAATCCGCGCGGGGAAGTTGCAGGGTGATGCGACCATCGTGTCTTCGGGAAGCAGTTCCACTGTGGCGCCAACGAAGATCGCTTCACTTCCGATCCCAAGATCGAAGTGCAGGGGGCCAACCCGGCCGGCGGTCAGGGTCCGTACGCGTTCGGCCAGCAACCGGCACTTCAGCATTCCCGCATACAAACGGCGCAGGACATCGCGGTTCGACGCCGAGGACTGGTTGCCATTGACTGGTTGAGTCGGCTCGGCTTTCACGGATCTTGCAGTTATTGCTTTCTTTCGCAGTCCGGCCTGGATGCTCCTCTTGGTCACCATGTTTCTAAATCCCGGGATTGGCCATTCTATCGCAGAAAAAAGTATCGACTCGGTGCTGCATTGATCGCAGGCGATGGTTTTTCAACACAAGTGTGCATAACATTGTGGAAAAGGGTGAGTGGCAATTTGCTAAGTTCCTCGCAATTCGAAACGTCTGGCAGAATGCCCTGACGAAGGTGCGGAATTCCAGACTGAATCGTCATTCACTGGTGGTCGAATCTGCCTCGGGTGCGTGCTAGTCTGTCGGCGTGAGATCGCGCCTCGATAACCTGGTGGTGGAACGCGGGCTTGTACCGTCGAGGGAACAGGCCCAGGCGCTCATTCTTGCGGGACGCGTCCTGGTAAACGAACAAAAGGTGGATAAGGCCGGAGCCCAGGTCGCGGGTAATGCTGCGATTCGCATTCTCGGCGATGCCCTGCCCTTTGTCAGCCGCGGCGGTTTAAAGCTGGCGCGCGCGTTGCAACACTGGCACATCGATGTGCATGGCAAGACCTGTATGGACATCGGCGCATCCACCGGTGGCTTCACCGACTGTCTTTTGCAGAGCGGAGCAGCCAAGGTCATTGCGGTGGACACGGGTCACGGACAGATGGATGCACGGCTGCGCATTGACCCGCGACTGCGGTTGCTGGAGAAAACCAACGCCCGCTATCTGACTCCGTCACAGCTCTGGCTGGATCCGGTGGACACAGAACCCATCAGCCTCGTCGTCATGGATGTGTCATTCATCTCTGCTACACTCGTGCTCCCGGCTGTGGCGCAGTGTGCGCGGTCGAGCACTCCTGACCATGGCTTCGATGTGGTCGTGCTGATCAAGCCGCAGTTCGAGGCGGGCCGCGAGCAGGTCGGCAAGGGCGGCATCGTGCGCGATCCGCAAGTGCAACAGATCGCGGTCTCGCGTGTGCGTGGAACCGTGGAAGAACTTGGTGGCACGAACGTGGAAGTCATCGAGTCCCCGATTCTCGGGGCCGAAGGGAACCGGGAGTTCCTCTTGCACGCCCGATTTGCTTAGACTCTTGCTACACTGACGCAGGTTCGCGGAATCCTCCATGAAGTCGGTCGCAATCATCTCGAAGCCGGCGAAGCCTGAACTGGCGGGAATTCTGCCCGAGCTCCTGTCCTGGTTTTGCCAACGCGGATATCAGATCTATCTCGACCGGGAAACGGCAGAGTACACCAATGGAGAAGAAGTTGTTCCCAGACCTGAAATCGGAACCCGGCACCCGGACTTCGCTCTGGTACTGGGTGGCGACGGCACTCTGCTTTCCGCTGCCCGCGCGGTCGCCCATGAGGGCGTCCCTATTCTGGCCGTCAATCTGGGCTCGCTGGGGTTTCTTACCGAAGTCCCGTTGAGCGAGATGTACTCGACGCTGGAAGCAATCGACGGACGCGACTGCCCGACCGAGCAACGCGCGCTGCTCGATTGCAGCCTATTTCGCGACGGCCAGAAGATAGCCCATCACTTTGCCCTGAATGATGCGGTGGTGAACAAGAGCGCTATCGCCCGGCTGGTGGATTTCGATCTGCTTATTGACGGCGTGTTCGTGTTCAGTTGCAAGGCGGATGGCGTCATCATTGCCACGCCCACGGGATCGACGGCGTATTCCCTCGCTGCCGGAGGCCCGGTGCTCATGCCGTCCGTCACTTCATTTGTGGTTACGCCGGTCTGCCCCCACTCGCTGACCCATCGTCCTCTCGTCGTCACCGATAAGGCCACCATCGAACTGCGGGTGGAAACCAGCGGCGAAGAGGCGTTCCTCAGCATCGACGGTCAGGTCGGCGTTCCCGTCACACAGGGAGACCGTGTGGTCTGCCATCGGGCGGACCACACTGTAAAGCTGCTGCGCATGAGAAGAACCTTCTTCGATGTATTGCGCACGAAGTTGAAGTGGGGACAGCGCTAAAGGGGCCCCGACAGCGGGTCACTTGCGATAATACGGTTTCTCAACACTTATCGTAGTTGCGCACTTTGGGGCGGCATTAATTCCCACACACCGCAATTTAAGGCTTCCTTTACTTCTCACGCGGAGCGCCCACGCCCGTGATCTCCCACACCACGCCGCAGCCGAGTTGGCAGTTGATGCTCGTCCCTCCATACTCCGTTGCGCCGTAGAGATTGCCGTTCGCGTCGAGCGTCACGGGGCTGGGAGGCATGCCGCCGTCGCGACCTGTGAAATCGTGGAGATCCACTACGGTGCAACGTTGGCTGCAATTGGTCAACTCGAAAACCCAGCCGATTCCATTAGCGCCACCATAGACACATTGCCCAAAGAAATTACCCTCCGTGTCCATGATTACGCCACCGTAGGGTTGGCAAGATGAAGGAAAGGGGTAAAGCAGGGATGGGGTAAACCCTCCATCTGAGGGCGCAAGCTTGAAAACTATGCCATTCAGGGTAATGTTCCCGGAGTAAATTGTGGTGCCATACAGGTTGCCGGATGCATCGAGGACAAGGGAGCTGTAAGGGTAGATCCCACCCGCCAAATAAGCCAGCCCAAAGTCGAAGTTAACCAGCACATTCTCCTGCCAGCTGCCGTTGGAAGACGTCAATTCGAAAGCCGTTCCACAGCCGTAGTTGCAGCCGCGTCCGGTTCCTCCGTCACCGGTGGTTCCGTACAAATTTCCGGCGGCGTCGACCACTACTCCGGCGAAAGGGTTCGCCCCGTCCGGACTGCCGGCAAAGTTATACAGGATGCTCTCCGTGTATCCGCTGCCTGACCGGGTCAGCTCGAACACGGTCCCCGCATCATACGCACCGCCGTTCGTGGTCGTGCCATAGATGTTTCCCGCCGCATCGAACACCAGGTTCTCGCCCCACGGGTTGAACCCATCCGGTACTCCGGTAAAGGTGTGAAGTATGGTTTCGTCCCAATAGCACGTTAGCGATTGGCAAAACGTGGACGGGGGTGTTAGGGCATAGACTGTGCCGTCGTTTTCGGGACCACCCTGTTGGGTCGTACCAAATAGAGCGCCATAGGGCGCCGATCACCACTCCTCCAATTGGATCGGCTCCATCGCTTCCGCCGGCAAACCCGTACAAAGTACTGAATACCCAAGTTGAATTCATCTGCCTTAGCTTGAAAACTGTGCCATTGCCATGGGGGCCCCCGACTTCCGCCGTTCCGTATAAGACGCCACCGGGTCCGACGGTAATCCCGGACCTGGGACCTGCCCCGTCCGCGCCAGCTGTGAAGTCATGGAGCACGCTGAACGTCTGCGCCTGCATCGTCTGTGACAGAACTACAGCCAACACAAATGAGAAAGTTAGCGGGAATGCCCTGAATAGCAGTTGCGACAGAGTTCGCGCAGAGAATTGTGCCGGGATCGTCATGGTGGTCTCCTTTACTGAATGCGACCATGGACGGTTCGCCACTCTCGACGGTGGAACTCTACACCCGGAATCGGCGCGTGTTCAAACGGAAACGATACCGATTGTGAACAGAGCGATTACACAGGCGATCTTACTTGAATCCCACTGGTTTCTCGCGACCTGCCGTCGCCCTGGGTGCCGGGTTGCGAATCATAAAATCCATTCCTAAACCTCTGTGACGCAAGTCACAAACATTGTGCCCATCGACCAGCTATCCTGATCTTCGCTTATCAGGCTGAGACTGCGCCCGGCTCAGAATTTTCGCCGACGCGAACCAGACCGCAGGTTTCTTGACTCGCGTTCCCGGCGAAACTGATAATAAAGAGTTTGCTTGTTCGTTCCGCGCTCATAAGGAGTTGTCTTCGTGGCATCCACGGCCAGTCCTATCGATACCAGTTCTGCTCGCATTGAGAAAGGTGTAGCTCCGCTGCGCGCTGGTCAAGGCTACTCCTTTGTTTTGCGCAGGTTACATTCGCTCTCCGGCATCGTCCCCATCGGCGCATTCCTGATTGAGCATTTCATTTCCAATTCAGAATCCGCCAACGGCGTCGAGGCCTACAACGGCACGGTAAAGTTCCTGACGAGCCTTCCCTTCGTGCACGTGATGGAGTGGGTGTTCATCTTTATTCCCATCCTCTATCACGCGCTGTACGGGATTTATATCTGGTATCGCGGCGAGTCGAACGTCGGTGAATATCCCTGGACTGGTAACTGGCTCTATACTTCGCAGCGCTGGACGGGAATCATTGCCTTCATCTACATCCTGTACCACGTCATTGACATGCGATTTCTCGGTGTGCACCTGATGGGCGGCGGGTACAACAACGCGTTCTCGAAGGTGTGGTTCGAGTTTCAGACTCCGTGGGTGGTGGCTGTCTATGTCATTGGAATCGTGGCTGCCTCATGGCACTTTGCCTATGGCGTATGGCTGTTTGCCGCCAAGTGGGGAATCACCGTGGGCCAGAATGCCCGCCGTAAGTTCGGATTCGTCTGTTTAGGTCTAGCGATCGCGCTTGTCGGCATCGGGCTTTGGTCGGTAACGGGCTTCGTGAGAACCACTGCCGACCAGGTTCCTTACGTCGAGCACGACTAGATGTGGGCTTTAGCGATGTTGGTCGCAATAAAGATTTCTTATGGCACATCCTAAGATCATCGTTGTGGGTGGCGGGCTGGCTGGACTATCAGCCGCCATCAAAATTGCCGAGATGGGAGGCCACGTTGACCTCTTCTCCATCGTCCCGGTCAAGCGGTCTCACTCGGTCTGCGCGCAGGGCGGCATCAATGCCGCCAAGAACCTGAAGGGCGAGGGCGACTCTACATGGCAGCACTTCGACGACACCATTTATGGCGGCGACTTCCTGGCCAATCAACCGCCGGCCAAGCTGATGTGCGACATGGCGCCGGGAATCATCGACCTGCTCGACCGCATGGGCGTTCCTTTCAATCGCACGCCTGAGGGTTTGCTTGACTTCCGGCGTTTTGGCGGAACGCTCTACAACCGCACTGCCTTCGCCGGCGCCACGACCGGCCAGCAATTGCTCTACGCGCTCGACGAGCAGGTGCGCCGCTATGAGTCGGAGGGCAAGGTCACCAAGTACGAGGCGTGGGAATTTCTTTCCGGTGTGATTGACGACCAGCGCGTCAGCCGTGGCATCTGCGCCATGGACTTGCGCAGTATGGCCGTCCACACTTTCCCCGCGGAAGCGGTGATTATTGCCACCGGAGGCATCGGCGCTATCTTCGGCAAGTCCACCAACTCCGTCGTATGCACTGGGTCGGCGCAGTCGGCGCTATACCAGCAGGGCGCATACTACGCCAATGGGGAATTCATCCAGGTGCATCCGACATCTATTCCCGGGGAAGATAAACTGCGCCTGATGTCCGAGTCAGCCCGCGGCGAAGGCGGACGCGTCTGGGTGCCTCGCCAGCAGGGCGACAAGCGCAATCCGCGCAGCATCCCCGAAAGCGAGCGCTGGTATTTTCTGGAAGAGTGGTATCCGAAATACGGCAACCTCGTGCCACGCGATGTCGCTACCAGGGCTATTCACAAGGTGGTGTACGAACACAACCTCGGCATCGATGGCCAGCCGATGGTCTACCTCGACCTGACGCACATCGACCGCGCCACACTTGATCGCAAGTTGGAAGGCATCCTGGAGATTTACGAGAAGTTTGTGGGCGACGACCCGCGCGAAGTGCCGATGAAGATCTTTCCCGGCATGCACTACACCATGGGCGGCCTGTGGGTTGACTTCGATCAGCGCACCAACATCGAGGGCCTCTATGCCTGCGGTGAGTGCGACTATTCCATCCATGGAGCCAACCGCCTGGGCGCGAATTCCTTGATGTCGTGCATCTACGGCGGCTTTATCGCCGGGCCACACGCAGTCAAGTATGCGCACAATGTAATTAAGAGCGGCCATCACCCGGCGCACCACGTCTTCGATTCGGAGCGCAAGCGGCAGGAAGAAATCAACGCGCGGCTGATGAGCAACCACGGCGCCGAGAACCCGTTCCTGCTGTGGCGCGAACTCGGCGACGTTATGACCAAGAACTGCACGGTCATCCGCTACAACAAGAATCTGCAGGAGACGGACGCCAAGCTGGTCGAGTTGCTGGAGCGCTACAGCCACGTGAACCTGAGCGACCGCTCGATGTGGGCCAATACTTCGTTCGTCTTCGCGCGGCAGCTCTACAACATGCTGCAGCTGGCGCGGGTCATCGTACAAGGTGCAGCCATGCGCGACGAGTCACGCGGAGCGCACTATAAGCCCGATTTTCCGGAGCGCGACGACGCCAACTGGCTGAAGACAACAAAGGCGTACTTCGCGGCCGATGCCGATGAGCCGCGGTTCGAGTTTGAACAGGTAGATACGTCGCTGATCAAGCCTCGTCCGCGGCGTTACGACGCGGCGTCGTAAGACATGTGGTCAGTGGTTAGTGGTTAGACGCACCGGTGGTAGATGGCCTTTTGCCCCGTGTCTGAGCGACTCAATTCCGTCGCGGCAGCCCCGACAGAAGGTTCCGAGATACGAACGACAGGCGAGAAGAGGAACATCAAGTTTTATACGAGAACTGACGGCCGAGAGCCGGCAGCCAAAAGCGACAGCAAAAATGCCGAATTCTAAAACCCTGATACTGAAGATCAAGCGCCAGCAAACTCCCGAGTCGAAACCTTACTGGGAAGAGTTCGAACTCGACTATAGGCCGGGCATGAACATCACCTCAGCGCTGATGGACATCGCGGCCAGGCCGGTGACGCGCGAAGGAAAGCCGACCACGCCGGTTACATACGACTCCAACTGTCTGGAAGAGGTTTGCGGCTCCTGTGCCATGCTCATCAACGGCAAAGCCAAGATGGCCTGCTCGGCGCTGGTGGATCAGTTCAAGCAACCGATCACGCTTGAACCGCTGTCGAAGTTCCCCATCATCCGTGACCTCTCGGTGGACCGCAACGTACTCTTTGAGAACCTGAAGCGCGTGAGGGCTTGGGTACCCGTTGATGGAACGTACGATCTCGGCGCTGGCCCGCGCCAGACCGCGGAGATGCAGGAAGAAGCGTATCCCTTGTCGCGCTGCATCTCCTGCTGCTGCTGCATGGAGGCGTGCCCGCAATTCAACGAGAAGACCGGCTTCGTCGGCGCCGCCACCATCTCGCAGGTTCGCCTGTTCAACACTCACCCCACGGGCAAGGCGCTGAAGGTGCAACGCCTGCAGGCGCTCATGGGCGATGGCGGCATCCAGGAGTGCGGCTACGCCCAGAACTGCGTTGAAGTCTGCCCCAAAGAAATTCCCTTGACCAAGTCTATCGCCGACGTCGGTGGACAGGTCATGTGGCAGGCGGTCAAGGACTTCTTCCGGTCGTGACGGGCCGTCGGAGCAATTATGCCCGCTTCTTTCCACAAGGGTCGCGGGAAACGTCACGGCGATATTTGAAACCACCGCCATTACCATTGCCCTCACTCAGCTCTGTGACCTAGATCACAGAGTCTGGGTTGCCGCGGAAGTATGGTAAGCAGTCCCAGCGAATTGTCCGTCGAAGGATCGTGTGGACTGGGGATTGCCTGCCCGTCATCCTCAGTAGGCGGTTCTGGGTAGCTTCTGATAGCCTCTGCTCAATCGGTGGAGTGACAAGCGTTCCTGCTGCTTGAGCCGCAGGCTAGCGACGTGGCGGAACCGCCACTAGCTCCAAAACAGGAGCTGTCTATACTTGCAATGCAAGCGGCAACGGAGCTCGCAGCAATTACCCCCGTCTCATTGCTCACGTAAATGGAGGTACCTATGAAAGGAAACAGAATTTACAAGAATTTGTACTTTCAGGTATTGACGGCGATCGTCCTGGGGGCTCTGCTGGGGCACTTCTACCCCGAGACCGGAGCGGAGATGAAACCGTTAGGCGACGGTTTCATCAAGCTGATCAAGATGATCATCGCGCCGATCATCTTTTGTACCGTTGTGACCGGCATCGCTGGCATGGAGGACATGAAGAAGGTCGGCCGGGTTGGTGCCAAGGCCCTTGTCTATTTTGAGATCGTCTCGACTGTGGCCCTGATGATAGGTCTGGTGGTGGTGAGCCTGATTCGCCCGGGCGTAGGCATGAACGCTGATGTCTCCAAGTTGGACACCCGAGCGCTGGAGACCTACACCACAAAGGCACAGTCCCATAGCACAGTTGACTTCCTGATGAACATCATCCCCAACACAGTCGTGGATGCTTTTGCCAAGGGCGACATTCTGCAGGTGCTGTTTTTTGCGGTCCTGTTTGGCTTCGCGCTCTCCATCCTTGGTTCGCGCGGCAAAGTGGTGTATAGCCTGATTGACGAGTTTGCCCATGTGCTCTTCGGCGTGGTGGGTATCATCATGAAAGTTGCGCCCATCGGCGCTTTCGGGGCCATGGCGTTCACCATCGGGAAATTTGGCCTCCACTCCCTCAGCAAGCTGGGCATGCTCATGGCCAGCTTTTACCTGACGTGCCTCCTGTTCATCTTCATTGTCTTGGGTACGATTACCAAGCTATGCGGCTTCAGCATCCTGAAGTTCATTAAGTACATCAAGGAGGAGCTGCTGATTGTTCTGGGAACCTCCTCCTCGGAGTCGGTCTTGCCGCGCATGATGGCTAAACTGGAGAATCTGGGCTGCAGCAAGTCGGTGGTCGGCCTGGTCATTCCGACTGGCTACTCCTTCAATCTGGATGGCACTTCTATTTATCTGACCATGGCAGCCCTTTTTGTGGCCCAGGCTACAAATACTCACCTTACGCTGCTTCAGACTCTGACCATTCTGGGCGTGCTGCTGCTTTCATCCAAGGGAGCTGCCGGTGTTACCGGCAGCGGATTCATCACGCTGGCTGCCACGTTCGCGGCTGTACCTACCATTCCGGTGGCGGGCCTGGCCCTGATTCTTGGCGTTGACCGCTTCATGTCTGAGGCCCGCGCCCTGACCAATCTGATCGGCAATGGTGTGGCCACAATGGTGGTATCCAGTTGGGAGCATGAACTCGACAAGAGCCAGATGTCGCGCATTCTAAACAAGGAGACGGAAGCAGAGGCTGAAGAGCCGGAGGCCATTCTGGAGGGCCTGCCGGTGGCTGACAGCGACGCGGCGGCCGGGCGGGCCTGATGAAGGATGCCGGAAGGCAAAATGTTGGAAACGAGCTAGAAAAGTAGAGGGAAAGGCCATGAGACGAGCTATAGCAATCTCAACCATAATCGGATTGTTCTCCTTAGCAGCTCTGTCACACGCTGCTGATCGCGACGATGCCAAGAAACTGGTAAAGCAGGCGGCTGCCTATGTGAAGTATCAGGGAAAAGAGAAAGCAATTGCAGAGATCAGTACGCCTAAAGGGATGTTTGACAAGGGCGAGCTTTATGTCTTCGCCTACGACCTCCGGGGCGTTATGCTCGCTCATCCAAAGAACCCGGCATTGATCGGCCAAAATTTGATCGGTGTTCCCGACGTGGAAGGTAAGCTGTTTCGCAAGGAGATCGTAGACAAGGCCAATTCAAAGGGTTCCGGATGGGTGGACTATGTATATCTGAATCCGGAAACGAATCGACAAGAGCATAAGACAACTTACTTTCTAAAGGTGGATGACGTCATCGTGGCCTGCGGGGTGTATCAGGACTACAGCCATCAAGGGGATTGAGCCCAACCCTAGTGGTCTCTGTAGTGACTGATCGTTACTGACCTCTCTGCAGCGAAAAGAGCGGGGCTGATAACGGTTCGGCAAGCCGCCCAGCCGTTATTGAGAGCCACTCGTCCAGAGAACAGCCGCCAAGTTGTCGATCCCCGTGTCTAGCAGCGCTCCCCGATCCCATCTAGTGCATGATAAGAACGCCGCAGTAACCTCGATCGCGGAGAATGCTCGACAGTGTTCGTGTGCGCTTCTGCCGCTCGTTACAATATGGAAGCTGCGGGCGGGTGGACAACATGAGATATCGCATCACCGCCGAGGGGATTCTGGAGACCGCGCTCTCCGGCTTCGACCTGATTAACTTTCCCATGCTGAACAAAGGAACGGCGTTCACTGAGAGCGAGCGCACCGAATTTGCTCTCCACGGATTGCTGCCGCCACATATTGGCAACTTGGAAGATCAGGCGGCACGCCGTCTCAAGGCGCTGCACGACTTTGAAACCAATTTCGAACGCTATGCCTACCTGCGCGATCTGCAGGACACTAATGAGACACTGTTCTACGCCGTGCTGGAGCGCAATATCGAAGAGATGCTGCCGTTGGTGTACACGCCCACCGTCGGTGAAGGCTGCCAACGCTTCAGTGAGATCTGGCGCAAGCCGCGGGGGCTGTTTCTCGGTTATCCCAACCAGCATAGAATTCGCGAGATCCTCGCGCACCACCGTTATGACACAGTCCGCTCCATCGTGGTCAGCGATGGCGAACGCATTCTCGGGTTGGGCGATCAGGGTGCAGGAGGCATGGGGATCCCCATCGGCAAACTCGCGTTGTACACGGCCTGCGCCGGCATTCACCCGCAGGAGTGTCTGCCGGTACTGCTTGACGTCGGTACTGACAACATGGAGCGCCTTGAAGATCCGGTCTATGTGGGTTGGCGTCACGAGCGGGTGCGCGACGCCGAATATGACGATTTCGTCGAGGCCTTCGTCAGCGCCGTGATCGAGCGTTGGCCTCATGTGCTGCTGCAATGGGAAGATTTCGCTGGAAGCAATGCAGGCAGACTGTTGGAACGCTATCGTGACAGGCTCTGCACCTTCAATGACGATATCCAGGGGACTGCGGCCGTCGCAGCCGGTACTCTGCTGGCCGCGATTAACGTCACCGGTGTTCCTCTCACTGACCAGCGCATTGCCCTTCTCGGCGCCGGCTCGGCAGGACTAGGCATCGCCTCGCTCCTCCTAACCGCCATGGTGAATGCGGGATTGAGCGAAGCTGAGGCGCGTCGCCGGTTCTATGCTGTCGATCGCGATGGACTGCTGGTGGAAGGGATGACGAGCAACCGGGAAGCACAGAGTCGCTTCATTCGCTCGCGCTCCGATGTCGCAGGTTGGAAACTCAAATCTCCAGCAACCATCACACTCTTGGATGTCCTGACCAATGCGAAACCAACAGCTCTCATCGGTGTGTCAGGACAACAAGGTGCTTTCACCGAGGAGGTCATCCGCGCCATGGCGGCGACTGTGGATAGGCCGGTGATTTTCCCACTCTCGAATCCGACCTCCCGCTGTGAGGCGACGCCAGAAGACCTCATGCGCTGGACGGACGGCCGGTCCGTGATCGGGACGGGAAGCCCTTTTCCGGCAGTGAATTGGCAGGCACGCAAAATTCCCGTCGACCAGACCAACAATTCCTACATATTCCCCGGAGTTGGGCTTGGCATCCTGTCGGTGAATGCCCGGCGCGTGACCGATGCGATGTTCATGGCCGCCGCGAAGGCGCTGGCTGACCTCTCCCCCGCCCGGCAGAACAAGTCGGGACGTTTACTTCCTCCGGTGACGGAACTTCGCAGGGTATCGGTCGCGGTGGCTGCGGCTGTCGCGAAACAGGCAATCCAGGATGACGTCGCTGACGTTCGCGATGATAAGGTTCTCAATGCGGAGATTCGTGCCAATATCTGGGAACCAACTTACCTTAGATACAAACTGGTATCCGAGTCGTGACGCGAGACTGCAGGTACCGAACACGGTTAGCTTCACTGCCCTCGCCACAAGTTTGACCCACTTCACGAACCCGCTACTCACGTTCGCTCGACGCTGAACCCAAGTACTTCGCGACAGCAATTTC
>Ga0335083_10001398_pt1 | contig 33426 bp, 18 predicted proteins | sample Lox_Sample_42_FD_206716 | JGI IMG/M metagenome (GOLD analysis project Ga0335083, IMG submission 206716) | Soil microbial communities from Loxahatchee National Wildlife Refuge, Florida, United States - Lox_Sample_4.2 | ecosystem: Environmental > Terrestrial > Soil > Wetlands | place: USA...
CGCTCTCGCTCGACGATTCGATCACGCGCTACCTGCCCGACTACCGCGTCGCCGACGCCGGCCGCGTGACGATCCGCATGCTGCTCGAGCACCGCGGCGGGGTGCCCGACGTGCTCGAGAGCGACGCGCTCCGGAAGGACCCCGGCGCCGTGCGAACCACCCGGGACTGGTACGCGCTCGTGCGCGGGCAGCCGCTCCGGTTCGAGCCGGGAACGCGGCAGGAGTACTCGAACGGCGGGTTCGTGCTGCTCGGAATGATCGTCGAGCGCGTCTCCGGCGAGGACTACTACGACTACATCACGAGGCACGTCAGCGCACCCTCGGGCATGACCGCGAGCGGCGACTTCCCGCGCGCCGAAAAGCGGGCGGGCCGCGCCGTGGGCTACACGCGCCACCGCGAGGACGCGGACGGCGCGACGTCCGGTCCGGGACCGTGGCCGTGCACCGACCACGGCCTCGGGCGCGGCAGCCCTGCGGGTGGCGGCTATTCGACGCTCGCCGATCTCGTGGGCTTCGCCCGCGCGCTGCGCTCCCACGTCCTGCTCGACTCGGTGCGCACGGCGTCGATCCTCGGGCCCGACGTGCAGCTCGGGATCGCGGGAGGCTCGCCCGGCGTCAACGCGACGCTCGTGCTCGCGGGGCCCTACACGCTTGTCGTGCTCGCAAACCTCGATCCGCCGGCGGCCGAGAACCTCGCGCTGCCCGCCGCGCACGCGCTGCGCCGCATCACGGGCGCCGCCGGGCCCGCCCGCACCGTGGGGCACGGGCCGTAGGTTTCATTCGAGGACACCGCAGCGCGGCGCGGACGTGTACGCTGCCCGGGGCGCCGGCGTTCGGCGTGCGCGCCGAACGCCGCAACGTCATCCCGCGTGCCCGGAGATGTCCGATGACTTCCGTCCGCTCCAAGCGCGACACGTTCCGCGACCTCCACCGCACGGGCTGCTTCGTGATCCCGAACCCCTGGGACGTGGGCAGCGCGCGCCATCTCGCCGCGCTCGGCTTCCCCGCGCTCGCGACCACGAGCTCGGGGATCGCCTGGTCGCTGGGCGCGCCGGACAACAGCATCACGCGCGACGACGCGCTCGCGCGCATCGCCGCGATCGCGGCGGCGGTCGACGTGCCCGTCAACGCCGACTTCGAGGGCGGGTTCGCCTCCGACCCCGAAAGCGTGGCCGCCAACGTCCGCCTCGCCGGGGCGACCGGGGTCGCCGGCATCTCGATCGAGGACTCGACCGGCGACGCGAACGCACCGCTCTTCGAATTCGCGCTCGCGGTCGAGCGCGTGCGGGCGGCGTGTGCGGCCGTCGCCGGCAGCGGCGTGGTGATCACCGCGCGCAGCGAGGGCTTCATCGCCGGACGCCCCGACCTCGGCGAGACCGTGCGGCGGCTGGAAGCCTTCGCAGCCGCGGGCGCCGAGTGCCTCTACGCCCCGGGGATCCGCACGCGCGAGGAGATCGCGACGGTCGTGCGCGCCGTCGCGCCGAAGCCCGTCAACGTGCTCGTCGGCTCCGACTTCACGACCGTCGCCGAGCTCGCCTCGCTCGGCGTGCGCCGCATCAGCGTGGGCGGCGCGCTCGCGCGCGCGGCGTGGGGCGGATTCCTCGTGGCCGCGGCCGAGATCGCGCGCGCGGGCACCTTCCGCGGGCTTGCCGCGGCGGCGCCGTTCGCCGAGGTGAACGGGCTTTTCGAGCGGCGCTGAGCCCCGGGCGCGAGGCGCTCCGGCTCGGGCGCAGCCGCTGCGGCCGGGCGTTCACTCCACGCGCACGACACGCATCACGGCGCTCCGGCCTGCGGCCTCGACGCGCGCGAAGTACACACCCGCCGCGACGCGGCGCCCCGAGTCGCCCAATCCATCCCACGTCAGCGCGTGCGCCCCGGCGGCGAACGACCCGTCGGCCAGACGGCGCACGCGCCTGCCGCCCACGTCGAAGAGCTCGAGCCGAACGCGTGCGCTCTGCGACAGCGCGAACGTCAGCACCGCGCGTGCGCCGCTCGGCTGCGGTGCGACCGCGAGCGCCAGCTGGACGTCCGCCCGGCCGGCCGCGTGCGCGACGTCGAGCGTCTGCACCACGCCGACGGTCGCGACGGCGAGACCCTCCCATCCCGTGGACCACGGCAGTTTCGCGATCAGGCTCGCGCCCCCGGTCGCGGGGTTGATGCTCCAGAGCGAATCGTTCGAGGAGATCCCCACCAGCGTGCCACGGATTGGGTCGTAGTCGATCCCGCTCACGAGGCGCGTCGGGCCCACGACGACGCCGGCGCCCGTGTCGCGGTCGATGCTCACGAGCTCCGGCCCCGAGACCGTGTTGCTGACGCCGTAGAGTCGCCCGCTGTTGGGCTCGAACCCGATGTCGGTGAGCCCGTAGGGCGTCACCTGCGGCAGCGGCGTGGCGACGGCGGTGCGCGGCTGGATGCTCCACACCTGGCTGCCGCTCAGGTTCTGCAGGCCGTACAGCCGATCGCGGCCGGCGTCGTAGGCGAGGCCCCACATGCTGGTCACTCCGGTCTCCCCGACGCGCACGCCGCTTCCCTCCCGCGGATCGAACTTCCACAAAGTCCCGGTCCCGTAGTCGACGGCGTAGGCGCACTGGTCGATGGTGCGGTAGGCGATCCCGAATACGAACGGCGTGACCGGGCAGTACATCGTCCTGGGCGGGATCACGTTCCAAAGCAGAGGGTCCACGCTGGTGCACTCGCCCACCGGATAGGTGACCACGCCCGGACTGCCGTCGCCGAGGTAGTAGCTGGTCGCTCCGGGATGGGTGAGCCGCATCCAGCGCTGGGACTGGCCGCGATCGTTGTCGGCGAGGAACAGATCGCCGGTCACCGGATCCAGCGCGAGCCCCGCGAACGCCGAGATCGAGTTCGACCGCGTGAGCCCCTGCGAGCGCCAGGTCGCGGAATCGACCAGTGCGCCGTTGGCGTCGAGCACGTGGATCCCGATGTGTTCGATGGCGACCAGGTAGCGCCCGGGCTCGATGGGTGACGTGAAGGGCGAGTGGACGATGTCGTCGACGATGTCGGCGGTGGCGTTGACCGAGAACGCCGCCCCCTTGCGTGAGGCGAGCGGGACGCCGGCGCGCGTGAACTTGAACCAGGCATTGGCGGGCGGCACCAGGCCCGCGGGGCCGGCGTCGACGACGTACACGGCACTGGAGTCCACCGCGAGGCCGCGCGCGTCCTCGAGCGTGTCCGCGCCCGTGCCCGGCACCGTCAGCACGCGCGGAATGTCGAACACCGGGGTCAGCGTGAACGTGGTGGTGTCGAAGCTCGCGACCACCCACTGCTGGTTGCCGGCGTCGAACGTGATGTTCCAGAACCGCTGCGTCACGGGATCCCAGGCGATCCCCGGCCCGTCGGGCCCGGCCGAGTGCAACCCGCCGCAGACGTCGTAGAGGTGGCCGTTGGACGCGAGCAGGCGCGCCCGGGGATCGAACGCGGCACCGTCGAACGCGGGCGGTCCCTGGATGGGGACGTAGCGCTGGTCACCGAGCGTGAGCACGGGCCCCGCGGGATTCTCCAAGCTTGCGAGCGGCTCGATCGCGACATCCACCGCGACCGCGTCGTGCGCCACCGTGCCGCCCGCGTCGCTGACCTCGAAGTCCAGCGTGTGCCCGGCGCCCGTCGCCACCGAAACCTCGAGCGTGAGCGTGTCGCGACCGGTTCCGGTGTCGAGCGAGTCCCGCGCCACCACCACGCCGTCCGCGAGCACGCGGAGCGAGAGCTGCGAGAGGGGCACCGGGACGGGCCCGGGATTCATCACCGCGTATGCTCGCCCGTAGACACCGCCCGTCGCGAAGCCGGGCGCGCCGACCTCGAGGTCGGTGCAGCCATCGCCGTTGACGTCGCCCGCCGCCAGCGACCAACCCGCCGCGGAGTTGGCGACGTTGGGCTCGAACGTATTCTGGAGCGTCGCCGTGGCACCGGCGCCCCCGTAGTAGACGAATGCGGCGCCCTCACCACTCTGGCCATTGGTGTAGCCGCGCGCCCCGACGGCGAAGTCGGGGCGACCGTCGCCGCTGATGTCCCCGAACGCAGCCACGGCGCTGCCCGTCCTGCTGCCGCTCGGGCCATCGTAGGTCCAGCTGGCGGGCGTCGTGACGCCCGAGGCGACCCCGCGGAAGATCTGCACGCGGCCCGCGGATGCGCCCCCCGCGCTTTCGGCCGGCGAGCCGACGAGGATGTCACCGTAACCGTCGCCGTCCACGTCTCCGATCCCCGCGACCGCGGCGCCGAAACCGGCCCCGGCCTGATCGCCGGAGATGAGCACGCCCGCGGGCGTGGCCGGGTAGTGGGCGATCCCGCCGGTGGCGCCGAGCGCGACGCGAACCACGCCGGTCGAGGAGTTCTCGAGCGGCGCCCCGATCAGCAGGTCGTCGATCCCGTCGCCGTTCACGTCGCGCGCGCTCGCGATCACCTGCGGCGCCGTCGCGGTGTGCGCGGCCACGCCATAATCCTGCACGGTCGGAACGACGCCGGTCGTGCCGTTCCAGACCAGGACGTTGACCAGCGATGGCGGCTCGAGCACGACCAGATCGGCCAGGCCGTCGCCATTGAAGTCGCCGAAGCAGACCGACTGGCCGAACTGCACGCCGCCCGTCGTGGCGAGCAGCAGTTGCGGCCCCGTCGCCGACCCTCGATAGAGGTAGATGCGACCGTTGAACGTGCCGTCCCCCGGCGCGCCGATCACGAAGTCCATATAGCCGTCGTGATTGAAGTCGCCCATCGCCACGCTCGCTCCGGCGTGGGCGTTGGCCACGTTCGACTCGAGTGTCCATGCGGGCGTGGACGAAGGGCCCGACGGTCCGCCGTAGTAGAGCGCGACGCGTCCCTCCTGCGACTGCCCGTTGGTCCAGTCGGGCTGGCCGACCAGCACGTCGGCGTAGCCGTCACCGTTCACGTCGCCCACCGCCACCGCGTCGCCGAAGCCGGCCCCCGATTGGGTGCCCGAATCGATCGCCGTGCTCGGTCGCGGAAAGTAGCCCGCCTCCGAAACGAACGTGGCGCGCGCGTGCCAGTCGTCGCTCGATGGCGCGGTCCAGCGCAGCGCGGTGGCCGCGCCTCCCGAGCCGATCCGCGCGCTCAACTCGCCGCCCAGCATGGTGACTCCGGCCTCGTTGACCACGGGGTCGCACGCGAGCGAAAGCGACGCACCGTTCGGGGCGCTCCAGCGCGCCAGGCCGCCGCCGAGATCGGTTTCGGTGGCGAAGGGCTGGAACGCAGCGCCCGGCGAGGCGGCCCAGCCATAGGTCCAGTTCGCGATCGGGTTCGCGGTCTTGCTGAACTGGAAGTTGGCATCGTCGGCCCATGCCGCTCGGACGAGCAGCAGACCGGCGAGGGCGAACGCGGCGGAGCGGAGCAGGCGGAGCATGACGACCCTCCTCGGGCGGCGGCTCGCCCGACTGCGGGCGGCTCAACCGATCCGTCGCGCGAGGAGGTGCGGCGTTTATTGCGGACTGCGCTCGATTCGAAATGGGCACTCGAGCAGCGGGTGGCCATCCGGCAAGGCGATGACGAGGCGGTGCTCCCCCCCCGCGAGCGCGGCAGCCGGGATCATCAGCGCCGAGACCTGGGCGCCGGCGTCCCAGAGCTGCTCGGCGGTGGCGCGCGTTTGCCACGTCGGGCGGCCGGAGCCGTCCTCGAGCGACACTTCGAGCAGGCCAGCGGCCTCCAGGCGCCGATCGACGACGATCGCCAGTGCCGGCTGCCCCGCACCGAGGCGCGCGACCGGCAGCGGCGCGGCGGCGCTCGCACGCGCCGTCCCGCTCAGCACCAGCACGCTGGCGGCGCCTCCGTCCCACGCCGGCGCCGCGGCCGGAGTGGGCGTCGCGATCGCGTGCGCGTGCGCCGCCGCCGCACGGGCACGCGGGTACTCGACGAGCCCGAGCCACGCGGGCCAGACGAGCGCCAGCACCACCACCGCGAGCGCCGGCGTCCGCCACGAGCCGTCGGCCGCCGGATCGCCGAGCCACGTCCGCAGCGAGCGCAGCAGCGCCGGCCTCGCCGCCGTGACGATCAGGTCGCGCTCCGCCGCACAGCTCGGGCAGGCGCGCAGGTGCGCGCCCAGGCGCGCCGCCTCCACCGCCGGCAGCGTCTCCGCCTCGAGCGCGAGGTGCGCCAGCTCGTCGGCGGAGGGATGCGGCGTGAACAGCGCCTCGCCGTGCGCGGAGATCTCGCGGCGAATCGCGCGCAGCAGATCGGCGTGCGGACCGCACTCGCGGCAGGCGCGGGCGTGCGCCTCGACCTCGAGCGCGCGTTCCGCGGGCAGCCGCCCCGCGCTCCAGTCCTCGAGCAGGTGCTCGGCGATTTCGTGCTCCACGCGACGACCTCCCTGGGGAGCGGGGCCTCGGGCGATGTCCGCCCCCCCGCGGCGAACGCCTCCGGCCCCGTCATCCGATCCGCCACGCGAGGCCCGACCGCATGCCGTCAGCGTGAACCCCACGTCCCCGGACGAGCCGCAGGAGCAGCGCTTCCTGCGACGGTTCCTCGCGGGCGAGCCCGCCGCAGCCCGCACCGTGCTGCGCTGGGCGCGCGAGACGGCGCACTTCCGCGGCTTCGGCCTGAGCGCAGAAGAGCGTGAGGACGTGGCGCAGGACGCGCTGGCGCAGCTCTGGTCGCTCGGTTCGCGACCCGGCTTCGAGCTGCGCCGGGGCGTGCGCGCCATACTGCGCACGATCGTCTCCGCGCGCTGCATCGATCGGGTGCGGCGCCGGCGTCCGACGAGCGAAGTCGACGACGCCCTGCCCGATCCGGCTCCGGATGTCGCCGAGCGCTTCGCGACCGAGGACGAGCGCGAGCGTCTGCGGCGCGCCCTGATCGAGCTCGACGCTCCGTGCCGCGAGATCGTGCGCCTGCGCTTCTTCGAGGAGCTCGACTACGCGACGCTCGCGGCGCGCGAGGGCCGCAGCGAGTCCACGCTTCGCGTGCGACTCTTCCACTGCCTGCGCCGCCTGCGTCGCCGGCTCCAGCAGGCGCGGCCGTGAGCTGGCTCGCACGGTGCCTGGCGGTCCACGTCGCGCTCGCGTTCGCGGTGATGGCGTGGGGGCCGCGCGCCGCCGCCGCCTCGGCCGACGCCGACTCGATGGCGGCGCTGCGCGATCTGCTGACGCACCAGCGGCTCGCCCCGGCGGAGCTGCGGACGCGGGACTGGCTCGACGAGCTCGCCGCCCGCCCGGGGGCGGACAGCACGCGGGCGGACGCGCTCGATCTGCTCGCCGAGGTGCTGCTCGATGAGGGCAAGTGGATCGCGCCCGCCGACCGGGCGGTGGCGGCCGCGGCGGTCGAGGCGCAGCGCGCGGCGCGCGGGGCGGAGAGCCCGCAGGTCGGCAACAGCCTGATCATGCAGGCGCGCCTCATGTACCGCGCCGGCGACTGGGAGCATGCGCGCCCGCTCGCCGAGCGCGGGCTCGCGCTGTGCGAGCGCGCCTACGGCGAGCGTCACCGCTCGGTGCTGCGCGGGCTCCACTACCTCGCGAACATCGAGGAGAACGACGGCGACTTCGAGGCGGCCGAGCGGCACTACGCGCGCGAGATCGCGGTCGCCGACACGCTGCTCGGCGCACGCAGCGCCGAGCTCGGAAATGCGCTCAACAGTCTGGGCGTGCTGTACCGCAAGACCGGCCGCCTCTCGGAGGCGCGTCGCCTCTACGAGCAGGCGCTCGCGATCCGCGAAGCGGCGCTCGGCCCCGACAGTCCCGATCTCGTCTTCAACCTCAACAACCTCGCGAATCTCATGACCCGCATGGGCGACCTCGCTCGCGCGCGCACGTTCTACGACCGCGCGCTGTCGCTGGTCGAGCGCGGGCTCGGGCCCGAGCACCCGTACGTGGCGTTCACGCTCGGCAACCGCGCCGGATTGGAGACGGCCGCGGGGGACACCGTGATGGCGCTTGCGGACCTGCAGCGCGCGGCCGCACTCGTCGAGAAGACCGAGGGGGCCGACCACCCCGATCTCTCCTATCACCTCGACGATCTGGGCGTGCTCTGGGCGGCGCGCGGCGACACCGCACGCGCCCGCGTCGCGCTCGACCGCGCGCTCGAGCTTCGGGTGCGGGCTTACGGCGCCGACCGCCCCGAGGTCGCCAGCGTGCTCGGCGATCGCGCCCACCTCGATCTGATGCGCGGCGACGTCGCGGGGGCCGACTCGGACGCGCGGGCCGCGCTGGCGATCCGCGAGCGCAGCCTCGGCCCCGAGAATCCGGACGTGGCGCAGAGCCTGATCGAGCTGGCCGGCATCCGCCGCGCAGCCGGCGACGATTCGGCGGCGCTGGTGCTCGCGCTTCGCGGCGAGGCGGTCGCGCTCGAGCACTTCCGCCTGACGGCGCGCGTGCTCGAGGAGCGCGTGGCGCTCGAGTACGCGGCGCGGCGTCCTTCGGGGCTCGATCTCGCGCTCACGCTGGCCGCCACGCACCCGCGCGTGAGCCGGTTCGTGGCGTCCGCGTGGGAGGCGCTGGCGCAAGGGCGAGCCCGCGTTCTCGACGAGATGGCGCGTCGCCACCGCGTCCTCGCCGCGAGCGCCGACCCGGAGGCGGCGGCGCTGCGCGACTCGTTCACGGGCGCTGCCGAGCGGCTGGCGTACCTGCTCGAGGGCGGCGTCGGAGGATCCAACACGGCGCGCGAACGCCTGCGCGCCGAGCGCGAGCGGCGCGACCGGTTCGAGTTCGCGCTCGCCACTCGCAGCGCCGCGTTCCGCGGCGAGGAGGCCGCGGACACCGCCGGGCTCCGCGCGGCTCGGGCCCGCTTGCGCCACGGCGAAGCGCTGATCGCTTTCGCCCGCTACCTCGAGGCCCCCGCGGCCGGCACCGATCCGGCCTGGTACCTGCGGCCGGAGGCCGAGCCCGCGCGGGCGCGTTACCTCGCCCTGGTCGCGCGCGGCGGCGATGCGAAGGTCCGCGCGATCGCGCTGGGCTCCGCCGCCACGATCGACTCGGCCGTCGCCCGCTACGTGCGCGAAGCCGGCACGCGTCCGCCGCCGCTCGCGCGCGCCGCCGAGGCGGCGCGATTGCGCGCTCTGGGTCTCGACGTCCGCGCGCGCGTCTGGGACCCGCTGCGAAGGGCGACCGCAGGCGCGCGCCGGCTCTTCCTCGTGCCGGACGGGGCGCTGCTGCTGCTCAACTTCGCGACGCTCCCCGGTGCGCCGGGCCGCTACCTCGTCGAGGACGCCACGCCGCTCCAACCGCTCGCGGCCGAACGCGATCTCGCCCGCCCACCGGGCCGTCCCGCGACGGGGCGCGGGCTGCTCGCCATGGGCGCTCCGGACTTCGAGCGAGCGGATACGCCGGACCCTGCGGCGCCGCGGCCCGAGGCGCCCGCCGGCCACGCGAAGGGCGGAGCGGAATCGGCGCCGGCCGTCTGCGCGGACTTCGCGGCGCTCCGTTTCGAGCCACTCGTCTCCGCGGGCGAGGAGGTGGACACCGTCGCCGCCATCTGGCGGTCGGCGTCGACCGAGCCCGTGCGCGTGCTGGTGGGCCGGCGCGCGACCGAGACCGCCTTCCGGCGGTTCGCGCCGTCGTACCGCTGGCTGCACGTCGCGACCCACGGGTTCGTCCTGCCCGGCGACTGCGGCGGAGCCGGCGCGCGCGCCTCCGACGTCGCGGACACGATCGCGTTCGAGAACCCGCTGCTGCGCTCGGGCCTCGCACTCGCGGGCGCCAACCGGCGCGCGGGCGCCGCGAACGCCGGAGCCGACGGCATCCTCACCGCCGACGAGATCGCGCAGCTCGATCTCTCCGGCGTCGAGCTGGCCGTGCTCTCCGCCTGTGAGACGGGACGCGGCGACGTGCGCGGGAGCGAGGGCGTGCTCGGCCTGCGGCGTGCGCTGCAGATCGCCGGCGTCCGAACCGTGCTCATGAGCCTGTGGTCGGTCGACGACGACGCCACGCGGCAGTGGATGAGCGCGCTCTACGTCGCTCGCCTGCGTGCCGGCCTGGACGTGGCCGCAGCGGTGCGGGAGGCCGACGTCGCCGTGCTGCGCTCCCGCCGCGCGCGCGGTGAGAGCGATCACCCCTACTACTGGGGCGCGTTCGTCTCCTGCGGCGAGGGGCGCTAAAAGGCCTCGCCGCCGCGCGACGCGACCGCCCTCGAGGACGCGACGGTCAGGTGCTCGGTGCTGCGCCGGCCCGCATCCGAGGCCTCGGCGGCCAACGGCGCGAACGGCTCATGCCCACGACGGCGCGCCCGCGACGCCGCACCTCCCCGACGCGCGCGTGGTACGACGCGCGCGCGAGCCCGTTGCAGACCTCGAGGAACTCCGCGCCTTCATTCACCGCCGCCGGCGACAGGACGAGCAGCGGCCTCAGGCGGGCGCGGCGCGCCCGCCGGGCCGCCGCCGCGGACTCACGCCGTGCCGATCTCGTAGGCCGTCTCGCCGTGCAGCGAGGAGTCGAGGCCGGCGTCTTCCACCCCCTCGGCGACCTTGACCGGCGTCACGCGGTCGATCAGCCACAGCATGCCGAGCGTGAACACGAACGCCCACACGGAGGAGAACAGCACGGCGGCGCACTGCTTGAAGAAGAACGCCGGGTTGCCGGCGAGCAGTCCGTCCGTGCCGTTCGGATTGAACGTCCGCGTCGCGAACACGCCGAGCAGGATGATGCCGATGAATCCGCCGACGCCGTGGACGCCCCAGACGTCCAGCGCGTCGTCCCACTGCAGGCGGTTCTTGAGCGCCACCGCGTAGAAGCAGACGATTCCGGAGAGCATCCCGATGATCGCCGCCGCGCCCGGCGAGACGTAGCCCGCGGCCGGCGTGATCGTCGCAAGCCCCGCGACCGAGCCCGTCAGCAGGCCGAGGAACTTCGGCTTGCGCGCCGTCAGCCACTCGACGAAGAACCACGCCGCACCCGCGAACGACGCGGCGAGATCGGTGTTGATGAAGGCGGTCGCGGTGGTGGAGTCGACGCGGAACTCGCTGCCCGCGTTGAAGCCGTACCAGCCGAACCACAGCAGCCCGGTGCCGAGCGCGACGAGCGGGATGCTGTGAGGCCCGGCGTCCTTCACGCGCCGCTTGCCCACGTAGAGCACGGACGCGAGCGCCGCGATTCCCGCGATGTTGTGGACCACGATGCCGCCCGCGTAGTCGAGCACGCCCCACTTCGCCAGCAGACCGCCGCCCCAGATCATGTGGACGAACGGGAAGTAGACGAGCAGCAGCCACAGGTTGAGGAAGATGAAGTAGGCCTTGAACGTGACGCGGTTCGTGAACGCCCCGGTGATGAGCGCAGGCGTGATGATCGCGAACATCATCTGGTAGGCGACGAACACGATCAGCGGAATCGTGTCGTTGGGCGATGGCGTCTGCAGCGTCACGTGACGCAGGAACGCCTCGTGCAGGTCGCCGATCACGCCCCCCGCGCCGCCGGAGAAACAGAGCGAGTACCCGCAGACGAACCACAGGACCGTCGTCCAGCAGAGCGAGACGAAGCTCTGGATCATGATCGCGAGCACGTTCTTCCGGCCGACGAGGCCGCCGTAGAAGAACGCCAGCCCGGGCGTCATCAGCATGACGAGGCTCGAGCACAGGATCATGAACGCGGTGTTGCCAGTATCGAGATGGAGCATGGGACCGGTCTCCGGGTGCGAAAGCTCGGCGGGCGCCGCGAGGCGGTCGGGCGCGCCGGCGCACACTCTATCGCACCGCCCCGCGCGGGACGCGGGTCGTTTCGCATCGACCGCGCGGCGGGCCGGCCCGCGCTGCGCGGTCGGGCCTTGACCCGAGTGCGACCGCTTCGTTAGATCATCACTCGCTGCGTCCCGCAGCACGTATCCGTCCCCGCAATCCACCCCACAAGGAGGCCCCAATGGTCGTCATTCGTGAGCTGATGTACTGCAAGCCGGGCAAGGTCCGCCCGATGGTCGAGAAGTTCGTCGCGATGTCCAAGCTCGGCGAGCGGATGGGCTGGGGCAAGATGCGCGTCATGACCGACATGTCCACCGACCGGTACTGGACCGTCGTCGCGGAGATGGAGGCGCCGAGCCTCGAAGCGTTCGAGAAGATGATGTCGGGCCAGATGCCGCCCAAGGACGAGGCGGCCATGAACGAGATGAACAAGATCATGGAGGGCTATCACGACCTCATCGACTCCGGCCGCCGCGAGATCTACAAGCTCGAGGGTTAGTCGGGCACGAATCCCGAACGAAACGCCGAACGGGGAGAGCGGCGCACACCGCTCTCCCCGTGGCGTTCTCGCCCGCTGTCCCGCCTATCGCAGCACGAGCACGTGCGACGACAGCCGGGTCCCGCTCGCGCTCGTCGCGCGCGCGAAGAAGAGCCCGGCGGAGAGCGCGGGCCCGCCGCTCATCTCGAAGGCGAGCGACTTCGCGCCGTCGGTCTGGAATGCGCTCGACCACAGTCGCCGGCCCGAGACGTCGAACACGTCGATGCGCCCGGCATCGGCCTGCGGCACGTCGAGCGCCAGCTCGATCGCGCGGCGCGTATTGCTCCAGTGCGAACGCAGCGCCCACACCCGCGGCGCATCGGAATCGACGCCCGCGAGCCCCGTGGGCACGACGAGCGCGGTGGGCCCGATGTTGCCGTGGATGTCCTGCGCGGCGATCTGGTAATAGGACGGCCCCGAGACGTCCGTGAAGGTGACGTTCGTCGTCGAGCCCACCTGGTTCGCGGGCGACGCGGTGAAGGACGGCGAACTGCCCCGGTAGACGAGGTAGCAGCACAGGTCGGGGACGCTCACCCCGCCCCAGTAGAGCGTCGTCTGACCGCCGGCGTAGTAGCCCGCGGCGGGTGCGGGCGCGGGCGGCGCGAGGTTGTCGACCGAGTGGCCCGTCGCAGTGCCCGAGTACCAGGTGTGCGTCGAGTCGTCGAGGTCCTCGACCATGAACGTCTCGTCCGCGCTCGAGCCCGCGATGGAGTCCTGTCCGGTCGGCACCGTCAGTGCGTACGAGCCGAGCTGGGCGCCGGGCTCCTCGCCCACCAGCTCCCAGTAGTTGCCGCCCTGCGCGAGCAGGGTGTGGCCGTTCGCGGTGAACGTGCCGGCGTGCGTGACGGGGTGCGCTTTCGCCAGGCTCGACGCCATCGTCCCGGGAACGGACCGCCACACGCGCTGGTCGCTCACCACGGCGGCGCCGGGCAGGTCCGCCGCGCCCGCCGTCCAGTCGACGCGCACGGAGCCGCCCTGATCGTTCGGCGCATCCTTCACCGACACGAGCGTCGGAAGCTCGCTGTCGTTCCAGAGCGGCTGGCCGCTCGAGTCGAGCGCCTGACCGAATACCTGAAGTCGCTGCGGGAACGTCGGAGACGAATAACGCGGATCCGACCAGGCGGTCATCGTGGTGCCTCCGGGCAGGTCCGCGCATGGCCCGGGGTAGTAGCCGAAGCCGCCGTCGCTGCGGCCCAGGATCACGCCGTTGCCGGAGTAGACCTGAGCGCCGTTGTACGCGTAGCGCTGAAGTTGGAAGAGCGCCCGGCCGCCGATCTCGATGAACGGCGCTTCGACGAACGCGATGCCGTCCCCGAGATCGAAGAAGCCGACGTTCGAGAGGTAGTCGGCGACGTCCTGGCCGCCGGAAATTAGCAGCGTCCCGCTCGAGTTGACGTGCTGACGGTAGAGGTTCGACCACGCGCTCTGGTAACCCGGTACGTAGACCCATGCGCCGCCCGAGCCGTCGCGGTGCACCCACATCGGGAAGTTGGTGCTGGCGCTCACGCCGGCGATGCTGAGCGCGAGCCCGGGGGATGCGTACTGCACCGTGCCGGTGGACGTAACGTGCTCGAAGTACGGATAGGACGAGGGGAACGGACTGTAGTGCTGGAACGCGAGCAGCGCGCCGCCCGAGCTGTCGGCGGCGATGGCTTCGGTCTCGTCGCCACTGGCGCCGTAGGCGACGCCGTCGGACGTCCACTGCAGGACGCCGGCGCTGCTCATCCGCTGGACGCGCGGAGTGCGCGTCCCGTCCGGAATCCAGGTGACGAGAAAGCCGCCCAGCAGGTCGGCCGCGACGTACGGGTCGCCGCCGTTGCCGTAGCCGCCCTCGTTGACGTACGTGGCGGAGTTGATCTTGAGGCCGTTGGCCGTGAAGACGACCGTCCCCGCGGTCGTGACCCGCTGGACGTAAAGATCGCTCTCGCCCCCGCTCGCGGTGCGGTCGTCCTTCCAAATCACGAAGTACGAGCCCGTCGGGCCGGGCACGAGCTGCGGCTCGCCCTGGTCGTTCGCCGCGTTGCAGATGTCGAGGCCGCTTGCGCCGTAGCCCAGCGTCCCGTTCGAGAGGACGCGCTGCACGACGACGTCGTGACCCGTGGTGGCCTCGAGCTCGTCCCATGCGATGAGGGCGCCGCCTGCCCCATCCGGAATGACGTTCGAGAAGAAGCCGAGGTTCGCGGCGTTGCGAACCAGCACGCCGCCACTCGCCCACTCGGGATTGCCGTGGCGGTCGACGCGCTGGGCGTAGATGTCGTCCTCGTTGTTGCGCGAGTCGTAATACAAGACGATCGCGCCCGAGTCCGACTCGGCGACGATTCCGAGCGGCACGCGCGCTCCGGCGGGCAGGACGCAGATCGCCGTGCCGGCGTTGGCGGCTGCGCCGCGTGGCAGGGCCACGCACGCGGCGGCGACCGCGAGCAGCGGCAGGAGCGCGCGGAGGAGGCGGAGCGAAACGGGGGGACGCGAGGGCATTGGGCCTCCGGGGGGCGTGAAGTAGGCGCGACCGCCCCAATTCTACGCTCGAAGCGCCCCGGGCGAACAAGCCTGGCGCGTTTGCCTCGCCCCCGGCGGCTCGCTACGGTGCACGCGTGGAATCCCTGCTCGGCAAGACCGTGTCCCACTACCGCATCCAGCGCCGGCTCGGCAGCGGTGGCATGGGCGTCGTGTACGAGGCCGAGGACACGAGCCTGCAGCGCCAGGTGGCCCTCAAGTTCCTGCCCGACGGCCTCGCGCGCGACGCGCACGCGCTCGAACGCTTCCAGCGCGAGGCGCGGGCCGCCTCGGCCCTCAACCACCCGAACATCTGCACGGTGTTCGCGATCGACGAGCACGAGGGCCAGCCCTTCATCGTGATGGAGCTGCTCGAGGGCCAGACGCTCTCGCAGCTCATGACCGGCCAGCCGATGGAGGTCGGGCGCCAGCTGGCGATCGCCATCCAGGTCGCCGACGCGCTCGAGTCCGCGCACGCGCGCGGCATCGTGCACCGCGACATCAAGCCGGCGAACCTGTTCGTCGGCCCCAAGGGCCAGATCAAGATCCTCGACTTCGGGCTCGCCAAGGTCGCCGGCGCCCGTCCCGCCTCCGAACCCGGGGGGCCCGCCTCGCAGTTCGAAACGATGGCGGCCGCGGGCGACGAGCTCACCTCGCCGGGCACGACCGTCGGCACGGTCTCCTACATGTCGCCCGAGCAGGCGCGCGGGATGCTCACCGACGCGCGCACGGACATCTTCTCGCTCGGCGCGGTGCTCTACCAGATGGCGACCGCGACGCTGCCGTTCGTGGGCGACACGTCGGCGGTCATCTACGAGGCCATCCTCAATCGCGACCCGGCGCCCGCCCGCGACCTGAACGCCGGGCTGCCCGCGGAGTTCGGCCGCATCCTCGAGAAGGCGCTCGAAAAGGACCGCGCACTGCGCTACCAGAGCGCGACCGACATCAAGACCGACCTCATGCGCCTGCGACGCGATCTCGACTCGGGCCCGAAGCGCGCGGCCGACGGCAGCCGCGGTACGACCGCGGCCGCCGCGCGATCGGTTGCGGTGCTCTACTTCGAGAACACGAGCGGCGAGAAGGAGGACGAATACCTGCGCGACGGGATCACCGAGGACATCATCACGGAGCTCTCGAAGATCCGTGGACTCAAGATCTTCTCGCGGCCGACGGTGCTCGCGTTCCGCGACCGGCCGGTGACCCCGGCGCAGATCGGGCAGCAGCTCAAGGCGTCGCACGTGCTCGCGGGCAGCCTGCGACGGGCCGGCAACCGGCTGCGGATCAGCGCGCAGCTCGTCGACACGCAGACCGACTTCCCGCTCTGGTCGGAGCGCTACGACCGCGAGATGAAGGACGTGTTCGAGGTTCAGGACGAGATCGCGCGCCAGATCGCCGCGGCGCTGCGGGTCACGCTCACGCCCCAGGAGCAGGCCGACCTCGGTGACAAGCCCACCGACAACCTGCAGGCGTACGACCTCTACCTGCGCGGCAAGAGCTACGCGCGACGGCTGACGCGCCAGGATCTCGAGTTCGCGCTGCAGATGTTCGAGAACGCGGTGTCGATGGATCCCGACTTCGCGCTCGCACACGCGGCGATCGCCAAGGTCTGCGCCGAGTACCACTACAACTTCCAGCGCGATGCTCGCTGGATCGGCCGCGCGATGGCCGCGTCGCAGCGCGCCGTGCAACTGCGGCCGCTGTTGCCCGAGGTGCAGATCGCGAACGCGTGGGTGCTCTACGCCGGCAACCAGTACGACGAAGCCGTGCAGCGGGCGCGCGACGCGATCGCGCGCAAGCGCGACTGCGAGGGCGCGTACTACCTTCTCGGGCGCGCGCTGTTCGCCGCCGGGCGATATCAGGAGGTGGCCGACCTCGCCGAGGAGGCGCTGGCGGCGAGCACGGACGACTACAACGTCTTCATCCCGATCACGAACTCGCTCGGGGCCATGGGCAAGCGCGACGCGCTCACGAACATCCGCCAGCGCGAGGTGCAGGCGCTCGAGAACCACCTGAAGCACGTGCCCGAGGACGCGCGTGCGCGCGTGCTGCTCGCGGCGGACTACGCCGAGCTCAACCGCCTGGACGACGCGCTCCGCGAGGCCAATCTCGCCATCGCGCTACGACCCAACGAGGCGATGGTGCTCTACAACCTCGCCTGCACGTTCTGTGCGATGGGCAGGAAGGCCGACGCGCTCGACGCGATCCGCAAGGCCTGGAACGCCGGCTTCAAGGAGTCCGACTGGGCACGCCGCGACCCGGACCTCGCGCTCTTGCACGACGATCCGGAGTTCCTCGCGCTCTATCCACCGCTGCCGGATTCCGCGTCGGGCTAGCTTCCGCTCTCGACCACCGGCCGGCGGAAACCCGCGCGGTCGGAGCGTCCTTCCGGGAGCGCGCGCGGCTCTCCGCGGGCCAGCCTCGCGCCCGCACCCGCCGAGGCGTGGAAGGCGCGTGCGCCACGCGCTAGTGTGTCGGGTCGCGACGCCGCGGCCCCCATCCGCGGCCTCGAGAACGGGCACCGGCCACCCCGATCCCTTTCCCGGAGGCTCCCATGCCGCACCGCACGCGCACCCTCGCGCTCTGCCTGCTCGTGCTCGCCACCGCGCTCGTTTCGCCGGCGCGCGCTTCAGTCCCCGACGGGCCCACGAAGATGCTCCGCTCTCCGAGCGTGAGCGCGACGCAGATCGCGTTCGCGTACGCGGAGAACATCTGGGTCGTCGATCGCGCGGGCGGGGCCGCGCGCCGCCTGACGAGCTTCCAGGGCCAGGCCTCCGATCCGCACTTCTCGCCCGACGGGAAGTGGATCGCGTTCAGCGGCGACTACGCGGGCGGCCAGGACGTGTACGTGGTGAGCGCCGCGGGCGGCGAGCCGCGGCGGCTGACGTGGCATCCCGCGCCCGACGACGTGCAGGGCTGGACGCCGGATGGGCGCTCGATCGTGTTCACCTCGACGCGCGCATCGTGGGCGCCGACCGCGACGCCGCGCTTCTGGAGCGTGCCGCTCGAAGGCGGCCCCGAGGAGCCGCTGCCGCTGCCTCGCGGCTTCCAGGGCCGTCTCTCGCCCGACGGCACCCACATGGCGTACCGCATGAACAACTCGTGGGACGAGGAGCGCCGCAACTACCGCGGCGGCCAGGACCGTCCGATCTGGATCACGGACATGAAGTCACTCGAAACCGTGACCCCGCCGTGGGACGGCTCCAAGGACATGGATCCGGCGTGGATCGACCAGACCGTCTACTTCATCTCCGATCGCGACGGCGTCGCGAACGTCTGGTCGTACGACACGCGGGCGAAGACGCTCACCGAGCGCACGCACTTCAAGGACTTCGACGTGAAGACGCTCGACTGCGGCGCGGGCGTCGTGGTGTTCGAGCAGGCGGGCGTGATCCACGAGTTCGATCCGAAGAGCGATCGGGAGCACGTCGTCCCGATCACCGCGACCGGCGACTTCCCGTGGATGATGCCGAGGTGGGACGACGTCTCGGGCCGGATCACGAACCTCGCGCTCTCGCCGACGGGCAAGCGCGTGCTCGTCGAGGCGCGCGGCGAGATCTTCACGATCCCCGCTGAAAAAGGCGACACCCGCGACCTCACGCGCTCGACGGGCTCGGCCGAACGCGACCCGGCGTGGTCGCCGGACGGCAAGTGGGTGTGCTGGTTCAGCGACCGTTCGGGCGAGTACCAGCTCGTGATCGAGGACCAGAGCGGCATCAAGCCGCAGCGCGTGCTCCCGCTGCCGCATCCCACGCACTACTACACGGTGTCGTGGTCGCCGGACTCGCGGAAGATCCTCTACCACGACACCAACCTGAACGTCTGGGTGATGGACGTCGCGAGCGGTAAAACGAAGATCATCGGCAGCGATCCGTGGATGGTCCCCGCGCGCACGATGTTCCCGACGTGGAGCCCCGACTCGCGCTATGTCGCCTACGCGGCACACCTGAACTCGCTCTTCCGCGCGATCTTCGTGGTCGACGTCGAGACGGGCGAATCGCACCAGGTGACGGACGGCCTCGCCGACGCGGTGTATCCGGTGTTCGACGCCAGCGGCAAGTATCTCTGGTTCCTCGCGTCCACCGATTTCGGACTGCGCTCGCAGTGGCTCGACATGACGTCCTACGACCACATCGAGGACTTCGGGCTCTACCTCGCGGTGCTGAAGAAGGGCGAGCCGAGCCCGCTGCTGCCCGAGAGCGACGAAGAGAGCGCCTCACCGGCGGGCCCGCTCGCCAGCCCGACGGGCGGGGCGGCGATGGCCGCGGACGGCGGGAAGCCGGCGGGCGAGCACGGCGGCGGCCCGAAGGACGCGCATGTCGCGCGGCCGGCCGGCGCGACGGCCATCGACTTCGACGGGCTGCAATCGCGCGTGATCGCGGTGCCCGGCGTTCCCGAGAAGCCCTACTCGGCGCTCAAGGCCGGCGTCGCCGGCACGGTGTACTTCCTCGAGCAGAGCGCCGCGGCGGCCGGCGGATTCGGCGGCGGCGCGGGCACGCTCACGCGCTACCGGCTGAGCGAGCGCAAGGCGGCGCCGTTCGCGAGCGACGTCGCGGACTACGCCGTGAGCGCCGACGGCCACAAGCTCGTCTATCGGGCCTCCGCGCCGCCGCAGGGACCACCGGCTCCGGGCGCCGCGCCGCCGCGGCCCGCGGCCCCGAGCCTCTACCTCGTCGACGCGGACAAGGCGGCCCCCGCCGCGGGTGCGGGCAAGCTCAGCTACGCGCTGCGCATGTGGCTCGATCCGGCCGCGGAGTTCCAGCAGATCTTCGCCGAAGGCTGGCGCAACCAGCGCGACTACCTGTACGTGCCGAACCTGCACGGCACGGACTGGCCGAAGATGCGCGAGTGGTACGGCCAGTTCCTGCCCTACGTGCAGCACCGCGCCGATCTCAACTACCTGCTCGACATGATGGGCGCCGAGATCGCGATCGGACACTCGTTCGTGCGCGGCGGCGACATGCCCGAGGTGCCGCCGATCACCACGGGCCTGCTCGGCGCCGATTTCGAGGTCGACTCGGGGCGCTACCGGATCAGCCGCATCTACGACAACGAGAGCTGGAATCCCGACCTGCACGCGCCGCTCGCGGTTCCCGGGCTCGACGTCTCGACCGGCGATTACCTGCTCGCGATCAACGGCCAGGAGCTGAAGACCCCGGACAACCTCTACCGGCTGCTCGACGGCACCGCGAACCGCCAGACCGTGCTCACGGTCAACAAGCGCCCGACGCTCGAAGGCGCGCACGACGTCACCGTCGTGCCGGTCTCGAACGAGGTTCCGCTGCGTTCGCGCGCGTGGGTCGAGTCGAACCGCCGCCTCGTCGACAAGCTCTCGGGCGGCCAGCTCGCGTACGTCTACCTGCCGAGCACGCAGCAGATCGGCTACTCGTACTTCAACCGCTACTACTTCGCCCAGCAGGATCGAAAGGGCGTGGTCGTCGACGAGCGTTACAACAGCGGAGGCTCGGCCGCGGACTACATGATCGAGGTCATGCAGCGCTGGTTCGACGGCTACTTCAACAACGTCGCGGGCGAGCGCGTGCCGTTCACGAGCCCGGAGGCCGGCATCTGGGGACCGAAGGTCATGGTCATCAACGAAATGTCGGGCTCGGGTGGCGACTACCTGCCGTACATGTTCCGCTCGCACAAGATCGGCACGCTCGTCGGCAAGCGGACCTGGGGCGGCCTCGTGCACACCGCGGACACGCCGCTCTTCGTCGATGGCGGCTCGATGATCGCGCCGCGCGGCGGCTTCTTCGCCGCCGACGGACACTGGGCCGTCGAGAACGAGGGCGTCGCTCCGGACGTCGACGTCGAGAACTGGCCCGCGGACGTGGTCGCCGGCCACGACCCGCAGCTCGAGAGGGCCGTCGAGGTCGCGATGCAGAAGCTGAAGGAGCACCCGGTCGAGCGAATGACGAAGGAGCCGCCGCCGCCCACGTGGGGGCAGCGGAAGTAGCCTTCGGCCCGGCCGCGCGAGCGGCCGGGCCGCTACTTTTCGACCACGAGCTTGCGCGAAACCGTCTGGCCGTCCGCGTCGAGCCGGCAGAGATAGACGCCGGCCGGCATGTACGAGAGGTCGATCGACCACTCGAGGCGGCCGGCGGCCTCGGGCTGGCCGTCGAGCAGCGTGAGGACACGCCGGCCGGTCACGTCGTAGACCGCGAGCTTCACGCGGCTCGCAGCGGGCAGCTCAGCCGAGAGCCGCGCCGCACCGCGCGCGGGATTGGGGCCGCCCAGCGTCGGCGCGTTCGGTGGCTCGTGGCGCGAGACGACCGCTGCGGTCGCGGGCGCCCAATCGGTGCGATAGGCGCGATACGAGAACTGCCCGTCGACGAAGCTCATCTGCATCACCTTCGTCCCGTCGGGGGTCACCTCGATCACGTCGGGCTTGCCGATGCCCCAGCCGATCAGCGTGTTGCCGCTGGCGAGGCGCTGCACGTACCCCATCGCGCCGCCGTAGCTGTCCGGCGAGTTGCGGTACTGCCACTTGAGCGTGGCCGTCATGGCGTTCGGGTCGAGCTGCCACTCGAGCGCGCGTGAGAATTGCGGCTCGTGGTAGTTGCCGTTGTCGAACATCGTGTAGTCGCCGTTGGGCAGCACCCGGATCGCGTGCTGGTGCGAGAAGCCGAGCGTGTCGCCGACGGGCGTGAACTGGTTGTTCTTGCCGCCCCAGCGCCAGATCGTCTCGCCGGTGTTGCGATCGATCTTGGTGATCTCGTCCATGTGGCGGCAGGAGAGCAGCAGGTTGCCGTCGGCATCGACCTCGATCGCGTTCGCATGCACGTAGTCGATGCTCGGCGCGGTGAGATCCTCGTGCGTCGCGTCGGTGATCTGGTAGTGGTCCCAGCTCCGCCACTGGAAGATCACGTTCCGCTCGGCATCGAGCTCCTGGAGGATGATCCCGATCACGACCGCGTTGGGGTCGCCACCGGGGACGATCGCGCTCATGTCCACGATCTCGGGGTCGTCGCCGAGCAGCAGAGCATGCCCGTTCGGCAGCAGCCGCAGCTCGTGCACGTCGGTCGCGTAGCCGTTCCCGCACCCGATGCTGTCGATCACGACGTACGCGCTGTCCATCAGCACGAACTGGTTGGGCGGGCTCTCGTAGTAGCTGAGCACGCCGGTCGGCTGCAGCTTGAAGTCGAAGTAGCTCGGCCCGAGCGAGCGGCTGAAGACGGGGTTGCCGTAGTCGTCGACGATGAGCAGGTAGGACGGGTTCACGAAGTCGAGGCTCGCGAGGAAGAGCCGGCCGGGCGATGGCGTGCCGTAGATCGACGAGTCGATCTCGGGCAGGTCCAACGTATGGCGGGTGGCGAACGGCATGCTCGGGCGGGGCGGGGCGGCCGCAACCTCGGCCTGGCGCAGCGGATCGAACGCCGGCGCGCCGCCCGGTGTCACCGTGAACGTGTAGCTCGCGAGCAGCCGCTCGCTGGCCAGCTTGGCCGGCGCCTCGACGGCGACGCGTACCTCCTCGCCCGGCGCGAACGGGTCATCGGGATTGAAGAGCAGCGTGCGCCCGTCGCTCGAGAGATGGAGGCGGCCCTGATGCGCGCCGCTCGAGGCGCCCGTCACCGTGAAACGCGTCTGGAGCAGGGCCGAAGCTTCGACGCCCGCGAGACGCGCGATCAGGTTGGTGCGCGGCGAGACGAGGCGCGCGCCAGGCGAGGGCGAAAGGTAGACGAACGTCCGCCCGACGGCGGAGGCGTTGCCCGGCGCGAGGCCGGGGAAAAGGAGTGCGGCGAGGAACAGGACAGAGAGTGGCCGGCGAGTGGGGACGACAGCGGGCCGCATCGAGGGACCCCCCGGGTTCGACAACCCCAGCGCGTGCCGCATGCGGCACGCATGGACTTGGGAACGCGACTTTGCGGCGGCCCGTCGCGGCGCTCGCCGCAACGCGGGTACGTGGGGCACCCCTCGCGCTGCGCGGTCGCAGCCGCGCGAGCGTGCGCTCATTTCATAGCACAATCCGCGGGCTCGAAGCGAGTACAAGTCGGGCCTGCAGCCTCGAGCCCGTGCTGCCGAAAACGACGACGAGAGCCCCCGCACCGCCGATCGGTCGGCCGTAATGGACCTGGCCCGCCCCGGGGTGGTGAACATGGATTGGTTCGACCGAACGCTGCTGCTCGGACTCAACCATTACGCCCACCGCTCCCGCACCTTCGACGAGCTGATCGGCGGCATCGGCGAGTCCGATCTGCTCAAGGGCGGCATCGTCCTCTGCGTCCTGTGGTGGCTGTGGTTTTCGAGGCGTGAGGACATCCGCCTGGTGCGCGCCCGGTTGCTCGCGACCATCGCGAGCGGCGTGCTCGCGGTGGTGAGCGGCCGGCTGCTCGCGAACGGCCTGCCCTTCCGGCTGCGTCCGATCCACGAGTCCGCGCTCGGATTCCTGCTGCCCTACGGCGAGAGCCGCTCGCACCTGCGCGCATGGAGCTCGTTTCCGAGCGATCATGCCATGCTGTTCACGGCGCTCGGCGCCGGCATCTTCTATGTCTCGCGGCGCGCCGGCACGTTCGTGCTGCTCTGGACGCTGTTCGTGATCGAGCTGCCGCGCCTCTACCTCGGGCTGCACTATCCGAGCGACTTGATCGGCGGAAGCGCGATCGGCGCGCTCCTCGCCATCGTGCTCCAGCAGTCGTCGGTGCGCGACGGCGTCACCCGGCCGCTGCTCGCCTGGCACGACGGCCACCCTTCGAGCTTTTACGCCGTCATGTACCTGGTGACGCTCCAGGTCGGCACGCTCTTCGGCGACGCGCGCGATCTGATCCTGCAGCTCGCGGCGCTGCTCCACGCCCACACGGCCTGAGGCGCGAGACGGCCGCCGCCGCGCGACGGCGGCGGGTGCCGGGCGGTCAGCGCCGCGCGCGACGCGGTGGCAACGACACCACCGTCACCTCGGTGAGCGTGCGGCTGCCGATCAGCATCTGCCGGGCGGCTTCGGCGCGGGCGCGCGAGCGATAGACGCCGAGCACGATCCGGTGCGGCGTGGCCGCGGAATCGGCGGACGGCACGACCCACGCCCCGATGCCGACGAGTGACTTCAGGCTGTCGCGGCGCGCGAACGCCGAAGGCAGGTCGCTCGCGACCCCCACCTCGAGCGTGAACGGGCCGCGTCCGGCCGGCGCAGCCGGCGGCGAAGGTGGCCCGGCGGCCGGTTCGGGCCGCACCGTCGTGGCGGGCTCCGCGGACCGGGCGGCCGGCGCCGGGCGCTGTGCGATGCCGGCGGAAGTGCGCGCCGCCTCAGCGCGCGGATGCATGGCGCGGAGCCCCGCCCGGATCACGAGGCCGATCGCACCGCCCACGACGAACAGCGCGAGCAGCGTCGCGAGCGGGACGCCGATCGCGACGAGCCGGCGCTCGCGTGCGCGCGCAGGGGGTGGAGCGGAGCCGGCGCGCCGCGGCGTCTCGCCCGCGGTCGCCGGCTCCGCGCCATCGGCGGGGTCGAACGTGGCGCGCGTCCAGTCCGAACCCGGGCCCGCGCGCGAGCCGATCTGGAGCGGACCTGCATCTCCCACGAATCGCTTCACCCACTCCTGAGGATCCTGGCTCGCAGGCGTCGCAACCGGTGGCGACGCGTCGGACCTCCGGGCCGCGACCGGCTCGGGCCGCGGGGCGGGAGGCTGCGGGGCAGGCAGCACCGCGGACTTCGCGGCCGTGGCCGGCTCGGGCCGCGGGGCGGGCGGCATACGGGAGGGCGGAATGGACGCACGCGCTTCCGCTCTTTCGGGAGCGGGCGCGGGCGGAGCGCCCGGCGCGATCGCGCGGCGCGGGGCGGCCGGCACAACCGATGCCGAGGGCGCGGTGGCGCGGCGTGGCGCGACGGGCGTGACCGGTGCGACCTGCGGCTCGACCTCCGCCTCGTCGTCGCGTTCGCTCGGCGAAGGCGGGGACGGCAGGACACCGAGCGTGGCCGCTGCGGCCTCGACGTGCTCCGGCCCGACGCTCGCGGCTCCCGCCGCGCGCGCGAGCCGCAGCGCCGCCGACGCGAGTGCGTTGATGGCACGCGGAACGCCGCCGCTGCGTGACGCGATCTCGAGGCAGGCCGCACGTGGAATGAGCGCACCGCCGTCGCCGCCGCCCGCCGTCACGCGATGGCGCAGGTAACGGCGCGTCTCCCCCGCGCCCAGCGGCTCGAGCCGGTCGCGAAACGCGATGCGCTGGCGCAGGGGCGTAAGCGCCGGCTGCTCGAGCGTCGCCTCCAGCGCGGGCAGCCCCGCGAGCAGGAACTCGAGCCGCGCGTTCGCGTGCTGCGCAACGCCGGGCAGCAACCGCAGCGCTTCGAGGCACTCGCGCGGCAGCTCGTGGGCATCATCGATCGCCACGAGAGCGACCTGGCCGCGCGCCGCGATCGCCGCGAGCGCGCGCTCGAACGCGCCGAGCAACACGGGCCGGCTCGCGCCCGCCCCGGGCTCGCCGCCCAGGCGGCGCACGATCTCCTCCAGCAGCTCCGCGGGCCCGAGCGCGGGATACGCGACGAGCGCGCACGTGGCGCGACCCGCGAGGTGCGCGAGCGTCGCGCGCACGAGCTCGGTCTTGCCCACACCGGGCTCGCCGGTGAGGAGCAGCACCGGCTCACGCGCGCCGAGATCCTCGTCCACGCGTGCGAGCCAGCGCGCACAGGCGAGCGTCTCGAGGAACGTCGAGGAATCGGAACCGGGGGCGAACGGTGTCTCGGAGCTCACGCGTGGAGTTTCCTGCGGCGGGCGACGCGCCGAAATGGCGGTCATCGGGAGTTTTCGGCCGTCGCACCCTCGCGACTTGAGCGCTGATCGGGCGCTCCTGACGGGCATCGGTGCTACCGTCCCCCCGGCATGCGAGGGCTCGCCCTGCTCCTGCTCCAGCTCGTCGCGGTGGCGACGTCGACGCAGGCGCTGCCCGCGCGAGCGCGGACCCGATCCGGGCCGCCGCTCGTGGCGGTGGCGCCCGCCGTGGCTCCGCCGCGCTCGGAGCTGCTGCGTTGGCGACGCGAAGCCTCGCGCGTCACGATCGTGCGGGACGACTGGGGCATCGCCCACGTCCAGGGCCACAGCGATGCCGACGCGGTGTTCGGGATGGAGTACGCGCAAGCCGAGGACGACTTCGACCGCGTCGAGACCAATTACCTGGCCGCGCTCGGCCGGCTGAGCGAGGCCGAAGGTCCTTCGGCAATCGCGCGCGACCTGCGCGCGCGGCTCGACGTCGACGACGATTCGCTGCGCGCACTCTACCGCTCGAGCCCGGCATGGCTCCGCTCGCTGATGGACTCGTTCGCGGACGGGCTCAACTTCTACCTCGCGACCCATCCCGCGGTGACGCCGCGCGCGATCCGGCACTTCGAGCCCTGGATGGCGCTCAGCTTCACCGAGGGCAGCATCGGCGGCGACGTCGAGCGCATCGACCTCGATTCGCTCGCGGCGTTCTACGGCGCCGGCGATCCGGGGGCCGTGCCGCACGCGCGCGGCGACGGCGACGACGTGCTGCGCGAGCCCGAGGGCTCGAACGGCATCGCGATCGCGCCCGCGCTCACGCGCGACGGCCACGCGCTGCTCTGGATCAATCCCCACACGTCGTTCTACTTCCGCTCCGAGCTGCAGGTTTCGAGCGACGAAGGTCTGGATGCCTACGGCGCGGTCACGTGGGGGCAGTTCTTCGTCTACCAGGGCTTCAACCGCACCGCCGGCTGGATGCACACCTCGAGCGGCGTCGACGCGGTCGACGAGTTCCTGGAGACGGTCTCGCCGCGCGGCCGCGGCTACGTGAGCCGGCACGGCGACCGTGAAGAGCCCGTCGCCTCGCGCCGGATCTCGATCCGCTGCCTCACGCCCGAGGGCCTCGCGCCCAGACGTTTCACGGCGTACTTCACGCGGCACGGCCCGGTCGTGCGCCGCCAGGGCGCGCGCTGGGTGAGCGTGCGGCTGATGCACGATCCCGTTCACGCGCTCATGCAGTCGTTCCTGCGCACGAAGGCGGCGAACCTCGCCGGGTTCCGTCGCTCGCTCGAGCTGCACGCGAACTCGTCGAACAATACCGTGTTCGCCGATGCGCAGGGTCACATCGCCTACTTTCACGCCAACTGGATTCCACGGCGCGACACGTCGTTCGACTGGACGCAGCCGGTCGACGGCAGCGACCCGCGCACGGACGGACGCGGCGTGCTCGCGGTCGACGAGTCGCCCAACGTCGTCGATCCCGCTTCGGGCTGGCTCTACAATTCGAACAACTGGCCCTGGTCGGCGGCCGGGCCCTCGAGCCCCAGGCGCGCGGATTTCCCGCGCTACGTCGAGACCGGCGTCGAGGAGACGCCGCGCGGGGAGCACGCGCTCCACCTGCTCGCGGGCGCGCGCGACTGGACGATGGATGGCCTCACGGCGGCCGCGTTCGATTCCGAGCTGCCGGCGTTCCAGCACATGGTGCCCGCGCTCGTCGCGGCGTGGGAGGCGCTGCCCGCGACCGACGCGCGCCGCGCGGCGCTGGCCGGGCCCGTCGACACCTTGCGGGCGTGGAACGAGCGCTGGGGCGAGGGCTCGGTCGCGACCTCGCTCGCGGTGTTCTGGGGCGAGTGCGCGGCGCGGCGCGCGGCGCGCGAGGCGCGCGCGGAGCACCTGCTCGCGACGACTTACGTCGCACGGCGCGCGGACCCCGACGAGCTCCTCGGCGCGCTCGCGGCGGCGATCGACAGCCTGTCCGCGCGCTACGGCTCGTGGCGCATGCCCTGGGGCGAGATCAACCGCTTCCAGCGCCCGCGCGACGAGCGCGCTCCGCGCTTCGACGACGCGCTGCCCAGCGTCGCGGTGCCGTTCACCTCGAGCCTCTGGGGCTCGCTCGCCTCGTTCGGCCTCGCGCCCTCGACGGGAACCCGGAAACGCTACGGCGCGAGCGGGAACAGCTTCGTCGCCGTCGTCGAGTTCGGCGATTCGGTGCGCGCGAAGGCGGTCACCGCGGGCGGCGAGAGCGGCGATCCCGCCTCGCCGCACTTCGACGACGAGGCCGGACGCTACGCCTCGGGTCAGTTGCGTGACGTCTACTTCGAGCCGGGGCAGCTCGCGGGCCACACCGAGCGGACGTACCACCCGGGACAGTAGCGTCGCAGGGCGCGCCGGGGGTCGTACCGGGGCGTACGGGCGAAGTCGTGACATCTCGCGCCGGCTCGCCGCCGAGCGACCCGCAACCGCCCCCGGTGTGCTCCGCTGCGCACGCGGGGCACGGTGGCCTCGCCCGGCGTCTCCGATACGTTCCGCGCGCATCACCCCCTCGTCATGGCACCAGCGATGCTCCTTTTCCTATTGCGCCCTGACCACCGGGCCAGGGGGAAAGGATGGTGGACGATGAAACGCATCGGACTGGCCGTGCTGGTGATGATGCTGACGGCCACGGGAGCGTGGGCGTTCGGCGTCAAGGACGTCATCGCGCTGCAACACGACGGTGTCGCCGATTCGCTGATCGTGCAGAAGATCGAGTACAGCGGGACGACGTTCCATCTCGACGCGAGCGACCTGCGTGCGCTCAAGCAGGCAGGCGTCTCCGACAACGTGATCTCGGTCATGCTGAAGACCGAGGGCACCGATTCGAGCGTGTCGTACGTCGAGCCGTGGTGGCCGGCGTATCCGTACTACTCGTTCGTGGGTCCGTACCCGCCGGCGTTCTACGCGCCGTACCGGCGGCCGGTGTTCGTCGGGCTGAACGTCGGGTTCCGTGGCCGCTTCGGTCGCGGCCGGTGGTGAGCCGGCCGCGGGCCGCACGCATCACCTGCCGCGGATTGTTTGCCGCGCCATCAGCAGGACGTCGTTCGGATGGAGCGAGGGCCGCTGGAGCACCCTCCGGACGATCCCCTGTTCGTTGACGATGACGAGCCCCGGCTGGATCTGATGCTCGTCGTCGTCGAACATCCCGAAGAGCTGCGAAACTTCCCCCGTCGGATCGCTGAGCAGCGCAAACGCGAGCTTCTGCGCCGCCGCGAACGATACGAGCGAGCCGACGCCGTCCTGGCAGACGCCGTAGAGCCCGGCGCCCATCGCTCTCACGGAGTCGTCGACGGCCGAGAGGCCAGCGAACGCCTTGCGCCCCGTGTCGAAGACCAGGACCGACCAGCGTCCGATCAGGTCCGCGCGCCTCACTTCGTGGCCGAGCGAGCTGTCGAGGTGGAAGTCGGGCGCGGGATCGCCCGGCACGAGGTCCGCCGAGTCGTCATCGGCGGCGTTGTCCGGATCGAGGTTGGGCCGCGCCGGCGCCTTGGTCGGCACGGGATCGGGTTTGGCGGGGTCCTGCGCGAGCGCAGAACCGGTGAAACCGACGGCCAGGGCGACGACGATGAGCAGGCGCTTCATGGCCGGATCCCCCGGGCGTTGAATCGTCGTGGGGAACTGCAGGATGAGACGGACGAGGGGCGGGACGGTTTCACGAATTCGCGCATCGAGCCGGCGGGTGCCACTCTACACGCGTCCGCGGCGCGGCCGCGAAGGTCACGTTCAGGACAGGTGGAGGTCCGATGCAGAAACGCCGGTTGGGAAAACACGGACCCGAGGTGTCGGCGCTGGGGCTCGGCTGCATGGGCATGAGCTTCGCGTACGGCACGCGCGAGGAGCGCGACGAGCGTGAGTCCATCGCCACGATCCAGCGCGCGGTCGAGCTCGGCGTCACGTTCTTCGATACGGCGGAAGCGTACGGCCCCTACGCCAACGAGGAGCTGCTCGCTCGCGCGCTCGAGGGACGTCGCGACGAGGTGGTGATCGCGACCAAGTTCGGCTTCAGGTTCGACGACCAGGGCGCGATCGCGGGCGTCGACAGCCGCCCCGGGCACGTGCGCGAGGCGGTCGAGGGCTCGCTCCGGCGCCTGAAGACCGATCGCATCGACCTGCTCTACCAGCACCGCGTCGACCGCGAGGTGCCGATCGAGGACGTCGTGGGCGCGATGGCCGCGCTCGTGCGCGAGGGCAAGGTGCGCTGGCTCGGGCTCTCCGAGGCCGGCGAGGACACCCTGCGCCGCGCGCACGCGGTGCATCCGATCGCTGCGCTGCAGAGCGAGTATTCGCTCTGGGAGCGCAACCTCGAGCCGCGCATCGTCCCGCTGCTGCGCGAGCTGGGCATCGGGCTCGTGCCGTTCGCGCCGCTCGGCCGCGGCTTCCTGACCGGTGCGGTCAAGCGCGCCGAGGAGTACCCCGAGGGCGACTATCGCCGCGGCGATCCGCGCTATCAGGGCGAGAACTTCGAGGCGAACGTGCGTGCGGCCTCGGCCGTGCGCGAGCTCGCCGCGGGCAAGGGCGCAGCGCCCGGACAGATCGCGCTCGCGTGGCTGCTCCACAAGGGGCCGGACGTGGTGCCGATTCCCGGCACCAAGCGGCGAAGCTATCTCGAGGAGAACGTGGCGGCGGCCGACATCGCCCTCTCGGCCGAGGAGATGCTCACGCTCGATGCGGCGCTGAGCCCGGAGAACGTCTCGGGCCCGCGCTACAATCCGCGCCAGGCGGCGATGGTGGATCGCTAGCGCAGGCGCCCACGCAGGTGCCCGCGTTTTCGGTGGCGTGACGGCGGCCGACTGCCTACAGTCGCGGCTCGCAGGTCGGGCGCCGCACCACGACCCGGCTCCACTGAGGATTCGACGCATCGCCCCTGGAGGGGATCCCATGCTCGCATCGAGCCCGCGCGCCCGACTGCTCCCCGTGCTGCTCGCGCTCGCCGCCACCTGCTTCGGCTCGGTGGCGCACGCGGACGACAAGACCGACGCGAAGAAGGACGACAAGGACTCGATTCCGGTCTGCGACACCAAGATCGGCACGCTCGCGATCCACGAGCCCGAGAACCAGTGGTGGCTCGAGTACCATCTCGAGTCGCCCGAAGCGCTCCTCAAGGTCTACGTGCAGCAGAGCAAGTGCTTCACGCTGCTGGACCGCGGCAAGGGCCTCGAATCCGCCAAGCAGGAGCGCGCGCTCGCGTCGGACGGTGAGATGCGTCAGGGCTCGAACATCGGCAAGGGTCAGATGAAGGCCGCCGACTACGTGCTCGTGCCCGACATCGCGAACAGGAACCGCAACGCGGGCGGTACGCGGATCGGCGGCATGCTGGGCGGCGTGGTGGGTGGCGGAATCGGCGCGGTGCTGGGCGGCGTGAGCCTCAAGAGCAAGACCGCCGACGTCGTGTTGACGCTCACCGACGTGCGCTCGACCGAGGAGGTCGCGGTCGTGCAGGGCCACGCGAAGAAGACGGACATCGGCTGGGGCGCGGGCGGCGGCGGATTCTTCAGCGCGTTCGCCGCGGCCGGCGTCAGCAGCTACGCGAACACCGAGATCGGGCAGGTCGTGGCGATGGCCTATCTCGACGCGTACAAGAAGCTGCTCGTGGAGCTGCAGAAGAACGCCCCCGACGCGAAGAAGGACAACGCCCAGCAGGCCGTCAAGATGGCGAAGGCCGGCAAGCTGTTCGCCAAGTCCGACCTGCACTCGGATGTCGTGCGCGATCTCGACGTGGGCATGATGCTCTATCCCACCGGCGAGAAGTACGGCGTGTGGTGGAAGGTGACCGACGAGCTCGGAAACGAGGGCTGGGTCAACTCGACGCTGCTGGAGCTCGCGAAGTAGCCCGCGTCCGAGGGTCTCGGTCTACCGGATCAGCACCACCCGCCGCACGTCGCTCGTCGCGCCCGCCTCGAGCCGGCTGAAGTAGAGCCCGGCCGGCGTCGGCGCGCCCGTGTCGTCCCGGCCGTCCCAGACGAGCGCGTAGGAGCCCGCTTCCTGCACCATGCCCGCGACCAGCGAGCGCACGAGCCGGCCGCTCACGTCGTAGAGGCGCAGCGCGACGCGGCTGCGTGCCGCGAGCGTGTACGCCAGCGTCGTGCGCGCCTGGAACGGATTCGGCATCGCGTTGCGCAGCGTCGTGCGCGCGGGCGGCGCGAACGCGCCGACGCCGGTCACGTTCGTCGAATCGTAGATCGCGCTGGCGTACTCGGGGTGATCGACAAACGGATTGCGGTTGTGCTGGTATTCGTAGATCGCCGCATTGCGCACGCGCTCCTTCCAGCTCACCGCGTCGCCCAGACTCCACGCGAGGTACTGACCGGCCGCCCACGGCAGCAGCTGCGAGCCGCTCGTCGAGCCGCCGCCCGGCCAGCCGGTGTCCTCGCTCCAGTAGCGCGTCGCGACGTAGAACTGGCTGCGTGCGAGATCGCCCTTGTAGCCGTCGATCGGCTCGAAGCAGGTGCCGGAGTAGCCCGGTGAGACGCAGTTGCCGACCTTCGTGCCGTTGAGCGACGTCCACGTCGCGGTGCCAACCTTGCCGTACGGATAGTTCTCGCGCTCGCTGTTCACCTTGGAATCCGTGGGGTAGATGATCCACAGGTCCGAGTACATCGGTTCGACGCTGCCTCCGAACCACGATTGCGGGAACGAGTGCTCGCGGTTGTACGCGATGCCCTCGGCGTTGCCCGAGCCCAGCGGCCCGAACGCGTACTCGTAGGGTGGCGTGCCACCGGGAACGTCGGAGTAGACGTCCCAGACGTTGCCGTCGGGGCGCTTGTCGGTGTGCTCGAACGCCGTCGCCGTCGCCGTGTAGCTGATCACCGTGTGGCCCTTGATGATGTTGTGGAGCGCGATGAGCAGCGCCGAACCGATGAGGCCGTTCGCACTGTCGTAGTAACCCGCGGGGATCGAGACGTCGACGTCGTGGAAGACGAATGTCGCGTCGTGCGTGAAGTGGCTCGCGGTCAGGTCGCCGATGCCGTCGGCAATGAGCGTGTCGTCGCCGGCCGGAACGCCGGGCAGGGTGATCGTCACCTGCGACATCGTGACCGGGTCGCGCGATGCGCTCGTCGCGGTGAGCCCGCCGATCCGGTAGTTGCTCGCGAGCTGCGAGCTGGCCGGATCGAGCGGAACGCTGAAGAAGACTTCGAACGTCGAGTCGCTCGCTTCGTAGACGGAGGTGACCGCCGGCGTCGCCGAAACTCCGCTGCCCGTGCCCGTCACCGTGTAGTTCAGCACCGGCGACTGCGCCGTCACCGAGTCGTCCGCCGCGAGGACCTCATAGTAGACCACGGTGCCGCCCGGCTGCGGCGGGATCGACACCGAGGTCTGCCAGACGTTGCCGACCGTGGGCGCCATGCTGATCACGTTCGGCAGCGACGAGCTGCTCATCCCCCACGCGAGTGAGACCGCGTCGAGCGCGCGTACCGTGTCGATCACCATCGCCTGGACGTCGACGCCCAGCGTGTCGAGCGGCGTCGAGGGCTGGGTCGAGACGTTCGAGATCATCGGCCCCGCCGGCCCGCCCGAGCCGATCAACGTGCCGGTCACCGAGACGTTGTCGATGGACGCCTTGGGACGTGCGCCCGAGGAGCCGGCCGGGCCCGTGCCGTTGTAGTCGTAGAAGCGGATGCGCGCGGTCGGGCAGTTCGTGAACGAGGCCGGGAGCTGGACCAGCGAGATGTGCTCCGAGAAGGCGACGTTGTTCTGGAAGTTGACGACCGAGGCGGCCGAGAGCTCCGTGAACGTCGCGCCGTCGGTGCTCGTGTAGACGCGCAGCGAGCCGTTGCGATTGCCCGTCGTGTTGAAGACCGTCGCGAAGTCGTAGCTGAGCGTCCCCGCGGTGACGCCCGTGAAGTCGAGCATCAGGTCGATCGCGTCGGCATTGATGTTGTCGGTGCCGTTGGTCGAGAGGAGCTCGATCGTTCCCGTGCCCTTCTGCACGCCGCCCGTCGTGCTCGTGACGAACGTCGCCGTGCTCACCGTGATCTTCACGCCGTCGGGGATCGTGCCGCCCGAATTGACGGGAACCGAGGCCCAGTACGCGGCGCCGATGCCGGACGCGAAATTGTTGG
>Ga0335083_10001399_pt1 | contig 33410 bp, 33 predicted proteins | sample Lox_Sample_42_FD_206716 | JGI IMG/M metagenome (GOLD analysis project Ga0335083, IMG submission 206716) | Soil microbial communities from Loxahatchee National Wildlife Refuge, Florida, United States - Lox_Sample_4.2 | ecosystem: Environmental > Terrestrial > Soil > Wetlands | place: USA...
CCTGCCGTCGTCGCAACGCGTTTCAGCGGACGTCAGTCGTCGGCCCAATCGGAAAAGTCAGTCTCTGCGACTTCTCGGCGATGCCCTTGTCCCACTCGGGGTCCGGCTCGTCGGGATCACCGTAGACATCGAGCAGCGGGCCGGCATCGTCGGCGATTCGCTGATCCGTCGGGTCTTTCATTCGTCGCCTTCGTTCGAGCGAACGGTCAGGGTCCGAAGTCAGGTCTCCGAGGAATCGCGAATGTCACTGTCCGCGCGTGGCCGTGACCTAACAACGCGGACTGATCTGATCGACAACTTCGCAGAACCGATGTCGTCGGGTTCAGCACCCGAAAGGGCGCCGTCACATCTTGAGCGCTTCGGCTACGGGCGCGGCGGGCTTCGCGTGTTTCAACTCGGACTCGGCGCCCGGATCGCTGCGATCCGAGGCCATGAGCTTTCCGTCGATCCACCTGCCGTTCCAAACCGGCTTGCCATCGACCCAGTCCATGGGCTCGAGAACGTCGTGCTCGTCGTCGATTTGGCCCGCTGCGTCGTCGGAGTCGAATGGGCCAGCCCCCATCTCGTCGTCATCCTCGTAATCGTCCCCGTAACGAGCGGCTGCGACACCTGCTGCGTAACCGGACTTGTAGACCTTGTCAGCGAGCTCGCTGTACTTGACGACCATCTCCCCTTTGTCCACCGCGGCTCGGTGAGGAGCGCCGGGGTAGGTGTCGGGGACGGTCGGACGCTTCGCGTAGAGGCCCATGATCTTCGCTCGATAGTCCATGAGCCGATGTAGTCGATCCATCGCCTTCAGATCCGGATCGTCTCGATCGATCAGTGGCCAGAGTCGATCGATCATCATCTCCGTGCGTTCGAGTTCTCGAGCGCGGAACTCCTCGTCGGTCTCGCGCATCCACCTCGACAAGCCGCGCTCGACGGCCTTGCGAGCGCCGCTGCGGTCCGAGAAACCGAGCTCAACTGCGATCTCGTCGAAGCTGTAGCCCTGTTGGCGAAGAGCAATGGCCTTCCGCTCGCGTTCCGCTCGCTCGATCGCCGCTGCCGAGGCGGAGCCACCTCGCCGACTGCGTGCTGTCTGCATGTCCACAACCGCTGTCACTTCACTCCCCAAGCACACGACTGCTTCGACTCGAGCCAGGAAAGCACCGCTTGGGCTGAGGGTGGTGGATACGTACCTGTAGTATGCACAGACCTCCTCGGTCGTGTCCCGTGTCCCGCCTTACGTGTCCCGAAGTTCGGGACACAGGTCCGAACCGATGGCCAACAGGGACGGGCTTGAACCGCCACCGGACACAAAAACACCGGGTTCATACCCGAAGGTCATAGTGACAACGAACGGCGACACCAACCGGTGCCTGACATGAGCGTCCGAGTTCAGGTTTGCGGCCAGGCCGCGGGAGGCCGCGAAATGATGCGATCCAGCGCGACCCGACGACAACAGTGTGATTCACGTTTGCGCAGGTCAGAGGCCTTTTCTGGCCTGTGGACAACGTAAGCGGTGGTGAGTCGGCCTGTACGCCGGATTCTGTTCGGGACCTCTCGGTCCGTCGGTGGCCATCCATCTCGGCCGGCGGTTACCCGACGGCTCCAGCGGCCTACCCGGGGTCGAACGGGCGGGTCACCCTTCCCCTGCTCGGCCTTGCTCCGGATGGGGTTTACCTATCCATCCGGGTCGCCCCGAATGATGGTGCGCTCTTACCGCACCGTTTCACCCTTACCTGTGCGCCGGCCGGAACCGGCGCCATCGGCGGTCTGCTCTCTGTTGCACTTTCCTGCGGGTCACCCCGACTGGGCGTTACCCAGCATCCTGCCCTGCGGAGTCCGGACGTTCCTCGGACGGATCGCTACGAAGGCGTCCGTACGCGGCCACCCGGCCGACTCGCCACCGCCAACATTGAACCACCGTCTGCGACGGACCACGACCGGCCACAGGAGCAACGCGCTGGCCGGGTGGAACCGCGACCGGCTGTACTTGGTCCCGGGAAAGGGGTGACGGTGGCAGATCCCCGGTTTGCCTCGGTGTGGCGACGGGCACGGCTGACGGTCGACGAGCGGATCGCGCGCGGTAAGAGCGCCCGTACCGACTCGCCTCGTCGCGGCCACGGAAGCTGGAAGCCGTCCTTCGTCCGGCCCGACCCGATCGCGCTGCTCGAAGAGCAAGCCAAGACCCGCGTCCCCGAGCTGGTCCCGATCCGTCACGGCCGCATGCTGGCCTCGCCGTTCGCGTTCTTTCGCGGGGGCGCGCTCATCATGGCGTCCGACCTGTCGACGACGCCGAATGCAGCCATCACGGTCCAGATCTGCGGCGATGCGCACCTCAACAACTTCGGCTTCTTCGGCACTCCGGAACGCCGGCTCGTGTTCGACGTCAACGACTTCGACGAGACATTGCCCGGACCGTGGGAGTGGGACGTGAAACGCCTCGCCGCGAGCCTCGAGATCGCGGGCCGCGACCGCGCGTTTGCCGCGAGCGACCGTCGCGACATCGTCACCGCCGCGGTACGCGCCTATCGCGCACAGATGCGCGCCGCCGCGCGGATGAAGACGCTCGACGTCTGGTACGACCATGTGGCAGCCGGCGCACTGCTCGACGAGGTCGCGCGAGGAGTCACGGACAAACGCCTCAGCAAACAAGAAGGTCGTCTGGCCGAACGCGACATCGCCAAGGCGCGCACGCGCAACTCCGTCCGCGTGCTTGCAAAACGCGCCAGCTCCGACGGCGGAGAGCTTCGCATCGCGGCCGACCCACCCCTCGTCGTCCCGATCGAGGACATCGTCGGAGGCGGCTACGAGCAGGAGCTCGCGGCGAAGTTCGTCAAGGAGCTCCTCGCCACATACCGGCAGACGTTGGCGCACGACCGCCATCCGCTCGAGGAGTTCCGCTACGTCCATCTCGCGAGAAAGGTCGTCGGCGTTGGCAGCGTCGGTACGCGTTGCTACCTCCTCTTGCTCGTCGGCCGCGACAACGACGACCCACTGTTCTTGCAGGTGAAGGAAGCACAGTCGTCGGTGCTCGAACGTTTCCTCGGGCCGAGCGAGCACGCGAACCACGGTGAGCGCGTCGTCACGGGCCAACGCGTCATGCAGGCGACGAGCGACATCTTCCTCGGCTGGCAGCGCATCCCGAGTTTCGACGGCGAGACGCACGACTACTACATACGCCAGTTCCACGACTGGAAGGGAAGCCTCGAAGTCGAAGAGATGCTCGTGAGCGGCGCCACGCTGTATGCCCAACTCTGCGGGGGCGTTCTGGCGCGTGCTCACGCGCGCTGGGGCGACCGCGTCGCAATCGCGGCGTACCTCGGAAAGACCGACACGTTCGACGAGGCGATCGCCGACTTCGCCGCGGTCTACGCCGACCAAAACGAACGCGACTACGAAGCCTTACGGCGCGCCGTCAAAGACGGCCGGGTCGACGCTGAGCCCGACGTCTGACGCGCGGCGAATCCTCCTCCGCCGCGCCTAACCGAGCTCGGCGACCGGCACGCGGAATCCGTCGTGGAGCAGCGGCCGGAATGCCCGGCGCTGCCGCCACACCACGACCGCCGCCATGACGAGATACAGGATGCCGATCGAGATGCGCGCCGGGCCGTGCACCGCCTCGAAGAGCGGCAGCTTCGTGAAGAGCTGTCCGATCCAGACGCCGAGCAGGACACACGCCTCTTTCACGCTGATACTCCGGTTCGCGAGCACCGCGACCGCGAAGGCCGATTGCGCGGCCGTCACGAACAGCTCCTCGCGTTGCACCGCGTCGATCGGCAGTCCGTGCAACGCGCCCGCCGAGATCGCGAACACGATCGGCAGCGTCCCGACGAGCAGCGTCCACTGATTCACCTTCGACGACACCAGTGCCCCGAGGCCGGCATCGGCGTTGAGTCGCCAGGCGAACAGGCCCGCGACCAGCAGCTCGGGTGCCTCCGAGGCCAGTGGCGCGATGAGGGAGATGAGCACGAAATCGTCGATCGCGAACTTGCGTCCGGTGTCGACAAGCGATGCCGCGAACGGCTCCGCGCACAACAGGATCGTGACGACCGAAGTTGCGAACAGTAATCCGACCGCGAGCCGCCGTTGCCGGTCGGGGAGCGATCCGATCGTCAGTGCCGGTCCGACGAGATGCGGTTCACCCGCCGGCGCCCGCGCGACGCGCACCATGTAGACGACGAAGATCGTCACGAGGACGACGGCGTCGAACAGCGTGAGCGTGCGGTGCAGGGGGAGCGTGAGTCCGTAGATCGTCGCGATGAGCAAGAACGCGATCGCGACGCTGTGGCCGCGGCCGAGCTCGACGTCGGTCGTCGCCGGCACCGCGCGCGCGTTCTTCAGGTCGCGTCCGCGCCGCGCCTGGCGGATGCGCCACGCGCCGACGAGCACGACGAGCGACCAGCCCGCGCCGATGAGCAGCTGGTTGCCTCCGGTCATGTTCGCGAGCGCATCGGGCGCGAACTCGGCGGGGTGCTTGCCCGCCTTCCACGTGAAGACGAAGTCGACCGCGTACTCGGGCAGCACCGCGACGAGCGCGAGGAGCGCGAGCGCGAGCCCCGCCGAGATGTCGACCTGCGCCGCCTCCGCCGCCCAGGCGAGCATGAACGCAGAGCCGACCACGGAGAGGCCGAAGATCGCCGCCGCGGTCAGGGGCTCCGGGTGGAACCCGCCGAGGTGGATGATGACCCCCGGGAGCGCCGCTGCACCGGCCAGGACGAAGGGGGTTCCCGGGCGCCGGACGGGGCGCGACGGGGCTTCGACCATGATTCAGCCTACGGGGACGGCGCGGCGGAACCGGGCGCGTTTCGCATCCGCCCTGGCCCGGGCCTTGCCCGCACAAATCGGCCGCAAACCCCAGGCGGACGGCTCAACTCGCCCCTTCGTCAGGCCGATTGTGGGGGAGTCGCGGCGGAGTAGAGCCGACGGAAGGCAAGGGGAATGAGCGCGTTGACCTGGCGGGAACGAGGACGGTGCAAGGGCGCGGACCCGGCCGTCTTCTACCCGGAGGACGACGAGGACGAAGGTGTCGAGGCAAAGGCCATCTGCGCGACGTGTGTCGTGCGGGAGGCGTGCCTCGACCACGCGATCACCGCTCGCGAGAAGATGGGCGTGTGGGGCGGGTACACGGCGCGCGAACGCCGCCGGCTCGTCCGTCAACGCCGACGCGCTTCTTGACCCGGCCGGGGTGTGCTAGCTGACGGTCACGTCGACCGTCAGTACACCTTCGATGTTCAGCGTGTAGTCGCCGGGCGCGAGGCCCTTCGCGTCGATCGTGTACGACGCGCTCGCGTCGCCGTGGGCTGCGATGGTCTGGACCATCTCCGGGCACACCTCGGTGTGGTCGAGCCGCGGCGTGCACGACAATGGGTGTGGCAGGTTGACGACGCCGTCGGTCCGGTTGAACGCCATGACGGTGAGCGTCGTGGTCTGACCGCTCGGAACCGCGATCAGGTGCGGCGCGTCCCAAGTGAGCGCGGCGGGGCCGTACTGCTTCACGGGCGCGAGCGGGACGGTCGGCGCGGGCCCGGTCGCGGGCGGCGAAGAGACCGTCGGCGCGCGGACCGGTGTGCGCGGGGGCTGCGTGACCGGCACGGTCGAGCGGACGATCGTCGGCGCCGGGACCGTTCGCGGCTTCGTCTTCACCGGTGGCTTGGGCTTCGCCGGCGTGCGGGCAACGGGAACGCTCGCGGCCGGCGGCGGGACGGAGATGCGCGCGGTCTTCCCGTCATGGCGGTTCAGCAGGGCGACCGCGGCGACGATCACGCCGATGCTGACGATGGCCGCGGCGACGATGACCAAGAGTTGACGTCCTCGCGGCTCTTCCGGCGGCCCGCCGGGTACGACGACGATGTCGTCGCCTTCCGCGGGCAGTTCCGGGGCCTGCGTGGTTCCGATCGAACCTTCGCCGAATGCTCCCGTGCTCGTCACGCGTCCTCCCGCCGCCCGCGCTCCATCATGGTCGCGCGCGATTGGACGTACGGGCCAGCGGTCGGGGTTCCCGGTCCTCTACGTGACGTCGACCCAGGTGGCGTATTGCGCCTCGGAGAGGGTCTCGCTCGCCCGGTCGCCCATGTTGATCATGTAGCGGCCTTTGGCCAGCGGTGCTCCTGACTGCACGAACCCCTGGCGCGCCCAGACCGTTCCGTGCAGATCGGCCGATTCGTTCGCGGCGATCGTGAGGACGGGGCGTGCGCCGGAACAATCGACGCTCGCGTTCCCGAGCGCGACGTGCCAGCAGGGTCCGTACAGCGGGATCCGGATCGTGACCGCGAGCGGGTTCGTGTACGTGATCTCGGCGTCGCCCGACTGTCCGGACGGGATCGACAGGTGTTGCGTCTTGTAATTGATCGCATAGATCGACGGTGGTGCCGGCCAGATCGGTGGGTCGACGGTGACCCACGCCGAATGCGGGGTGTAGGGATCACACGGCTGCGCACACTGCGGGAGGAAGGGCGCGACGAACGCCGTGAAGCCGGGCGGCGCCGGCATGATGTCGCCGGCAGAATCGTGATAGCCCGCGAGCAATGTCACAGTCCGGGTCATCGATTGGCCGGCCGGTACGACCGTGGTCGACCGTTGGCAGACATCCGGTTGTTCGCCGACGTGGTCGGGATAGGGAATCGGCCAGATGCCGTCGCTGTACGGCGGCCACGCCTGGGTCGCCGGATTCGTCCACATGTCGAACACCGTGTTGTCACCGCATGTCGGGATGTTCACGTCCCAGGTCCCGTTGTTGTTGACCGTGTAGGTGAACGGCCGTTCCTCACCCGTCGGGATGGAGACGTTGGCGTCGCTCGGAAACGGCGTGTCGCCTTGGTACGACACGGTCACCATCGAGAGGTCGTTCGGGTCGTGTGGTGGCAGTGTGGTCGTCGGGGCCGCCGTCGACGTCGATGACGGAACGGTGGTCTCGGCGGGCACCGATGTCAGCGGGGTGCATCCGCGGTCGAGCTCCGGGGTGCAGCCGGTCCCGACGGTGGAGCTCGTCTCGGGGACGGTCGTCGCCGGTTCGGTCGTCGACGAGGAATCACTCGACACTTCGACGCGCTTGTGGCCACCGCCGCCCTGCAGCGCGGCAACGGTCGTGATCGTCCCCGCGACCAGGAACATCGCCATGGCCGCGACCAGAAGACGCCGGTGCAGCCGCAACTGCTTCCCGCGCGCGACGACGTCCTCGACCGGTGCCGGGTGCGGGCCGTTCGGATCGTCGAGGTTCTCGAACATCACACGACCTCTTTTCCGAGCGCGTCGCGCAGCGCGGCGAGGCCGCGCGACGCGTGTGACTTCACGGTTCCGAGCGAGCAGCCGAGCGCGGCCGCGACCGCGGCCTCCGGCTGGTCGGCGACGAACCGCAACAACACGACTTCGCGCTGCCGGCGGGGCAGCGTCAGCAGCGCGCGGTGCAGGTCGACCCGCTCGTCCTCACGGGCCTGGTCGTCCGGACGGGGTGCGACGTAGGAGTCGACGTGGCGCTGCGCGGTGTGCTGCTTGCGCCGCGCGTCGATCGCAAGGTTGCCCGCCACCTTCGCGACCCACGCCTCCGGACATTCGAAGCCGCCGACGCGGTTCCAACGTGCGTAGGCGCGGGCGCACGCTTCCTGGGCGAGGTCAGCGGCTTCTTCCCGCCGTCCGAGCAGCCGGAACGCGACCCGATAGGCGCTTCGGTACAACGCCGGATACTCCTCGTCGAAGCTCGTATCGGCCGCCCTCGCGTCGGCTTCGGGCACGGTCCCGAGTACAGCCGACTTCGTCACCATGCCTACTTCACGTCCCAGCACCGAGAAAGGTTGAGTCTCGGCCGGCGGTTCATCGTCGTCGGTAGGCTGCGCACCCGATGTCATTCGAGCTCCCCCCGGAGTACGCCGAGCTCCAAGCGACCGTCCGCAAGCTGGCGCAGGAGAAGATCGCACCCCGAGCCCGAGCGATCGACACCGACGCCGTCTACCCGCAAGACGTCTTCGAGGTCTTCCGCGATGCAGGACTTCTCGGGCTCGTGATCCCGGAGGAGTACGGCGGGGGCGGCGCCGGCATCCTCGGTCTCACGCTCGCGATCGAAGAGGTCGCCAAGTACTCGAACACGGCCGCGCTCATGTTGTTGCTCACGCGCCTTCCGACCGGGCCGGTTCTGATCGCGGGAAGCGACGCGCAACGCCGGCAGTATGTGCGCCCGATCGCGACGGGTGAGCAGCGCGCCGGCTTCGGGCTCTCCGAACCGCAGGCGGGCAGCGACGTCGTGGGAATGCGGACCAAGGCCGTGCGCGACGGCGACGACTGGGTCCTCAACGGAACGAAGTGCTGGATGTCGGGCGTCGTGCAGGCCGACTGGTACTGCGTGTTCGCCAAGACCGGTCCCGCCGATTCCCGCAAGCACGACGACATCTCGTGCTTCATCGTCGAGCGGTCGTGGCCGGGCGTTTCCGTCGGCCGCACGGACGACAAGATGGGCGTGCGCGGCGTCGACACGGGCGAGCTCGTGTTGGACGACGTACGCGTCCCGGCCGCGAACGTCGTCGGCGAGGTCGGCGGGTTCCGCCTTGCGATGCTCGGTCTCAATTCGATGCGCCCGATCGTGGCGGCGCGGGGCATCGGACTGGCCGAGGGCGCGCTCATGTACGCGGTCGAGTACGTCAAGCAGCGCGCCGCGTTCGGCCGCACGATCGCCGACATGCAGGGGATCCAGTGGAAGGTCGCCGAGCTCGCCACCGAGATCGAGGCCGCGCGGCTTTTGACCTACCGGGCTGCGATGATGGCAGACGAAGGGAAGTACACGAAGGAGTACGTACCCTTCTTGTCGATGGCGAAGTACTACGCGAGCGAGGTCGCGGTGAAGGTGTCGGGCGAGGCGCTCCAGATGCTGGGAGCCGCCGGCTACATGAAAGATCACCTGACGGAGCTCTACTACCGTGATGCGCGGCAGCTGACCATCGTGGAAGGAACCTCGCAGGTGCAGCTCGGACTCATTGCCCGTGGTGTGCTCGACCACGATCTCTGGTGGGACTGATGTCGTTCCTTCCCCGCCCGGCGCAGGTCCGCCGGTGAACGAAGTCCTCACGCCGATACTGGCGCGCGTGACGCGCGGGACCGAGCTCCTGCCCGAGGAGATCGAAACCGCCTTCGGGGAGATCCTCGAGGGACGGGTCGACGACATCCAGGCCGCGGGGCTCATCGTCGCGCTGCGCACGAAGGGCGAGTCGATCGAGGAGCTCGCTGCCCTCGTGCGCACGATGCACCGCTTCGGCGAGAGCGTCGACGTCGCCGCCGGTGCGATCGACACGTGCGGGACCGGCGGCGACCGTTCGGGAACGATCAACATCTCGACGATGGCCGCGCTGGTCGCCGCCGGCGCGGGCGCCCGCGTGGTGAAGCACGGGAACCGGGCACAGTCCTCGCGCTGTGGATCGGCGGACGTGCTGGAAGCGCTCGGCGTCACGATCGACCTCGGGCCCGAGGGCGTGGCGCGCTGCGTCGCCGAAGCCGGGATGGGCTTCTGCCTCGCGCCGCGCTTCCATCCTGCAATGCGCTTCCTCGGCCCGGTGCGCAAGGAGCTCGGCGTGCCGACGACGTTCAACTTCCTCGGTCCGCTCGCGAACCCGGCGCGCGTGAAGCGTCAGGTGATCGGCGTCAGCGACGAGACGATGGCGACGCGCATGCTCGGTGTGCTGCGGCTGTTGGGTACCGAGCAGGCGATGGTGTTCCACGGCGACGACGGCCTCGACGAGCTGACGACGTCGACGACCTCGACCGTGCACGAGCTTGCGCACGGTGAGGTGCAGACGTTCACGTTGGATCCCTTGGACCTCGGGATCGCGCGGGCGCCGGCCGACACGCTCGTAGGCGGCGACGCGGCCGCGAATGCCGACGCGATCCGGTCGGTCCTGGCCGGTGAGAAGGGAGCCCATCGCGACATCGCCGTGCTGAACGCGGCCGCGGCGTTGATGGTCGCGGGCCTCGCGTCCGACTTCGGGGCCGGTGTCGAGTCGGCGGCCTCGGCGATCGACGACGGCCGGGCCGCGCAGGTGCTCGAGAAGCTGGTCGACGTGAGCACGATGGCGCGCGTCGCGGAACGGGGCTGAGCGGTGGCGCCGGTCCTCCAATGTCCCGACTGCGGTGAGAAGCACCCGTTGGCACGCGTGCCCGAGTCGGGCGCGTTCCCCTGTCAGGGATGCGGGCGGGTGCTCAAGGTGCCCGAGGTGGTGTTACAGCGTGCAGCCGGCGACGGTGTCGCGCCCGCGGCGGCCGTCGCGCCCGCGGCAACGGCTTCGCCATTGCCCGCGCCGCCCCGGCCGGTGCCGGTCGCCACGGCCGTGGTGAGTCCCAACGGCCCGTCGGCCGACGCCGGTGCGACGAGTGCGGTCCCGCAACTCGACCAGGAAGCGCTGAGCGCGCTCGCGCCCGACTCGAAGCGCTTCGGACGCGACACCGCGCGTCTCGGCCGGGTGCCGTGGTGGATGCGTCTCATCCTCTGGGTGATCGCGGTGCCGCTCGGTTTCCTCGTCGTCTTCGGCGTGGCGCGCGCGTTCGGGCTCTTCACGAGCAATCAGCTCTCCGACCTGTTCCTCGCGAACAACCCCGGCCGGTTCTGGCCCGCGGCGCGGTTGTTGCCGTTCGTCGCGTTGGTCACCGCGTCGATCGTGCAGCTCGGTGTCTATCTGTTCGCGCGCTGGCGCGGACGCCGGCCGAACGCGAGCCCGGCCGGCGGCGGGGCCGAGGTCAGCGCGTCGCGATCTCGCTCGCGGCGCTCGTAGGGGTCGCGGCGCCGGAGCCCGGCGCCGGCACGGGCGGCCGGGGCAGATCGGCGAGGAACTTCTCGACCTCCGCAGCCGGTAGCGGTCGGGCGAACATGAACCCCTGCCCGCTGTCGCACTCCTCTTGCTGCAGCTGGCAGAACTGCTCGTGCTGCTCGATGCCCTCCGCGAGCGTCTTGAGGCCGAGCTGCTTGCCGAGTTGGACGAGTGTGCGGATCAGCGCACCCGACTCCTCGGAATCGCTGATCGCGCTCACGAACGAGCGGTCGATCTTCAAGATGTCGACGGGGAACTGGCGCAGGTACGCGAGGGAGGAGTAGCCGGTGCCGAAGTCGTCGATCGCGACGCCGACGCCGAGCTCCTTGATCGAATGGAGCTGGCGGGCGGTCGCCTGCGCGTCGTGCATGATCGCGGTCTCGGTCAGCTCGATGACGAGCGCGGACGCGGCGAGGCCGGTCTGAGCGAGGGCGTCGCGAAGGTCCCTGGTGAGGTGGTCGCCGTCGAGTTGACGCGCCGAGACGTTGACCGACACGTACATGCTGCGTTCGTCGAGCCGCCACTCCTTGGCCTGGCGACACGCTTCGTCGATCACCCAGCGGCCGACGTCGACGATGAGCTTCGTCTCCTCGAGCAACGGGATGAAGGCGTCGGGCTGCACGATGCCGCGTTGGCTGTGGTTCCACCGCAGGAGAGCCTCGACGCCGAGGACGCATCCGGTCTCGAGCTCGAAGATCGGTTGGTAGACGAGGTAGTACTCGCCGCGTTCGAGCGCGCCGCGCAGGTCGAGCTCGAGCGTGAGCCGGTCCTCGACCGCAGTTTGCATCTCGCGCTGGAACGTGACGTAGCGGTCGCGGCCGGCCGCCTTCGCCTCGTACAACGCGATGTCGGCGTCGCGGAGAAGGTCGGCGGCGGAGATCTTGTTGCCGCGCGCGACGCCGATGCTCACGGATATGCGCACTGTCGGTCGGGCGACGTCGTCGATCTCGAACGGCGTGCGCAACACTTCGATGATGCGCTCGGCGACGAGCTCGGGACTGCCGGTTGCCGTCGAGCATTCGACCAGCACGACGAACTCGTCGCCGCCGAGCCGGGCGATGGTGTCGCCTTCGCGCATTGTCTGCAAGAGGCGTTTGGCGACCGACTTCAGGAGCTGATCGCCCGCTTCGTGACCGAGGGTGTCGTTCACCTGCTTGAAGCCGTCGAGATCGAGGAACAGCACGGCCGCTTCGCTTCCCGACCGCTTGCCGCGCGCCTGCAGCTGTTCGATGCGGTCGACGATGAGCGTGCGGTTCGGCAGACCCGTGAGGCTGTCGTGGAGCGCCTGGTGCTTCATGCCTTCGAGCAGCCGCGCGTTGCGGATCGCGACCGCGGCCTGACTCGCGACGCCGCGCAACCGGCCGGGCAGCTCGGGGTCCTCGAGCATGCGTTCGGGCCGGTCGACGACGTCGCCGAGGACCAGGCCGACGCGCTCGTCGTTCACGACGATCGGGATCGTGGCGACCGCAGCCGCGCCGAGTTCGCTGATCAGCAACGGAAGGACGTTGAGGTCGGCCGCGCTGTCGCGGTCCCACACGGTGACCGAGGTGTCGCCCGCGCGCCGAGCGGGGATCGGCACCTCCATGGAACGCAGGCGGACTTCGTCGCCGACCGAGTAGCCGTGTGTCGCGACGACCCGGCCGTACGGGACTGCGGGCTCGAAGAGCGCGACCGCGGCCCGGTCGCAACCGATGACCGCCGGCACCGCACCGACGATGTTCTGGGCCATGTCGTCGGTGGTCGCGAGGTGGGCGAGCGCGTTCGAGAGGTCGAGTAGGGCGCGCGCCGTGCGGGCCTGCCGGCGGGCGTCGTCGAGCGCGGACGCGGAGTCGAGCGCGGCGGCGGCCAGGCGTGCGTACGACTCGAGGATCACCCGCTCCTGCGGGAAGAAGACGCCGCTCGGGTTGATCGCGGCGAGCCGTCCGTAGCGGCGGCGGGTCGAGATGACCTCGACGACGATGCGGTGCTCGCCTTCCGCGTCGCCGTCGGCCAAGAGTTCCGCGGCGAGGTGTTCGGCCTCGGCGGCGTCGACGCCCTTGGCGTAGACGTTCTTGGGGGCCGACGGAAGTGACTCCAGCGCGAGGACGAAGATCGGTGCGTGCATCGCGTGAGCGGCGGAGCTCACGATCTTGGCGAGGACGCGCTCGAGGTCGTCCTCGGAAACGAGCTCGCCGACGGTGTCGTGCAGCGATTCGAGACGCGCGGTCAACACCTCGACCCGCGACTGGAGGAACTCGGTCGCGGCCTCGGCCTCCTCGGGGAACCAGCGGATGCGGTATTCGCAGGCGGGCGCGCCGTCGCACGCGCATGCGACCTTCTCGACCTCCGGTCGCATGCCGAAGAGCCGCGGGATGTTGGTGTAGAGACCCGACGACCAGGAGCAATATTCGGGGAACGGGGCGAAACCCTCGATGAAGCGGTCGCTGACGATCCACTCCGTCGGTCCGATCGCGTGGCCGTCGCAGGCGATGATCGGCGCGATGCTCGCGCCGCCCGATTCGGTGATGACGGCGAGCAGCGCTTCGGGTGATCCGAGCGATTGGAGCGTGTCGGCGAGCTCGGGCATGGACGGATCGACGAGACCCCCGCCGGCCGCTCGTCGCAGCGCTTCGGCGCCGTACGACGAGGCCGTCACCTCGAAGAGCCGGCGGACCTGGTTGTACGAGCTCCATGTGGCGAAGTCGAAGAGTTCTTCGACGGTGCGCGTCTCGCCCGCATCGCGCAGGACGCGTGACGCGGCATCCGCGTCACCGTGCTCACGCAGATAGCGAATGAGGAGCCATGTGTTCAGGCCCGCGAAGTGACAACCGGCCTCGACCTCGGCCTCCCATTCCATGTCCTTGACCGTCGTCGCGCCAGGGCAAAGGCTTGAGGGGCGTGTGGGGGCGGCCGAGGTCGCTTCGCCGGAAATCGGGCTAAGGGGATTTGGCCGGGTTCGCGGGCGCGTGGCCGGCGGTGATGCGGGGGAGCGGGCTGGCGAGTTCGCCGTCGACGAGAAGGAGTTCGAGACGGCCGGCGTTGCGCTGCATCCAGCGGTCGACGACGAGCACCTCGGCCACCTCCTCCGCCGAAAACTCCCGTCGCAACGATTCTTCCGAAGATTCTTCGCGCGGGGTTGGTTTGGGGGCGGATGTGCCCGTTCGCGGCGATTCGGAACGCGGCGATTCTTCGGAAGAATCTTCGCGAGCGCGCAATTCGTCGGGCGGTACGCCGGGGAGCGTGTCGTCGGCGAGTGCCACGAGACCGTGCCGGAGCTCGAAGCGCAGCCCGTCGCACCGCACGACCACCCGGCGAATTCCCCGCCACATCGCGAGCGTCCGTCGTCGTTCCAGCGCCCGCGCGAGCGCGGCCAGCCGGTCGCGAGTCGCCGCCGCCTCCTCGAACCGCTCGTCGTCGGCGAGCCGATGCATGCGTTGCTCGAGTGGCGCCAGCGCGATCGCCGGCTCCGTCGTCAACGATCGTCGAACCTTCCCGACGAATTCCTCGTAGGTCGATTCGTCGACGTGTCCGCGACACGGGCACGCCGCGACCCCGAGCTGCGCGGGCACGCAGGGAGGGCCGACGTCGAGCGACGCCTTGCGGCCCACTTTCGTCGTGCACCGCCGCAACGGCACGGCCGTCTCGATCGCTTCTCGCACGAGGTGCGCGGCCGCGGTCGAGGCAAACGGCCCGAGCGCGGACGCGTCCGCGGACGCGCGCCGGGTCACCGTCAACCGGGGAAAGCGCTCGTGCGTGAGCTTGAGGTACGCCCCCGAGCGCGGTGACTTTCCCCGCCGATTGAAGCGCGGTGCCAGCCGCTGGATGAGCCGCAGCTCCCGGATTTCGGCCTCGAACGCGCTCTCGCACACCCGATGCTCGATGGTCGCCAGCTCGCGCAGCAACTGCGGCACCTTCCGGCGATCATCCGACGCGAAATACGACCGCACCCGAGCCCGCAGATTGGTCGCCTTGCCCACGTAGAGCACGCGTCCGTCCCGGTCACGGAACAGGTACACGCCGGGCTTGCGCGGCAACCGCGCCGTGAGCGCCAGCTTCGCGGCCGACGGGTGGGCCCGCATCTTGGGCAGGGCGAGCAGGTCGTCGAGCCCGAGCACACCGAAGCTCGCGGCGCGCTCCAACAGTCCGTGCAGTACCTCGGCGGTCGCAGCCGCGTCCGCGTACGCCCGGTGGGTCGGTTCCACACTGGTACGGAAGTGCCGGGCGAGCGTCGCCAGCCGCAGGTTCGGGATCTCGTCGCGCACGAGCCGTCGTGCCAACGCCAGCGTGTCGACCCGGCGGTTCGACAGCCGCGGATAACCGTGCGCGACGAGCGCGGTGTCGAGGAATGCGCAGTCGAATCGGATGTTGTGGCCGACGATCACGCCGTCGCCGAGCAACTCCAGGAACGGCGGGAGCACCTCGGCGATGCGCGGCGCGGGCAGCACCATCGCCTCGGTGATCCCGGTCAGCACGGTGATCATCGGCGGGATCGGCACACCCGGGTTCACGAGGGTCTCCATGCGCCCGAGCAGTTCGCCGCCGCGCAAACGCAGCACGCCGATCTCGGTGATGGCGTCGACGCCCGGGGATCCGCCGGTCGTCTCGAGGTCGAGCACGACGAAGGTCGTGTCCGACAACGGCATCCCGAGATCCGCGAGCGATTGCTGGCGGGGAACGCCCAACGCGGCGGGGGCCGCGGGCGCGAATCCCGGTAGAGGGGCCGCGAGCGGGGAAGTGGTCGCCACGGGCCGTTGAGTGTAGACGAACAAACGTTCGCACGCACATATGTTCGTTCCGACGACGGAGTTCGCTAGGCTCCCGGCCCGTGACGACGACGCGATACCGCTGCGGGGCGTGTGGCAACGTCACCCGTTTCGACGTCGTGGTGACGCGCCGCACCCGGTCGTTCCATCACTACACGATCGGCGGCGACCTCGAGATCGAGGACGAGGAGGTCCTCGACGAGCAGATCGAGCGCGTCACGTGTCGCTGGTGCAATGCCTCCGGTGCGACCGTCGAGGTGGAGACGACCGAGAAGGCGTAAGTGTCGCACCCGCTTGTCAAGCTGTCGGCATGAACGTGCGGACGATCGACTGCGACGAATGCGTGATGGCCGGCACCGATGCGTGCGACGACTGCGTGGTGCGCTTCATCCTGCGGCGGGAGCCCGGAGAAGCGATCGTGATCGACGCGGAGGAGGAACGGGCCCTGCGCACGCTGCAGCAAGGCGGCCTCGTCCCCGAGCTGCGGCACCGGCCGCGCCGGGTCGGGTGATGCCACGCGCGGACTCCTCCGACCCGAATGCCGCACAACCGGTGTCGTAGGGTTCTGGTCGTGGCGAGCGGGCTTGACGACGGCGAAGGCTCGCGACCTGTCGACATCGACATCGTGCTGTTCGATCTCGGCGGTGTGCTCATCGACTTCGGCGGGGTCGAGGCGATGCAGACCCTCGCCGCCATCGACGACGAAGAGCTCCTCTGGCACCGCTGGCTCAGCTGCCCGTGGGTGCGCCGCTTCGAGTGCGGCGACTGTTCCAACGCGGAATTCGCGACCGGCATGGTCGCCGAGTGGGAGCTCGACATCACGCCCGAAGACTTCCTGGACCAGTTCGGTTCGTGGCTCGGTGGTCCGCTCCCCGGCGCCGAAGCGCTGCTCGACCAGGTGCGCCGCACCCATCCGGCCGGGTGCCTCAGCAACACGAACGCATTGCACTGGGACCAGAACTTCGCCCAATGGCCGATTCTCGACGCGTTCGACTTCCGGTTCCTCTCGTTCCAACTCGGCATCGTGAAACCCGACCGCGCGCTCTTCGAGCGCGTCGCGCAACTCCTCCCCGTCGACGCGCACCGCGTGCTCTTCCTCGACGACAACCTCGTGAACGTCGACGGCGCGCAGGAGGTCGGCTTCGTCGCGACCCGCGTCCGCGGCGTCGACGAGGCACGGGACGCGCTCGTCGCGGCCGGCGTCCTCGACGGATAGGACTTCGCACACCGGCGCGGCAGTCGCGTAGGGTCCGCCCATGCACGACTCCGTCACCGTTCACATGAACGCGCCCGCCGACAAGGTCTGGGAGCTGGTGAGCGACGTCACCCAGATCGGCCGCTACAGCCCGGAGACCTTCGAGGCCAAATGGGTCGACGGCGCGACCGGTCCCGCAGTCGGCGCCAAGTTTCGAGGCCACGTGAAGCGCAACGGCAAGGGTCCGGTCTATTGGACGACCTGCACCGTGCTGGTCTGCGACCCGGGCAAGGAATTCACGTTCGGCGTCGGCAATGGTGACACGCCACTCAACGTCTGGAGTTACACGATGGCGCCGAGTGCCGACGGCAACGGCACCGACGTCACCGAGTCGTTCACGCTCAAACCGAACTTTTGGCTGAAGCTCTACTGGAAACTGTTCGGTTGGACGCGCGGCAAGACCAACCGCAACGGCATGCGCACCACGCTCGAGCGCGTCAAAGCCGTCGTCGAGTAATTCGGATCGATCAATCGAGGGCGTGGCGCGGTCGGGCGACGACCGCGTAGCCGTGGCTCTCGGCCGCCGATCACGCGCCGGCTCCGCCAGAACGGTGAGAGCTCGTAGCGTGTATCGGTCCGCAGATCCCGCACTGTCACGCCGACGAATCTGGCACCGCTGAACTCCGTCACCGGGTGCCGGATGCGGTGCGTCCGGAACCAGAGGCCGAGCTCCACCCCGTCGACGTCGAACGCGATCCAGCGGGCTTGCCGGAGCGCGGTACGAACGAGTCCCCAAGTGGCGAAGCCCGTGACCATCAGCGCGCTGAACCACGGCAGCAGCAGCAGAGTGGTGACGGTGCAGCCGACGATGAGGATCAGGTTGAAACAGAACGCGAACGAACGCTGCAGGTCGATGCGATCGACCTCGGCCCGCACGCGCCGATGCCTCTTGCCGTCCCTACTTCTCCGACTTCGCGAACTTCGCGAGGTCGGCCGCGCCGACGCCCGTGGCGCGGATACCCCGAGCAACGATGCTCACGTCCCAGCCCTCGGCCTCCGACCGTAATGCGCCGACGTTGCAGTTCTCGCGACCGCCGAGCGTTGTGAACGGGTCGTAGTTGTAGAGCCGCATCGCGTTCGCGTGAGAGATCTTGTCGATGTCGTCGTCGGAACAGTGAGCCGCCTGCATCTGCTTCATGAACTGTTCGGGCGACTGCGGCCACGTGGAGTCGGAGTGCGGGTAGTCGCACTCCCAGCAGATCATGTCGACGTTCATGCGGTGCCGCATCTCGATACCCACCGGGTCGTCGATCCAGCAGCAGATCATCTGCTCGTCCATGACCTGGCTCGGCAGACGGGAACCCATGTCCTGGCCCGTCCAGAAGCGGTGCCGGTCGTACGTGTAGTCGATGCGCTCGCGGAAGTAGGGGATCCAGCCGATCCCGCCCTCGCTCAGCGCGTACTTCAACTTCGGGAACTTCTGCGCGCTCTTCGACCACACGAAGTCGGCCGCGGCCTGCACGATGTTGATCGGCGACAGCGTGATGAGCACGTCCATCGGCGCGTCGTCGGCCGTGATCACCATCTTCGACGACGACCCGATGTGCACGTTGACGACCGTGCCGAGCTCCTCGCAGGTCGCGAAGAACTTGTCCCAGTGACCCGAGTGGATGCTCGGGAACCCGAGGTGTACCGGGTTCTCGGAGAACGTCACCGCGTGACAGCCCTTCTCGGCGACACGCCGCACTTCGGCGGCCATCTTGTCGACATCCCACATCATCGGGATCGCGAGCGGGATGAAGCGGCCGGGGTACGCGCCGCACCAGCCATCGATGTGCCAGTCGTTGTACGCCTGCACGAGCGCGACCGCGAGCGCCTCGTCCTTCTGCGCGGCGCGGGCGAACAGCTGGCCGCAGAACTGCGGGAAGCTCGGGAAGCACATCGAACCGAGCAGACCGTTCGCGTTCATGTCCTTCACGCGGTCGTGGATGTCGTAGCAACCGGTCCGCATGTCGTCGAACGACTGCGGGTCCATCGCATACTCCTCGGGCGGTCGGCCCGCGACCGCGTTCAGCCCGATGTTCGGGAGCTCCGCACCCATGAACTGCCACACGTCGACGGGGTGGTCGCCCCACTCCTTGCGCACCAGCTTCGGTGCGACGTCCGCGTACTTCTGCGCGAGCCGGCCCTCGAAGAGATCGGGGGGCTCGACGACGTGGTCGTCGACGCTGACCAGAACGAGGTCTTCGAGCTGCATACGGTCCCCCTGGGCACTCAACCTGACGTCGGTGTCAGTGTACGGCTCCGGCGGGCCGGGAGTCACGCCTGAGCGTGCCCGCGTTCAGGCGTCGATCGCGTGCGCCCGCAGTGCCTCGACCGAGCACCATTCGGTCGCGCCGATGTGCGTTGCCGCGAGATGCACCGGCGGCGCGACGCCGGCGTCGTGTGCCTCTTGCCAGCGCGGCGCGCAGAGACACCAGCGGTCGCCGGGCTCGAGGCCGTCGAAGCCGAACTCCGGTCGCGGGGTCGACAGGTCGTTGCCGACCTGCTTCGAGAACGCGAGGAACTCGGCCGTCATCTCCGCGCACACGAGGTGAACTCCCGCGTCGCCGGCGAACGAGTCGCAGCAACCGTTGCGCGTGAATCCCGTGAGCGGGTCGTAGCTACACGGTTCGAGATCGGTCCCGAGGACGTTGCGCGCGGCCACCGCCGACCCAGCCCGCTCAGTCCCAGGTGACGTGCAACGACGCGGGCGCGCGGAAGATCGCGCCCGAGATCGCGGGCGGCTCGGCGTCGGGGTCGAGCCGCAGCCCGGGCAAGCGGTCGAGCAACTGCGTGATCACGACCCGCGTCTCCATACGCGCGAGGTGCAGCCCGAGGCACATGTGCGGGCCCCACGCGAACGCGAGGTGCTGCTTCGCCGGCCGGAAGATGTCGAACACCTCGGGGTTGTCCCACACCTTCTCGTCGTGGTTGGCCGAGCCGATGTTGACCGCGACGATCGAGCCCGCGGGCACGAGCACGCCCGCGACCTCGGTGTCACGCGAAGCCGTGCGCATGATGCCGATCAGCGGCGGCTCCCAGCGGAGTCCCTCCTCGATCGCCGGGGTCAGCAGCGCGCGGTCGGCGCGCAGCGCGTCGAGCTGATCGGTGTTCGAAAGCAGCCCGCACAGCAGGTTCGACGACGACCGGTAGGTCGTCTCCGCGCCGGCCGGCAACAGCAAGCGGAGGAACGAGCAGATCTCCTCGTCGTTCAGGCGCGTGCCCTCGAGCTCCGCCTGCACGAGAACGGAGATGATGTCGTCGGACGGGTGGGCACGCCGTTGCTCGATGATCGCGCAGAAGTAGTCGAACAGCGCCTGCGACGCGCTCTCGGCGCGGTCGAGCTCGAAACCGGCGCTGATGACCTCGACCGCGCGGCGATGGAACATCGGCAGGTCTTCGCGCGGCAGGCCGAGCAGCCGCGAGATGACGACGACAGGGAACGGGAACGTGAGCTCCCGCACGAGATCCGCGCGCTTGTCGCCGCGCGCGATGAACGCGTCGATGTGCTCGTCGACGACGTCGCGGACGAGCTCGCGTTCCCAGACCTCCATCGCCTTGCGACTGAACGCCTGTTGTACGAGGCCGCGGTAGAGATGATGTTCGGGCTCGTCCATCTCGAGGATCGAGTGGCCGAGCACCTTGCCCATGACGTCGGCGTAGCCCTTGGAGGAGAACGTGTCGCCGTCCTTCAAGACCTGCTGCACCGCGTCGAAGCTGTAGGCGGTGAACAGGCCGACGCTGCTGTCGATCTGCATGAAGTTGACGTCGGCGTCTTCGGGCACGAGCGCCGCGCCGTCGATGTCTTCGCGCTTCATCGGGTTGTCGGGACGCACCAACGCGAACATCGGATAGGGGTTCTCGACGACCCCCATGCCCGCGCTCCGATTGAAGGCCTCGAACGCGTCGTAGCCGTCTTCGAGATCCGGACTGACCACGGGTCGACCGTACTACTCTGCGCGCCCATGGCGCTCGACCAAGTGAATCTCGGCCTGTTGATCCTGCGCGTCGCCGTCGGTGTCACGATGATCGCGCACGGCTACAACCACATCTACCGGGGCGGCAAGATCAAGGGCACCGCCGGTTGGTTCGCCAGCCTCGGCATGAAGCCCGGCATCCTGCACGCGTGGCTCGCGAGCATCACCGAGCTCGCCGCGGGCGCCGCGCTCGCGCTCGGTCTCCTCACCCCGCTCGCCTCGGGCGCGCTGATCGGCACGCTGTTGGTCGCGTTCATCACCAACCACCGCAAGGCCGGCTTCTTCGTGTTCCGCCGGCCCACCGAGGGCTGGGAATACATCATGAACCTCATCGCCGCGCTGTTCGCGCTGGCATGCGTGGGTCCGGGTCAGTGGTCGCTCGACAACGCCGTCGACTACACGCCGCACGGTTGGTGGGGTTTGATCATCGCGTTGGTGATTGGGGTCGGCGGCGCGACGGTGACGCTCCTGACTTTCTGGCGCCCGCCCGCACCGGCCCCGGCGACGGCCTGAGCGCGCGAACGCGCCGCGACGCGCCGGTCAGGCGCGAGCCGCGCGGAGCTGGTCGACCAACGCGGGCACCACTTCGCGCCAGTCACCGACGATCCCGACATCGGCGGCGTCGAACACAGGCGCGTCCGGATCGTTGTTGATCGCGAGCACGGTGCCCGCGGCGCGCATACCGACCACGTGGTTGAACTTGCCGCTCGCGCCGATGCTCACGAGCAGCCGTGGCGCGACCGAACGGCCGGTGATGCCGATCTGGCGGGCGCGGGGGAGCCAGCCCTGGTCGGTGACTTTGCGGGTCGCGCCGAGCTCGGCGCCGAGGAGAGCTCGCAGCGGCTCGAGGTCGTCGTAAGCGTCGGGCGCGACACCCTTGCCGACTGCGATGACGGCGTGCGCTTGCGCGAGCACATCGAGATCGTCGTCGCGGATGCGGGCGAGGACGCGTACCCGGCCGCGCGTTTGCAGCGCACGGTTGGACGCGGTGGCCGCGCCCGAGCTCGGCCGCGGTGTGCGTGTCGGCAGCACACCCGCCCGCACAGTCGCCATCTGCACCGGTGACGAGCAGTGGATCGCGGCGACCAGTTGCCCTCCGAAGGCCGGCTTCCACGCGACGAGCCGATCGCCGTCGCGTTCCAGCTCGACCGCGTCGCCGGTGAGCCCGGCGCCGAGCGAAGCGGCGACGCGGGCCGCGACCTCCCGACCCCACGCGGTCGAGCCGGTGAGGATCGCCCATGGTTTCGACTCGCGCGCGAGCGCGGCGACCGCGGCGGCGACGTCCTCCTCGATGTTCTGGCCGTGGAGCTGCACGACGGCGTCGGCGCCCCACGACTGCAGCTCGGCGACGTCGGGAGCGTCGAGCACGACCGCGGTCACGTTGCCCGTGAGCGCGGCGGCGGCACCGAGCAGCTCCCGGGTGTCGTGGGCGCGGTCCGGCTCGGCGAGCACCAGCACGGCCGGTGCGTCCGGGAGGTGCGGTGCGACGTGCGAGTCGCGGTCGTCGCGCTGCGGATCGGCGGACGGGTCGAACGCCCCGCGTTCGTGCAGCAGCCGCACCGCCTCGCGCGCCTGCGTGACGGTGTCGGCACCGGCGACGCGGCTCGCATCGCGGCGATGCCCGATCACCTTCACGGGACCGACCGATGTCGGTGAGGCGGTCTGCCCCCAGGGTCCCGGGCCCAGGTCACTCGCGCGCAGGCGGCGGATGAGATCGCCCGGCACGGCGGCCCGGCCCGGTGGGTCGACCTTGGCGGGGTCGATCAAGCGCTCCGCGCACGAAAGGACCGCAGGCAGCTGCACCTCGGCCTGGAACCAGCCGTCGTCGTGCTCGCAGCGCGCGGAGATCTGCGTGCCGTCGATCGCGAGATGCCGCACGCCGCACAAGAAGACGAGGCCGCACAGTTCCGCGAGCTCCGGCGCGACCTGACCGGTATCGGCGTCGACGGAATTCCGGCCGGTCAGCACGAGGTCGAACGGACCTTCGCGCTCGAGCGCCGCCGCGAGTGCGCGTGCGGTCGCGAGTGTGTCGGAGCCGGCGAATGCGGCATCGGTGACGAGGACGCCGTCGATGTCCGCGTCGCGGTCGAGGCCCCACGCGATCGCCTCCCGCAGCGAGTCCTCCGCGCTCGGCGGTCCGAGCGTGATGACCGTGATGCGCGACTTCGGGCGCGTCGACGCGAGCTCGACCGCCTGGCTCACCGCGCGCCGGCAGTACGGGTTGAGCTCGAGCTCGACACCCTCGCGTTGCAAGCGTCCGTCGTCACCGAGCTCCATCTCCTCGAACCTGGGCACCTGCTTCACCAGAACCGCGATCCGCACGGGTCTGAGGTTACGGCCCGCGTCCCGGCGACCGCTCCGTCGGGGAGCCGCGGCGCCGGCTGTCGTTGACACCAGCACCGCACCGAGAGCGTCCCCGCTTGGATCCTGCAACACGACCCGCGTCGTGCATCCACCGCAATCCCTGCCGTGTCGGCTCATCCGGCTCCGCCATGACCGCGCCCGTAACGGGTCTCGGCGTCAGGTCGGTTGCGACCGTGCGAAGGTCTCGTGGAGAGCAAACAGCCTTGCGCGAATAGTGTGACGTCATGGCTCGCGAGGCAGTGATCGTCGACTGTGCCCGTACCGCGTTCGGCAAGCGCAAGGGCGCGTTGTCCGGGTGGCATCCAACCGATCTGCTCGGGCTCGTTCTGCGCGCGATCGTCGAACGTAACGATCTCGACCCCGCGCGCATCGACGACGTCGTCGGCGGCTGCGTCACGCAATCGGGCGAGCAGGGGTGCAACGTCACGCGTAACGCTTGGGTAGCCGCCGGACTGCCGTGGAGCGTGCCGGCGACGAGTGTCGACCGTCAGTGCGGTTCGTCGCAGCAGGCCGCGCACTTCGTCGCGCAAGGCGTACTCGCGGGTGCGTACGACATCGGGATGGCGTGCGGCGTCGAATCCATGACGCGCGCGCCGATGTCGTCAAACGCGCGGGGCGGCACCGGTCCGTTCAGTCCCGCGTTTCTCGAGGAGACGAACAACACGCTCGGCATCCAGTTCTGGGTCGCGCAGGTGCTCGCCGACAAGTGGGGCATCACGCGCGAGGAGATGGACGAGTACGCGCTGGAGTCGCACAAGCGCGCGGCCGCGAACACCGACAACGGCTTCTTCCCGGGGGAGATCGTGCCGGTGCCGATCATCGATCCCGAGACGGGGCAGAAAACCGGCGCGGTGCTCGACCGCGACGAGGGCATCCGCTACGACGCATCGATCGAGAAGATCGCGGCGCGGCCGCCGGCGTGGGTCTCGGACGACCAGCCCGCGCCCGACATCACCGCGGCGAACTCGTCGCAGATGACCGACGGTGCGTCGGCGATGATCATCGCGTCGGCCGACTTCGCCGAGCAGCACTCGCTGCCGGTGCGGGCGCGGTTCCGGCACTTCGCGGTCGCGGCGGAGGACCCGGTTCTCGTGCTCTCGGCGCCGGTGCCGGTCACGTACAAGCTGTTGGAGCGATCCGGCCTCTCGGTCGACGACTTCAACGCCGTCGAGTGCAACGAGGCGTTCGCGTCCATCGCGCTGATGTGGCAGAAGGAATTCGGCTACCCCATGGAACGCTTCAACCCGCGCGGCGGCGCGATCGCGCTCGGCCATCCGCTCGGCGCGTCCGGTGTCGCGCTCATGACGCGCCTGGTCCGTCATCTCGAGGCGACCGGCGGCCGCCTCGGCTTCCAGACGATGTGCGAAGGCGGCGGCCAAGCCAACGCCACCGTGATCGAACGCCTCTGACTCGTTTCCTTGCCATCTGTTGGCAGAGAAATCGGCGTGCAATCCCGAATTTCCTGCCAACTGTCGGCAGAGAAATCGGTGTGTGCTGCGGAAAATCCTGCCAACTGTTGGGAGGAATTCGGGCGCGGTGCTAGGCGAGGGCGGCCAGCTCAGCGAGGGCGGCGAGTTGCTCGCAGTAGTGCGCGGGCGAGTGGTGCACGAAGCGCACGTTGACGCCGGTTGCACCCGCGGCCGTGAACCGGCCCAGTTGGTCGGTGACGCGTTCGGCCTCGGCGAGCGGGTCGAGCGGGTGCTCGTTCTGCAGAATGACGTCGAAGGGCGACTGGCGCGCATCCCACGCCTCTGTGGCGCGGGCGCGCTTCAGCATCTCGGCGATCTCCTCGGTCCGGAGCGCGAACGGTGCCCATCCGTCGCCCAGCTCGACCGCGCGTCGCAGCGATCGGTACGTGCGGCCGCCGACCCAGAGCGGCACCCGCGCCTGAACCGCGCACGGGTCGACGACGAAGCCGGAGTAGTCGTAGTACTCGCCGTGGTACTCGGGCTGCGGCTGTGAAAGGGAGGCGCGCAGGGCGCGCATCGCGTCGTCGCCCAGTGCGCCGCGGTGATCGAAGTCGGCGCCGAGCAGCTCGAACTCCTCCTGCAACGAGCCGACGCCGACGCCGAGGATGACGCGACCGCCCGTAACCACGTCGAGCGTGCCGTAGCGCTTGGCGATCGCGAGCGGGTGGTGGTAGCCGAGCACCAGCACGTGCGCGGCGAACCGTATGGTCTGCGTCTGCGCACCGAGCGCCCCGAAGGTGGCGAGCGGATCGAAGTAGCGGCCGCCGCGGACCTTCGCGACCTCGACCGGTACTGCGACGTGTTCGCTGCACGTGCAGTGGTGGTAGCCGAGGCGCTCTGCTTCTCGCACGATGTCGACGACGTCGGTGTACGTCGCCGTCTCCTCCCATTGCGCGTGCGCACGGGGAAGGAGCGTGAGTGCGGGAGTGACGATGCCGAGCTTCAAGGCGCCCGGATGCTAGCGAGGCGCGCGGCTGAGCGCGCTAGGCGAGGACGCGGTCGACGGCAGTGACGAGCGCTGGCACGTGGCCGGGCGCTTCGTCGAGCCGGTTCGTCTCCGCGAGATGCACCATCGACTCGAACAGGATGCCGAAGACGCCGAATGACAGCGCCGCGGCTTGCGGGCTCGCGGCGGCGTCGGCGTCGCTGCACGCCCAGTGGTCGCGAATCAAGTCGACGATCTCGCGGCGGATGCGGCTCCGGAGCGCATTCACCTCGGGCGAGGTGCCGACCCCTTCGAGCAAGATGATGCGCGCGGCCGCGGGATCGGCGACGAGGCAATCGACGTACGCGCGCACACCGATCTCGCTCAGGCTGACGCCGGGCGGCGCCTGTTCGAGCTTGCACCGCATCGTGTCGAGCAGGTGGCGCAGGCACGTCAGCAACGCGCCGTACATCGCGTCTTCGCGGTTGTCGAAGAACGCGTAGAACGCGGTGCGACTGGTTCGAGCGCTGCGGACGATGTCCTCGACCGAGGTGTGGTGGTAACCGCGCGCCGCGAATTCGTCGATGGCCGCGCGCACCAGACGACGGCGCTGATCGGCGCGGCGCTCCTCCGCCGAGAGCCCGCGGTAGCGGCGGCCCGACGGCGCCATCGCCGCTCCGACCGCCTCACTTTGCGAAAGAGGATCGGACGTCAGCGCCTGTGCGACCACGCAAAAAGGTTACCGGCCCATTCGGCTCGCTAGTTTTCGGGCATGCCGGACAAAACCGCCAGACTCGACGAGGCGATCGCGCGACACGTGCGCGCCGGTGACGTGTTGCACCCGGTCGTCGGGCACACGCGTTGGACCGCGGCGACGCGCGAGGTCGTGCGTCAGTGGTGGGACCGCGACCCCGGCTTCACGCTCGCGATGCTGTCGTTGTCGAGCCTCGGCGCCCTGTTCTTCCGCGGCGGCCTGGTACGGCGGGTCGTCACTGGCTACTCAGGTGACACCTTTCCCAACTTCACCCCCAACCCCTGGTTCGCGGGCGCGTACGAACGGGGCGAAGTCGAGGTCGAGCACTGGTCGTTCCTCGCGTTCTCACAGCGACTCGAAGCCGCGGCGCGCGGTCTGCCCGGCATCGTCACGCGCTCGATCGCGGGCTCGTCGATGGAACGCAACGACGGCTTCGCCCGGGTGGACTCCCCGTTCGGCGAGCTCGGACTTCTTTCGCCGCTCGTGCCCGATGTCACATTGCTGCACGGGCACATTGCCGATCGCGAAGGCAACATCGTGATCCATCCGCCGTTGCTGGAAGGCCTCTGGGGGGCACTCGCGGCGCGGCGCGGGGTGATCGCGACCGTCGAACGCATCGTCGACGACATCCGGCCGTGGTCGCATCTGGTCCGCATCCCGGGTCACCGTGTGCTCGCGGTCGTGGAGTGCCCGATGGGTGCGCATCCCGGCGGTCTCTACGCGGGGGAGTTGCCGGTCGACGGCTACGGCGAGGACTACGAGTTCTGGGTCGAGGCGCGCGCCGCGACGCGCGCGGGCGACGAGGGTTACGACACCTGGATCCGCAACTGGGTTCTCGAGGTCGACACGCAAGAGGCCTGGCTCGAGCGTCTCGGTTCGGAACGGGTCACGGCATTGCGCGCGAAGGCTGGGGCTGACTCGTGGCGGGCCGACGTCGACGCTTACCCGCCTGATCTCGACGCGCCCGCGAACGCCTGGGAACGCGCCGCGGTTTGGGGTGCGCGCCACCTGGCCGAGCGTGTCGCGGCCACGCAGGCGAACGCGGTGCTCGCGGGCGCAGGTGTCGCCAACCTCGCGGCCTGGCTCGGCGTGCAGCTCGCGCGCGAGCGCGGATGCGACGTGAAGCTCACGGCGGAGATCGGATTGTGGGACTACGACGCGACGCTCGGTGACCCGTTCGTGTTGAACCACCGCAACTTTCCGAGCGCGACGATGCTCGCCGACGCGCAGTTCGTCCTCGGCGCGCTCGTCGGCGGTCCCGGTACGACGACGATCGGCTGCCTCGGCGGCGCGCAGGTCGATCGTTTCGGCAACATCAACTCGACGCACATCGAGCCCCGGCCGTTCCTCGTCGGCTCGGGCGGCGGCAACGACGTCGCCAGTACCGCGGCCGAGAACGTGATCGTTGCCACACTCACTCCGCAGCGCACCGTGGCCGACTGCCCGTTCGTCACCTCGCCCGGCATCGCCGTGCAGGCGCTCGTCACCGATGTCGCGACGTTCGAGAAGCGCGACGGCGTGCTCGAGGTGAGCGCGCTCGCGCAGGGGACAACCTTCGAGGAAGTCCAGGCGCTGTGCGGCTGGGACCTCGCGCCACCCGAGGGCGACCTGCCGGTGTTGTCGGAACCGACCGCGGGCGAAGTCGCCGCGCTCCGGCGCTGGGATCCGCGCGGGTGGTTCCTACGCGCGCGATAACCGCACGCGGGGCCTACTTCTTCACGATCACGCAGGCTGCGTTCGCGCCGCGGCCGACCGTGTGCGCCAGCCCGACGCGTGCGCCTTCGACCTGGCGAGCGCCGGCGTCGCCGCGCAGCTGGTGCACGAGCTCGATCACTTGACCGAGCGCCGACGCGCCGAGCGGCTCACCCTTCGACAACAGTCCGCCGCTCGGATTCACGACGACGTTCGGCTCCGCGAGCATCTTGGCCTGCTCGCCCGGCGCGCACAGCTCGAGCTCCTGATACGCGAGCAGCTCCCTCGCGGCATCGGTGTCCTGGCACTCGACCACGTCGAGGTCGTCGGGACCGATCCCGGCCTCCGCGTACGCATCGCGCGCGGCCAGGGTCGACGGCGGGACGATCTCGCGATCATCGATCCCGGAGAGGGGTGTCGCCTCGCCGAGCACGCTGCCGGGCAAGTGCGACCGCAGACGAGCGGCCGCGAGCTGCACGCCGCCATCGCCCTTCTGCAGGACGAGTGCGGCCGCACCCTCGTTGGGCGAGCACAGCATCCAGAGGTGTAGCGGCTCGCACACGATGCGCGACGCGAGGACTTCGTCGGCGGTCACTGCCTTGGTGAACATCGCGTCGGGGTTGTTCACGCCGTTGCGCCGGTTCTTCACGACGACATCGGCCAGGTGTTGCTTCGAGAGCCCCGCTTCGCGCAGCAGGCGCTGGGCGCGCAGCGCGAAATAGGCGGGGGTGGCGGCGAGACCCGACTCTTCGCGCCACGACTCGAAGAACGAAGACCGGATGATGCCCTTCGGCATCTTCTCGACGCCGAACACGAGGGCGCAGTCGTATTGACCCGCGTTTATCGCGCCCGCCGCCAGCTGCAGCGCCGCGCCGCCGCTCGCGCAGCCGGCCTCGACGTCGACGATCGGCACGCCGGTGAGTGCGAGCGCGCCGAGCACCTTGTGGCCGGACGCCACGCCGCCGTATGCGGTGCCGCAGAACGCCGCCTGGAACGGCGGGTTACCAGCCTCGTCGAGGGCGGCGCGCACGGCGTGGACGCCCATCTCGGACGGCGTCTTGTCGAACCGGCCGAACGGATGGATGCCCGCGCCGGCTATGCGAACGCCCACGTCACCATTCCGTCGGGCAGCTCGTCGGTCACGAGCGTCATCGGCTGACCGAACGCCAGCCGCGCCGGGTCCGACTCGTGCAGGCGCGTGATGATGCGCAACTTCTCTTGCACGAGCTCGACCACGCCGAAGCCGTACGGCACCGGGCCCGTGTAGCCCGGCGGTGCCGCGGTGACCGCGGTCCACGCCCAGAGCGTCGCGGCGCGCGAGAGCAGCACGCGCTCGACGTCGGTCGCGCCCGAGTACGGGCACGTGTCGAGCAGCGGGAAATGGAATTTGCCGCTCGTCGGCGAGAAGCCGCCGATCAGGCTTATGGACGTGTCCTCGTACAACTCGAACAGGCCGTCGTGGATCGCGTGCACGCTCACACGATGCCCTTCGTGCGCAGCGCGTCGACATCGGCGTCCGTGAGACCGAGCAGCTCCGAGAGCACCGCGCCGGTGTGTTCGCCGAGTCGCGGCGCGCCCGCCGGGGGTTCGGGGATCGCGCCGACTCGCCGCGGGAACGGTGCCTGCTGGCGCAGCGGACCGGCGACGGGGTCGTCGACGGTCACGAGATCGCGCCGGGCGTCGAAATGCGGGTCGGCGAAGATGTCGGCGGCCGTGTACGCGGTCGCGACCGGCACGTCGTCGGCGACGCAGCGCTCCTCGACCGCGCGGGCGTCGAGGGTCGCGGTCCATTCCGCCACGATGCCGTTGATCACGTCGCCGTGCTCGGCGCGGTCGGTGAGCCGCGCGAAGCGGGCGTCGTCGAGCAGGTCGAGCCGGTCCATCGCCTTGCAGAGACGGCCGAAGTTCGCGTCCGACCCCGCCACGATGCACACGTACTTGCCGTCGCGCGTCGGGTAGTTGTCGAGCGGGGCCGAGTTGGCGAGCCGGTTGCCTTCGCGGTTGCGAACGATGCCGAGCCGGTCGTACGCCGGCAGCGTCCACTCGAGGATGCGCAGGACCGAGCCGTACAGCGCGGCGTCGATCACCGCACCGCCCTGGCCGCGCGCGTCGCGCCCGTACAGCGCGGCGACGGCCGCGTGCGCGGCGAAGATGCCGGTGAGGTAGTCGGAGATCGTCACGCCCACGCGCACGGGCGGCGAGTCCGGGTAGCCGGTGAGGTTCAGCAAGCCGCCGTAGCCGATGCCGACGCGGTCGAGGCCCGGCCGCGCCGAGTACGGGCCGTCCTGGCCGAACATCGAGATGCGCACGGTGACGAGATCGGGCGCCAGCCGGTCGGGGCCGATGTTCCACTGCTCGAGCGTGCCGGGACGGAAATTCTCGACGACGACGTCGGCCGTCGCGGCGAGGCGGCGGAGCAGGTCCTGGCCGTCTTCGGTGCGGAGGTCGAGCGTGACGCTCTTGCGCCCGCGACCCTCGACCGCCCAGAACAGCGAGTAGCCGTCGACGAACGGCCCGATCTCGCGCATGAAGTCGCCGCCGCGCGGCTGCTCGATCTTGATGACCTCCGCGCCCTGCTCGCCGAGCAGTCCCGCGCAGAAGGGCGCGGCGATGCGCGTGCCGAGATCGAGGACGCGCACACCCTCGAGCGGTCCGGTCACGAACGACCCTGTTCCTTCTTCACCGCGTCCATGCCGCCGGCCTTGCGCGCTTCAGTCTTGGCGAGAGCGGTCGGTGTGTTCGACACGAACTGATGGAGCATGAAGTGGTAGCGCCACGACTCGCGCTGGCCCATCAGGTCGACCATGTGGTTGATCGACGACTTGACCGCGGACGCCGTGAGCGGGGGCACGAGCGCGACCTGCTCGGCGACCTCGCGCGCGACTTCGGCGAGCTCGGCGCGCGGCACGACCCGGTTGACGAGGCCGTAGCGCTCCGCCTCCTGTGCGCCGAACTCCTGCGCGCAGAACAGGAACTCCTTGGCCTTACGCGGGCCGAGCTCCCACGGCTCGACGAGCAACTCGACGCCGACGCCCGACATGCGGAGCACGGGATTGGAGAAGCGCGCGTCGTCGCCGGCGATGATCAGGTCGCACATGCACGCCAGCATCAAGCCCGCGGCCGAGCACGTGCCCTGGACCGCCGCGATCGTCGGCTTGCGGAAGTCGCGGATCTTCACGAGCTTGTCGAAATACATCACCTGCTCGTGATGCAACTTGCCTTCGGGGGTATCGCGCCGCGCCGACCAGTACTCCTCGCCCGCGAGCAACTCCTTGAGGTCGTGGCCCGCGGAGAAGTGCTTTCCCTCGGCCGCGAGCAGCACCACGTGCACGTCGTCGTCGGCATCGGCCCGGTCGAAGGCCTCGTCGAGCTCTTCGATCAAGCGGCTGTTCTGCGCGTTGGCCGCCTTCGGCCGGTCGAGCGTGATCGTCGCGACCGCGCCCGAGACCTCGTAGCGGATCGTGCGCGCGCCGTGTGCGCCGTCGGAGGAAGTCACGCGCCGGATCGTAGCTGCGGCGCGGTGCCCGGCGTCCCGATCAGCGGGGGCCGGTCACGTGACCGTGAGCGTCCCGTGCATGAAGCTGTGGATGTTGCAGTGGAACTTGTAGGTCCCGGGCTTGGACGGCGCGGTGAAGGTCGCGGTCTTGCCTCCGTCGATCGTGACGTTGAACCCGCCGCTCGTGTCCTCAGTGACGGTGTGTTGGGTCGTGCTGTCGTTCTTGACCGTGACGGTCGAACCCGCGGCGACCGGTGTTGTCTTGTAGTTGAAGCTCGAATCGATCGTGATCTGCGCGGATCCCGACCCGGAACTCGAGCTGCTGCTGCCGCACGCGGCGAGACCGATCGCGATCGCCGCAACGGCGAGAAGTGTGATGATGCGCTGTTGCATGCTCGTCATACGGACGCGAGGGGTCCGCCGGTTCAACGAGTTTCGCGCGGGAGCCCCAACGTCCGCTCGCCGATGAGGTTGCGCTGGATCTCGTTCGTCCCGGCCCAGATCGAGCTCGCCTGGTAGTAGAGCCAGGAGCGCTGCCATGCGCCGTCGCCCGGATTGTTGCTCGCGCCGCGCCACAGTGGCTGCGCGGGGCCGACCACCGCCATCGCGGTGTCGTGCAGGCGCTTGCTCATCTCGGACCACCACAGCTTGTTGATGCTCCCCACCGGTCCGGGTTCCGAACCCTTCGCGTTGCGCGAGACCGAGCGCCAGTTGTGCAGCTGGAAGATGCGTACCTCGATGAACGCCTGGGCGAGCCGGCCGGAGAGGCGGGGATCGTCGAGTGCCCCGTTCTCGAGTCCGAGCCGCCACAGCTCGTCGAGCAGCTGTGAGTGGGCGACGAGCTGACGGGGATTCACGCCGCGCTCGTGCGTCAGTGTCGAGTTCGCGATGCGCCAACCCTCGTCGAGCGGCCCGACGAGGTGGTCGTCGGGGACGAAGACATCGGAGAGGAAGACCTCGTTGAATTCCGACTCGTCGGTGATCTGGCGCAGAGGTCGCACCTCGACGCCGGGCGCGTGCATGTCGATGACGAGCGCCGAGATTCCCTTGCTCTTCGGCGCGTCCGGATTCGTGCGCGCGAGGCACCAACCCCAGTCGGCGAACTGCGCGTAGCTGGTCCACACCTTCTGACCGTTCACGAGGAAGCCACCGTCGACTTTCGTGGCCCTCGTCGAAAGGGATGTGAGGTCGCTGCCCGCGCCGGGCTCGCTGAAGAGCTGGCACCAGATCTCGGTCGCGTCGAGGATGCGCGACAGCCAGCGCGCCTTCTGGTCGGGAGTGCCGTGGGCGAGCAGCGTGGGCCCGACGAGGTTCACGCCGATGCGGCCTACGAGCTCCGGCGCCCGGGCTCGGGCCAGCTCCTCGGTCACGAGATAGTGCTCGACCGGACCGCCGCCGCGGCCGCCGTACTCCTCGGGCCACGCCACGCCGACGAGCCGGCCGGACGCGAGCTTGGCCTGCCACGAACGGCCGAAGGCGACCTCGTCGGCGAGATCGTCGAACCGCGGCGGCAGGCCCTTGCCGTACTCCCAGGGCAGGTTCGCGCGCAGCCACGCGCGCACCTCGTCGCGGAGTGCGGATTCCTCGGGCGTCGCGCGCAGGTCCATGGCGCGCGGAAACGTAGCCGAGAGCGCGGGATCGACGTTTACGCGCGCTGGTCGATCGGCACGTATTCGCGCTCGACCGGACCGGTGTAGATCTGCCGCGGCCGGCAGATCTTCGTGTTGTCGCTGGCGTTCGCTTCCATCCAGTGCGCGATCCAGCCCGGAAGGCGACCGATCGCGAACAACACTGGGAACATGTCGGTGGGGAAGCCCATCGCCCGATAGATGAGGCCCGAATAGAAGTCGACGTTCGGGTAAAGCTTCTTGTCGATGAAGTAGTCGTCGGTGAGCGCGACTTCCTCGAGCTGCAACGCGATGTCGAACAGGACATCCTTCGACTTCAACTCGCTCAGCACGCGTTCGGCGGTCTTCTTCAGGATCTTC
>Ga0335083_10001400_pt1 | contig 33405 bp, 28 predicted proteins | sample Lox_Sample_42_FD_206716 | JGI IMG/M metagenome (GOLD analysis project Ga0335083, IMG submission 206716) | Soil microbial communities from Loxahatchee National Wildlife Refuge, Florida, United States - Lox_Sample_4.2 | ecosystem: Environmental > Terrestrial > Soil > Wetlands | place: USA...
CGGAGCCGTACACATCGTGCTGGACCTGCCGCCACGCGTCGTTGCCGACGCGCACGGGCCCCATTCCGCGATAGCCGGGCAGCGTCTCCTCGACGCGCTCGGTGAGCTGCGGGCTGCCGCTGATCCGGTAGACGGGCTGGATCGGGCCGTCGGCGGCCGACGCCGCGATGGTCACGAGGTAGGACAGATAGCGCTCCATCGTCGCCGTGGCCCCGAGACGGTTGAGGGCATTCACGACGAAGTAGCCGTCGCGCAGCCAGCAGAAGCGGTAGTCCCAGTTGCGGCCGGAGTTCGGCGCCTCGGGCAGCGACGTCGTCATCGCAGCGACGATGGCCCCCGTGTCGTCGTATGCGTTGAGCTTCAGGGTGATGGCGGCGCGGATCACCGCGGCCTGCCACTCGAACGGGATGGCGAGGCCGCGAACCCACTCGCGCCAGTGCGTCGCCGTCTCCTCGATGAACCGGCGGCCGAGCTCGGTGAGATGCTCGGGAATCGTCTCGTCGGCGCCGAGCATGAGCGTGACCGTGTCCTCGACGAAGAAGGGCCGCTCCTCGAGGATGGCGGTGAGCGACGCATCGGTGGTGAGGCGCAGCGCGAGATCGTCGGTCACGTAGCGCACGTGATGGCTGCCCGTCGTCACCGCGGGGCGCGTGCGGCCGTAGCCGAAGATCGGCCGCAGACGCACGATGACGCGCGGGCTGCCGGTGATCCGGCGCAGGCGGCGTGCGATCGTGAGGGGCTGGTGCAGCCGGCCGTGGCGCATGAAGCGCGGCACGCAATCGGTGATCTCCACCACGCCGCCGCTCCGGTCCGTCATGCGCGTGACGAGCACCGCCGTATTGTCGAGATAGGCTTGCGTGATATCGGCGCGGTCGACGAGCTCGATCGCCCATACGCCGCGCGCTTCGGCGGGTGGCGTCGTGTCGAGCAGCCGACAGAACACGGGATCGCCGTCGAACGCGGGAAAAGAGCACCAGACGATCGACGCCTCGGCGTCGACCAGCGCGCCGATGCGCCCGTTGCCGACCAACGCAAGCTCGAGACTCGGCGACGTGATCATGAATGCGGCCTTAGGAAGCGCCGTTCGCGTCGGCCGCAAGCGTGGGCATCGGCGCCACCGGCGCAAGCAGCCATCGTCCGACCGCCGGAACGTCGGCGAGCCGGAAGCGCGCGACGGTGCGGCCCGTCCCGACCTTGACCGTCCAGCCGCCCAGGCGCTCGACCGTGGCGAAGCCGTGCTCGTCCGTGAGATCGTCGCCGACGAAAACGGGAAGGCGACCCGCGAACGGTGCTTCCGCCATGAAGTCGGCGATGGCGGTGCCCTTGTCGCGGCCGTCGGGGCGCACTTCGAGCAGCATCTTGCCGGGCTGCAACGTGTAGCCGCCGGCATGGCGCAGCGAGCGGCGCAGCGTGCGGCGAACCTGCGATGCGATCTCGGGCGAGGCGCGATAGTGCAGCGCGATGGAGGCGCCCTTGGTCTCGATCAGAAGCGACGGATGCCGCTTGGCGAGCCGCCTGAACAGCCTGCACAGGCGCGCGTAGGTATCGCCGCGCGGCGCGTGCAGATGGATGGCGCCGGTCGCGTCGCGCCGCTCGCAGCCGTGCTGGCCCGCCATCGGAAGCTTCATTCCGGGGAAGAGCAGGTCGGCGTTCGTGATGGCGCGGCCCGTGACGAGCGCGAGCGCGCCGCCCAGGTCCTGCACGAGGCACGGCAGCGCCGCGGCGATCTGCGCGTCGATGTGTACGGCATCGGGCACCTGCGCGAGCTCGGCGAGCGTGCCGTCGATGTCGAGGAACAGCGCGCAATCGCGCGCGAGCGGCGGCGGAGGCGGGCGCACGAAGCGCGCCGGCCGCTCGGTGGGAATCGCGGTGTCATCCATGCGGTCAAACCGCTTGTGCCTCCACCTGGTCGCGGAAGCGCTTGCGGTGGCGCGTGGCGGCCGCGTCGAGCAGCATGCGACCCGCCCAGCGATAGACGTTGAATTCGCGGATGATGTTTCGCATCAGGCGCATGCGGTCGCGCTGCTCGTCCTCGGACATGGCGAGCGCAACCTCCAGCGCCTCAGCGCACTGCTCGGCGTCGTACGGATTGACGATGAGGGCTTCGGGGAGCTCGCGCGATGCGCCGGCGAACTGCGACAGCACGAGCACGCCGCGCTCGTCTTCGTGCGAGGCGACGAACTCCTTGGCCACGAGGTTCATGCCGTCGTGCAGGCTGCTGACGACACAGATGTCGGCGGCGCGCATGTATTCGTACACGAGGTCGGGCTCGTGGTGCTCCGCGAGCAGGACGATCGGCGGATGCGCCGCGCCCGCGTAGCGCGAATTGATCTCCTCTACGCGGCGGTGCACGCGCCGGGCGTAGCTTTGGTAGTCGCCGATGGTGCCGCGCGACGGCGCCGCGATCTGGATGAACGTGAACTTGCCGATCCACTCGGGCTGGCGCTCGAACAGCCGCGCGACGGCCTCGATGCGCTCGACGATGCCCTTCGTGTAATCGAGGCGCTCCACGCCCAAGCCGACCTTGTGGTTGCGCGGCAGGCTGAAGCGGACGCGCACGCGCTCGCGCGCCTCGTCGATCGGAAGGGCGCGGGCGAGCGGCGCCGGCGGCCACTCGATCGAGATCGGATAGCGATGCACGGCGGTCCGGCTGCCCCGGCAGACCACGGCCGACGTCTCGCGGTCGATGCGCGCCTCGACGAAGCGGTCCACGGACTCCAGGAAATTGTTGACGTGGAACTGCGTGTGGAAGCCCAGGATGTCGCTGCCGAGGAGGCCGTGGAGCAGCTCCACGCGCCACGGGCAGATCGCGAACGCCTCCGGGTTGGGCCACGGGATGTGCCAGAAGGCGATGATCGTCGCCTTCGGCAGGCGCTCGCGGATCATGCGCGGCAGGAGCGCGAAGTGGTAATCCTGCACGAGCACGACCGGGTCGTCGCTCACCGCTTCCTTCGCCACGGCATCGGCGAATTTCGCGTTGACCGCCCGGTATTGCTCCCAGTCGGCGGCGCGGAAGATCGGCCTTACGTGCGCGATGTGGCAAAGCGGCCACATGCCTTCGTTGGCGAAACCCTCGTAGTAGCCCGCGATCTCCTGCGGCGTGAGCCACAGGCGCCGGATGTGATATGCCGGCTTGCCGGGCGGCACCGCCACGCGATCATGCTTGTCGACTGTGTCGCGGTCCGCGCTGCCGCTGCCGTGCGCGATCCACGTCCCGGAGCACGCCCGCATCACCGGCTCGAGCGCGGTCACGAGGCCGCTGGCCGGATGCTGCACGCGAACGCCGTCGGGCGTCTTCACGTGGATGTACGGCTCGCGGTTGCTCACGATGATCACTTCGTTGCCGCGCATCTCGCCGCGCAGCACGGCGCGCAGCGTGTCCTGCGTCCAGCGCTGCTGTGTCTCGTCGGTGGGCCGGAACTGGTGCTCGAGCTCGCGCAGGAGTGCCTGCACGTCGCGGGCGATGGGCTTCAGCTCCGGCGCCGTCCCCGCGGACGGCCGCAGGATGCCCTCGCCGCGCAGGAGAGCGCGCAGCCCTGCGACCCAGCCGCGCCAGGACAGCTGCGCGATCACGACCGTGATGAGCGCCACGCTCAGCGTGAGCGCGGCGAAGAAGTAGAACAGATACCGGCGCGTCTCCTCGCTGCGCTGCTCGATGAAGCTCATGTCGTGCACGAGCACGAGGTTCGCGCCGTCGGCGGCGTCGGCGCCGCCGAGGTCGAGGTGGCGAACCGTCACCTGGACCACCCCTCGGGGCGTGCGCAGCAAGTGCTCGCCGCCGGTCATGAAGGGCGCGAGCGCGTCGCAGCGCACCTCGCCGGGGAACGCGCCGGTCGCGATCGGCGAGGCGCTGTCGGACATGCACAGCCCCACGGCGTACAGGCGCTCGTCGGTGGTCAAGCGCTGGAAGAAGGCGAGGATGCGCGCCGGCGAGGCGGCCTTGACCATCTCTCCGAGCGGCTCCTGGACCGTGTTCGCGATGAGGTTGCTGCGTATGTCGAGGTCGCGCACGAACCACCGCGTGGTCAGCGCGTCCACCAGCGGTACCGCCGCGTAAGCGAAGAGCGCGAGCGCGACGAGCAACGGAACGAGAAAGCGAAGCGTCAGGCGCATGAAGAGAAGCCGCGGCGGGGCATCGGCCGTGCGAGGCAAGCGCCATCCTACTGCGCCGCCGGCGTCGGGCGACAGGCCGCAACCGCTCGGCGCGGCGTAAGACACGTCCTACATGGAACCGCTCTACAGATGCCGCGGAGCGCCTACAATTGCACGCATGTACCGGCTGACGGAGGCAGCATGATCACGAAGCTCCTGCTGGGCTACGACGGCTCAGCCTCGGCGGAGCGCGCGCTGGGGTACGCGATCGAGACCGCCGAGCTCCACGGCGCGGAGCTGCACGTGCTCGCGGTGGCGCGGCCGCCCGACCTCGGCACCGAGATCGAGGTGGAGCCCGTCATCGAACGCGAGTTGAAGCACTACGAAACGGTCCTGGCCGGCGTGGCCGAGCGGCTGTCGGGCAGCAAGGTGACGACGCGTTCGGAGGTCGTCGTCGGGCACCCGGCCGAGCAGATCCTGCGCTACGCGGAGACGCACGGCATCGACCACATCGTCGTCGGCAATCGCGGGCGCAGTTTGTTCGAGCGGCTCCTGCTGGGCTCGATCGCCCGCCAGGTCGTCGCGCACGCGCCGTGCAACGTGACGATCGTGCGCGCCTAGGCTCCTTGGGAAGCGTAGCCGAGGCCGAGCGCCCGCAGGCGCTCGATCGCCGCGTCGTCGAAGCCCCAGTCGGATAGCGCGGCGCGGCCGTGCGCGCCCCGCTCGGGCGGCGCGCCGCGCACCGCGCCGGGCGTGCGCGAGAAATGCGGCGCCGGGGCCGGCTGCGTCACTCCACCGACGGTGACGTGCGCACCTCGCGCCTTCGCGTGCGGATGCGCCGCGGCTTCGGCGAACGACAGCACCGGCGCTGCGCAGGCGTCCGATCCCGCGAAGATCGCGTCCCATTCGTCGCGCGTCTTGCCCGCGAACGCGCGAGCGAGGCGTTCGCGCAGCGCGGGCCAGCCTCCGCGATCGTGCTGTGCCGGCAGCGCCTCCCCGGCGATCCCGAGCCGAGCCAGGAGGTCGGCGTAGAACTTGGGCTCGATCGCACCTACCGCGAAGTGCATGCCGTCGCTCGTCTGGTACACGTCGTACCAGGGCGCGCCGGTGTCGAGCGCGTTGACGCCGCGCTCGTCGCGCCAGGTTCCCGCGGCGCGCATGCCCCAGACCATCGTGGCGAGAAGGCCGGAGCCTTCGACCATCGCGGCGTCGATGACCTGGCCACGGCCGCTGCGCTGCGTTTCGAGCAGCGCGCTCACGACGCCGAAGGCGAGCATCATTCCGCCGCCGCCGAAATCGCCGAGCATGTTGAGCGGCGGCACCGGCGCGCCGCCGGCGCGGCCGATGGCGTGCAGCACGCCGGACAGCGCGATGTAGTCGATGTCGTGACCCGCACGCGGGGCCATCGGGCCGTCCTGTCCCCACCCGGTCATGCGGCCGATGACGAGGCGCGGGTTGCTGTCGAGGAGGGTCTGCGGGCCGAGACCGAGGCGCTCCATCACGCCGGGTCGGAAGCCCTCGATCAGCGCATCGGCCTTCCCGGCGAGCGCCAGCACGACCTGCGCGCCTCGCGCCGATTTCAGGTCGAGGGTCACCGAGCGGCGGCCGCGGCGCATCGCGTCGAAGCGGCGCTCGCGATCGACACCGAGACCGGGATCGTCGCGGCGGTCGACGAGCAGGACGTCAGCGCCCATGTCGGCGAGCATCATGCCGCAGAACGGCACGGGGCCGACGGCCTCGAGCTCGAGGATGCGCAGGCCGGTGAGCGGACCCATGATCGCTCCTAGTCGCCGCGCGCGAGGCTCCGCGCGAGCGCGTTGTGGCGCTCCACCAGCACGGGCAGGTCGGCCGTTGCGAGCACGCCGCCGCGCACGACGGTGCGGCCTTGGATCAGCGAAAGCGCCGCGCGCACCGGGGCGCAGAAGACGAGCGCGGCAAGCGGGTCGTGCAGCGCACCGGCGAAGCCGATATCGGAGAGATCGAACGCCGCGATGTCGGCCGCCATGCCGGGCGCGAGCTGCCCGATGTCGTCGCGGCCGAGGACGCGAGCGCCGCCACGGGTTGCCATCGCGAGTGCTTCACGCGCAGTGAGCGCCGCCGCATCAAAGCCGACGCGCGCGAGCAGCAGCGCCTGCCGGGCTTCGGCGAGCAGGTGCGAGGCGTCGTTCGATGCCGAGCCGTCCACGCCCAGGCCGACCGCCACACCCGCGTCGAGCATGCGCCGGACGGGCGCGATGCCCGAGGACAGACGCATGTTCGAAGACGGGCAGTGGGCGACGCCCGTACCGGTGCGCGCGAACAAGTCGATCCCATGCGCGTCGAGCTTCACGCAGTGCGCGTGCCACACGTGCGGCCCCGTCCATCCCACATCGCCCGTGTACTGCGCCGGCGTGCAGCCGAAGCGCTCGCGCGAGTACGCGACGTCGTTGTCGCTTTCGGCCAGGTGAGTGTGCAGGCCGACGCCGTAGGACGCTGCGAGCGCGGCCGTCTCGCGCATGAGATCGCGCGAGACCGTGAACGGCGAGCAAGGCGCGGCGGCCACGCGCAGCATCGCGTGCCGCGAGCTGTCGTGGAACGTCTCGATCGCCCGCTGCGTATCGCGCAGGATGGCGTCCTCGCGCTCGACCAGGTCGTCGGGCGGCAGGCCTCCCTGCGATTCGCCCAGGCTCATCGCGCCGCGGCACGCGTGGAAGCGCAGGCCGAGATCGCGTGCCGCCTCGATGGTGTCGTCGAGGCGGCTGCCGTTGGGGAAGAGGTAGAGATGGTCGCTCGCCGTCGTGCAGCCCGACAGCAACAGCTCGGCGATCGCGACCCGGGCCGACACACCGAGCATCTCGGGCGTCAGGCGCCGCCACAGCGGATAGAGGGCGCGCAGCCAGCCGAAGAGCTCCGCGTCCTGCGCCGCGGGCACGGCGCGCGTGAGCGTCTGGAAGAAGTGGTGATGCGTATTGACGAGACCCGGGAGGACGACCTTGCCGCGGCAGTCGTGGACCTCGTCCGCGACGGCGGGGAGGCACGCGGACGGACCCACCGCTTCGATCACGTGGCCGCGGACGAAGACGGCGCCGTCAGCGATCTCGCGGCGTGCTTCGTCCATGGTCGCGACGAGCATGGCGTTGCGAAGAAGCACGGTGCGCGGCGGCGTCATGCGCGCACTCTACGCGATCGGCACCGGCCCGAATCGTCCGAATGCGATAATGAGCGCCGCAATGGGCGCGCCTGCCGAACTTGCCGCGCTGTTCGCTTCGCAGCGGGCCGCGTTCGAACGCGAGCGCTATCCGTCGCTCGCGGTGCGCCAGGACCGCCTCGCGCGGCTCAAGTCAATCGTCGTCGCGCACGAAGCGCGCTTCGTCGAGGCGGTCGATCGCGATTTCGGCGGACGCTCGGGGCATGAGACGAGACTCGCCGAGCTCTACATCGTCGCCGCCGAGGTTGCCGACGCACAGCGCCATCTCGCGCGCTGGATGCGCGCTGAGCGCGTGTCGACACCGCTGCACCTCAAGCCCGCGCGGGCGCGCGTGGAGCGGCAGCCGGTCGGCGTCGTCGGCGTGATCAGCCCGTGGAATTATCCCGTGCAGCTCGCGCTCGCGCCGGTCGTGGGGGCGCTCGCAGCGGGAAACCGCGTCCTGCTCAAGCCTTCGGAGCTCACCCCCGCGACGTCCGAGCTCCTGCGCGAGCTCGTCGCGGCGGCGTTCGCCGAGGACGAGCTCGCGGTCGTGCTGGGCGATGCGGCCGTGGGCCGGGCCTTCACGCAGCTGTCCTTCGACCACCTCTTCTTCACGGGCTCGACCGCGGTCGGCCGCGCGGTGGCGCGCGCCGCCGCGGAAAACCTGACGCCCGTTACGCTGGAGCTCGGCGGCAAGTCACCCGCGCTCGTCGCGCCGGATGCGGACCTCGCCCTCGCGGCGCCGCGTCTCATGGCCGGCAAGCTCCTCAACGCGGGCCAGACCTGCATCGCGCCCGATTACGCGCTCGTGCCCGAGGGGAGTGCAGAGGCTTTCGTGACCGCAGTCGAGCGCGCGGCGGCGGCGCTCTATCCCACTTACGTCGCGAACCGGGACTACACCGCGATCGTCAACGCGCGGCATCACGCGCGACTCGCAGCACTCGTGGCCGACGCGCGGGCGCAGGGGGCGCGCGTCGTCGAGCTAGGCGAAGCGCCTTCGGCGGACTCGCGCAAGATGCCGCCCATGCTCGTCCTCGGCGTCACGGACGCCATGGCGGTGATGCGCGAGGAGATCTTCGGGCCTATCCTGCCGGTCGAGACGTACGCAAGCGTCGACGACGCCATCGCGAAGATCAATTCGAGGCCGCATCCGCTCGCGTTCTACTACTTCGGGCGCGACGGCGTGCGGATGGGGAAGGTGCTCGCGGAGACCACCGCCGGCGGCGTCACCGTCAACGACACGATCTGGCACTTCGCGCACAAGAACCTGCCGTTCGGCGGCGTGGGTGCTTCCGGCATCGGCGCCTACCACGGCGAGGCGTCGTTCCTCGCCTTCACGCATCGCAAGCCCGTGTTCGTGCAGCCGCGGCTCGCCGCCACGCGGCTGCTGTACCCGCCCTACGGCGCCGCTTTCGAGAGAGTGCTTGCGTTGCTGCGCAAGCTCAACGGCTAGGTCGAAGTCGGGAATTCGCGGCGAGCTCGATTCCGCGACTACGTCCGCATTCCGACGCGCAGCGTCCAGCCCGCCTTGCCGAATTCCTGCGTCGCCCGCTCGCTCGCAGCGCCGGCGATCAGCAGAATCCTTCGCTTTCCCTTCAGTTCCGCGCGCTGCGCGAATCCGGCTGCGGCCTTGTCCCAGTAGGCGTAGTCGATGGCCGCGGCGATCACCAGGGTGCCGTCCTCCGCGACACCCACCGGCACCAGGCCGCTCATCCGGAGCTTGGCGAGCCTCGCCTCCTTGCCGCCGTACTGGCCGAGCATCCGCACGGATTCCACGAGGAACCTGACGTAGGTCTCGCCCTGCACCTGCGAGGCAACCCGGATCACCGATTCCGCGCCGGCGATGCCGCCCATCTTCGACATTGCGACAACCAGCGCTGTCTGCAGCGACGGCGTGAACCACCGGTTGCGAAGGAAGTCGCGCGTGGTGCGTGCGCTCACGCCCATGCCGGCAAGTCGCGATTCGTTCTGCCTTGCGAGGTCGACCGGGGGCTGGTTCCATACGGCATCGCGAACGTCGGTGTCGAACGCGACGACCAGGTTCGCGCCCATCGAGGCCGCGCCGATCGCCGTATTGACCGCGAAGCTTCCGGCAAAGCTCGCCGCCGACGCGTTGTCGAGCAGCGGCCGCAGCACCGGGTTGGACGTGTAGGGGTCGATATTGAGCTGCCTCGCCCAATCGCGGCGCGCCTTGTTGTAGCCGAAGGGATCGCCCGTGAAGGCGGACGGCATTGCTTCCCCGGCTGGAGCCGGCGGAAGGCCGGACGGCGCCGACGCTCCACCGCTCGTGCTGTCCGCCACCGATTGAGCGCCCGACCTGGCCAGGAAGCCGACGCGCCCCAGCACGTTGCCAAGCCCCTGGCCGACGTTCTCTACCGTGCCGACAGGATTGGCGACCGCGCTTTGCACCAGCTGAATCGGCGCCTGGGCCGCCCTCACGAGGGAATCCTGGAAGGCCTGGCTCTTCTGCACTTCCTGCAACGCTTCGATCGCTTGCAGCTCGTTGACGCGCACGGCGAGCATGTTCGCGCCGACCACGGAGAAGGTGCCGAATTTCGACTCGATCACGAACCGCCCGAAGAAGCCTTCCAGCGCCACGGGCTCGGCGACGGTGTGCAACGGTCCTTTCAAGAGCGCTGCCGGGACAAGCTCCGCGCCAGGCAGCGAGGGCACGGTCTCGAAGCCGTCCTTGGGCGCAGCGAACGCCGCTCCGGCGGTGACGGCGGTCGCGGCCGCAAACAGGCAGGCCACGGTGAAGGCGCCTCGGGTCATGGGCTTAGGTGTCATGGTCGGCTTCGAGTAGGTTTGGGATGCGGTCGACGCATCGTGTAGATGATTTTCAATCGCAGCCGAAGGCACGGAGCCCGGACAGCGCACTACTCGTCGGACAGGGCGCGCACCCGGCCGGAACGAATCGCCTTCACCAGTGCCGCGTGGTCCTCCTGCGTCTGGTCCGCATAGGCCAGCGCGAACGCCGCAATCGCCTGGTCGAAGGCGTCCCCCTTGCCGAGGTAGCCGCTGATGGTGGCGGCATCTCCCGACTTGGCATGGGCGCGCGCCAGCGTCCAGCCGCACACGTGCGCGTAGCGCCCGAGCTGCGCGGCCGTGAATCCGTCCACCGGAACCGACATCTTCATGTCCCGCAGTTGGCGCACGTAGTAATCGTAGCCCCGTCGTCCGCGCACCCAGCCGAGGAAGATGTCGCTGGAGGACTGCATGAGCCGCTGTCCCACGACGACGCGCTGGCCCTGATTCTTGTAGGCGCTTTTCCCCGCGTAGGGTTCGAGGACGGAGCGGACGGCTTCCTTGAACTGGAGGATCAGGGGGTGGCCGTCTTCCGAGAAGAGCAAGCCGATGTAGCAGCGTGTGCCGACGCTCCCGATGCCGACCACCTTCATCGCGAAATCTTCCAGGCGATAGCGGTCGAGCAGGACGCGGCGCTCGTCGGGCAGCGAGTCGCGGTAGTCGACCACCGCCTCGCGAAGCCGCGATTCCACGTCCGGCTCATCGACATGGAAGAGAACCGGCGGCTGATCGACGAGCCGGTGGCGTCCGCCGACCTGGGTGGTGATCTTGGGGAAGAGGCTTTCGATGACCCGTTCGCGCGCACGGTCCACGATCTGTCGCCGGAATTTTCTCTCCTTCGCGCCCGGCGCCGCCTTGATCAGGGATTCCGCGTCCAGCCGCTGGTACCAGACTTCCAGCGGACGCACGCGGGAGCAATCGCGAAGATGCTCACGATAGGCTGAGGCGCACGCCAGCACGGCGGCGCGACTGTCATCGTCCGAAAGCCGATTGTCGCGCCCGGCGACCACGAAGCTCGCGGCAAGGCGCTTGACGTCCCACTCCCACGGCGCGGGAATCGTCTCGTCGAAGTCGTTAAGATCGAAGACCAGGTTCCTCTCGGGTGTGGCGAACGCGCCGAAGTTGAGCAAGTGGCAGTCGCCGCACGCTTGCACGCGAACGCCGGTCGTCGGCGTGGCGGCCAGGTCGAACGCCATGAGCGCCGCCGAGCCGCGCAGGAAGGTGAAGGGACTGCGCACCATCCGCCCGTAGCGCAGCGGCACCAGGGCGGCCAGCCGCCCGCGGTTCGACGCTTCCAGGATATCGATGGGGTCGCGGCCCCTGCGCCTGGGCCTCCATTGCCCGTGGCTCTTTCGCGGTACGCGCTCGCGCAGCGCCGTTCCGGCCGCAATTCGCTCCGCACGCGGGTGGAAGTCCGCGATGTTTCCCGACGGGTCGAGCGCGGGCGCACGCTTCGTCGATCGCACTACGTGCCCTGCTTCTCGCCGCGCTCGTACACGATGTGCGCGCGCCCGACGAGCAGGGGATCGACCGCGCTGATGCGCTCGGGATCCTTGGCCGCGTAGTTGAACGAATGCAGGAGGTAGCGCAGCGCGTTGAGGCGCGCGCGCTTCTTGTCGTCGGACTTGATCACCGTCCAAGGCGCGTCGGCGGTGTCGGTGTGGAAGAACATCGCTTCCTTGGCCTTCGTGTAGTCGCCCCACTTGTCGAGCGAGGCCTTGTCGACGGGCGACAGCTTCCACTGCTTGAGCGGGTGCGACTCGCGCTCGTCGAAGCGGCGGCGCTGCTCCTCGCGGCTCACCGAGAACCAGTACTTGATGAGGAAGATGCCGCTGTGCACGAGGTTCTGCTCGAACACCGGCGCCTGCCGCATGAACTCCAGATACTCCTTCTCGGAGCAGAAGCCCATCACACGCTCCACGCCGGCGCGGTTGTACCAGGAGCGGTCGAACAGCACGATCTCGCCGGCCGTCGGCAGGTGCCGCACGTAACGCTGGAAGTACCATTGGCCGCGCTCGTCCTCCGACGGCTTGTCGAGCGCGACCACGCGCGCGCCGCGCGGGTTCAAATGCTCCATGAAGCGCTTGATGGTGCCGCCCTTGCCGGCGGCGTCGCGCCCCTCGAAGAGCACGACGACCTTCTGGCCCGTGTCCTTCACCCACGCCTGCAGCTTGAGCAATTCCACTTGCAGGCGGTACTTCTGGCGCTCGTAGCTCTTGCGCGACAGCAGGTACTGGTAGGGGTAGCCGCCCGTGCGCCAGTCGGCGGAGAGCTCCTGCTCGAGGTCTATGCCGCGCTCGAGCAGGGCCGCCGGCGCTTCCTTGATCTTCTGCGGCGGCGCGCGCCGCGAAGGGGGAATGTCCGCGCGCGCGGCGCGCTCCGAGAGCGTGGCGGCCTGCACGCGCTGGTGGACGACGGACCGCTCGACCGCCACCGGCGAGCGCGCGGGATCCACGTCGCCGGCCGAAACCGGACGCCGGCGCACGGAACGGCTCGGAGTCTTCAGGGTGCTCGCCAAGTCTTCGTCCTGTTCTGGAGGGCTCACTTGCTCGACGGCAGCTTGCCGATCACGCCTTCGACGTAGTAGTCCATCTTCGAAAGCTCCGCGTCGGTGATGGTCTTGCCCGCGGCCAGGCGCTCCTTGCCCTCGTTATCCTTCATCGGGCCCGTGAACGGATTGAGCTTGCCGGCGGCGATCTCGTCCTGCGCCTTCTTCACGAGCGCCTGCACGTCGGGCGGCACGACCTTGTTGTACGGCGCGAGCTTGATCATGCCGTCCTTGATGCCGCCCCAGACGTTGTCGGACTGCCACTTGCCGTCAACCACGGATTGCGCGACCTTCGTGTAGTAGTCGCCCCAGTGGTGCGTCACCGCGGTGAGCTGCGCGTTCGGCCCGTACTTCGACATGTCGGAGTGGTAGGCGATCGAGTAGACCTTCTTCGCCTCCGCGGCCTGCGTCACGGCGGGCGAGTCGGTGTGGTGCGTGAGCACGTCGGCGTTCTGGGAGATGAGCGTGTTGGCGGCCTCGGTCTCCTTGCCCGGGTCGAACCACGAGCTCGTCCAGATCACCTTGACCTCGGCCTTCGGATTGACGCTGCGCATGCCGCGCGTGAAGGCATTGATGCCCATCACGACCTCGGGAATCGGGAACGCGGCGACGTAGCCCGCCACCCCCGTCTTCGACATCTTGCCGGCGACGATGCCCGCGAGGTAGCGGCCTTCGTAGAAGCGCGCGTTGTAGATGCCGACGTTCTTGGACGTCTTGTAGCCCGTCGCATGCTCGAACTTGACGTTCGGGAACGACTGCGCGACCTTGATCGTCGGGTTCATGTACCCGAACGAGGTCGTGAAGATCAAGTTGTGACCCGTCTGCGCGAGTTCGCGGATCACGCGCTCGGCGTCGGCGCCTTCGGGCACGTTCTCGATGTACTTGGTCGTGACCTTGCCGCCGAGATTCTTCTCCATCTCCTTGCGGCCGGTGTCATGCTGGAAGGTCCATCCGGCGTCGCCTATCGGGCTCACGTAGACGAAGCCGATCTTCAGGGGCTCGCCGGCCTTGGGCGCCTGCGCGGCGGCGGGGAGGGCGAGGGCGATCGCGCAGGCGGTCATGGCCGCGAGCGTCGTTCTGCGGGTCGGGCGGGTCATCGGGATCTCCTGGGAGGGAACGGCGGGCAAGCGCGGCATTTTACGCCTACCCGTCAGGGTGGAAAGGTCGTCCGAGCGACGCCGGCGCGTTGAGCTTGATGGTCGCGGCGTCGCGCGAAATGATCGCGAGCACGACGATGGTCGCGACGTAGGGCAGCATCGACAGGTACTGGGCGGGAATTTCCACACCGAGGCCCTGCGCCTGGAACTGCGCGAGCGTCACGCCGCCGAAAAGGTAAGCGCCGGCGAGCACGCGCCACGGCTTCCATGTGGCGAACACGACCAGCGCGAGCGCGATCCAGCCGCGGCCGGCGGTCATGCCCTCCACCCACGACGGGTTGTAGACGATGGAGAGGTAGGCGCCGGCCAGCCCCGCGCAGGCGCCGCCGAACATCACGGCGGCGTAGCGGATGCGCACCACCGGGTATCCGATGGCGTGCGCCGACTGCGGGGACTCGCCGACCGCGCGCAGGACGAGTCCGGCGCGCGTGTGGAACAGGAACCACTGGATCGCGGCGAACAGGACGAGCGAAACGTAGACGAGCGGGTTGTGGGCGAAGAGGAGCTTGCCGAGCACCGGAAGGTCGCTTAGGCCCGCAATCGCAATCGGCCGGATCGGATCGATCACCACGCTCACGTACGACAGGCCCACGAACGCCGAAAGGCCCACGCCGAACAGCGACAACGCGAGGCCCGAAGCGACCTGGTTGGCCTGCAGCGTCAGCGTCACGAGCGCGAAGACGAGCGACAGCGCCGCGCCGGCGGCGATGCCTGCGACCACGCCCAGCCACGGCGACTTCGTGTTGGCGGCGACGATGAACGCGACCACGGCGCCGACGAGCATCATGCCCTCGACGCCGAGGTTCAGCACGCCCGACTTCTCGGTGACGAGCTCGCCGAGCGCGGCGAACACGAGCGGCGTGCCCGCGGCCAGCGTGAGCAGGACCAACTGCGCGGCGGTATCCATCAGGCCGGTCGCGCCGCGGCGGCCGGCGCGCGAACGATGCGCAGGCGGTAGTGGATGAACACGTCGGCCGCGAGCAGGAACAGCAGGAGCGTCCCCTGGAACAAGCCCGTCACCGAGGATGGCAGCGCGAGCTTCATCTGCGCCGCTTCGCCGCCCAGATACAGGAGCGACATGAGGAGGCTCGCGAAGAAGATGCCGAGCGGATGGAGCCGTCCGACGAAGGCGACGATGATCGCCGCGAAGCCGTAGCCGGGCGAGATGACCGGCAGGAGCTGCCCCACGGGGCCAGCGACCTCGCCGATGCCCGCGAGGCCCGCGCACCCGCCGCCGATCAGCATGCCCATCCATACCGTGCGGTTCGCGGAGATGCCCGCATAGTTGGCCGCCGCGGGCGCGAGGCCCGCCACCCGCATCTGGAAGCCGGGCAGGCTCTTGCGCATGAACAGCCATCCGGCGGCGACCGCGGCCAGCGCGATCAGGAATCCGACGTTGAGGCGCGTGTCGGGCACGAGGTTCGGCAGGAGCGCGTGCTCGGCGAACATCTTCGACTGCGGGAAGTTGAAGCCCTCCGGGTCGCGCCACGCGCCGTGCACGAGCAGCGACAGCACGAGCGAGGCGACGTATACGAGCATCAGCGACACGAGGATCTCGTTGGCGTTGAAGCGCGTGCGCAGCAATGCGGGTATCGCCGCCCACAGCATGCCGCCCGCCATGCCCGCGAGCAGCATGAGCGGCAGCACCCAGCGCGTCTCGATGTCCTGGAACGCGAGCGCGATGCCGCCGCCGCAGATCGCACCCATGATGAGCTGCCCCTCCGCGCCGATGTTCCATACGTTCGCGCGATACCCGACCGCGAGGCCGATCGCGCACAGCATGATCGGGCTCGCCTTGAGAAGGAGCTCGGCCGCCTTGTAGCGCTCGTCGATGGGGTCGATGAAGAACGTGTACATCGCCTGCCACGGGTCCTTGCCCATCGCCGTGAACAGCACGAAGCCGATGAGGAGGACCGCAAGTGTCGCGACGATCGGCGACAGCCAGCGCGCAAGGCGCGACGGCTCTCGGCGAGCTTCGAGGAGGATGCGCATCGGAGTTCTAATTGCCGGCGATCACACCGGCCGGGGAGAAGGCGCGGTGCGATTCGGCGCCCGCGTGGATGAACGAGCCGGCCATGAGCAGGCCGATCTCTTCGGCGTTGGTCTCGCCCACCGGCTTCGCATCGGAGAGGCGGCCCTGCGCGATCACGGCGAGCCGGTCGCAGATCTCGAAGAGCTCGTCCAGCTCCTCCGACACCACGAGCACGCCCACGCCGCTGTCGCGCAGATCGAGCAGCGCCTGGCGTATCTGCGCCGCGGCGCCGACGTCGACACCCCACGTCGGCTGCGCGGCGATCATCATGCGCGGCTTCTGGCGGATCTCGCGGCCGACGATGTATTTCTGCAGGTTGCCGCCGGAGAGGCTGCGCGCTGCGGCGTCGGGTCCGCCGGCCTTCACGCCGTATTCGCGGATCGTGTCGCTCGCGTATTCGCGGACCGCGCGCTCGCGCACGAAGCCGCGCTTGGTCATGCCTTGGCGGTGCGCGGTGAGGAGCGCGTTATCCGCCAGCGACATCTCGGGGACGGCGCCGCGGCCCAGACGCTCCTCCGGCACGAAGGCGAAGCCCAGCGAGCGCCGCTGCGCGGCGTTGAGCCGACCGGCGGGAACGCCGAGGATGGTGACCGAGTCGGCGTCGGGCAGCGTGCGCTCGCCCGACAGCGCGGCCATGAGCTCCTTCTGGCCGTTGCCCGAAACGCCCGCGATGCCCAGCACCTCGCCCGCGCGCACGGTGAGGTTGATGCCGGCGAGCGACGTGCCGAAGGGATCGTCGGCGGGCAGCGTGAGATCGCGCACGACCAGCGCATCCGCGCCCGCTTCGGTGTCGCGGTGCGCCGGATGCGGGAGGTCGCCGCCGATCATCATGCGTGCGAGCGAGGACGACGACTCGCGGCGCGGATCGCACGTCCCGGTGACCTTGCCCGCGCGCAGCACGGTGGCCTTGTGGCACAGCGCGCGGATCTCGTCGAGCTTGTGGCTGATGTAGAGGATGCTGCAGCCTTCCTCGGCGAGCCTGCGCAGCGTCTCGAACAGTTTCTCCACGGCTTGCGGCGTCAGCACGGACGTGGGCTCGTCCATGATGAGCAGGCGCGGGTCCTGCAGAAGGCAGCGCACGATCTCCACGCGCTGCCGCTCGCCGACGGACATCGTGTGCACGTAGCGGGCGGGGTCGAGCGGCAGGCCGTACTTCGCGGAGACGTCGCGGATGCGCTCGGGAAGGCCGGGTCCGGCCCGGTCGCCCTCCAGCGCGAGCGCGATGTTGTCGGCGACGGTCAGCGTCTCGAACAGCGAGAAGTGCTGGAACACCATGCCGATGCCGAGCCTGCGCGCACGCGCAGGATTGCCGATGGTCACCTGCTTGCCTTCCCATTCGATCGTCCCGGCATCGGGCTTCACCGCGCCGTAGATGATCTTCATGAGCGTGGACTTGCCGGCGCCGTTTTCGCCCAGCACCGCGTGCACTTCGCCCGGGAGCACGGCGAGGTCGATGCCGTCGTTGGCGACCACCGACGGGTAGATCTTGGTGATGCCGGTGAGGACGAGTCGGGGCGTCATGAAATAGGGTCAGACCCCATTACAAGTTGTTTCAGCAAATGGGGACAGGCCTTGTAATGGGGTCTGACCCCTTTTTCGGGGTTTCGTACAGCGTGAGCATTTCCGCCGCCACGGCGACCGCGATCGCGCCCGGGGCCTTGCCGCGGATCGCAAGTCCCGCGCGGCCGATCGGGCAGGTGATGCGCGCGAGTTGCTCCGACGCGAAGCCGCGCGCGGCGAGACGCTTCTCGAACTGGTTGCGCTTGGAGACGGAGCCGATGAGGCCGAGGTAGCGCCAGTCGTCGCGCGCGAGCGCGGCGGTGACGACCGCGAGGTCGAGCGCGTGGTTGTGCGTGGCGACGACGACGAACGCGCCGCGAGGCGCGCCGTCGAGCTCGGCTTCCGGCGCGTCGGTGGCAACGACCTCGACGTTGGCCGGCGCCGACGGGGGGAAATCGCTCTCGCGCTCGTCGACCCATCGCACGTGGACCGGCAGCACGCCGAGCACCTGGATCAAGGCGCGTCCGACATGGCCGTTGCCGAAGACGACGACGTTGAAGTCGGTAGGCACGATCGTATGGACGAGCGAGGTCGTGCCGTCGCCGGAGGCCGAGGGCACCAGTGCTGCGCCGCCCGTCGTCGCCTCCGGCCGCCGCTCGACCGTGTGGGCGTCGCCGTCGCCGCCGACGCGTGTGACGATCGTCATCGCGCAGCGTTCACGCTCGCACTGCTCGGCCTCGCGGATCCACGCGCTGTCGCGCCCGTCGACGACGGCGAAGACCAGCGTGGCCACGCCGCCGCAGCATTGCCCGAGCCGCGCAGCGAGGGGAAAGCGCACGAGCCACGGGCGCGGCGCCTCGCGCTGCACGAGCGCGTCGCGACCTATCCGGATGGCCTCGAATTCGAGATGGCCGCCTCCGATCGTCGCGAACACATCGCGGGCGCCGACGATCATCGACGTGCCGGCCTCGCGCGGCGTGGAACCAGACGCGTGCGCGATCGTGACGAGCACGGCGCGGCCATCGCGCGCGACCCGCGCGGAGAGCTCGGCGATGAGACCGCCCGGGAAGTCAGCCATGGGTCCTCGCGCGCACGCGAAGCTCTTCGACCGACGCGAGGATGCGCTCGTCGGTGGCAGGCGCATCGAGCCGCGGCGCGAGCTTGCGGTCGGCCACGCCGGCGACCGCGTCGCGCAACGCGTGGAACGCCGAGAGCGCGAGCATGAACGGCGGCTCGCCGACGGCCTTGGAGCGGTAGATCGTGTCCTCGCGGTTGGGCTCGCCGTGGAACTCGATCCGGAAGTGCTTCGGCACGTCGTGCGCCGTGGGGATCTTGTAGGTGGACGGCGCGAACGTGCGCAGCTCGCCCTTGTCGCTCCACCACAGCTCCTCCATCGCGAGCCAGCCGTAGCCCTGGATGAAGCCGCCCTCGATCTGGCCGCGGTCGATGGCCGGATTAAGCGACGTGCCCACGTCGTGCAGGATGTCCACGGCGAGCAGGCGGTGCTCGCCGGTGAACGTGTCGACGGCGACCTCCGACACCGCGGCGCCGTACGCGAAGTAGAAGAACGGGCGGCCGGTGAGGGTCTTCTTGTCGTAGTGGATCTTGGGCGTCGCGTAGAAGCCGGTGGCGGACAGCTGTACGCGCGCGAAATAGGCGGAGCGCGCCAACTCGGAGAACGGAAGCGTCTTGCCGCCCGCGCTCACCATGCCGTCGGCGAACTCGACGATGCCGGAGTCGCAGTCGAGCTTGCGCGCGGCAAATTCCGCGAGGCGCTTGCGCAGCGTGCGCGCGGCGTCGCGCGCCGCCATGCCGTTGAGGTCGCTGCCCGACGACGCCGCGGTGGGCGACGCGTTGGGCACCTTGCTCGTGTCGGACGCCGACACGCGCACGGCCGCGAGCGGCACGCCGAGCTCCTGCGCGACGACTTGCGCGACCTTGGTGAACAGCCCCTGGCCCATCTCGGTGCCGCCGTGGTTCAGGAGCAGCGTGCCGTCGCTGTACAGGTGCAGCAGCGCGCCTGCCTGGTTGTAATGCGTGGCGGTGAACGAGATGCCGAACTTGACGGGCGTCAGAGCGATGCCGCGCTTGATGACCGGGTTCGCCCGGTTCCACTGCGCGATTTCTTCGCGCCGCTCGCGGTAGCGCGAGGACACCAAAAGCTTCGCGATGATCTCCGCGGCGATGTTGTCCTCGACCGCCATGCCGTAGGGCGTGACATTGCGCGACGTCGTGCCGTAGAGGTTCGCGATGCGCACGTCGACCGGGTCGCGGCCGAGCGCGAACGCGATTTCGTCGATCACGTGCTCGATCGGGAACATGCCCTGCGGTCCGCCGAAGCCGCGGAACGCCGTGTCCGACACCGTGTTGGTCTTGCAGCGGAAGCTGTGCAGCGCGACGTCGGGCAGCCAGTACGCGTTGTCGGAATGGAAGACCGCGCGGTCGTTGACGGGCCCCGAGAGGTCGGCCGAGAAGCCGCAGCGCGAGGCGAGGGTCAAGTCGAGGCCGAGGATGCGGCCGTCGTCGTCGAACCCCACGTCGTACCAGTAGGCGAACGCGTGCCGCTTGCCCGTCGAGCGCATGTCGTCGTCGCGGTCGAGGCGAAGCTTCGCCGCGCGACCCGTCCTGCGCGCGATGAGCGCCGCCACGCAGGCGAAGAGCGACATCTGCGTCTCCTTGCCGCCGAAACCGCCTCCCATGCGGCGGCATTCGACCGCGACGTCGTGCGCGGCGAGCCCCAGCGCGTGGGCGACCATGTGCTGCACTTCGCCGGGGTGCTGTGTCGACGTGTAGACGTGCACGCCGCCGTGCTCGCGCGGGACGGCGACGGCAATCTGGCCTTCGAGGTAGAAGTGGTCCTGCCCGCCCGCCCGCACGGTGCCGCGCAGCCGGTGCGGCGCGCGCGCGAGCGCCGCAGCGGCGTCGCCGCGCGTCACGTGCACCGGCGGCAGAACGTAGGACTCCGCCGCCATCGCCTCGTCGATGGTGAGGATCGGCGGCAGGGGCTCGATGTCGTACTTCGCGAGCCTTGCGGCGCGGCGCGCGAGGCGCACGTCGGTGGCCGCCACCGCGAACACCGGCTGGCCGACGAACTGGACGGTCTCGTGGGCGAAGATCGGGTCGTCGTGCTGGATCGGCCCCACATCGTTCACGCCCGGAATATCGCGCGCCGTGACCATCGCAACCACGCCCGGCGCGGCCTCCACGGCGGAAAGGTCGACGCCGCGCAGGCGGCCGTGCGCGACCGGGCTCACGCCGACGGCGACGTGGAGGAGGCCGGCCAGCTCGGGAAGGTCGTCGGTGTATTGCGCTTCGCCGGAGACATGCAACGCCGCGGAATCGTGCGGCACCGGCGCGCCCGCGACGACGCGCCACTGCGTATCGCGAACCCGGGAGTCAGGCGCGTTCATCGGCTAGAGCGTCGTCGATGCGCGTGCACACGCGCGCGGCGGACGTTTCGAGGCGGAATCGGCGCAGGAGGTTGGCGAGCGCCGCACGGCGATAGGCCGCGGTGGCCCGCATGTCGTCGATCGGCGTGAACTCGTTCGCGAGCGCGCGCACGGCGGTGTCGGCGGTGGCGTCGTTCCAGGGCTGACCGGCGAGCACCGCCTCGGTCGCCCTGGCGCGCGACGGAATGGCCGCCACGCCGCCGCAGCCGATGCGCGCCGACACGATGCGCGTGCCGTCGAGCGCCAGCGCGAAGCAGGCAAACACCGCCGAGATGTCCTGATCGTAGCGCTTGCTCACCTTGTAGGCGCGAAGGACGATGTTCGGCGCGCGATGCGGGACCCGGACCGCGACGACGAATTCGCCGGGCGCGAGCGCCGTCTTCTGGTAGGCAAGGTAGAAGTCTTCCAGCGCCATCTCGCGGGTCGCATCCGCGCGGCGCAGGACCACCGTAGCGCCGAGCGCCATGAGCGCGGGCATCGAGTCGCCGATCGGCGAGCCGTTGGCGACGTTGCCGCCCAGCGTGCCGCTGTTGCGGATCGGCACGGAGGCGAAGCGTGCCCAGGCCTCGTGCAATTCAGGCCATTCCTCGTCGAGCGCCGCGAAGGCATCGGTGAGCGTGGCCGCCGCGCCGACCGACAGGTGCGTGCCGTCGTCGCGAATCTCGCGCAGCCGCGCGACGTCGCCGGTGTACACGATGTCGCCGACGTCGCGGTGGTGCTTGGTGATCCATAGGCCGACGTCGGTCGCGCCCGCGACGATGCGGGCATCCGGATGGGCGACGAGGATCCCCGCGAGCGCGTCGATCGTGCGCGGCGCCCACCAGCGCCGCCCCTGCGCTGCGTACTCGAAGGTTCCGGTCTCGGCGAGCGAGGCCACCTGTGCGCACAGCCGCTCCTCGTCGGACGACGCGACCCGCGAGCCGTCGGCCGCCACGCCGCACGCGCGCCATCCGTCGGCCCGGTGGGCGTCGTCGTACATGGCCTGCGCCGCATCGACGATTGGCCGGTAGCCGGTGCAGCGGCACAGGTTGCCGGAGAGCGCGTCCTCGATCGCGGAGGTCGAAGGGCGATGCGCGTTCTTGAACAGGCCGAAGAGGCTCATCGCGAAGCCCGGCGTGCAGAAGCCGCACTGCGAGCCGTGGCCCTCGGCGAGCGCGCGCTGGACGGGATGCAGCGAGCCGTCGGGCAACTTGAGCGATTCCACGGTGAACACCGCCTTGCCGGCCACCGAGGGGAGGAGGCGGATGCACGCGTTGACCGGTTTCCAGCAAAGCTGCGAAACGCCCTCCGCCGGCTCGGCGAGGACGATGGTGCACGCGCCGCAATCGCCTTCGGCGCACCCCTCCTTCGTGCCGGTGAGCCGGCACGCTTCGCGCAAGTATTCGAGCAGCGTCGCCGTCGGCGCCGCGCCCTCGACCGCCACCGGCTCGCCATTGAGCAGGAAGCGGATGGACCCGTGTTGCGAAGCTGCCGGCATGGACGGGATCCCTGGGCGGACCCGGCGGGAGGTAAAGCGGTGATCCTCGCGCTGCTGCCGCGGCTTGTCAACGGGCGCGACGTTCCGGTATACAGAATGTCGTCGATCGGGTATGCCGAATGGCGTTGACCCGCCCCGTCCCGCGCCCTATTCTGGAGCGCATGGCCGAGCGCAAGCGAAGCAAGGGGAGCGCCGAGGCGCACATCTGCGCGGCGGTGCGCGCCGCGATCCTCGAGCGGCGCCTCGCGCCGGGCACGAAGCTCCCGGAGCACTCGCTCGGTGCGTTCTTCGGGGTCTCGCGCACCATCGTGCGGCAGGCGCTGCGGACGCTCGCGCGCGAGGGCATCGTCGCGCTGCGCGACCGCCGGATCGCCGTCGTGGCCCGGCCGTCCGCGACCGACGTCGCCCACGTCTTCGCGGCTCGGCGGGCCATCGAAGGCTCGGTGGTCGAGCACGCCGTGTCGCGCGCCACGCGAGGCGAGATCGCTTCGTTGCGCAAGCTCGTCCGCGACGAGGAGGCGGCATACCGGCGCGGCGACCGCGCCGAAGGCCTCGCGCGCTCGCTCGAGTTCCATCGCCGCTTGGGCGCGCTGTGCCGCAACTCCGTGCTCGAGCGCTACCTCACCGAGCTCGTGCTGCAGACGTCGCTCGCGGTGGCCCTCTACGAACAGGCGGACGCCGTGCACAACCACGCCGACCACCTGGCGCTGATCGATGCGATCGCGCGCCGCGACGCGAAGCGCGCGACGCGCCTCATGGCCGAGCACCTGTCCGTGCTCGAAAGGGGCCTGCACCTTACCGCGCCGCGCGAGCAGCCTTCGCTCGAGGCCATCTTCGGCAAGCCGTGACGGCTTGATCGGGGTCAAGGCGCGCCCGTCCGGGCGCCCCTAGCATGAATCAATGGCTGTTCTGACGGTTCTCTACGCAACGCGCGAAGGCCAGACCGGGCGCATCGCGCAGCGCGTCGCGGCGGCCCTGCGCGCGGCCGGTCATGCGGTCGACCTGTTCGACGTCGTGCGCGGCGTGCCCGCCGATTTTCGTCTCGGGCGCTACGCCGCAGCGGTCGTGGCGGCTTCGATCCACGTCGGCAGGCACCCGCGCGAGATGCTCGCTTTCGTGCGCGAACACCGCGCGGAGCTCGCGCGCATCCCGACGCTCTTTCTCTCGGTGAGCCTCTCCGCCGCGGGCGCCGCCGACCCGACCGCGACCGCCAAGCGGCGCGAAAGTGCCGCGGCGAACCGCGACGCGATGATCGAGCGCTTCCTGCGCGAGAGCGGCTTCCGTCCGACGATCGTGCACCCGGTCGCCGGCGCGCTTCTGTATCGGCAGTACGGCTTCTTCGTGCGCACGATGATGCGCTTCATCTCCTCGATCGTGGGCGCGAGCACGGACACGTCGCGCGACCACGAGTACACGGACTGGGAGGCGGTCGACCGCTACGCGAACGAGTTCGCCGCATCCATCAAATGAAAGGGGCCCCGTGCGGGGCCCCTTTCCGACTGCTGCTGCGGGACGGACTACTTGGCGGCCCTCGCGACTTCGGCGAGCAGCTTGTCCGCACCCTTGTTGCTGACGTTGGCCTTGATCAGGATGTCGGGCGGCAGCACCGGCTTGCCGAAGTAGGCCTTGTTCCACTCGTCCGACAGGTTGACGAGCGTGCCGTCGAGGTTCAGGCCACCGTACACGCCCTTCGCGCGCGTGAACGTGATCAGGTCCGCCTGGATGTCGGACTTGGCGCCCGCGCCGACCGGGCCCGCGGCGACGCTGGCGTCGCCGCCCATCTTGAAGTTGGCGGCGAGCAGCGAGTTGAGCCCCTTGTCCGTCATCACGAGCGTGACCATCTCCGACACCGCGAGACCGGCCTGGAACCCGACGCTGGCGGTCGCCATCGTGTAGAACGACGGGCCGACCCACTTGGTGCCCGCTTTGGCGACGACGATCGCGCGGCCGCCCGAGCCGCCGACGATGAAGCCAGCCTTGACGATCTCGGGCGAGATCATCACCGCCTTCGCGCGGCCGATGTTCTGCTGCAGCCACTTCATTTCCGGATCACGCATGAAATTCGAGAACGTGGTTTCCGACTGGTTGACGAGCACTTGCTGATCGCCCTGCGCCGAAGCTGTCGCGGGCAACCCCATCGCCGTCGCCGCGATGAACGCAGCTGCCGCGAATTGTTTGAACATGGTCTTCATGATCTCTTCCCTCTCGGATCGCGGCTTCGAGTCCGCCGCGTTGTTGAATGGCCCGCCGCCTCCGGTAATTCCTATCCGCGGAGGAGCTCGATACCGGTCGACGTCACGCGAACGCGATCGCCGATCCGCAAACCGGGGGCCGATGTCTGCTGGACGGTGGCATAGGAGCCGTCGTCGTAGCGGATGCCGATGTCCCAGACGAGCGTCTGGTCCTTGCTTGCCAGTTCGTTGCCGACGAAGCCGCCGCCGATGGCGCCGACGACCGTCGCGACGGTCTTGCCCGTGCCGCCGCCGATGAGGCTGCCGAGCCCGCCGCCGACCAGCGCGCCGCCGATCGCGCCCACCGCGTTCGGCACGTTCTGCACGGTGCGCGTCTGGATCGACTCCACGGTGCCCACGCGTGCGGCCGGCGTCTCGCTGACGGAATAGGCGGGCGGCGTGTTACAGCCCGCGAGCAGCATGGCCGCGGCGGCGGCGATGGCGGCGGCGGAGCGCCGCCAGGTCGAAAGCTTCATCATCCTCTCTCCTACAGAAATTCGCGGTGGTTCAATCCGGGATCGAATACAGAAGGTACATGGCGGCGAGCAGGCCCGACGGCCGTCCGAGCTTGCCCAGCCACTGGCCGAAGATCTGCTCGATTTCCCCGCCCATGTACACCTGCGTGAGCGCCTTGTTCACCTCGAGGCGGAACGCGGAGTCGTTGCGCGGGATCGCAAACGCGTAGGGCTCGAACGACAGGTCCTCGGCGAGCATCGCGAGCTTGGCCGGATCCTTCGCCTGCGCCGCGAGGCCGACCAGCTTGATCTTGTCGCCGGCGTAGGCGTCCACGCTGCCCGATTCGAGCATGGCCACGCCCTCGTTCGCGTTGGCGATGGGCACCACGGTGGCGTTGACGAGGCGGCGCTGCAGCGTGTCCTTGAGACGGCCTTCCGTGGTGGTGCCGGCCAGGACCGCGATCTTCTTTCCAGACATGTCGGTGGTCTTGTTGATCGGCGAGTCGGACTTCACGAGGAAGCCGCCGCCGTCGACGAAGATGAGGTTCGAGAAATCGACGGTGGCGAGCCGCGCGATCGTCTGCGTCGTGTTCGCGCATTCGATGTCGGCCTTGCCGGATTCGACCATCTTCAGGCGCTCGGCCACCGAGCCCGACACCCAATTCACCTTGAGGTTCGGTTCGCCCACGGTGCGGCCGACCTGCGCGATCACGCGCTTGCAGATGTCGATCGAATAGCCCGCCGGCTCGTTGTTCGGGCCGACGAACGAGAACGGCAGCGAGTCGGGCGAGAAGCCGACGTTGATCGCCTTGGCCGCCTTGATCTTGCCGAGCGTGTTGGGTACGGGCTGGGCTTGCGCCCCGCCCGCGACGAGGGCGGCGGCGGCAAAGAAACCGAGGAGGACGCTTTTCACGGGTGAACGCCTTCGAAGATGGGGGAAGGTGCGCGCTGCCGGGGCCGCCGCGAGTGGATGAGACGCCCGAGCGGTCTGGCGGCCCGGCATGGCCGCATGGGGGACGCATTCTACACTACAACCCAGGGGACCTCCGGACAACCTGGCGATTGCGACGGCTCTGCCGGTTCGGGATGCGGTGCCCCGGTCTGGAAAGCGAGGCAAGCCGACGCCCGCGCGAGACGCAGGCACGCGATTCGGAAGGGCCCGCGTGCTACACTCCGCCCGCCACCCCGCCGCGGTTTTACGCCGGTTTACGCCGTCATGCATCGCACGAAACTCCTGCTCGTATCGCTCGCTGCATTGCTCGCCGCCGGTGCGGCCGCGGCAGCCTCGCCCACGCTCGAGCGCATCAAGTCGACGGGTACGATCGTGTTCGGCTACCGCGACGGCGCGGCGCCGTTTTCCGCGCGCCAGCGCAACGGGCAGGTGCGCGGCTATACGGTGGAGTTGTGCGAGAAGGTCGCCGCGGCCGTCGGACGCGCCCTCGGCGTGCCCAACCTCAAGGTCGAGTGGAAGCCCGTCGACAGCGAGACGCGCCTTGCCGACGTGGTGTCGCACAAGGTGGACGCCGAGTGCGGAACGACCACGATCACGCTGTCGCGGATGGAGCGCGTCGACTTCTCGGTGCCGATCTTCGTCGACGGCGGCAGCGCGCTCGTGCGCGCCGGCCGGAACGCGCCGACCACCGTGGGCGGGCTCGCCGGCAAGAGGATCGCGGTCATGCCGGCGACGACGACCGAGACGGCGCTTCGCAAGGCGCTCTCGGTAACCGGTGCGGACGCGACCTTCGTGCAGGTCAAGGACGGCGCGGAGGGCGTGGCGGCCCTGCTCGCAGGCAAGGTCGACGCGTACGCGTCCGACCGCATGCTGCTCGCCAAGCTTCGCATCGACGACGCGAAGGGCAACGATCTCGCCTTTCTCGAGAACGACTTCTCCTACGAGCCGTACGGCATCGCGCTGCCGCGCGACGACTCCGAATTCCGCCTGCTCGTCAACCGCACGCTGATCGCGCTGTTCAAGTCGGGCGAGATCGACCCGATCTTCATCCGCTGGCTCAGCCCGTACGGCAACCCGGGCGCGCTGCTCAATGCCATGTTCTATCTCAATTCCTTCCCGGAGTGACCCTCATGCGCGCGCTCCTTGCCGCCCTGCTTGCCCTCGTGCTCGGTGACGGCGATGCGCTCGCGCAAGGGCAGCAAAGCACGCGGCGGCCGCCGTGCAACGGGGTATGCGGCGTGATTCAGACGATCGTGCCGGTCCAGGAGCGGCAAGTGTGGACGCCCCTGGGCTCCGTCACGCCGGGCTCGCTCGGCGTCGCCGGCGTGAGCGGTATGTCCGGATCGTCCACACAGATGCAGATCGGTCCGGGATTCACGAACCAGGGGATGGTTGTCATCGGCGCGGCCGGCGGGGCGGTGTATGCGCAGAAGCCGAACGAATACCGCCGCACGCGCTGGGACGTGACGCTCAAGATGGACGACGGCACGACGCGCGTCGTCTCGCTTTCCTATGAGCCGCTGTTCGTGCAGGAGGGCGACTACGTGCGCGTGTCGGGCAACAGCCTGGAGCAGGTTACTCCCTAAGCAATGAGCGGAGCGGCGCTGGCCGTCAGCGACGCCCCCGACGGGCGGCTGGTGCTCGCGCTGTCCGGCCGCCTCGTCGCCGACACCATTCCCGCGATCTGGCGCGACGCGCTTGCCGCCGTGCGCGGCGCCGTGCGCCGCCCGGTGGTCGTCGACGCGGCAGGCGTCGACTACTGCGACGGCGCCGGGATCGCGTTGATCGTCGACCTCCTGCGCCAGCCGCGCGAGGCGCCGGTGGAGGTCGCGAACCTCGCGCCGGCGTACGCGGCGCTGCTGCGCCAGTACGATCCGCACAACCTCGAGCATGACCTCGACCCGGAGCCGCCGCGCCGTCCGGCGATCGAGGAGATCGGGCGCACGACCGCCACGGTATTGCGCGACCTGCGCACGCAGGTCGAGTTCCTCGGCCAGGCGACGGCGGCGCTGGCGGATGCGATTCGCCATCCGTCGACGATCCGCTGGCGCGACGTGTGGGTAGTCTGCGAACGCGTGGGCGCGGATGCGCTGCCCATCGTGGGGTTGATCGCGTTCCTTTTCGGGCTGATCCTCTCCTTCCAGTCCGCCATCCCCATGAAGCAGTACGGCGCCGAGGTCTTCGTGGCCGACCTGATCGGCCTCGGCATGGTGCGGGAGATGGGCGCGCTCCTCACCGCGATCCTGCTTGCCGGGCGCTCGGGCGCCGCGTTCGCGGCGGAGATCGGCACGATGCGCGTCAACCAGGAGATCGACGCGCTCACCACCATGGGCCTCGACCCCGTGCGCTTTCTCGTCACGACCCGTGTGATCGCTGCGCTGATGATGACGCCGCTCCTGACGCTGTTCGCGATGCTCATCGGCATGCTGGGTGGCGCCTTCACCATGCTTTCCTTCGGCATTCCGTTCGTCACGTTCGCCAAGGAAGTGGATTCCGCCGTCAACTTCACGGATTTCATGAGCGGCTGGGTGAAGTCGTTCGTCTTCGCCGTCGCCATCGCGGGGATCGGCTGCCTGCGAGGGCTGCAGACGAGCGCCGGCGCATCGGCCGTCGGCGACTCGGCCACGCGCGCGGTGGTGTCGGGCCTCGTGCTGATCGTGATCATCGACGGCGTGTTCGCCGTTCTCTACTTCTACCTGAACATCTGATGGAACCCGGCGAGCCCATCATCCGGGTCGAGAACCTCACCGCCGGCTACGACGGCCGCACGATTCTCGAGAACCTCAATTTCGAGGTGCGGCGCGGCGAGGTGTTCGTGATCCTCGGCGGGTCGGGCTGCGGAAAGAGCACGCTCCTGAAGCACATGATCGGCCTGTACGAAGTCATGTCCGGCCGCGTCTGGATCCAGGGTCACGACATCGTCACGGCGGAAGGGCCCGAGCGCGACGCCATCCTGCGCACGTTCGGCGTGATGTACCAGTCGGGTGCTCTGTTCGGGTCGATGACGCTCCTCGAGAACGTGCGCCTGCCGATGGAGGCGTTCACGAACCTCGACATGGAGCAGATGGACCTCCTCGCGCGGATGAAGCTCTCGCTCGTGGGGCTCGTGCAGTTCACCGGCCACCTGCCGAACGAGATCTCGGGCGGCATGCAGAAGCGCGCGGCCATTGCGCGCGCCATGGCGCTCGACCCGCAGATCCTGTTCCTCGACGAGCCTTCCGCGGGGCTCGACCCGATCACGTCGGCCGAGCTCGATGCGCTCATCCGCCGCCTCGCCGACAACCTCGGCGTGACGTTCGTGATCGTCACCCACGAGCTGGCGAGCATCTACGCGATCGCCGACCGTGTCATCATGCTGGACAAGCGCGTCAAGGGGATCATCGCCGAAGGGGACCCGCGGCGGCTGCGCGACGAGAGCACGGACCCGTACGTCCGCCAGTTCTTCCACCGCGAAGCCGAGCTCGCGGGCGCACCGGCATGACGAGAACATGGCATTCACGCTGATGCAAAACCGTCGCGCGTCGCTCGCGTTGCTTTCCGCGGTGAACGGCGGCCGCCGCCGGGCCGCCCCAAGGCGGCCGCGTAGCATTCGTCCGATGCAAAAGGCGCAACTCCAAACCGACGGGCGCCGGTGGCGTCGCGGACGCCTTTGGCATCGGATCCTCCCATGAGCCAGAAAGCCAACTACTTCAAGCTGGGGCTGTTCGTGATCGGTGCCGTGGTCGCGGGCGTCCTCGTGCTGATCATCATCGGGTCGGGCCGCTGGTTCGAGCGGCGCGTCATCATCGAGACGTACTTCAAGGAGTCGGTGCAGGGGCTCGACGTCGGCTCGAAGCTCAAGTACCGCGGCGTCACCATCGGCGAAGTGACGCGCGTCAGCTTCACCTACACGAAGTACCAGCTCGACCTGCCGATCACGCAGCGCCAGCGCTACGTGCTGGTGGAGGCGCAGCTGCAGCCGCGCCTGATCGGCGGGCGCGCGGCGGCCGGCGACATGGCCGACGTCGAGAACGCGAAGTTGGAAGTGGAGAAGGGCCTGCGCCTGCGCCTCGCGCCGCTCGGCATCACGGGGCAGAACTTCCTCGAGATGGACTACATCGAGCCGCCGCCGCCGGTGCTGCAGATCTACTGGACGCCCGAGAACGTCTACATCCCGAGCGCGCCATCCACCGTGACGGCCATCGTCAACGCGGCGCAGGACGTGATGGAGAAGCTGAGCCACATCGATTTCCCAGCGACGATCGGCCGCATCGACAAGCTGCTCGACACGACCAACGAGCGCATCGCCGCGCTCGACACCAAGCGGCTCGTCGACCACGCCGAGAAGACGTTCAACAAGCTCGACACCACGCTCGACCAGCTGCAGGCGAAGAAGGTCTCCGACGAGGCGACGGCGCTGCTCGCCGAGCTTCGCGAGTCCAACGCCGAGCTCAAGAAGACGCTCGCGAACCCGGCGTGGCAGAAGCTGCCCGAGGACGCCGCGGCCGCGGCGGCGAAGGTGAAGGAGCTCGTCTCCGATCCGAAGCTGCAGCGCACGGTCACGAGCCTGGAGCGGATCATGACGCGCTTCGACCGCCTGTTCGGCTCCACCGACGCCGACCTCGCGACCACCATCGAGAACCTGCGGCAGATCACCGACAATCTCCGCGATCTCACCGAGGAGACCAAACGCTATCCGGCCAGCGTGATCTTCGGCGCGCCGCCGGCTCCGCTGGAGCGCAAATGATGAACGCATCGCGACGTCTGTGGATTCGCGGGGCGCTTGCCGCCGGGGCGCTCGCCGCCGCGGGCGGCTGCACCCGGCCTTCGCCGGTGAAGGGCACGTTCGTGCTCGATCCCGCGCTGCCCGCTCCGGTGGCGAAGACGCAGCCCGGGCTGCTTCGCGTCGGGTCGGTGACCGTCGGCGCGCCGTTTCGCGGCAAGCAGTTCGTCTTCCGCGACACGGACCTTCAATACGAGACGGATTACTACAACGAGTTCCTCGTGGCCCCGGCTGCCAACATCAGCGACGCCACCGCCCGCGCGCTGGCGGCGGCGAAAGTGTTCGCGTCGGTGTCGCCCTCGAGCGTGACGCTCGATCCCGACTGGATCTTGGACGGATTCGTCGAATCGCTCTACGGCGACGGCCGCGACATGAGCAAGCCGGAGGCGGTGCTCACGATCACCTACTTCCTGCGCTCGCAGGCGGGCGATGCGGGCGTGCCGGTGTGGTCGCATACGTATTCGCGCCGCGTCCCGTTCGCGACCGGAAGCGCGGCCGCCTACGTGGGGGCGCTCAACACGGCCCTGGGCGACATCCTCGCCGAGCTCGCGCGCGACTTGTCGGCGCTGTCGCTTGCCAAGCAAGGCCGGGCTTGACTGGGTGTGGTTGGAACCCGGACCGGCATCAAAGTCGGACGAAGCCGCTCAGCAACCGCAAGCAGGGCCGCGGCCTGGCGATTCGATGACAGCTACAATGTACGACGTTATGCGCTCTTGCGACGCGTACTCCGCCGCGCGCGTTGCCGGCACGGCGCCGCTACTGCGACGGCACGATATGTCCATCCGCTTCCGGGAGCGCCTCGCAGCAGTGATTTAGCGCAAATGCGCGCCCCAGCGAACGTGCCATGACAACCACACGCAGAAGACTGATCGCTGCAGCCCTCGCCAGCGCGCTCACACTGCTTGGCGCAGTCGCTCCGAGCCACGCAGCCGAGAAGAGGCCCAACATCCTGCTCATCGTCGCGGACGACATGGGCTACTCCGATATCGGTGCTTTCGGTGGGGAGATCAAGACGCCGAACCTCGATGCGCTCGCGGCGCGCGGGCTCAGGGCGACGAATTTCTACGTTGGTCCGACCTGCTCGCCGACGCGCTCGATGCTCTTGACCGGAACCGACAATCACGTCGCAGGGCTGGGCAACATGGCCGAGTATCTCGGTCCGACGCAGAAGGGCAAACGGGGCTACGAGGGGCATCTCAACAGCCGCGTGGCCAGCATTGCGAGCGTGCTGCGCAGCGCCGGTTATCACACCTACATGGCTGGCAAGTGGCACCTTGGCGAGGAGCCGGGAAGCTGGCCGGCCGCCGTCGGCTTCGAGCGCGATTTCACGCTTTTGCAGGGCGGCGGCAGCAACTGGTCCGACATGACGTATCCGAATCCGGCCCACCCCCGCCTCACCTTCACCCTCAATGGCAAGCGGCTTGACAAGCTGCCCGAGAACCATTTCTCCTCCGACGCCTACGCGAACTTCATCATGAAGTCCGTCGACGAGAACAAGGACGACGGCAAGCCGTTCTTCGCCTATCTCTCTTTCCAGGCCGTTCACAGCCCCTTCGCCGTGCCGGACGACTGGCTCAACAAATACCAGAACCACTATGACGGCGGCTATGACGCCTTACGCGCATCCCGCATCGCTCGCATGAAGGAAATGGGGATCGTCGGCAAAAGCGTGCAGCCGTTTCCACGCCTGCCGAACATTCCGGCGTGGGATTCGCTCGAACCCGAAGAGCAGAAGCTTTCGGCCCGCAGGATGGAAATCTATGCTGCGATGCTCAGCAATATGGATTATCACATCGGCCGCGTCCTCGATCACCTCAACGAAGTGGGCAAGCTGGACAACACGCTTGTGATCTTCTTCTCGGACAACGGGGCAGAACCCGTTCAACTCTCAACGTTGGTCGAATCGGCTTTCTCGCCGGAAGCCAAGAAGTGGTTCCTCGAGAGCTTCGACCAGCGACCCGAGAACTGGGGCAAAAAAGGCTCGGCGGTCGACTATGGACCGGCTTGGGCCCAGGTCGGGTCCACTCCCTTCCGCATGTTCAAGCACTTCGTCACGGAGGGCGGCATCCGCTCGCCATTGATCATTGCGGGCCCCGGCGTCAACCGCGCAGGCGAAATCAGCGGCTCCTTCCTGCATGTCATGGATATCGCGCCCACGCTTTACGAGATGGCCGGCGCGAAGCACCCGTCGACGAAACCCGGCAGCAAGATCGCCCCGCTGGAGGGCAAAACGCTCGTCCCGCTCCTCGCCGGCGCTGCCGACTCGCCCCGCGGTCGAGGCGATTGGGTCGGCTGGGAGCTTTTCGGCAACCGTGCGGTCCGGCAGGGCGACTGGAAGATCCTCAACATCCTGCGAGCTGCGAATGGCACCGGTTCGTGGCAGCTGTTCAACCTCAAGGATGACCCGTCGGAATCCCACGACCTCGCCACAGCGAATCCCGCGAAGCTAAGGGAAATGATCGGTCTGTGGAATCGCTACGCGAAGGACAATGGCGTCATCCTCACCGGCGAAGGGCCCTTTGCCAAGGGCAAGGAACAGCTGGTGAAGGACGACCTCTATGATTGAATCCGAGCGCGCTCGACGATGCACCCAGCCCGGTTCAGGGCGCACGGAAGCACTCCAATAACGTTCTACTACAGGCGACAGGTCCAGGATGAAGCTCTCCCGTTCGGTTGCATGCGTTACGACGCTCCTCAGTCTTGCCATCGGTTCGCTCGTTTCGGGAAGCGCCGAAGCGCAGCAATCGAGTACCGATGCCGGTCCGTGGCAATTCACCGC
>Ga0335083_10001401_pt1 | contig 33353 bp, 36 predicted proteins | sample Lox_Sample_42_FD_206716 | JGI IMG/M metagenome (GOLD analysis project Ga0335083, IMG submission 206716) | Soil microbial communities from Loxahatchee National Wildlife Refuge, Florida, United States - Lox_Sample_4.2 | ecosystem: Environmental > Terrestrial > Soil > Wetlands | place: USA...
CGTGCAGATCCTCCTGCTCGATCATCTCGCGCACCTGGCGGTCGAGCGCCTCCGGAGTGACCGCCGGGATCATCGGCTCGAGGATCTTGGCCTGGCAGTGATCGCACATAAGCGCGCAACCGCCCGCGGTGACGGAGAAGGCAGGGAAGCTGTTCTTGCCGCAGCCGCTCAACTCGCAGCTCGAGTAGGACTTGAACGTGGGAGTGGAGAACCGGATCGGCCGCCCCACGACCGCATCGGCTTGAAGTTCGCATGCCTCGAGCAGCGCTGCATCGAGCTCGGCGTCTTCCAACGCTTCGAGCCCGGCCAATTGGTCTAGCCAGCTCATCGCCCTCTCCGCTCAGATCATCGTAACCGCTTCCAGCGGTGCGGCCGCGCCCCCCGGCGCCCAGGCCGACCGGTTCGCGCAGGCCAGCGCGCGGCTCGCGAGCAGCCGGATCTCGTCGCGCACGGCGCCGCGATCCGGCCGATCGGCAAGCGTGGTCAACCATTCGGGACGAATATCCTCGTCGTCGATCAGCTCGCAGCGCATCGCCCCCAGAATCGCAAGCGCATCCGCCGGCAATTCCGATGGGATGACCTTTCCAGACAAGATACCCCACAGGCCGGACCAGTAGCGCGCGACGGTCCAGGGGTTGTAGCCTCCGCCGCCCAGCACTACCACCGCGGGTGCGAGCCCCGCGATCCGCTTCACGGCGGACCACAGTGCGACGTTCGACAGCCGCATGGAGGACAGCGGATCGCCGTCGAGGGCATCGGCGCCGCAGGTGACCACGAGCGCCTGCGGCGCGGCCGCCCACGCAAGCGGCAAAATCACGTCTTCGAGCAGCAGCTCGAGCTCCGGATCGTTGATTCGCGCCGGCACCGGCAGATTGCACGCGCGCCCTTGCGCGGTATCGGTTACCGCTCCCGAGTAGGGCCAGCGGCCCTGCTCGTGCAGCGAGATCGTCTGCACGCGCCGATCGCCGGCAACTGCATCCTGCACGCCATCGCCATGATGCGCGTCCAGATCGATGTACACGATGCGCTCGAGACCGGCCGCGAGCAGGGTGAGCACGGCGAAGACCGGGTCGTTGAAGTAGCAGAAGCCGCTGGCGCGGTCGCGACGGCCGTGGTGCGTTCCCCCAGCCGGATGAAAGACGGTGCGTCCCGCGAGCGCCAGCTCGGCGGCTCGGATCGATCCGCCGACGCTGGTCGAGGCCCGCTCGAACACACCCGGGAAAATCGGATTCTCCAACGTGCCGATCGCATGCCGGCGCCTCACGTCGACGCTCACTCGACCCGACTCCGAGGCCTGCCTCAGCGCCTCGATGTACTCGGGCGCATGGAATGTCGCGAGCTGGTCGATGCTCGCACGGGGGCTTTCGTGAAACACATCCTCGCCGAGCCAACCCAGTGCGCCGCACAGGTCCATGACCGATTCCACGCGCGGGATCGCCAGCGGGTGGTTGCTACCGTACGCGGCCTTCCGGTAGATCGCGTGGCCGACAAATAGCGGACCATGCCGCCCGCACAAGCGACTGGACGCAGCAGCCTGCACGGCGCTCGTGCACTCCGGATCGACTAGAATCTCACGCATCGGCCACTGAGGCTGCATGCCATGCGTCTGATCGAAGAGCTCGAGCGCTATATCGCGCAGGAGCAGAGCTTGTTCCGAGCGCAACTGTTGCGCGAAGACCTGGCGCGCATGATCCGGCTGCGTCAGCTCGCGCGCGCCGCAACCGATGCGACGGCATACAAGAAGCAGGCGTTGCGGCTCGGATGGACGCCGGGCGACTTGCGCACGCACGAGCTGCGCGCCCCGTTGGAAGAGTTGCTCGATGCCGTCTACGCATACGAGACCGGCATCGCCGGCGAGGAGCAGGACGAGCGCATCATCGCAGCCTGGCACGCGCTGCACCGCTTCCGCATGGAGCGGATGGTGGGCTGCCTCTCCACGCCGGTGCCGAAGCCGACTGAGTAGGTGTGCGTCCCACAAACTATGCGCAGGCGCTCGCGTCGTGGTTCTTGCATCAACGTGTTAGCCGCCATTTCGCCCCGACTTGCCGCAGAACACGTCATGCAGCGCGAGCATGATCGTCTGCGCCTCCTTGCTCGCGAGCGAATAGAAGATCGATTGCCCCTCGCGGCGCGTGGTCACCAGCCCTTGCTCTCGCAGCACGCTCAGGTGCTGTGACAGAGCGGATTGGCTCAAGCCCACGACGCCTTCCAGCTCTCCAACCGCCTTCTCGCCTTCTGCGAGCTGGCAGAGGATGATCAGCCGGCTCGCGTTCGCCATCACTTTGAGCAGCGTGGCGGCGTGACTTGCACGCTTCTGCAAGCGCGCCAGGTCGATGCTGATCGGGAGCTGCGAGCGCACTGCCAACGTGGACGGCTTCATATCCTCCTCGTCAAGGTTTCGATTCGATCGGACAGGCACAACCGGGAAACCCGTCCGCCTGCATTTTGGCCTCGTACCGGGGGCCAACTTCCGCGCCGCTGACGAGCAGCGGCTTGACCGACGCCCAATCGTCGGGGCTCACGATCACCATCCAGCCTGCGCCGTACGGATCCTCATTGGCCAGCGCCGGGCGCGCGACCAACGCTTCGTTGACCACGGCGACCTCGCCGGCCGCGATCGATTTCGCCGGGCCGACCCATTTGCCCGACTCGATCGTCGCACAAGATCGGCCTGCTTCCAGACGGCGGCCGGCTTTCTTCGGCGTGAAGGCGACGAGCGGCCCGGCCATCGCGGTTGCGACCGTCGTCATGCCGAGCTTGACGTTGCCGTCCGGGAGCTCCCGGAACCAGATGTGGTTCTCCACGTCGTAGAGCAGATCGTCGGGCAGGTGACATCCGCGCACATCCACCATTGCGGCCTCGCCCCGCCCTTCAAGCGGACGCCGTGCGCAACGCGCGTGACGAGCAGCAGAACTCGCCGAGCTTCGCGCTTTGCATCTTGCCCGCGACGAACAGCGCAAGGTGCTTCGCGAGCATCGCCATCATGCGCTGGCGCTGCTCGTCGAGCTGCGGATCCGGCTGCAGGTTGAGCAGATTGTAGTGGTAGGCGATCTCACGGCAGGTCTCGCGGCAGGCGTTGAAGCTGGGGTCGCCTTGGGCACCCTGCCGGTGGAGCGCGAGCAGGCGAAACCCTTCCCGCTGCTCCTTGGTGGGCGTCTCGCCCCGTGCGAGGATCCATTGCTCGAGCACTTCCTCGGCCAGGGCGAGCAGGGAGCGTGCAGCCGATGCCCCGTCGGGTTCCGCTGGCCACGCATCGAGCTTCGCTTCGACGATGGCGAGCGATGTCATGCGAGCTGCTTCTCCTTGAGCAGCTCGAGTGACTCGGACACGTTCTCGTGGACGCCGACCTTGCGAGCGGACAATCCGAGCGCGAGCCCGATGAGCTGCGTGAAGTACAGCATCCTCACCGTGGTCTTCTGCCCGAGCACTTTCTCGGCGCGCACCTGATGCATCTCGAGCCCCGAGTGACAGGTGGGACATTCCGTCGCGATCACATCCGCCCCGGCGGCCTCGGCAGCCCGCAGGATGTTGAGCACCAGCTTGGTCGAGATGTCGCTGTCCGACAGTGTATGCGCGCCGCCGCAGCAAGCGGTCTTGAGCGGGAACTCGACGTTCACGGCTCCGGCCGCCGCCAGCAGATCGTCCATGAAGTGGGGCTTGGAGGTCGATTCGCTTCCCGGCCCCTGGTCCTTTTCGGGGAAGATGTGGCGCGGCCGCGTGTACATGCAGCCGTAGTAATTGGCGACCTTCAACCCTCGCAGCGAGTTGCGCACTCGCCGCTTGAGCTCCTCCTCGCCGATGCCGTGTTTGATCCAGTCGAGCGCGTGAATCGTCTCCAGCTGGCCGGCGCGGTAGGTCTCGTGCCCGGCTTTGCTCGACAGGCGCTGCGTCACCTCGCGCGACTCCGCATCGTGCGCCAGGTCGTACTCGGCTTTCTTGAGGTTGTGATAGCAGCCGTTGCAGGGCGCCATGACGACCTTCGCGCCCATCTGGTTGGCCGCGATCGACATGACGCGCGACGAGAGGTAGGTCTGCAGCTTTGGGTCGATGTTCTTGACTTCCATCGCCCCGCAGCAGTTCCAGTTCTTCACCTCGTCGAGCTCGAGGCCCAGCGCTTTTCCGACCGCGCGGGTCGAGCGGTTGTAAGCGTGCCCGGTGCCCTCCAGCGCGCAGCCGGGGTAGTAGGCGACGTGCTGGTACTTCTGCTTGGTGTCCGGATTCGACATCGGTTCGTTTCCCTTCAGCCCGGCGGCTTGGCCAGCTCATGCTGCGCCTGCTCGATCAGCTGCGACAGACCGAGCGCCCGGTGCTGCCTGGCGTGCTGTTCCTCGACATACTCGCCGATGGCCGCACGGGCACGCGCCCAGCCGCGCGTGCGCGGCCGCAGCAGCGCTGCCAGGCCCATCGCCATCAGCATCTTCACCGGCAGATGGCGGGCGAGCCGCTTGGCCATCTCGATCAGCCAGTCCTGCTTGAGCGGCTGCCCGGTGCGCCGGAAGAAGCCGCGCACGACCCGGCCTTCCTCGATCTTGCCGGTCTCGAATACCTGCTCGGAGAACTCTTCGTCGAACAGCGTCGACTTGGACTTCGGCGTGTGGCCCTTGAGCTCCAGCCAGTGCGCGGTGGCCTTCATTACGCCCTCGGGAACGACGTCGCGCGGGCAAGCATAGGTGCATTTGTTGCAGGACACGCACTGCCAGATGATCTCTTTGTCGCGCAGCAGCTCCGCTTCCATGCCGAGCCGGATCAGATAGATCCAGTAGCGCGGATTGAAATCGGGATTGACGGCATTGACCGTGCACGAGTTGGTGCACGACCCGCACTGCCAGCAGCGGTGGATGTTTTCGCCGCCCGGCAGCGCCGCGATCTCGTCCTCGAGCTTCTCGTTGTAGTCGGTCACTACGCGGGACCGGATGAACGTGCTCCAGTGACCCGAGACGTCGACCTCGTCGATGACGAGCTTGTCGTGCGTCTGGATGTTCTCCGGGCGGATGAGCGAGCGTTCGTGAATCGGCATGGCGGGTTAGCCCAACAGCTTGAGGTCGTCGACCACGAACACTTCGCCGTCCACGCATTTCAGGCGCGTGCGGCCGGCGGCGTTGACACCGTCCAGTCCGAGCAGGCGGCGCGTGTGCTCCATCGGGTCTTCGGGAGCGTTGAAATCGGCGCGCAGATAGCTGCCGCCCTGCTCGCAGATGTAGCCGGCATACACCTGGGCGGTCAGCAGATCCACGTAATGGATCACATCGCGGAACACGCCGTTCGCCGTCAGAAACTGAGCCAGTTCCTCGCGCAGCATGACGAACGTGCCGTAACCGTCCGCCACATCGATGCCGACGTAACCGTCGTCTTCGCTGTGCCAGATCTCGCGCAGAGCGCCGGTTCCCGAACGTGCATCCCAGACCCAGCGGCACATGAGCGGGTAGCGTTCCGGATCGACGTTGTGAAGGACTTCGGCAGCGAGATCGCGCACCCAGCGATGTTTGCGGTCCTGCGGAAACGCGGCGCAAAACGCGGCCATGCGCCGATCGGCCGTCCCCGTCTCCTCCGCGCCGTCCAGTAAGGACATCAGCTTCGTGCGCATCGACTCGAACGCGGGACCGAGCAGGTAGTCGCCAACCCGCCGCCGCACCGGCGACATCACCGCGCACAGGGCCTTGAACGTGGGCAAATCGAGCTCTTTGACCTTACCCGCCGCCAGCGCATCGCGAAACAGAGCCCCCTTCACCTGCAGAGCCGCGACAAAGCGCTCGACTCCGCCGTGGGCCTCGGTGCGCTCGATCAGGGTCTCTAGCGCGGCAGCGAGCTTCGGCCCGCTCAGCTCGAGCTGCGGGCGCGCCGCCTCGACGGAACGCAGCGCGGGCGAGTCGTCGGTCGCGGCCATGTGCGCGCTCTCACGCCATGGTTGCGGCCGACGCCGCCGGCTGCTGAACGAATGCGAGCGCGCAGAGCGCTGCCGCTCGCCCCTGGCCGATCGAGTCGTCGATCGTCTCGGGGCCGGTCGCCGCCCCGGCGACGAACACCCCGGGCCGCGAGGTCTCGGCGTAAGTGCCGTAGGCGTTCGCCCGGCCGATATGGCCGTGCGTCTCCAGAGAAACGCCGAACACCGAAGCGATCGAGCGGTTGTCGACGTTCGGGTCCATGCCGATCGCATGGACTACCAGGTCGAAGGGGATGGTGATCGGACGCTTCACCAGCGTGTCTTCGCCCTTGATGATCAGGCGCTCTCCGTCCGAGGTCACCTCGGCGATCCGCGCCTTGATGTACTTCACCTTGAACTCCTCCTGGCTGCGCCAGTAGTAGCGGGTTTCATACAGCCCGAAAGTGCGGATGTCCATGTAGTAGATATAGACGTGGCAGTCGGGCAGCTCCTCGCGGATCTCGATCGCCAGGTTGCACGACACCGTGCAGCAGATCTTCGAGCACCATTCGCGCCCGATCTGCCGGTCGCGCGAGCCCACGCACAGCAGGATCGCCACCCGCTCGGGCTTGCGGCCATCGGAGGGGCAGCGCACGCCCTTGCCCGACGAGATCATCTGCTCGACCTGCGTGGTGGTCACCACGTCCGGGAACGTGCCGAATCCCCATTCCGGCTTGTTGATCGAATCGAAGTGCGTGAAGCCCGAGCAGAGAATTACCGCGCCGACCTCCAGCGCTTCGCCGCCGGAAAGCGCCGCCTGGAAAGCACCCGGGCCGCCGCCAAAAGCGGTGACGGTGCGCTCCTTGTGGACGGTGACCAACGGATTGCCTTCGACCCTTGCAACCATGCCGCCAATGGCGTCCTTGGCCCACTCACCCGAAGGAACTAGCTTCGCATAGCCGGACAAAATCGGAGCGCCGCCCAAGCGCCGCTCCTTCTCCACGAGAATCGAGCGCTGGCCGACGCTCGCCAGCGCATGCGCGGCCGCGAGCCCGGCCGGCCCACCGCCGAGAATGAGAATGGGTTTGGTCACGGCCGCCTCTCGATGCGCACGAAGCCGGGGCCCGACGTGATCATGCGGCGCGGGTCATAGAGGTGCTCGGGCTTGCCGGCCTTGACCTGCTCCAGGTAAGCCTCGAACTCGGCCTTCTTCGCGCGCCAGTCGATGCCCAGCTTGTCCATCAACCCTTCGGTCGCCGAGGCGTGCCAGTGCAGCTGCACGATCTTGAACGGATGCGCGCCGCAGGCCAGCGCGGCGAACTGACAATCGGCCATCACCGGCAGCTGCACGAACTTGCCGCCGGCTTTGCTGATCCATTGGTTCTTGTCGAGTGTCGTGATGCAGCCGGTGTCGTGACCGATCATCACGTCGGCATGCGCCTGCTCGACCGCGACACGGATCTTGCGGTCGATCGCGAACGAGCGCGTGAACTCCCGCTCGGAGATGATGTGCCGGAAGCCGAAGCCGCAGCAGTCGTACCAGGTCGAGTAGTCGATCACCTGGGCGCCGAGGGCCTGCATGATCCCGGTCGACACCGCCAGGCGATTGCCACCGAGAATGCCGTCGTCGTAGATGGCGTCCTCCGGCACCATTTTGTAGACATGGCAGGCGGGATGGATGGTGGCGCGCACGCCGCTGCAGTCCACCTGCTGGCGCGCCGCGATCGGATCGCGCATCACGTGAACCCACTCGGAATAGTGCACGATCTCTTCGGGGATCAGCAGCTTGCCGTCGACCAGCCGGCCGAGCTTGCCCAGGATTTGCCTGACGCGCTCGCGCAGCTTCGCTGAATGCAGCAGGTACTGCCGCACCTCTTTGTAGTTGCCGAACGAGGTGCCGCAATGGACCAGCGGGTAGTAGTGCCCGTCCGGCAGGCCTTGCGCGCGCCCCGACACGTAGGCCTGATGGAAGTTGCGCAGGAACACCGCCGCCAGGCTTTCCAGGTTGCCGATGCCCGAGCCGTGGTAGTTCCAGGCAGTGCACGACGTCTGGTCGGTCTCGTCGAGGTAGTCGACTTCGAGCTCGTTCATCAGCCAGAGCAGCGACACCGGGTACCCGGGGATGTTGCCGCACTGGCCGCACGACTTGTGATGCCACAGGCGCTGCGTCGGGATCCTCTTGTCCCAGCCGTACAGCGTCTTCACCATCGCCGGCTGGTGGCCCTCGCCGACCCGGTGCACGACGATCTCGCCGTCCTTCTCCAGCTGCCACAAGATGTCGCGCACGTCCTCCACGCGCTCCTTGTCGGTGAGCATCGAGCGGCGGTCGATCTTCTGCTCGACCCAGGCGGTGGCGAGCTGCGCTTGCTCGGTGCTCAAGTTGGCGTCGCGCCACTCGCCGCCGTGGCCGGTGAAGCGCTGGCCCTGGGGCGGATCATTGCGTGTGGTCATGGCTTTCTCCTCGTCTCAAACGGCAGGCATGACGGTCAATCGTCGCTTTCGTCTTCCTGATCGGCGAGCCAGTCCTTCCAGTCCTCGCGCTTCTCATCCATGAAGTCGACGATCACGTCGAACAGATTCTCGTCGATCGTCTCGAGCTGCTTCAGCACGCCGGTCTCTTCCCAGATCGTGTAGAGCTCGATCGAGGTCTTCAGGTTGACCTCCCACGCCGTCACGGTGGTGTTGAGGGTGGGCATCGGGATCGCCTGGCGCAGCAGCTTGAGCGGCGCGTCCACCTTGGAGATGTTCGGACCCCAATCGGGAAAGTGATCCCGAGTGATCATGTCGGGCGCGAGCTGATTGCCCGTGGAGATGAGCTTCAGCATCACCCGGCTGAACGGGCGCAGCACGCTCTTCGCCGATTCCATGCCGTGCTTGATCGCGGTCTCGCGCATCAGCATCACCAGCCCGCCGGGGGAATTGCCGAACGGGCAGCGCGCTGCGCAGGTATAGCACTGGGCGCAGGCCCAGATCTTCTCCTGCATGGCGTCGTAGATGCCCTCGAGATTCTCGGTCCACAGCAGCTGGACGATCTCGCGGGGACTGAAGTCGTAGTAGTGCGCGGCCGGGCAGGTCGCGGTGCAGATGCCGCAATTCAAGCAGCCGTTGAGCTCGTGGTCGTAGCGCAGGTCCGACTGGATGTCCTTGAAGATCTCTTCGAGCTTCGCTCGCGGCTGCGGAGGCGAATCGGATAGCGGATCGCCGATGTGGGTCTCGAACCGCGTCGCCGTCGCGTGACTCATCGCAGCACCTCGCCCGAATCAGTACGTCAGGACCTTGCAGTCCTCTTCCATCACTTCTTCTATCAGATGGGCGCCGCCGATGACGCCGGAGCATTCGGGGATGAGATCGCCCTCTTTCATGTTGAACAGATCGAGGTTCGGCGAGCAGCAATAGAACTTGACGCCCGCCTCGTGTGCATCCTTGATGAAGTCGTACACCGATTTGGGCGAGCCTTCCTTCACGAACAGCTTCTCGGCGACGCCTTTCATCATCAGGCGGCCTGCGGTCGCCGTGCAGACGACCTCGACCTCATACTCCATGGCGGCGGCCACGGTGGCCTGGAAGATCGGTGCGCCCAGCTCCTCACCATGGCGCGGGTCCGTGTTGGCCATCACGATTATGAGCTTGCGAGCCATATCTCACTCATCTCTGGTCCGACCGTTGCACCGGCATGAGGTCCGGCGAAGGTTGCGTCAGCGGTTCCGCGAGCAACAGAAAAACGTATATTAGACTCTCCTAAAATAAAAGCAACGACACACTCAGATGAACAGTGCGACGTCCGCGTCCTTCGCCATCGGTAGGAACGTGGCCGCGCCGACGTACTCCTTCACCTCGGGGATGAAGTCGTCACGCCCATAACCGAACAGATCCACCGTCATCTGGCAGCCGATCAGATTCACACCGGCCTCGACGGCCAGGCTGCGCAGCTCGCCGATATCGGCCACGCCCTTGTTCTTGATCGTCTTCCGCATCATCGCGGTGGCGAAGCTTTCGAAGCCGGGAATGACCGATTGAACGGCGTTCGGGATGGTCCAGCGGATCGATTTGAACCACTCCGGCCCGAACGGCATCTTCATCGGCATCGCCGGGTTGCCAAGCGGGCTCACCTGCAGCTTCGAGAGATCCTTCTTCAGCAGCTCGAGCCCATAGAACGTGAAGAAGATCGAGACGTCCCAGCCCAGCGCCGCGGCGGTCGAGGAGAGAATGAACGGTGGATAGGCCCAGTCCAGCGTGCCCTTCGTGGCGATGATCGTCATCGACGGTGTCTTCGCCGCCTTCAGCGCGGCCAGCTTCTCCTCGAGCTTCTGGTCGAGTATCTCATCGACCCGTTGTCTCACCAGCTCGTCGATCAGGTTGGTGTCCGGTGTTGCACCCATCGCTCTCTCCTTGACTCGGTTCGTGTCAACACGCAGTCGGCGTTGCGTCGCTAGCGAATGCCGGTTTGTGTACGCAGGCTGCGCCCCAGCGCAAGCAGGAATCGCAGCGTCTCCTGGTTCTCGCGCTCGCGCAGCAACTGCCACACGCCGCTTAAGCCCCCGCCCGCAGCCGGCCCGCGTGCCATCTCGGCGCCAGCCGCATCGATCGCGCCCACCACGCGCTCGAGCAGACTCAACCCTGCGCCCAGCCGATCGGCGAGCGTATCCAGCCGTTCCAGCGCGCCGCTCGAAGCCAGCCGCTCCAGCATGCCGACCAGGCGGTCCACGCCGGCACGGTTGAGCCGATCCATGAGCGAGAGCGAGGCGCCGATCGTCTCCGCCATGCGCGCGACCATCTCATCCGTCACGGCGTCCTGCGCCGCACCGTAAGTGCGCGCAAGCGCAACCAGTCGCTCGAGATCGCCATTCGCGACCAGCTGCGCCAGCGCCGGCAGCGCCCTGCCGACGCCAGAACGGTTGATTTGATCGAGCAAGTCGATCCCGTCCGCTGCGGTCGCCGACAGACGGCTCACCATTTCGTCGGTGAGCGCATCGCGCGCGGCGGCGGTGAGGCGTTCCAGCTCCAATGCGTCGTTCGCGTCCATGGCGGCCTCCTACAACAGACCGCGGGCCGAGGCCCAGTAGAGCTTGTTGTAGGCCATCTTGAACCAGTGCACCGCGCGCGTCGGCGGCTTCGGATCCGGCGGCGTGGTGTAGTTGAACATGGCATAGGTTGCTCGATCCTTGCCGCATTCGATGAAGCAGAACACCTTGCCGTCGTGCTCGCGCACCGGAGCGCCGAGCTTGACGATTGCGGCGAGGTTCTCGCCGAGCGTCTCGGCTTGATAATGGACCGTGGAGCCGGCCTTGCTGATGGGAATGTTGGTGGTGTCGCCGATCACATAGACGTTCGAGCGCTTCTCCATCGTGAGCTTGGTCTTGTCGGTCGGAATGAAGCCGCCGGCGCCCAGCCCGTTCTTCTCGACCACTTCCATGCCCTTGTGCGCCGGGATCGTGATCAACAGATCGTACGGGGTCTCGCTGCCCTCCTCGCTCCTCAACACCCGCTTGGCGCCGTCGACCTCTTTCATGTTGAACAAGGTCTCGTAGGTGATACCGAGGCGGTCGAACTCCGGCGTGGCCCACTTGGCGACGTTCTCCAGGCTGTGCACGCGGCCGATCGGGTAGGTGTAGTGAAGCTGCACTTTGTCGCGGATGCCGCGATCCTTGAAGTAATCGTGCAGCATGAACGTGATCTCAAGCGGTGCCATCGGGCACTTGTGCGGGACTCCGACCGCGATCACCACCCGGCCCCCCTGGAACTGCTGTAGGCGCTTGAACATCTTCAGCGCCGTCTGCTCGGTGTAGAAGGTCTCGGCGTTCTCGGCGAGACCGGGAATCATCTCCGGCACGGCCCGGGAGCCGGTCGCGATGACCAGGATGTCGTAGCCGACGGTCTTCCCGCTCTTGGTCTTCACGCGATTGTTGTCGAGCTCGAACGTCTCGACCGGGTCGACCTGGAATTCGATGCCGGGCTCGAGCAGACTCGCTTGATCGCGGTAGAGCTCGTCGGGCGTCATGCGCCCGAGGCAAAGGTAGAGCAGGCCCGGCTGGTACATGTGCTTGTCCGAGGCCGACAGCATCGTCAGCTGGACTTTGCCCGCGCGCAGCTCGGGAGCGAGGCGGCGCGCGAGGTTGTTGCCCAGAATCGTGCCGCCCATTCCACCGCCGACGATCAGGATCTTCATCGCTTCCTCCCTCGTAGTTTTGTGCTGTGTAGACTGAGGCTATTTCATCTTCTTGAGCGCGATGTGAAACACGCCGGCTTCCTCTCGCGTCCCAAGAAGCTGATGCCCGACCTTGTGCACCCATTCCGGGATATCCGATGCCGAGCCCTTGTCGGTAGACAGGACTTCGACCTCATCCCCTACCTGCGCGAACTTGAGCCGCGCAATGAGCTCCATCAACGGCCCTGGACAAAAGCTCCCACGGGCGTCCACCACGATTCTCTCTGCCATCGTCCCTCCGATCAGAACGACCAGACCTGGCCGCCGTGCGCGTCGGACAGAAACCTGGTGAGGCCCATCGGCTCACCGAGCCAGGGCTCCAGGTCGTCGGCCGTCACCCCTAGTACGTCGACGGCCATCGAGCAGGGCCGGATCTTCGCATCGCCCAGCTCGGCCGCGCTCTGAAAGAGCTGCTTGAAGCCGGGCGCCCTCCTCTCGTCGAGCAACCTGCCGAAGGCGCCTTCCGAAGGGGCCGGGTCGGACGCGCCCTTGCGGAAATGCGCCAGCGCGTTCATCGACAGCAGCACCGTGACCGCATCGCCGCTCACCGCGCCGACCGACGCCATCATCGCGGCCATCTGCAGGCGTTCCCGCGTGCCCGATACCACCACGATGCTGATCTTGTTCGGCATGAGACCCCCTGCTCGTTCGTCAAGCGCGCTACGGGCAGCCGGCGAAACCGTCGGCCTCCATCTTCGCCTGGAACGCCGCTGCCACCGCGGCACCTGTCACAAGGCTTACTGCTTCGGCGTCCCAGTTCGCGGGCTTGAGCTTCACCAACCAGCCACCGCCGTACGGGTCCGCGTTGATGCCCTTCGGGCTCGCCGTGAGCGCATCGTTGACCGCCACCACTTCGCCGCTGACCGGTGCCTTCACCGGCCCAACCCATTTGCCAGATTCGATCGTCACGAGCGACTTGTTGAGTTCGATCGCGCGACCGACCTTTTTTGGCGTGTAGGCCACCACCTCGCCGGCCAGCGCGCAGGCGTATGCCGTGATGCCGACCGTCACCGTCCCATCCGGCTCGCGGCGGGCCCAGACGTTGTTTTCGACGTTATACAGAAGATCCTCGGGGAGGTGGCAGTTCTTCACCGATGCCATTGCGGTCTCCCAAGTGAAAAACGGTTCTCATTTCTCATCGGGCTGGTGCGCTTTGCGTTGAACCAAGACAGCCTGAAGATCACTTCTTCTTCATGAAGAAGGTGTATTCCTTGTTCGCTTCGGAATGCGACAGCAACTCGTTGCCGGTCTGCTTGGAGAAGGCCTGAAAGTCCTGCACCGAGCCGGGATCGGTCGCGACGATGCGCAGGACCTGCCCGCTCTGGAGCTCGTTGAGCGCTTTCTTGGCACGCAGGATCGGCAGCGGGCAGTTCAAGCCGCGCGCGTCGAGATCTTTGTCGAAGTTCATGCGGTTCTCTCCTCCGTCTATGAGCGCCGGGAGGCGCAACCCCCGCCTCCAGCGGCCCGTCTCACGCCAAGGCCAGTCCGGCCATAATATTAGAAAAACCGAATATATCAGAAGCCGGCGCCGCCGGAAGGGCTGCGGCATCCGGTCTGCATCCCAGTTTCAGGTCACATGCCCTCACGAAACGCGCTGGTAGTACAGGTTTTGGGGGTGATTCGCCTGAGCGAAGAAGAACCAGCGCTCGAGCAGCAGACCGGCGTACTGGACCAGGAAGGCCGCCGCCAACCATCCTGGAGCGCCGCCGATCGAGCCGGCGGCCAGCAGGGCCAGCGGGACCGGGAACACCGCAGCCAAGAACAGCCATTTCACCGACCGCATCACCGTGCTCGATGCGCCATGGAAGAACTCGCGGGTGTTGAACGAGCCGCCCAGGAATCCCTGCGAGGCCTGGACGATGCGAGGGTGCTTGACGCCGATGGCGCTCTGCAGGGTAGAGCGCGGCTTCAAGCGGGCGTTTCGGATCAGGCTGGCGCCACGCCCGACCAGCGCGGCCAGCGTGAACACCGCGGCCCAGCCCGCGAAAAAGCGCACCAGGCCAGGCTCGACAAATGCCGCGTAAGCCGCAGCGAGCATCAGACCCGAAGCGCTGCCGAACAGCAGATAGTTGATCACCGTGAGCGGCGTGTGCCACTCCTGGAGGAACTTGAGGCAGGCGTAGATCATCCCCGTGCACAAGAACAACAGCAGGCATAACGCCATGCCGATCGCTCCGACGATCAGCGTGGCATCCACTCCTCCGGGCGCCGAGCTCGCCCCCCCGAGGTAGTGACCAACGCCATAGAGGAAAACGCAAGCCATGAACGCAGGCAGCACGATCACCTCGCGCGAAAGCCATGAGGTTCGCCACATGGCGACGGCGCGCCAGGCACGCTCGGGCCGGCCGAGGTGGAAAAAAGAAGCGCCCAGCCCAGCCGCGAGGAAGGCGAGCGCGAACGCCGACCCGACCGGATAGAACAGCGGGCCGGTGGGGCCTTGGATCAGCCCGATGCGCTCGAAGACCTGGACGGTGTAGAGGCCGGCGAACAAACCCTGGCCCACGCCGATCAGGGTGGTGAGCAGAATCACCGAGAGCGCGGGCCGCATTACCAGCTGGTCACGTCGTCGAGCGACGGCGACTTCACCGCCGGCTTCGGCAGGCGGCCGTCGATCTTCAGCGGATTGTCCACGCGGGTCAGATCCTCTTCGCGAACCCTGATCTCCTGCTTGCGGCGCGGCAGATAGTGGTTCGCCGGATTCGTGCCCCATTCCGGCATGAGTTGATAGCCGCCGTTCTCCTGGATCGCCTTGGAGGCGGCGGACTGCGGGTCGTGGATGTCGCCGAACAGCCGTGCGTTGGCCGGACAAGCCATGACGCAAGCCGGCTTACGCTCCGCTTCCGGCAGCGCCGGATCGTACAAGCGGTCGACGCAAAGGGTGCACTTGGTCATCACGTGCCGGTGCTCGTCGATCTCACGCACACCGTACGGGCAAGCCCATGCGCAATACTTACAGCCGATGCACTTGTCGTAATCGACGAGGACGATGCCGTCCTCGGCCCGCTTGTAGCTCGCTCCGGTGGGACACACCGGCACGCACGGCGGGTCCTCGCAATGCAGGCACGATTTCGGAAAGTGGACCGTCTGCGTGTCGGGATACTCGCCGACCTCGAAGGTCTGCACGCGGTTGAAGAACGTGCCCGTCGGGTCTTTACCGTAGGGGTTGTCGTCGGAGAGATAGCCGGCGGCGCCCGAGGTGTTCCATTCTTTGCAGCTGGTGACGCAGGCGTGACAGCCGACGCACACGTTCAGATCGATCACTAGTGCGAGCTGTGTCATGCGCCGATCCTCCGGCCGGCGATGAACGCCTGCCAGGCGCGGCGCACGCGCTCGACCCCTGGGACCGTCTCGACCGGCGCCACCCGCGGCCAGGTCTCTTGCGGCTCATCCGCTCCCGCCTTGTAGATGCGCACCCGGACGTCGTACCAGCCCGCCTGGCCGGTGATCGGGTCGGAGTTCGATATCCTCGCGTCGGGGCCCGGCAGCTCCTCGGTGATGAGATGATTGAGCAGGAAGCCGCGCTGCGCCTCGTTCGCATCCGGCGCGAGATTCCAGGCCCCCGGCGCTTTGCCGATCGCATTCCAGGTCCACACCGTTCCTGGCTCGACCGCTTCGCTGAACCGCGCCATGCAGCGCACTTTGCCCCATTGCGACTCGACCCAGATCCAGTCGCCGTCGCCGATGCCGGCGGCTTTAGCGGTGGACGGGCTCACGTACAGATAGTTGTGCGCGTGGATCTGGCGCAGCCATGCGTTTTGCGAATCCCAGGAGTGGTACATCGCCATCGGACGCTGCGTGACCGCGTTCAGCGGATACTTCCGGGTGTCGGTCACTTGCGCCTCCAGCGGCTCCTGGTAGAACGGCAGCGGATCGAAATGGGCCGCGATGCGGCTGCGCAACCGCTCGGGGGGGCGGCGCGTCTTCCACTTGCCTTGACCGGCGAGTCGGAAGCGCTGCAGCACCTCGGAATAGATCTGGATCAGGACCGGCTCGCTGAAACGGCGGATGCGCGTGCGCTGCGCCCACTCCATGTAGCCCTTGTTCCAGTTGCGCATGTACTGGTAGGACGGCGGCAGCCGGTGATGGAACACGCAGTTGTTACTTGCGTACATCTCCCACTGGCGCGGGTTCGGCTCGCCGACCATGAACTTCTCGCCGCCTTTGCCGCGCCAGCCCGCCAGGAAGCCGATGCCCGAGCCGGGCTCGGTCTCGTAGTTGACGATGAAGTCCGGGTAGTCGCGGAACTTGCGCGAGCCGTCCGGCCGCACGAAGGCCGGCAGCTTCAGCCGCGAGGCGAGCTCGATCAGCACGTCCTGGAACGGCTTGCATTCGCCCTTCGGCGGCAGCACCGGTATGCGCACGGCATCGGTCGGCCCGTCGAACTCGGAGATCGGCCGGTCGAGCAGCGACATCACGTCGTGCCGCTCGAGGTAGGTCGTATCGGGGAGCAACAGGTCGGCGAACGCCGTCATCTCGGACTGGAACGCGTCGCACACGACGAGGAACGGAATCTTGTATTCGCCGGTCTCGTCGCGGTCGTTCAACATGCGGCGCACTTCCATGGTGTTCATGGTCGAGTTCCACGCCATGTTCGCCATGAAGATCATCAAAGTGTCCAGCCCGTACGGGTCACCGCGCCAGGCGTTGGTGATCACGTTGTGCATGAGGCCGTGCACGGACAACGGATGCTCCCAGGAGAATCCTTTGTCGATGCGCACCGGAGCGCCGTCTCCGTCGACGAACAGATCGTCGGGTGAGGCCGGCCAGCCGAGCGCCAGGCTGCCGAGCGGCGTGTTTGGCTTCACCGCGTGCGGGCCGTTCGGCGGCTTCGCCGATGGCGGAATCGCTCGCGGAAACGGGGCGCGGTGACGGAAGCCACCGGGCCGATCGATGGTGCCGAGCAGGCTCATGAGAATCGCCAGCGCCCGGATCGTGTGGAACCCGTTCGAGTGCGCTGCCAGGCCACGCATGGCATGGAACGCCACCGGGTTGCCGGTGACCGACTCGTGCTCCCTACCCCAGGAGTCGGTCCATGGGATCGGCAGCTCCACTTTCTGGTCGCGGGCGGTGACCCCCATCTCCTGCGCGAGGCGCCGGATCGTCGCCGCCGGCACGCCGGTCAAGCGCTCCGCCCACTCGGGGGTGTAGCGCTGCACGCGTTCCTCGAGCAGCTGCAGCGCCGGCTTCACCGGCGTTCCATCGGGCAGCGTGAAGCTGCCGAACAGATAAGGATCGGCCCCCTCGGTGTGCGAGGTGACCGGCCGGTTGGTGTGCCGATCCCACCAGACGTGGTTCTGCGGGTACTGCGGATTCATCTCGTCGGCCTGCGCGTCGCGCGCGAGCAGGCCGTAGTCGTCGCGTTTCTCGTCGAGCTTCACGAGCTGCCCGGCGTTGGTGTAACGGACGAGAAAGTCGCGGTCATACAGCCCGAGCTGAAGGATCTCCCGGACGATCGCGAGCAGCAGCGCGCCGTCGGTGCCCGGGCGGATCGGCACCCACTCGTCTGCGATCGCCGAGTAGCCGGTCCGGATCGGGTTGATCGAGACGAAGCGCCCGCCTTCGCGCTTGAACTTCGAGATGGCGATCTTCAGCGGATTCGAGTGGTGGTCCTCGGCCGTGCCGATCATGACGAACAATTTCGCCCGCTCGAGGTCGGGCCCGCCGAACTCCCAGAACGAGCCGCCGATCGTGTAGATCATCCCCGCGGCCATGTTGACCGAGCAGAAACCGCCATGGGCGGCATAGTTCGGCGTACCGAACTGGCGCGCGAACAAGCCGGTCAACGCCTGCATCTGATCGCGACCGGTGAATAACGCGAACCGCTTCGGATCGGTGGCACGGATGCGAGCGAGGCGCTCCTCCAGCATCTGAAACGCCTCTTCCCATGAGATCTCGACGAACTGATTGTCGCCGCGGTCGGTTCCTGGCTTGCGCATCAGCGGCTTGGTGAGCCGGGCGGGCGAGTACTGCTTCATGATCCCGGATGATCCCTTGGCGCAGATCACGCCGCGGTTCAGCGGGTGCTCGGGATTACCGTCGATGTAGCGGACCTCTCCGTCGCGCAGGTGCACGCGGATGCCGCAGCGGCACGCGCACATGTAGCAGGTGGTGTTCTTGATCTCGTCGACCGTTTCGACTGTGGCAGATGGCTCCGGCATTGTGCTCATGTCTGGTTCGGGAAAGTCCGTTCTTCTCTTGGTCAGTAAACCGGCAGCGGCGCGCACGAGGCTGGGTTCAGGTTACCGGTCCTCCCGGCCGCTCGCGCGCCGAGCACTATTGTCACGCCCTCGGAAATGGGTCTGTGACCTTAGTCACACACCCCCTGGTCTCCAGGCCACGGGACGATAACCCCATCCTGCGCGAACCCGCTTGATGCAGGTCAACCCGCCCACGCGGGGCGTCAAAGGACAGCGACGAATGCTGCGGAGCCGAATCGTAGAATGCGCCAGGTTCCGCTCGGGCTTGAGCGAAGTGACCCACGACTGAGCCCACTGGTAATGGATGGCGCTGAGTCGCGCCGCCCGGATCCTCTGCACGACACAGCGAGAGCGCGCTGGGTAACCAGTTGAGGTTGTGGAGCCCCGGGGTGGGAATCGAACCGGCGTAGACGCCTTTGCAGGCCGACTCCCCGCCCTAAGAGCCAAGAACTTGCCAGATCTCCCACCTGGATTGCCACTTCGGGGGCATACGGATCGCAGTGCGCCTCGTTTGTGATGGCACCGGGAGGCGCGAGCAGAACTGCCCGAGGCTTCAACCGCCGGGATGGGCCATGAAGCACGCCGCGCGGTCAGGAAACCAGCTTGATCCGCCGCGAGATCCCGATTGCGAGGAGTGTGCACCCCACCGCGATCAGACCGACCACCCAATACCGCGTGAGGGCTCCCGAGTCGTCCTGGCCGATGATCCTCCCGGCGCTCAAGGAAGCCAGGCCGGAGGAGAGGTGCTGCAGCGCCGAGTTGAAACTCATCAGCCCGCCCCTCACTCTGGGCTGGGCGCTCGAGGTCACCAGCGCCATCGCCGGCACCACACGGCCGGAGATGAAAACCGTGAACAGCGTGGTGCAGGCGACCAGCAGCCACACCGGCGCGGGCGGGAGATTCGTGATGAGCAGGATGGGAATGATCGACAAACCGGCGACCATCGCGAAGGTCTCGCGCTTGCCGTGTCGATCCGAGAGCCGTCCGATGTAACGCGACGTGAACGCGGTGGCGAGCCCGCCGAAGAAGTAGATATACGGGAGATCGGTCTCCTTCAGGCCGACGTTGGCAACGGCGTACGGGCTCAAGAACGGAATCACGGAGAAGCCGCCGAATACCATCGTGGCCGGTAGCGCCAACGCCCAGCGATGGTTGGCATCGCGCAGAACACCCTTCGCGCGACGTAGCGGGCTCGCGTCGTGAGTCGCGGCATCGATGTGCCTGTGCATTGGCGGCACGAAGCGAACGATGCTGGCGAGAATGAGCAAGGAGAGCGCGACCAACAAGAGGAAGGGTGCGTGCCAATCGAAAGCGGCGGCCAGGAACAACCCGGCCGGTACGCCGGCAATCGCCGCGATCGAAAACGCGGTGCTCACCACCCCGGTCGCGCTGCCGCGACGTTCCAGTGGAATGGCATCGCCGATCACGGCGAAGACCGCGGCACCGCACACGCCCCCGAACATGCCGGACAGCAATCGTGCCGCCAGCAGCGCGGCATAGTCTGTGGCCAACCCGCAGAGCAACGTCGACAGCGCGAAGCCGGTGTAGAGAAAGATCAGCGCGCGCTTCCGATCGAAGCGGTCGATGTACAGGGCGGTCAGAAAGGATGCAGCCGAGGCACTGAAGGTATAGGAAGCGACCAGGAAGCTGAACTCGCGCGGGCTGATCTGCATGACCCGCATCAACTGCGGCCCCAGCGGCATCAGCACCATGAAGTCCATGATGTTGGTGAACTGGACGCAGGCCAGGATCAAGACCAAGATGCGTTCGTTGGTGGCGGCTGTCATGGACACAGCGGCCTGGCAGCCTGCAGGCTGTTCCGATACGCTTGGCGGACCGCATCGCCGTTTGGCGATCGCGATGGGACCACAGGGAGGGCGAAGAGCATGGGCAGCGAGCTGTTCTCACTTGCCGGGCGAGTTGCGCTGGTCACCGGAGGCAACAGCGGGATCGGGCGCGCGATCGCCCTTGCGTTTCGCCAGGCGGGCGCACGAGTCGCGATCGGCGCGCGGCGGGCTGAGCGCAACGCGGCGGTTGCGGCCGAGCTGGGCTCCGACGCCGCGGCCTTCGAGCTCGATGTGCGCGACGAGAGCTCGATAGAGCGAACCGTCGCTGCGGTCGCCAGCCGCTTCGGGCGGCTCGACATCCTGGTCAACAACGCCGGGGTGGTCAATCGCAAGTCGGTGCTGGAGCTCGAGCGTACGGCCTGGGAGAACGTCCTCGCGGTCAACCTGACGGGCCCGTTCCTCTGCACCAAGCACGCCGGACGCGTCATGAAGGCGCAGGGTTCGGGAAAGATCATCAACATTTCCTCGATCTGGGGGCTGGTGGCGCCGAGCAAGGGCCTGCAGGTGGCGTACACCGCCTCCAAGCACGCGGTGATCGGCTTGACGCGTGTCAATGCCGTCGAGTTGGCTGCGTACGGGATCCAGGTGAACTCGATCGCCCCCGGGTACTACGGGACAGAGATGACCGCCGAGCTCAAAGGCACGCCCCTCGAGCAGGCGATCAAGCGCCGCACGCCCAGCGGCCTCTTGGGTGACACGGGCCAGCTGGCAGCCACCGCCGTGTTTCTTGCCTCCAGTGCGTCGGACCATGTGACCGGCGTGTGCATTCCCGTCGACGGCGGCTACATGGCCTCCGACGGCATGGAGCGCGGATAGCGCGTTGCCTCGCGCAGCGACCGCGTGAGCGAATCAGCCCGGCGCCGAGCCCCTTGACGGGAGCGACTCGGACCCCCGCGGGGGGTGGCGCTTAGCTCTACTGCAGTCCAAGCAGCGGTACCGGATCGGTCTTCTTCCAGCACGGAAGCGCTTCGACTCGCTCCATCCAGGCACGCACGTGCGGATGCGGCACGAGCGGGAGCTTCTGATACTTATGCAGGTGCATCGGCGCTGCCACCGCGATGTCGGCGATGGTCACGTTCTGTCCACACAGCCACGGCTGCTTGGCGAGCCGTTCGTCCAGGATGTTCGCAAGCTGGTGGAACTTCGCTTCCGCCGCATCGAGCACGGCCTTGTCGGGCGGCGCACCAAGGATGGGCTTGACGACGTTCTCGACCAGCCAGGTGTAGCAGGAGGGGAACCATTGGTTCGACTCCCAGAGCAACCAGCGGTTGACGTCCGTCCGGGTCCGCAAGTCCTGCGGATAGAAGGCTGCCTTTCCATCTTTGTCGGCAGCGTACTGCAGTATCGCGTTCGATTCCCAGACCGTGAAGTCTCCGTCGACCAAAGCGGGTAGCTGCTGGTTCGGATTGATCGCAGTGTATTCCGGGCCTTTGTGTGCGCCTGCAAAGTAGTCGACCTTCACGGGCTCGTATTTCGTGCCCATCAGCTCGAAACCTGCGAGCACCTTCCGGCAGTTCACCGTGACTGGGTCATGATAGAGTTTCATCGTCTCCTCCTTGATTCTAGTTGTCGCGCATAGGTGGGTCGGATGCGCCGCTGCAGACCTCGTCCCTGCATCGCAACACCCAACGCGGCCGCGCGAGCGCTGTCTCTGCGGCCGGCCGTTTGCGGCCGTTGTGACTCGTGCGCCACGCTGCGCCCGAGCACTCTAGCAGGAATGGAACGCCAATGGCGCGTACAACGGATGCCCACGGCGCTGTCTCGCACGCACAAGCCCAGCCGCCGAGTTACTCGGTCCAACGGCGCGCCTCGGTCGGGGAGTCGGCGGTATGATAGCTATCGATAACGTTGCCTTGGGATTCGAGCGAAATGGATGACGGACTTGTGCGGTCGCGAAGCAAGGAGAGCACCTCGGGCGAGTTCAACTACCTGCAGGCCTCCGTAGAGTCCTCGCTCTTCCGGAACGGCAAGGTGTTGACGCGGCGCGACGCCGACGGGAGCGATGCCGGCACCGAGGGCGTGCTCCTCGATGCAAAGGAGACCCTGGTCCGCAATGCGCGGCGCCTCGTGGGGGCCGAGCAATGCACCCTCGGTCGCAACGGGTTCGAGCTGCGCACCGGCTTGCGCTCGCACGACGGCATCGACTTTCTGAATCAGAACCAAGTGGTGCAGAAGTACTATCCTCGCTGCGCCGAGATCGTTCAGGAAGCCACCGGTGCGCGCGCCTTCGCCTTCGACCACAACATCAGGTCGGCATCGGGCAAACAGCAGCAGCAGCGGATTTCGGGCGGTCAGCAGGTGCAGGGGCCGGCACACATCGTCCATGGGGACTACACGTTGACCAGCGCGCCGCAACGGCTGCGCGACCTCACCAGACCGCCGACCCGCAACGACACCCTGCGCCAGGCCCTAGGCGACGATCGTCCACTGATCCGACCGGAGCTCGCCGCACCGGCGTTGGAGGGCGCCAAGCGCTTTGCCATCATCAACGTGTGGAGGAGCATCGCCCGCGAACCCGTCGTCACGAATCCGCTCGCGCTGTGCGACAGCCAGAACGTGGAGCCCGATCAGCTCGTGGTGTTCGAGATCCACTATCGCGATCGGATAGGCGAGAACTACTTCGCCAAGTATTCGCCGCGCCACCAGTGGTTCTACTATCCGAGCATGACGGGCGAGGAGGCGATCCTGATCAAGCAGTGGGACTCCGCCGGCGCACTGGCCCGCTCACGCGGCGCGGCGAGCGACGCAAGCGACAAGGACGCCCCCTGCACGTTCAGCTTCCACAGTGCGTTCGACGATCGATCGACACCCCCCGATGCGCCCGACCGGTGGAGCATCGAAGTCCGCTGCATGGTCCTGTACGACACCTGACGGTGTGACGCAAGAGTCGCTTCGCGGCGGGCCTCCGAGCTGGCGAGGGCTTCGTGAAGTAGCCGTGGGTATCGCTGATCCACCGTAAATTGCGGGAAGGAATGAATGCAGAGCTATCGCCGATGGCGATGTCCACTGCACCGTTGCCGTCCAGATCCGCCCTGTTTAGCCAGGGAAACCACTGGGCGGCGTCGCCTTCCCAGGTGGCTGCATTCTTTATGATCCTGGGAATCGACTCATCCGCGAAACCCCCTCGGCCTGTTTGTCGAAGGATCTGAATGTAATAGCCGTGCAAGGGCGCCCGTCAGGCGCAGCAGGACGAGGTCACGGATGCCGTCCCCATCGATCTCCTCGGCCTTGATGTCGTATGTGACCGGAAAGCCGCTCGGGTTCCGCAGCGTGGTCGATCTCGCGTCGGAGTAAGTGTCAGTACCACCTCCGCAGCAGATCGTAGTAACGAAGCGCTGGGCTACCCCGTCGTCATCTCGGCGGCAGGCTTGGAATCGGCTGCCCGATCCACTTTCCCGAGGTCTTGTCGGAAAACATCAACACGCTTTGCGCGCCTGGGAAAGGCGGATGATCGTACCCGTGGTCAACGAACTGCAGATCGGGTATCCCATCTCGATTGAAGTCTGCAGAGATCACTTTGCGCGGGTGGACTTGTCCTGGATGCGCGGCGAAGAAGGTGGTGGTGGCGTCGACTTAGCCGGCGCCGACTTTCTTGAAGACGTGGACAGGCGTCGCTGTGGTGGTGTCATATCCCGGTGCAGACCTCTTTTTTGCCAAGACAGCCAGCAGGCCGAGATCGAGGTGGCATTGCCACCCAAAACCGGTGGCACGAGCCCGTTTCAGGGCCTTTCCGCTCCTCACGCAAGCGGCCGACATTTCGACCAGAGCTTGGCTAGGTGCTTGATTGCGCGATGGCGATGCGACGTGGCAAGTTGGAGGCGGGGGTCGGAATCGAACCGGCGTAGACGGCTTTGCAGGCCGCTGCATGGCCACTCTGCCACCCCGCCGCCTGAGGTGCCCAATCTTCTGCGCTGGCCGACCGTGTCCGAACTTTGGCATTCGGGCGACGATCGGTGGGGCGCACTTCCAGCGCCGGTCGATGCCAGCGTCTTGTTCTGGGGCGCGTAGAACTAAAAAGGGAAAGCGAAGCCGCGAGGCTCCGATTTCCCTGGAATTCTGGAGCGGGAAACGAGGCTCGAACTCGCGACCCCAACCTTGGCAAGGTTGTGCTCTACCACTGAGCTATTCCCGCGCGAAAACGTTGAATTATAGGGGCCTTCCCGGTGCTGTCAAGCCGGTAACCAGCCGCCTCGCTTCGGTCGCTTACCCCTCATGTCGGCCCCACATGAAGGGCAGCGCCATCTTCAGGTAGTAGATCATGGACCATAGCGTCAGGCCGGCCGCGATGTAGATCAACACCGTACCGAGCCGGCCGGTATCGACGACGTCCAGCAGCACGCCGTTGTAGAGCAGCAGCAGGATCGCCGCCATCTGGCAGAACGTCTTGACCTTGCCGAGGAAGTTGACGGCGACGCTCTTGCTCTTGCCCAGCTTGGCCATCCACTCCCGCAACGCCGTGATGGCGAGTTCCCGCCCGATGATGATGACGGCGATGATGGCGTTCACGCGTCCCAGGCCAACAAGCAGGATCAATGCCGCCGCGACCATCAGCTTGTCGGCTACCGGGTCGAGAAATTCTCCAAACGCGGAAGCCTGGTCCAACACCCGCGCCAGATATCCGTCCAGCCAGTCCGTGACGGCGGCAATGGCGAACAGAGCGGTCGCAACGAGATCCTTCTGCGCGCCGGTCAACCACGTATCGGGAACGTAATACACGACCAGGAACGCGGGGATCAGCAGGATCCGCAGCCAGGTCAGCAGGTTCGGGACGTTCAGCGGCATCAGTGCAACTGCTGGTAGATGCGTTGAGCAAGCGCGCGGCTGATGCTGTCGACCTGTGCGATCTCGTCCACACTCGCCGCCTGAAGGCCCTTGAGGCCGCCGAAGCGCGCCAGCAGCTTCTGCCTGCGCTTGGCGCCGACCCCATCGATGCTTTCCAGCATGGACGTGCGCCGCGCTTTGCCGCGGCGGCCGCGGTGGCCCGTGATCGCAAAGCGATGGGCCTCGTCGCGGATCTGCTGGATCAGATGCAGGCCTGGGTGGTCCGGCGGCAGCCGCAGCGCCTCACGGTGTCCGGGCATGACAAGCTGTTCGAGCCCGGGCTTGCGCTGCTCGCCCTTGGCCACGCCCACCAGCTTGACCTCGCCTAGCCCCAGCTCCTCGAGCACGCCCACGGCCGCGGAAACTTGTCCCTTGCCGCCGTCGATCAGGATCAGTTCCGGGATCCTGCCTTCTCCCGCCACCACCTTGCGGTAGCGTCGATCGAGTGTTTGGCGGATGGCGCTGTAGTCGTCGCCAGGCGCAACGCCGTGGATATTGTATCGCCGGTATTCGCTCTTCTTCATCTCGCCGCCTTCGTAGACGACGCAGGAAGCCACCGTCGCTTCTCCGAAGGTGTGGCTGACGTCGAAGCACTCGATGCGCGTCGGCGGCGCGGTCAGGTTCAGCCCCTGCTGCAACGCTTGCAACCGCGCCTCCTGAGTGGCCTGCATGTGCACTGCCTGGCGGATCGCCACCTGCGCGTTTGTCTCCGCCATTGCAAGCCACGCTTTGTGCTCCGCGCTTGTAGCGCTCGCGATCTGCACGGCATGCCCCGCCTGCTCGCTCAACACCTGCTCCAGCGACGAGGTGTCGATGCGCTGATTGATCAACACCAGAGGCGGAACCTCCCGCTGGACGTAGTGCTGCGTGAGGAATGCGTCTAACGCCCGACCTGGCGTATAGCCCTCCGCGTGCTCGGGGAAGAAGCTTTTGTCCCCGCGGTGCTGCCCCGCTCGGACGGTGACCAGGTTCACACAAGTCAGGCCCTCTTCGAGCACCAGCGCCACGATGTCCACGTCGCGTCCCTTGTCGCTGCTTACGAATTGGGTTTGGCGCACGCCCCTGAGCGCGCGGATCTGATCGCGATAGCTTGCCGCCTTTTCGTAGTCGAGCTCCGCGGAAGCCTTCTGCATGCGCGACTCGAGCTTCTCCAGCACTTCGTCGTCGCGCCCGAGGAGGAACAGCTCGGCATTATGCACGTCCTCCGCATAGGCGCCGACGTCGATCAGACCCACGCACGGGGCGGTGCAGCGGTTGATCTGGTGGAGCAGACAGGGACGCGTGCGGTTTGCGAAGACGGTGTTCTCGCAGGTGCGGATGCGGAACACCTTTTGCATGAGCTGCATGCTTTCGCGCACGGCGGACGCGCTCGAGAACGGTCCGAAATAGCGGTTCGCCTTGTCCAGGGCGCCCCGGTGAAAGCCGAGGCGCGCGAACGCGTCTCCCGTCAGTACCAGGTAAGGGTACGACTTGTCGTCGCGGTACAGAATGTTGTACCGCGGCGCGAAGGTTTTGATGAGGTTGTTCTCGAGCAGCAACGCCTCGGACTCCGAGCGCGCCACCGTGGTCTCGATGCGACTCACCTGCGAGACCATTACCTGGATGCGGAGCTCCAGACTCTCGCCTTTCTGGAAGTACGAGGCCACGCGCCGCTGAAGGTCGCGTGCCTTTCCGACATACAGCACGTCGCCCGCAGCATTCAGCATGCGGTACACGCCGGGCAGATGCGGCAGATTCGCGACCACCTCTGCGAGGTCGGGGGTCGGAGATGGCGCAGGCACCGCTTTTGCTGCCGAACGCCGGACATGTCCCGGGAGTTTGGTCATCTGGCGAGTCCTGTGACCGGATCTCGAGCGCTGCCGCGGCTGTCTGGGGAGCTGTGGGTACGCTCGTCGCTCATGCGCTGTGCAAGCCCGGGGACGCAACCGCAGTTTGACGCGGAAGAAGCCTCAGGCCACCGTGCGACGACGTGGGATCCGGCGCGACGCCGCCTCGCATCGGGCCCGGCTCAGATCTCCGCTGCGCGTATTATAGCGGCTGCCATCCCAGCTACCGGGCCGCTGGAGCCGGCCGGCCGAATCTTCCATTCGGCCTCGGCGGGCCCGTGATGTAAAATCGCGCGTTTTTTCCACATCTCGCCCTGTTGGCGGTAGAGGACATTCGCAATGGCAAAAGTTCTGGCAACCGAAATCCGCGCCGGCAACCTGCTGGAATGGGACAAGCGCGTCTGGCGCGTGCTCAAGTCCTACCACGTGCACGTGGGCGGCCGCGGAGGTGCCTTCATGCAAGTGGAGATGAAGGACATCGAAGCCGGGACCAAGACCAATCAACGCTTTCGCACCGACGAGAAGATCGAGCGGGCGTTCGTCGAAGGGCGGGAGATGGAGTATCTGTACAACGACGGAGACACGTTCTGGTTCATGGACAAGGAAAACTACGAGCAGCTCAATCTGCCGCGGGACTTGCTGGAGAGCCAGGTGGAATATCTGCTGCCCAACACCGTCGTCATGGTCAACTTCCACAACGAGCGCCCCATCGGAGTCCAGCTTCCTCCCAGCGTAGTACTGACCATCACCGAGACCGAACCCACTCTCAAGGGCGCCACCGCAACCGGCTCCTTCAAGCCCGCAAAGACCCAGACCGGGCTGACCGTCATGGTGCCGCCGTTCGTGGGCGAAGGCGAGAAGATCAAGGTCAACACCGACTCCGGCGAGTACATCGAGCGCGTCTGAGCCGCCGCCCGGCTCGGCCCACTCGTCTCAGTCGGGTTTGGGAAACGGGAGGATCTGTGCCGCCGGGCGCCGCGCGAGCCCTGCCGGCTCCTGTCTACCGGCGAGCACCAGCAGCGCCTCGCGCAGCTCCAGCAGCCGCTCCCACATCATCGCGTCGAGGCGCACGGCGGCGCCGAGCGCCGTCTTCGCGCGCATGCGTTCCAAGTCGATCCGGCACTGCAGCGCCCGTAGTCGCGGCTGGTGCTCCGGCGGCATGCCCGCGATCGCGGCTTCGATCAGAGCCTGGCGATTGCGCTCGAATTGCTGGGGGTCGTCCTGGGCAAGCCGCTGCCAGCGTTCGAAGTCGAACTCCATGCGGGCAGTGTAGCCTGGGCCGGCTACAGCGCCAATAGACCTGGTTCGGCGGGCGTCTACGTCCGGCCGAGGATCTTGATTACCTTTGGACCCGACCCCGCGCCGACTTCCGGCTGGAGCGTGATGTGGTCGATCCCGAAGCGCCGGTGAAGCAGCTGCCGCGCCTGCTCCAGGATGGCCGGCCAGGCGGCGAGGTCGCTGACGTTCATGTGCGCCGACAGAGCCGGCCGGCCTGCCGAGATATCCCAGATGTGCAGGTCATGTACGCTGCGCACCCCTTCGATTCCAGCCAGCACCCGGCCGACCTCCTCCAGCCGCATGCTGCGGGGCACACCCTCCATGAGCACATGGAGTGCCTCGCGCAGGAGCTGCACCGTCGAGCCCAGGATGAGCAATGCGATCACCAGCGACAGGATGGGGTCGACCGGCTTCCAGCCCGTGAAGTAGATCACGGCCCCCGACGCCAGAGCGGCAACCGATCCCACCACGTCTGCCACGACGTGCAGCATCACGGCCCGTAGGTTCAAGCCTCGTTCGCCGCGGCTCAAGATGAGCACGACTGCGAGGTTTAGGAGCAAGCCCACGAACGCGACCACCATGACCCCGATGCCGTCCACCGGGGTCGTGTGCAGTAGCCGACTGATCGCCTCCACCGCGATCAACACGACCACCAACAACAGCGCGAGCCCGTTGACGAAGGCTGCGATCACCTCCGCACGGGCCAGCCCGTAGGAGTGGCGGGCGCCGCTGGGGCGTGCAGATACCCAAGCCGCGAACCACGCCAGCCCGAGAGCCATGGCGTCGGAAACCATGTGCCCCGCATCGCTCACCAGGGCCAGCGACCCGAATGCAAAACCGGCGACCACCTCGACTACGGCGTAACCGAGCGTGACAGCCAGCGCGGTGCCGAGGACTCTGCCGACGGTCGGATGGGCGTGCGTGTCGCCGTGGCGATGCGCGCCCGCGTGCGCGTGGAAATGACCTTCAGCCACGGCGCGAGGCCCCGCCGGAGGACGCAGCATCCGGCATCGCAGACCCGAGCTCGTCGAGGGCGGCCAGATAGTGTGCGTCCGTGCGGAGAGCATCCAGGTCCGCGAACTGCGTCTTCGCACGCATGCGAGCCAAGCGCGCCTGCGCTTTCTCGCCCGGAAGGCGTGGCCCGTGCGAGAGCAGCGCGCTGGCGAGCTGCGGCCGGTTGCACACCAGCACCATGTCGCACCCCGCGGCCAGCGCGGCCTCGGCACGGGCGATCACGTCTCCCGCTATCGCGGCCGCCTCCATGCTCAGATCGTCGCTGAAGATCACGCCGTCATAGCCGATCTGTTGGCGCAGAACGCCGTGAAGCCACGCGCGCGAGAAGCCTGCCGGAGCGCTGTCTATCGCAGGATAAACCACATGCGCAGGCATGACGCCCGCAAGCCTCGGTGCCAGGCGCAGGTAGGGCACTAAGTCTGCCGCGCGCAGCTGCTCCAGACCGCGCGGGTCCACGGGGAGGTCCGAGTGGGAATCCTCTGTCACATAGCCGTGCCCTGGAAAATGCTTGCCGACCGCCGCCACCCCTGCCCGCGCCAAGCCATCGATCAAGCTCGCGGCCAATTCCGTTACGGCTTCGGGATCCGAGTGGAAGGCGCGGTCGCCAATTGCACTGCTGCGGCCGAAGTCGAGGTCGAGCACCGGGGCGAAGCTGAAGTCCACACCGCTCGCGGACAGCTCCGACGCGATGACCAGGCCGGCCGCTTCCGCCTTGCGCCGCGCAGCCTGACGGTCAGTGTTCCAGAGGGCGCCCAGCACAGCCATGGCCGGGATGCGCGTGTACCCGTCACGGAAGCGCTGCACTCTGCCGCCCTCGTGGTCCGCCGCGATGAGCAACGGCGGTGTACGCAGCGATCGGATCTCGCGGGTGAGCGCGGCCAATTGCCGGGGCGAGGCATAGTTGCGAGCGAATAGGATCACGCCTCCGGTTGCCGGATGAGTAAGCCGCGAGCGGTCCGCGTCGGTGAGCTCACTCCCTTCCACGTCCAGCATGACGGGACCGAGCGGCAGGAGGACGGGCTGCACCATGGCTAAGCCTCCAGCACCACCACGGCGCAGGCGAGGCTGCGCTCGTGCGTGAGCGTGATGAAGTGCGCCCCCACCCCACGTTGCGTGGAAAGCGCCTGCAGTCCAGGGCTGAGCTGGAGCGCGGGCCGTCCCGCCTGGTCGTGCGTGACGCAGATGTTGGTGAGCAGCACCGGCGCGCGCAGGCCCGTGCCGAGCGCTTTCGCGAAGGCCTCCTTGGCCGCGAAGCGGCTGGCGAGGAACGTCTCGGGGCTGGGGCTCGCGCGGTAGCCGGACCATTCTCCCGGGGCCAGGACGCGGCGCGCGAAGCGCTCGCCATAGCGCTCCAGCAGGCGCGCAACGCGCGCGACCTCCACGAGATCCACGCCGATGCCCAGAATCACGCCGCGACCCCGCGCGCAGCGACCATGAGCTGCTTCATCTCACGCACCGCGCCGCTCCAGCCGACGAACAGCGCATGAGCGACGATCGCGTGTCCGATGTTGAGCTCGCTGATCTCGGGGATCGCCGCGATCGGCTGCACGTTGTGGTAGTGCAGCCCATGCCCAGCATGGACCTTTAGACCCAGGCCGGCCGCATAGCTCGCCGCTTGACGGATGCGCTGCAGCTCGTGCTGCTGCGCCGACTCGTGCTCTTGCTCGGCATAGGCCCCCGTGTGGATCTCGATCGCGGCGGCTCCGGCTGCGCGCGCGGCATCGATCTGGTCGCGGTCCGCGGCGATGAACAGCGACACGCGGATGCCTGCGGAGGCGAGCTGGCTGCAGGCCTCGCTTACGCGCGCGAGATTGCCCTTCACGTCCAGTCCGCCTTCGGTGGTGAGCTCAGCCCGCCGCTCCGGCACCAGGCATACATCCTGTGGGCGCACGCCCATCGCCACCGCCAGCATCTCCGGAGTCACGGCGCTCTCCAGGTTCATGCGCGTGGCCAGCACGCGCCGCAGAACGTCCACGTCGGCGTCCTGAATATGCCGGCGATCTTCGCGCAGATGCAGGGTGATCGAGTCGGCGCCCGCCGTTTCCGCCACCAGTGCGGCCTGGATCGGGCTGGGATAGCGCGTCCCGCGCGCCTGCCGCAGCGTCGCCACGTGGTCGATGTTCACTCCTAGGCAGATCGAATGCATGCGAGCCTCGCCGTCGATCACAGCTGTTGCATGTCGCGCAAGAGCTGCCGCGTGTGCAGCGCCTGGCCGCCGAGGTAATGGTTGAGCACGTATCGCATCAACGTCCGCGCCTGCTGCAACGTGGTTGCATCCTGGTAGTCGTCATGGGCCAGATCGAGCAAGGTCTTCCCGGCCACCTCCACCGGCGGGTTCGTCCCCGCTTCCTCGAGCGGCACTGGTCCCCGCTCCACCACATACGCATACTGGCGATCGGGCAAAACCGGCCGCCCGCCGGCGTCGTGGTCCAGAGGCATGCCGTAACCGAGCTCCCGCAGCAGGCTCTTCTCGAACCGGCGCAGCGCCGACGCCGCAGGCATGCCCGACCGCAAGGCTTCCAGCGCGAGCTCGTATGCAAGGTACAGGCCTTCGTGCGGGTCCTCGCGCGGTAACAATTTGAGGAGCAGCTCGTTGAGGTAGAACCCGCATAGCAGACTCAGTCCGCCGAGCTGGGCGTGCCCTGCCGCCCACTCCGCGCGATGCAGCGTGCGCAGCTCGGACTTGCCGGCCCAGCTCAGACTGAGCGGTTGAAACTGCATCAGTACCCCGCGCAGCGAGGACTTCGGCCGGCGAGCCCCGCGCGCCACCAGGCCGACGCGGCCGAACCCACGCGTGAACGCCTCGACGATGAGGCTGGTCTCCTTGAAGGGATAGCTGTGCAGCATGAAGCCCGGCTCGTCGTCGGCCACGCCGCGCCGTGTCCAACCCTGCACCGCCGGCTCCGCGGCTCTGTGCCCTTGCCCCACTTGTGTACCGCCGGTTGCGCTAAGCCTCGTATCCCAGGCGCCGGAGCATGGCGGGATCCTCCGCCCAGCGCTGCTTTACACGCACCCACACCTCGAGATGGACCTTGGCGCCGAACAAGCGCTCCATCTCCTGGCGCGCCTGGCTCGCAATCGCTTTCAGTTTCTCTCCGCCCGCTCCGATGACGATCGCCTTCTGCCCTGGCTTGTCGACCAGGATGCTTGCCGCGATGCGCCTCAGGTTGTCGGTGGTCTCGAAGCGCTCCACCTCCACCGCGGTCGCGTACGGCAATTCTGCGCCAAGCAGCCGGCAAAGCTTCTCGCGCAGGAATTCCCCCGCCAAGAAGCGCTCGCTGCGGTCGGTCAGGTCGTCTTCGCCATAGAGCGCTGGCCCCTCGGGCAAATGCGGCGCGATGGCGCGGATCAAGTCGTCCACCTGGCGTCCGGTGCGCGCGCTCACCGGGACGACCTCCTGGAACGGGAAGAGCTGCGCGACCTCGGCGATGAAGGGCAGCAGGCGCGCTTTGTCGGCCAGGGTATCGACCTTGTTGATCGCCAGGACCGCGGGGCGGCCGCGTGGCAGGTGCGCGAATACGGCTCGATCTTCCGCTCCAAAGCGACACGCCTCCACCACCGGCACGATCACATCCACGGTCTGCAACGCCTCGATGGCCGCGCGGTTCAGGGCTTGGTTGAGCCGGCCCGAAGGCTGTATTTGCATCCCGGGTGTGTCGACGAACACGAACTGCGTATCGGGCCGCGTAAGCACGCCTACGATCCGGTGACGCGTGGTCTGGGGACGTGGAGAGGTGATGCTGAGCTTATGCCCGATGAGGCGGTTGAGCAGCGTGGATTTGCCCACGCTCGGGCGCCCCACCAGTCCCACATAGCCGGCGCGATGTGCGCCGCCGGACTCTGTCATGGATGCGCGACCAGCTCGTACGCCCGGCGCGCGGCGTTCTGCTCCGCGCTGCGCCGGCTCGAACCCTCCCCGACGGTGCGGATGTTGAGCTCGGGAATCGAGCATTCCACCTGGAACTGCTGCTCGTGCGCTTCGCCGCTCACGTTGACCACGCTGTACTGGGGCAGCGACAAGCGTCGCCCCTGCAGGTGCTCTTGCAGCAGCGTCTTGGGGTCCTTGCCCAATGCTTGTGGGTCGAGCTCCTCGAGCAACGGCGCGTAAATGCGCCGGATCACTTCCGCGGCCTGGGCGAAGCCGCCGTCGAGGAAGATCGCCCCCATCACCGCCTCCAGCCCGTCGGCCAGGATCGACGGCCGGCGGAAGCCGCCGCTCTTGAGCTCGCCCTCTCCCAGCCGCAGCTCGTGCCCGAGATCCAGCTCTGCGGCGAGTCGGCTCAACGTTTCCTGGTTGACGAGATT
>Ga0335083_10001402_pt1 | contig 33334 bp, 22 predicted proteins | sample Lox_Sample_42_FD_206716 | JGI IMG/M metagenome (GOLD analysis project Ga0335083, IMG submission 206716) | Soil microbial communities from Loxahatchee National Wildlife Refuge, Florida, United States - Lox_Sample_4.2 | ecosystem: Environmental > Terrestrial > Soil > Wetlands | place: USA...
ATCAAAGTGCCCGACTCTGAATTTGCCAAGATCCACCTCAAGCCCGCAAAGTTTCACGGTGAATGGAACTATTCCGTGCTGCCATTCCTCGGCTAACTGTTCATGTTATTTATGCGCAGCTCCTAAGGATCACGCGGCAGCGCCCAGCGGCTTCGCTCGTTCGATTCGCTTGCGCTCACGGGGGCTGTTCATCACCTCCCAGAGTTCGGTGCGCCGCTCGGTATTCAGCCAGAAATCAGGGCTGTTACCAAACACGCGCGCCAGGATGAGCGCAGTGGCCGCCGTCACTTTTCGGCGGCCGTTGCACAACTCATTCACGTGCTTGCGCTGAACCCCCATCGCCTGGGCCAGCGCGGCTTGGGTTAAGCCTAGTGGCTGCATAAACTCCTCCCTGAGGATCTCGCCGGCTGTCGCCGGCTTGCGCTTCGTCATCAGCATCACTCACCTCACCGGTAGCTGTGGTTGTCAAGATAAACGCCCTGCGCCTCGCCACGACTGCTGTCCCACCTGAAGACTAGCCGCCATTGCTTGTTGATGTGGATCGAGTGGAACGCCAGCAGATTGCGGCGCAGCTTTTCGAAGTGATTGCTGGGCGGCAATCTCAGGTCCTGGTCGGTCGTGGCGTCATCGATCATCTGAAGCTTGCGGAAGAGCCGGCTTTCGAGATCGGGAGGAATATTCCGCGACCGCGTATCTTCGACGAAGAAGGCCCGCAGCCACTCGTCCCGGAAGCTCACGATCATGCGCTGCTCTCTCCGTATCTATGTACCACCCTACGGTACATAACGCAAGCTCTCGCTACTCGTGAAGATCGTGGGTGGTGACGACACTGCAGCTAATGTCGTTGCCATCGGGCTGGCTGGCGCAGAGCGCCGCGCTCTGCGATTGACTCCACGATAGGACGCCCGTGCAGCTCAGGGATTCGGTCCGTCGCCAGAACCGCAGCGTCTTCCAGTTAGCCGACCGCCAACTCGACCACTGCCAATTTCCTCGGCGCCTTGGCTTAAGGTGAGCTTAACTCAGGAGTGACAACGACAAATAATGTAACGTCGGGGTTCCCTGCGGGTCGTCTGGGGGCTTTTTCGAAAAGGGGGAAAATGCCCTAAGGAGGGCACTGGGGTCATTTGGGGACCTCGGGACGCACTCATTCCCGCGAAGGCGGGAATCCACTGGGCAAGCCTTTGAGAATACTATGCCGAGCAAGGAGCGCGGCGGGTCTTAACACTAATTTCGCGGACTCGCAGGCCATGATAGAATGCCGTCCGCGTTAACTAGGGCGCCGGGCCCGGCAAAAAACTGTGATGTGGGCTTGTGCCGGCGCGCGCGTTCGGCGGTGCAGGAGGTAAACAGGTGCTCTCAATTCGCGATCTCAGCAAGACCTACTCTGGCGGCGTTCGCGCCTTGCGCGGCGTTTCGCTCGACATTCCGCCGGGCATGTTCGGCCTGATCGGCCCGAACGGCGCCGGCAAGTCAACTTTGATGAAGATTCTGGCGACGCTGCTCGAGCCTGACAGTGGGTCGGCTCACCTCGACTCCCTCGATCTTATCGCGGAGAAGGACGCCACGCGGCGCCTACTCGGCTATCTGCCTCAGGAATTCGGGGTCTACCCCAAGATGAGCGCCTACGATCTACTAAACCACCTCGCCGTGATGAAGGGTATTTTGAACCGCGGCGAGCGCAAAGAGCTGGTGGAAGGCTTACTGCACCAAACGAACCTGTGGGAATTCCGCAAGCGAGCTCTGGGTACGTATTCGGGTGGCATGAAGCAGCGCTTCGGCATCGCGCAGGCGTTGCTGGCCAATCCGCAGCTCATCATTGTGGACGAGCCCACGGCCGGCCTCGATCCCACAGAGCGCAACCGCTTTCTCAACCTGCTCAGCGCCATCGGGCGCCAGGTGGTGGTGATCCTCTCGACCCATATCGTGGATGATGTCAGCGAGCTCTGCTCCCGCATGGCCATCATCAACAACGGCGAGGTGTTGCTACAAGGCATCCCCGCAGAGGCCATCGAAGAGTTGAAGTCGCACGTTTGGCGCAAGGTGGTCTCTACGGACGAGGAGCGGGCCGCGATTGAGGCTTCGTTCCACGTTATCTCGGCCCACCTGGTGGGCGGCCAGCACGAGCTTCGGGTCTACGCGGAATCGTCACCGGGCGATGGTTTCACTGCAGCGGAAGCCAATCTGGAAGACGTGTACTTTTTGAATCTTTCACGGCATCAGCGGAACTAGCGAGGATGGCTGTCTTTGTCGGGCGCGTTGGTAGGGCCGACCCTTGGGTCGGCCCGCGGCCGGAGCAAGCCCCGGCCCTACAAAGCGACGACGGCTGCTTTTCGACCGTGCGTGAAAACTTGTGGATTCCCGCCTTCGCGGGAATGACGGGTTGAGGTGGAACCACTACGGGAGACTTGGCGGGGTAAACCCGCCGCTACGGGGGACGTTCCATGTTTGCCAGCCACTTTCTGTTTGAATTGAAACTCCGCCTGCGGAGCCTCTCCACCTACGTCTATTTCCTGATCTTCTTTCTGCTGACGTTCTTTGAGACTTCCGTCCACGACTTCGGCCCCATCGGTACCGGCAAAGTCCTGCTGAACGGCCCCTACGCGCTCACGTTGTGCTACGTGCAGCTTACCGGCTTCGGCGCTATTCTTATCGCCGCAATTTTCGGTCCTTCTATCCTCCGCGATTTTCAGCAGGACACCTATCAGCTTCTCTTCACCAAGCCCATTTCAAAATTCGATTACCTGGGCGGACGCTGGGCCGCTTCGCTGGTGGTCACCATCTTTGTTCTGTCAGGCTTGATCTGGGGCGCGATGGCCGGCATCTTCATGCCTTGGGCTGACAAGACCCGCCTGGCGCCCATCACGCTGGCGACCTACTTCCAACCCTTCCTTTACGTCATTGCCCAGGTGTTCATTCTGGGCAGCCTCTTCTTTTGCGTGGCCGCACTTACGCGTCGGCTGGTGGTGGTTTACCTGCAGGGCGTCGTCCTCTTTGCCATCTACCTCATTTTGTTCGCAGTCGTGATCAGCACCAACCAACTCGACCGCACCTGGCCCTCCTTTGTGGATCCGCTCGGCTTCGCTTTGCTTGATAATGTCACGCGATACTGGACCGTCGCCGAACGCAACCTGCAGCTCATCCACTGGAGCGGCCTGTTCTTGTACAACCGGCTCACCTGGCTTGGCGTCGGCCTCATTACACTTTTTGTGACTTACGTTTTCTTCCCGATGTCAGCCGAGACCCTCACCTCACAGCGTTCCGGCCGCCGCGCTCGGGCAGCCAAGGAGGAGGAAGAGGCGCACGAGGCCGCGCGTCCCCGCTTCGCCATCTCGCTGCCGCGCGTTACGCAGACCTTCAGCGCCGCCACCCGGCGCGCCCAATTGCTTTCGCTAACCCGTGTGCGTTTCTTCAATGTGGTTCGCGAGATTCCGTTCTGGGCCATCGGCCTGGTGATGGTAGCCAATACCGTGGTGAACTGCTACTTCGCCGGTCAAGTGAATGACGTTGACGTGTGGCCGGTCACTTACCTGATGGTGGGCATGGTGGAGGGCAGCGCTGCTCTGTTTTTCTACATTATCGCCACCCTATACGCCGGCGAGCTGGTGTGGCGCGAGCGCAACGTCCACTTTGAACAGATCCACGACTCGCTTCCCGTACCCGACTGGATGGACTGGCTTAGCAAGTTCCTGGCCCTGGCGGTGGTGCAGTTCATCCTCATCACGTTGGTGATGGTGTGCGGCATCATCATGCAGACCGCTTCGGGATACTACCACTACGAGCTGCTGCAGTACGTCAAGGAACTCTACATCCTGTTCTACCCGCAGATGCTCACGTTTATTCTGCTGGCCCTCTTCATCCACACCATCCTTGGCAACAAATTTTTGGGTCACGCCGTGGTGATCGGATTTCTGATCCTGATCCCCATCCTGTATCGCTATGGCATTGAGAACCGGCTGGTGCTCTACGGCGAGATCACACCCTACACCTATTCGGACATGAACGGTTACGGCCACTTTGTCCAGGGCCTGGTGTGGTCGATCTCGTACTGGTTCTTTGTGGGCGTGCTTCTGGCCGTTTTCGCTATCGTGCTTGCCCGCCGCGGCGCTGATGTCTCATGGCCCGCCCGTCTGAGGGTGGCGGGGCCGCGGTTCCGCACCCTAGTCCCGGTGGCAGCTTTGGCTCTACTGCTGGCTGCCGGCTGCGGCGCCTGGTTCTACTACAATACGCATATCCTGAACGAATTTCGCACTGACCAAGAGAACCGGCATCGCCTGGCGGACTACGAGCGCCTCTACAAGAAGTACGAACGCCTGCCGCAACCGAAAATCACCGCAGTGGACGTGACCGTTGACATCTTTCCGGAGCGCCGCTCATTCACGGGCAGCGGCCATTACATGCTGGTGAACCACACCGCACAGCCCATCAGCGAAATACACATCTCAGACGGCAGAGAATCCGTCGATGAGGTCCGCTTCGACCGGACGGCCCACGTGAAGCTGAGCGACAAGCGCCATTTCTACACCATCTATGCTCTGGACCAGCCGCTCGAGCCCGGCGGCAACATGCGCGTGGACTTCCGCGCTTCGTACACGGCGCGCGGTTTCAAGGACGGCCACGAGCGACCGGAGTTCGCTTATAACGGCACCTTTTTTGACCGCGATTATTTTCCCTATATCGGCTACAACCAGGGCCTTGAGCTCGATGATCCCGTTCGTCGCCGGGAGGAGAAACTTGGGCCGCTCGAGGAAATGGCTCCGCCGGGCGATCCCTACTACAGCAACATCAGCCTGTTTACGGCAGATTCGGAGTGGGTGACGTTTCACACCGTGGTGAGCACCTCGCCGGATCAAATTGCCATCGCACCGGGCTACCTACAGCGCGAGTGGACCCAGAACGGCCGCCGCTACTTCGAGTACAGCATGGGCGATACGCGCATCAATAATTTCTTCTCATTTCTCAGCGGCCGATTCAATGTGAGGCGCGACCAGTGGAAAGGCGTGAACCTCGAGATCTATTACCAGCCGGGCGACGAATTCAACCTGGACCGCATGATGGAGTCCATCAAATCCGGTCTCGACTACTACCAGGCCAGCTACGGCCCCTATCAGTTCCAGCAATTCCGCGTGCTCGAATTTCCCCGCTATCGCGGGTTCGCGCAGTCGTTCCCCAACACCGTTCCTTATTCGGAGAGCATCGGCTTCATCGAGCGCATGAAGAAGCCGGATGATATTGACCTGCTCTACTTCGTCACTGCCCACGAGCTTGCGCACCAGTGGTGGGGCCATCAGCTTATTGGCAGCGACACTCAAGGCTCCAACATGATGTCGGAAACGCTGGCGGAATATTCGGCGTTGAAGGTGCTGGCGAGAAGGTACGGACCCGACATGCTGCACAAGGAGCTTCGGCACGAACTCGACACCTACTTACGCGGCCGGGGCGGCGAAACGCGCCATGAACCCCCGCTGGTGCTGGTGCAGCGCGAGCCTTACGTGTGGTACCAGAAGGGGGCGCTGGTGATGTTCGCTCTCGATGATTACATCGGCGAAGACCGCATGAATGCCGCTCTACGTAGCTTCCTCGAGAAGAACCGCTATGCGAGCGGCCCCTTCCCCGATACGCGCGGCTTCGTCGCTGCCCTCCGCGAAGTCACACCGCCGGACTTGCAATATGTCATCACCGACATGTTTGAGTCCATCGTCCTCTTTGATAACAAGGCCGTCTCCGCCACTTATGCTCCGACTCCCGACCACAAGTACAAAGTCACGCTCACCGTGTCCGCACAGAAACGCAAGGCCGACGGCTCCGGCAACGAATCTCCCATGACGCTCGATGACCGCATCGACGTTGGCGTGTTCAGCGGCACCAAGGAACACCTGAGGCCGCTGGAGTTTGCCAAGCATCAGCTCACCGAGCACGACAACACTTTCACCTTCGTCGTGGACCAGCCTCCAACGTGGGCCGGCATTGATCCTTATAACAAGCTCATCGACCGGAATCCGGAGGATAACTTGATTGCTGTGGAGCGCAAATGACTGCCGCAACCAGCTTACAAGAGTTGAGGCTGGCGGAATGCATGAGCCGCCTCGGCACCGAAAGCGCCTTCGAGGTGCTGGTGCGAGCGCGGGCTCTGGAGGCGGCTGGGCGTGAGGTGATCCACCTGGAAATCGGCGAGCCTGACTTTCCTACTGCTCCTCACATCGTCGAGGCAGGGGCTGAGGCGCTGCGTAACGGCTGGACTCACTACGGCCCGTCGGCGGGCTTGCCGGAGTTGCGAGCAGCCGTGGCCGAGGACGCCGGGCGGCGCCGGGGCATCTCAATTGACCCTTCCGAAGTGGTGATCACGCCAGGCGGCAAGCCGGTGATGTTTTTCGCTATTTTGGCGCTGGTTGACCGCGATGACGAAGTGATTTATCCGAATCCGGGCTTTCCCATTTACGAATCCATGATCAATTTTGTAGGCGGGCGCGCGGTGCCGTACGGTTTTCGCGAGCAGTACGACTTCGACGTGGACGTGGGCGAAATTGTCGACAAACTTACAGACAGGACGCGGCTGGTGATTCTGAATTCACCGCACAATCCCACCGGAGGCGTCATCCCTCGCGCGTCCGTCGCGGAGCTGGCGCGTGCTTTGGCCGAACGCGATCTCTTTGTGCTGTCGGACGAAATTTACAGCCGGCTCGTCTACGAAGGTGCGCACACCAGCATCACCCAGTTTCCCGGGATGAAAGACCGCACAATCATCCTCGACGGGTTCTCCAAGACCTATGCCATGACGGGCTGGAGGCTCGGGTATGGAATCATGCGGGCCGACCTTGCGCAGAAGGTCGCGCAACTTCAGACCAACGCCACCTCCTGCACGGCCAGCTTTACTCAAATTGCGGGAGTCGCGGCCCTGCGCGGCGATCAATCTTGTGTCGACAATATGCGCGAAGAATTCCGCCGGCGACGCAAGGTGATTGTTGAAGGGCTGAATGCCATTCCCGGTTTCCACTGCCGCCAACCGCACGGCGCTTTCTACGCGTTTCCCGGCATCACCGGCACTGGGCGCGCATCGAAGCTTCTCGCTGACACTCTACTCAACGAAGCGGGCGTGGCCGCACTCTCCGGTACGGCTTTTGGCGCCTGGGGCGAAGGCTACCTGCGATTCTCATTCGCAAATTCGGTGGAGAACCTTCAGAAGGCGTTGGACCGGATTCGCGACTGCATGAAGAACTTGTGACGAATGCTGCCCTACAGGGTTCGAAGATGCCGCAACCTCGCACCGGTTGCTGATTTGCGACCGACAATTGCTCACCTGTTGTATCTGTTCAGATACTGGGAAAGCGGCTGTTCCGGTCCTCCCGGATACGAACCGCCTTCGGGCGCCTAATCGGGATTTTGCAGACATCAACTCCGTTCTTCCTTCTTCTCAAGCAGTTCCTGACGACAAGCCTCAGATCAAACACCCGGTGAAACGGATTGGCATTGCGACTGCATTAACCGGAGCAGCTTGAAGAAGCGGCAAGCTTCGAGCGGAACGGTGCAAGACAGGTGGAATCGGCGGATCAGCCACCAACGCGCAACAGGGGTACGGCGCATCATCCGGCCCCGGGCGATGCCGCGATATTCAATCAAAAGGAGATTTTATGAAAAAGACATTCTCACTTCTGGCGGCACTCGTTCTGACCTTCGTGGGAGGCGCAGCGTCCGCCTTTGCGCAGGGTTCGATAGTGAAGGCGCACGTTCCCTTCGCCTTTACGGTGAGTACCTCTACGCTCTCGGCCGGCGACTACACCTTCACGAGGCTTTCTCAGAACACGTGGACCATCCGAAACGACGACACAAAGCAGGCGATAGCGATGGCTGCGACGGCCAACGGAACCAACCAGGATGCCAACCCCGCCACCCTGATGTTCAAGGAATACGGTGACAGCTACTTCCTCTCTGAAGTACGCTGCCTCGGACAGACGAGTGCGGTGGGACCTACGAAAGCGCAACGCGAACTCGAGCGCGAGACGGCGCGCAACGGCTCGGGACCTGAGCCCGTTTACGTTCTCGCCAGCACCCGCTAAGTTGCACGAATCCTGTACGGCGTACACGGCAGCCCGGAGGAGCTGAACCTTCGGGCTGCCGTTTTGCTTTAGTAGAGCTTCGACAGAGCGCAGGGCACTTGGGGTCGGCCAGATTGCCGGCTTCCGGTTCTGGTGTTCGTTCGCAAATTCGTTGCATAATCTGGGAGTCCTCTTTGCATTTGGGGCCGTTGCAAGCCAAGAGTTCACCTCGCGCAGCACGCGCCGGATTGTGTAACGACTTTGCGATTCGCAGCACTAGAATTCGGAGGTTCCGGTCGGCAGTCATGATCCCAAAGCTTGTCTGCATTGCCGGATCCCGAAAAGGGGACGAGTTTAATCTGGCCGAAACCGCCGTCATGATGGGGCGCGAGCGTGACAATCAGGTCTGTCTCGCGGACGCCTGGACCTCAAAGCATCACTGCAAGATCGTCTTGACGGGCTCGCACTTCACTCTGGTGGATCTCCACAGCCGCAACGGCACTTTCCTCAACGGCGCGCCGGTGAGGGAGCGCGTGCTCGAGCACGGCGACGAAATCCGAGTGGGCCGGTCGGTGTTCATCGTCCTGCTGCGCGAGGACGCCATTTCCCCTGCGGGAACCCCAGTCCAGTTTGATCGCGCCGCGTCCTGGGTTACCCGGTACTCCAAATCCCTCGAACTCGACGGTCCCGCAACTCCGAGAACGCCCTCCGCCGAAGGGCAGGATGCCGAGCGTGACAGCCGTGAGTTGGAGGCGCTGTTACGGATCACAGCCGTCCTGGGCTCCGTCGAGCGGCTCGACCAACTAGAACAAAAGCTGCTGGAGACGATCGCCGAGGCGATTCCCGCCGACCGAGGTGTCATCATCATGGTGGGCGAGAACGTCGAGCATTTTACGTCGATCTTTGGTTGGGACCGCAGCCCTGAGCGGCACCATCCCGTGGAGGTGAGCCGGGCGGCTATCGAGCGAGCCCTGCGTGAGCGCGTGGCCGTGCTCAGACGCGACGCCAAAATGCTCAGCGACGCCGACGAGGCAAAGGCGCCTCAGGGAGCTGAGCCGGTTCGAACACTCTTGGCGGTGCCGCTGGTCGTGTTTGATCGCACGGTTGGGGCCATCTACCTCGAAACCGGCAATCCTGAAGTCCAACTCGATGAGGGCCACCTCGAATGGCTGAAAGCTTTCGGCCGGGTAGCGGCCATCGCGCTCGAGAAAGCCCGCCGGGAAGAGTGGCTGGAAAGCGAAAACCGGCGTTTGCGTGACGAACTCGAGGCCGACCGCCAGATGGTGGGCGAGAGCCGCAGGATGCAGGAAGTCTACCGCTTCATTACCCAAGTGGCGCCCAGCGCGGCCACCGTGTTGATCCGCGGTGAGAGCGGCACCGGCAAGGAGTTGGTGGCGCGGGCGATCCATCGCAAAAGCCCTCGCTCTGCGGAACGGTTCGTGGCGCTGAATTGTGCCGCCATCACCGAAACTCTCCTGGAAAGCGAGATGTTCGGGCACGAAAAGGGAGCTTTCACGGGCGCCGTCGCGCAGAAGAAGGGCAAGATCGAACTCGCGGACGGCGGCACATTGTTCCTCGACGAGATCGGAGAACTGTCTCCGAACCTGCAGGTCAAGCTCCTGCGCGTCTTACAGGAACGCGAGTTTGAGCGCGTGGGTGGCGCGCAGCCGATCAAGGTCGATATCCGGTTGTTAGCCGCTACCAATCAGGACCTGGAAAAGGCCATGAAAGAGGCCCGGTTCCGGCCGGACTTGTACTACCGCCTCAACGTCATTTCAATAGTGCTCCCTCCACTGCACGAGCGCCGCGATGACATTCCGCTGCTCGCCAACTACTTCGCCGCCAAATACTGCGAACGTTCCAACCGGCCAGTGATGGAGATCTCTCCCGAGGCCCGCGCCTACCTGGTGAATTACGATTGGCCGGGCAATGTGCGCGAATTGGCGAATGCCATGGAACGCGCCGTGGTGCTGGGCACAGGCGATGTCATCCGGCCCGAGCACCTTCCCGAAGATCTGCTGGGCATTGAGATCCCGAAGATGACCCATTTCCACGAGGTGGTGAAAGAGACGAAACGGGAAGTCATTCTCAAGGCCATCAAGCAGGCGAATGGCAGTTATACCGAGGCCGCGAAAGCCCTTGGGCTCCAGCCCACCTACCTGCATCGACTGGTTCGGAACCTGAATCTGAAAGCGACGATCCGCGAGAGCGTGTCGTCCTTGTGACGGCGGACGAAGAACGGCAGACCAAGAAGAGAGAGTTGGGGTCGCGGATTGGACACACCGCCCACCAATGAGATCTCATTGACCAAATCCGCCGATGAGCTATTGAGTCGAATCCTCGGTTACCTTTCGCTGCTCACGGCGCGCTTGCTGCCGGCGGCCTGAGTCTCAAGCTCCTCAAAATCGAGAATGATCACCTTACGCCGCTCCATCTTGATGATGCCGCGATCGACAAATCGTCGCAGATTGCGCGAGACGAGGTCGGCGACCGTCCCAATTTCTGCCCCAATCTGCTGGTTGGTTTCCTCCAGGGGAAACTCCAATCCCCGCCGCGTGCGAGCGCCGAAGTGCAGGGCGCGATCGCGCAGAAAACGGGCTAAGCGGTGGCTGACTTCCTTGAGGGAGAGCTCTTCCACCAAGCTGGTGAGATACCGAAACCGCGAAGCCAGGGTGCGCATGACGGCGAAAGCCACTTCCGAATTGCTACGGCAGAGGTCGAGGAACTCGCGCTGAGGCAGCAGCAGCAGTGAGGAGTCTTCAACCGCCACCGCCGAGGCCGGGAAGTTGCCCCCGTCAAACAAAGATAGTTCCCCTACGGTCGACCCTGCGCGTTCTACGGCCAGTACTTGTTCGCGGCCGTTTTCAGCCATTTTGAAAAGTTTCACTGTGCCCGATTGCACAATCAGCAGACCCGTACAAGCGTCACCTTCTGAGAACAGGACGCGATCCTTCGGGAGTTCGCGCACCACGCAGTGCCGCGCCAACGCCTGCAGTTCCTCAAGGGGCAGGACGGCGAAGAAGGCTACACGGCGTAGAGCGGCGACAGCATCGAGAGCGGCCATGAACGCATCTTAAGCTGGCGAGTGAAAAAGGGCAAAGGAGTTGAGCGGTGCCATCGGAATTCCCTGTTGTTACAAGGAGAATAAGGTCCCAGTCGAGTTGTTTTCAGCCAGCCCGAGCGACGTCGTACCAGCGTTCGGCTTTCTTGCCCGACCCTCACCGCGTCCCACCGGGGTGCAGAATGGGCACAACGAGTGGCGAGTCTGCGTCATCGAGCAACAGACGATGGATGATGCGGGCTACCTCCCCAGTACCTACCCACTGCGAAAAATCAGCATTTGGCATGGAGCGGCGATTCGCCTCGGTATCCATGGTTCCGGGCATCAGGCAGTGCACGCGAATGTTGTGACCCTTGACTTCCTCTGCAAGCACTTCGCTGAGGTGCCGTACGGCGGCCTTGGAGACCGCGTACGCCGCGACACCAGCGCCCGGGCTGTTCACGATGGCTCCGCTTGACACCGTGATGATACGGCCGAAGTTCTGTTTGATCATGACCGGAATGACGGGCCGTAGAATCGAAAATAGTGTCTTCAAATTCAGATTCAACATGCGGTCCCAGACGGCCTCCGAAGTCTCGTGGATCTTCCCGGGCGCGAATCCTCCTGCGATCGCCAGCAGGAAATCGAGGCGGCCGTGAGCGGTGTGCAAAGACTGCACCGCCGTCTTGACTTCGTCCGCCTCGGTCAGGTCCACCGGAATACCTTTGAGCTGCGCGCGCGAGTGCGCGGTGCTAGCCAGGAAGTGTTGCCATTCAGTTTCCACCGTGTAGGTCGCAGCCACGTGGGCGCCGGCCGCCAGCAAGTCACGCACCACGGCACTTCCGAGCGCCCCCGTCCCGCCCGTCACCAGGGCAACGCGATCCCGAAAGTCCATAAGGGCACCTCCATTCCGAGATCGCATGATATCAAAGGTACGGTCTCGATGGGTTTCACAAAGGCTTCGCCTTTTTTTTGTAATGCCACGCGGTCGAGTGGCTTATAATACACGCTTTTGCGGCGGGACGGCGATGAGCGTCCGAAACACGCAGAGCGCCTCACGCTCGGAGGATTCGGTTCACAGGTCATTTGGCGACGCGAGCACGGTAATTCCAAATTAGGAGAGACTGCGATGAGAGTTGGCGTATTCACGGCACTATTTTCAAAACTTAGCCTGGACGAGGTAATCAGCCGGATCAAGCCGTTGGGCATCCGCACGGTCGAGCTCGGCACCGGGAATTATCCCGGCGATCCTCACGTGAAGCTCGACTGGCTCAAAAATTCCCCCAGGCTGAAGGAGTTCCAACAGAAGCTCGAGGATGAAGGCATCAGCATCAGCGCCCTGAGCAGCCACGGCAATCCGCTCCATCCCAACAAGAAGATCTCCACGTCAAACGCCGAGACCAGCCGGAGGACGATTCTGCTGGCGGAAAAGCTTGGCGTAAAGACAGTGATTGATTTCTCGGGTTGCCCCGGAGATTCGGACAATGCCAAGTTCCCGAGTTGGTCGCCCACGCCTTGGCCGCCGGACTATCTCGATCTGCTGAAGTGGCAGTGGGAAAAGAAGGCCATACCTTATTGGAAGAAACACGCCCAGTTCGCCGAGGATCACGGAGTGCGCGTTGCCATCGAGATGCATCCTGGATTCCTCGTCTACAACCCGGAGACTATGCTGCGGCTGCGCGCTGAAGCGGGCAAGGCCGTAGGCTGCAACTTTGACCCCAGCCACATGTTCTGGCAGGGCATCGACCCCTGCGTCGCCATACGGGCGCTCGGCGAGGCCGTGTTTCACGTGCACGCTAAAGACACCAAAATCTACGACGTCAACACCAAGGTAAACGGCGTGCTGGATACTAAACCTTACAGTGACGAAATTCATCGTTCTTTCCTTTTCCGGACTGTGGGCTATGGCCACGGACGCGAGTTCTGGAGCGACATGATCTCCACGCTGCAGATGGTGGGATACGATGATGTGCTCTCCATCGAGCACGAGGACAGCCTGATGTCGCTCGAGGAAGGTTTGAGCAAGGCCGCCGGTTTCTTGAATGAATTAGTGATCCGGGAGAAGTTGAAGGAGATGTGGTGGGCGTGAAAAGACAGTGACCGGTTACGAGTGACAAGTGACGAGCGGAACAGCAGCCACGTCCTCTTGCTACCGTTTCCGGATGCAAGAATTGAGGAGACCCGAAATGCCTGAAATCAACGTAGCGATTCTGGGTTACAAATTCATGGGCCGCGCTCACTCGAACGCCTATCGGCAAGTGAGCCATTTCTTTCCCGGCAAGTTCACACCGCGCATGAAGGTGATCTGCGGGCGGGATCGCGAGGCTACCGAGGTGGCCGCCCGGCAAGTCGGATGGGAAGAGGTCGAGACGGACTGGCGGAAGGTTGTGGAGCGGAAGGATATCGATGTGATCGATATTTCGACGCCCGGGCATCTTCATCACGATCAAGCGCTGGCGGCAGCGGATGCGGGAAAGCACATCATCTGCGAAAAGCCTCTCGCCAACACGCTGGCGGATGCAAAGGAAATGCTGCGCGCCGTGCAGAAGGCCCGCGTGAAGCACATGCTGATGCACAACTACCGGAAGATTCCTGCGGTGACGTTCGTGCGAAGGTTGGTGGATGACGGCCGACTGGGCGAAGTCTACCACTATCACGGAGCCTATTTGCAGGACTGGATTATGGATCCACAGTTTCCGCTTGTTTGGCGGCTCCAGAAGAAGCTGGCTGGCGCCGGAGCGCTGGGCGACATCGGGTCGCACGCCATTGACCTTGCTCGTTACCTGAACGCCGAGTTCACGAGCGTTGTAGGCCATATGACAACCTTCATCAAGGAGCGCCCGCTGACCAGCGAGGACGGAGGCCGGCTGGCGAAGGGCGGCTCCGGCACCGGGAAAGTAACCGTGGATGACGACGCGAACTTCCTGGCTCGCTTTTCGAACGGCAGCGTGGGCGTCTTTGAGTCCTCGCGCTTTTGCGGCGGCCGCAGAAACTTCAACACTTTTCAGATTTACGGCAGCAAGGGAAGCGTGGCGTTCAATCTCGAGCGCATGAACGAGCTCGAGTTTTATGACGCCGAAAACGCGAAAGGCGAGCAGGGATATAAGAACATCAACGTGACCGAGGCTGTTCATCCTTACGTCGGCGCCTGGTGGCCTTCCGGGCATATCATCGGATACGAGCATACCTTCGTCCACGCCGTCCACGACTTTCTGACTGCGCTTGAAAACGATACGCTGCCTTCGCCGAACTTCACCGACGGTGTGAAGAACCAGGCCGTGCTTGAGGCTGTTGAGCGCTCGGCCAAGTCAGGGAAGTGGGAGAAGGGCGGATAAAGCAGCAGCCAGAAGTCAGCAGACGGCAGTCAGCCGAAGGGCGAACTCCCGGTCTGCTGCATCCTGGGCACATGCACTTTGAATTTCGTGTGACTTCTAGCTTCTGACTTCTTACTTCTGACTCCTAAACCTCTATGTCTTTCCTCATGGGCATCGACGTGGGCACCACCGGGACGCGTGCGGTGATCGTGCGTCCGGACGGACACGTGATAGGCGCCGCGACTGGCGATCACCAGCCGATGCGGATGGAGAAGCCCGGTTGGGCCGAGCAGGATCCCGAGGACTGGTGGCGCGCAACGGTGCAAGCTGTGCGCGCAGTGATCGGTGAGACGGGCCTGAAGGCCAGCGAGATTGCGGCCATCGGGCTTTCGGGGCAGATGCACGGCGTGGTGCTGCTCGATGATGCGAGCGCGGTTCTGCGGCCCGCCTTGATTTGGTGCGACCAGCGGAGCCAGCCGCAATGCGACTGGATCACATCGCAAGTGGGCGCCGAGAGATTGAGGAAGCTCGCGCTCAATCCGGCACTCACCGGTTTCAGCGCGCCCAAGCTCTTGTGGGTGCGCGACCATGAGCCCGCCGTCTACGAGCGCGCGGCACATTGCTTGCTCCCGAAAGATTTTGTGCGCCTGCGGCTCACCGGCGAATTTGCCACCGACGTCTCCGATGCTTCGGGTACCTTGCTGCTCGACGTCGCCAAGCGCAACTGGTCTGAGGAAATCCTCGCGGCCCTCGACATTGATCGAGCGCTGCTGCCGGCAGTCCACGAATCGCCCGAGGTGACGGGCCGTGTGACCGCAGCCGTTTCGCTGCTGACGGGTCTCAAGGCGGGGACTCCAGTCGCAGCGGGCGCCGGCGATCAGGCCGCGAGTGCGGTCGGCAACGGAGTGGTATCGCCCGGACTCACCTCGGCTACGCTCGGCACCTCGGGCGTCATCTTCGCTTACACCGATAAGCCCAAGCTTGATCCCAAGGGCCGCATTCACACCTTCTGCCATGCGGTTCCCGGAAAATGGCACGTGATGGGCGTGACGCAAGGCGCCGGGCTTTCGCTGCGCTGGTTTCGTGATGAGTTGGGCGCCGCCGAAACCTGGTACGCCAAGCAGGTGGGAGCCGACCCGTACGAACTCATTCTGCGTGAAGCTGAAAAGGCGCCGCCTGGTTCTGCGGGGCTGCTGTTCCTTCCCTACCTGATGGGTGAGCGCACGCCGCACCTGGATCCCCAAGCGCGCGGCCTGTGGTTTGGGCTCACCGCGGCTCATTCGCGCGCCCACTTGATCCGCTCCATTGTGGAAGGCGTAGCCTTCAGCTTGAGGGACTCGCTTGAGATCTTCGCTGAACTGAAGATTCCGGTCCGCGAGATTCGCGCCTCGGGCGGAGGGTCGCGCAGTGTTCTGTGGCGCCAGATCCAAGCCGATGTCTACGGCCGCGAAGTGGTGTCGCTTCGTGAAGCCGAGGGCTCGGCTTTCGGCGCGGCTCTGCTGGCCGGCGTCTCCTGCCGGATTTACCATTCGGTTGCCGAGGCCGCGCGTGAGGCCATCCAGGTGAGAGACCACCTCTCGCCTGACGCCAACAACGCGAAGCTTTACAGCAATCAGTATGAGGTGTACCGGAAGCTCTACCCGGCGGTGCGTGAACTCGCCCATGAGCTCGGAGCCGTGAGCGGCGCTCACAACTGACGTGATGACGCGAGGCAACAAGTGACCACCCGATGGCGGCGCAAAGGCCGCAGTGTGACGAAGGCGCTTTTGTGCGCCGTCGCATGCTGGTGTTTCTGCCGCATTCTCACGGCTGCTCCTGCTCCTGCTCCTGCTGCGGCTGCCGCCGCAGCCGCACCGAATCCGCTGAGAATTGAAAAGGCCCAGTACCAGGGCTGGGATGTCTACCGCCTTACGAACGGGATCATCAGCCTGGATATCGCCCCGCAGATCGGCGGGCGCGCCATTCAACTCCGTCTGGGAGAGAAAGAGTTCTTCTTCGTTGACCCCGACTTCGCCGGAAAGGTGCAGCCCGAAAGCCAGAACAATCCTGCCGCCGGATGGGCCAATTACGGCGGCGACAAAGTGTGGCCTGCGCCCGAAGGCTATGCGAACGACGACCAATGGCCGAGTATTCCGTACTACGTTCTGGACGGAAGCCGCTTCGAGTTCGCGATTGTGACCGAGACTCAGGATGAAGTAGCGGTTCGCGTCACCAGCCCCAAGGACCCTCGCACGGGCGTACAGTTTGAGCGGACGTTCCATGTTTACGCCGGCACCACGCGCATCAAGGTGGAGCAGGTGATGCGCAACATCAGCCGCCGCCAGATTCGATGGGGCATCTGGCACCTGATTCAAAATGACGCCGCCGACGCCCAAGACCCCTCGAAGCCGAACCCCGAGCTGTACGTGTACGTGCCGATCAACCCCAAGAGCATCTACCCTCAAGGCTACACTCACATTTATGGCGACGCACGCCATCCCAGCGACACCGTCATGGATGGCGGTCGCTTACTGAAAATTCACTACCTCTACCGCGTTGGGAAAGTCGGTGTGGACTCGAACGCGGGTTGGATGGCGGTCGTCAACGGCCAGAAGAACGTCGGCTTTGTCGAGAATTTTGACTATTTTCCAGAGCGCGAGTACCCCGATCAGGCGTCTGTCGAAGAGTGGAATGACGGACCGGGCGTTGTGTCGCGAACCGCTTTCGACCAGACTTTAGCCGACGATCCCAAGCGAACGCCGTATTTTCTTGAATCCGAAGTGCTGAGTCCTTTTGCGCGCCTTGATCCAGGACAGCAATACGAATTCACGGTGTACTGGTCGCCCACCAGCGTGACCAATCCGGTGCACGACGCGGTGTGGGCAGGCGCCATCAGCGAGCCGCTGACGGCCGCGACGGAGGCAAATCAGATCACGCTGCGCGGCGTGTTCGGGGTCTTTACGCCTGGCACGCTCGAGGTCCAGTTCTACAACGCCATTGGCCAGATCATCGACCGTGAGACGCTTCAGTCCGTTGATCCCCGCGAAGTCGTGCGGCTCGACAAGACGCTGGCTCTTCCGGCGGATACTTATCGCGTCAGTGTGCGCGTGCGCGACAGTGACGGAGAGAATCGCGGATTCCTGGGTAACGTCATCCTGAAATAATGGATTCCCGCCTACGCGGGAATGACTGCGCCCTAAAAAGCGACACCAGCACACGCGCCGTCCGGTTCGTGGCGTCAGGGTGAAGGTATCACTGTCCCTGCGCGGGCTGCACCACGTATTCCGACACCCGCCACTTACCATCCTGATCGAGTACCGGGATTACGACCTCGACGCCGTTCTTCAGTTTGTCGAACGACGTTCGGTACTGCATGCCCACGAATTGTCCCGGTGGAAGGCCCGGCACGTTCTTTAGGGCGTCAGCCTTTAGTAGCTTTCTGGAAGCAACCTTGCCCAGGTGCTCGCGTTTGTCCTTCAGGTAAGCGATCCAGTCTTTGCGGCTGCTCGTGTTTTTGAGGATCTGCGCGGCCTCGTCCCAACTCTCTCCGTACTTTCCGGCATCGACCAACGCCAGCCACTGCTCCGTGGCCCGCTGCGCCGCCGCGTTCGGGCTGCCTTGCGCTTGTGCTGCCCGCGCCGCTCCGCAACCCGGCAGAGAAGCCCACAGCAACGTTGCACCGAGCGCCAGCCGAATGAAACTATTCATGCCTACTCCTTATTATGGGCTATGTAAGTAGTCTACATTGCGAGAAACGGGTAACGTCCCACATCGAGAGCGCGGTTTGCCACCTGCCGCCTGAGCCCGATGAGATCGGGCGGGGTGCGACGCAGAAAACGGCGCAGAACGGCTAGTTGGACGCGCAGTGCGTCACCCTCTGCGATGCGCGCCAGCGCGAGCCGCGCTGCGGTCTCCATTCGATCCGCGGCCTCGTAAATGAAGCAACGGGTGGCTGCGACTTCCGCGCCCTGGGCTCCGTCTGAGACGGGCTGAGCCTTCTTCCGCGTCCGCAGCAGAGCGCTCTCCATCCCATAAACATCCATCACCAGGTCGCTGAGGACGCCGACGATCTCCTGTTCGTCGGCCAAAGCCTGTACATACCTTTGCACGGCGCTACCTGCCACCAGGAGTACCACCTTTTTGGCGCCCGCCAGCAATAGCGCCTCGGCTGCGAGCCCTTCGTCGTCGGAAGGCTCGTCGAACGAGGGCGTGCCCAGCGTCTCGTCAGCAAGGCGCTGGGCTGCCGGAATCAGGCCGAGCTCGCCCTTCATCGAGCGCTTCATCAGCATATCGGTGATCAGCAGCCGGTTGATTTCGTTGGTTCCCTCGAAGATGCGATTAACCCTCTGGTCGCGATAGGCCCGCTCGATCGGATAGTCGCTGGAGAAGCCGTAACCGCCGTAGATTTGCACCGTCTCGTCACTCACGAAGTCCAGGAGTTCAGTGCCGACGACCTTGATCATCGAACACTCCACGGCGTACTGTTCAAGCGTCTTCAGGATCTGCCGGCCTGCCTCGGGCGCGCCTTGATCGAGACCTTCCAGACATTCGTCAATCATGCCTGCCGTGCGATAGCACATGCTCTCAGCGGCGTAGATTCGCGCCGCCATCTCGCCAAGCTTCTCTTTGATGAGGCCGAAATCCGCGATGTGGCGGCCAAAAGCCTCGCGTTCCTTGGCCCACTTCACGGCCTCGGCGAAAAGATATTTGGAGCCGCCAATAGAGCCTGCGCCCAGCTTCAGCCGGCCCATATTCAGAATGTTGAAGGCGATCTGATGACCCTTGCCGATCTCGCCGAGCACGTTTTCCACCGGCACCAGCGCGCTCTCGAGGTTCACGGGTGTGGTGGATGACCCGCGAATGCCCATCTTGTGCTCTTCAGCGCCTGCAGAGACGCCAGGGAAGGACCTTTCAACGATGAAGGCGGTGAACTTTTCGCCATCGACCTTGGCAAAGACGATGTAAACGTCGGCGATGCCGCCATTCGTGATCCAGTGCTTGGTGCCGTTGAGGATGTAGTGTTTCCCGTCGGCGCTGAGTACAGCCTTCGTCTTGGCGTTCAACGCGTCCGAGGCAGATGTGGCTTCGCTCAGACAGTAGGCGCCCACCCACTCCGCATTGACCAGCTTGGGCAGGTACTTCTCTTTCTGGGATTCGGTACCGAAAAAGGCGATGGGCAGTACGCCGATTCCTGCCTGAGCGCCCAGAGTGGCGGACCAGGCGCCGTCCCGCGCCGTCTCCTCGGAGACGATCACGGAGGAAACTTTATCGAGATCGAGGCCGCCGTACTTTTGGGGCACGTCGATGCCGCAGAGTCCTACCTCGGCTGCCTTCTGCAACAGTTCGCGCAGCAGGCCGGGCTTCTTGGCCTCCAATTCGTCGATCCGAGGGAGCACTTCCTGAATCACGAATTCCCGCGCCGTCTGGGCGATGAGGCGATGCTGGTCCGTGATGTCTTCCGGAGTGAAGATTTCGTCGGGCGAGCGGTCTTCGATGAGGAAGCTGCCGCCCTTGATTAGCGTCTTCGGTGTGGCGGTCATGGTAGCCATGTTGTCGTTTAGAACTGTGATCTGAAATTCGAAACTCGAAATTCGGAACTTGAAATTCGCAACTCCAAAACTCAACCACAAGAGGACACAGCATGAAGCACAGAAGGAATCACTTCGCCTGTTCGCCACCTGGGCTTCGGTTCACGTGTCGCTCGAAGAAATCAATGAAAGAGTCCAAGCGCTCATCCGTACGCTTTTCAGCCGCAGCAAGGTCAGCCATTCTTTCTTGAATCTTCGCCATACGGCCCTCAGCGGCGATTTGGCTGTCGACCAGCATACGAGAGACTTGTAGCAACCCAACAATAGATTCGTTCTGCTTGGCGGCCGTCTCCTTCACCTCGGCAATCGCATTCCGAACCTCGGCGATACCTGCCTCGAACTTGGCCTGCTGTTCAAGGATGAAGTGCATCGTCCGTTCCGTCCCTTCGAAGGTCACCTTCGGTCTTCGCGCTAGCCGCCGACCGGCAAGCAGGATTCTACTGTAAATTCTCAAAAATCCCGGCGGCACCCATGCCGCCGCCCACGCACATGGTCACCATGCCATAGCGCGAGTTGCGGCGTTTCATTTCACCGAGGAGCGTGGCCGTGAGTTTGGCGCCCGTGCAACCGAGCGGGTGACCCAGAGCCACAGCACCGCCGTTCACGTTCACTTTCTCGGGATCGAGTCGCGCCTGCTTGATCACCGCCAGAGCCTGGGCGGCAAAAGCTTCGTTGAGCTCGATCACGTCAATGTCGGCCAGCTTAAGGCCGGCGAGCTTCAATGCCTTGGGAATCGCATTTACCGGACCCACCCCCATTTCTTCGGGCAGCGTGCCGGCGGCGGCAAAAGCCACGAAGCGCGCAAGCGGCTTGGCGCCGAGGGCCTTGGCGTTATCCATCGACATTATCACCGCGGCCGCGGCACCGTCGCTCATCTGGGAGGCGTTGCCTGCCGTCACCGTGCCATGAGCGTGAAACGCTGGCTTGAGCTTGGCCAGGGCTTCCAGTGAAGTGTCTTTGCGGGGGCCTTCGTCGACGGCAAAGGTGACAGTATGCTTCTCGGGCTTGTTCTTGCCGTTCATGCTCACGTCTATGACTTCGAGGGGCACGATTTCGTTCTTGAACTTGCACTCCGCGATCGCGGCCAGCGCCCGTTGATGGCTGCACAGGGCAAACTCGTCCGCCTGCTCACGCGTCACATCGTACTTGCGTGCGACGTTCTCGGCCGTTAGCCCCATGGTGAGATAGGAGTCCGGGTAGGTATCCATCAGGAACGGGTTGGGCGAGAAGTGATAGCCGCCCATCGGCACCAGGCTCATGCTTTCAGCGCCACCGGCAATCATGCACTCGGCGAAGCCCGCCATGACGCTTTCCGAGGCCAGCGCAATCGCCTGGAGTCCCGAGGAGCAGAAGCGGTTGATGGTCATGGCCGCGCAGGTCACCGGCAAGCCCGCGCGCAGCGAAACCGTACGCGCCATATTGTTGCCCTGCACGGCCTCCGGCATGGCGCAGCCTAAAATCACGTCCTCGATCTCGCCAGGGTCAAGCCCGGGCACCCGTTTCAGGATTTCCTGAAAAACGGCGGCAGCCATATCGTCCGGACGGGTAGCGCGTAGGATGCCCTTGGGCGCCTTACCCACGGCCGTCCGGGCGATGGAAACGATCACAGCTTCTTTCATACCAGCCTCACATTAAGTACTCTCAGCGCTAACCCTGAGGGGCGGGGCTCTCAGTGGCGCCGAAAACGTGCCGCAACGTGCTATAGGGGCGATCTCTGATCGCCGAAATGATCGATTTCAAAAGTCGGCGGTCAGAGACCGCCGCTACAGCACGCACTCGGCTTCAGGGGTCTAAAGCTCATTTGCGATGGTCTCCCGTGAAAGCCCGGCCCAGGCCCTTGCTCCGGACTGCCACTACAATATGAATTCTCAGTAACAGATTAATTTTCAACAAGTTGACGGCTTTGTATAAATAACTCCCATGCTTTGAGTGACTTGACGGCTTTCCAAGACACGGTCCTTTGTTTTCATACACCTGACGGTTTCGTTTCGTAATTTTCCCTATTCAATTTAGTAACTCTTAAGTAAACTTGTCATGCGAAAAACCCTCGCCGTGGCGACCCGGCCACGAAGTCCTTTCCCCTCGGTCAGGGCCTTGTCCCTCGCTGCTTGCCACCGCCTTAAAAGTAATTCGGTGTCTGGTCTGTCCAATCGAAGCGTCCCTCATTTGAGTTGACGCCGACGAACTTGAATTTGTTGCCGTGCTCGTCGTGGTATTCAAACTCTTTGGCCTTGGCTTTGATACCGTGCTGGATGTTCCAGGAGGGGTTGTTTTCCACCAGGATCGGTGTCTTGCCGTCCAGCCCGATCAAATAGTCCGCCTTAAAGCCGCCGTGACCGCTGACCTCAACTTGATGGCTCATTTCCCCGACTCTTTGAGTAATCTCAGCGACCCCCCAGTAAAGGGGCTTCTTGTTCACGCCCCCGATGTCTTCGGCGACCACGCGCAAGGCAGCGGCCTGTTGCGGCGTAGCGCGCTCATCGATGTACCAAACGTCACTTTTCTTTCCGTGAGCGCCTGCCAAGCGCAGGCCGTCAAGCTGCACTGAGCCGTAATGACCGTGCTCGATATCCAGCGCAAACAGTGACCAGCAGTAATGGTGGGGTGACGGGCCCTGGTTGAAATTGCAGGTGCAGGGGACGCTGCAACTGCAGGCCTCGCTCAGTTGGCCGGCCAGTTCCCAGTGGTCGCCATGGGTCTTTTTCGGCGCAGTATTGGAAACATCGGCTGCGGACGCCGTCAGCCAGCCAGTCCACAGTAACGCCACTGCGCACGCCATCACTCTTTTCATACGCAAGCTCACTCGGTGTCTCTCGGTTTTGGGCTTCCTTTCGATTCGATTATAGCGGAAACACCGGGCGGCCCGCAGTTAAGCTGCAGGCCGAGGGGAGGGGGCTCAGAATGTCGAACCGGCGGGCAAGCCGGAGCCTCGTTCTTCAGCACGCGCCTGGAGTTTGTTTATTTACAGCATGGCCAAGATGGCCACGCCACGAAGGCAAAGCTCTCGCTGCGTTCTACGTTGTCGGGCCCACGGCCAGTAGCACACTGGTCGATGAGGTAACGTCCGTATTGGACTGCAGCGTACCCGTTATCGTGATCGCGTAGGGCCCCGGGGGCGTTGGAGAGGTGGCTGAGGTCAACCCGCGGCAGCTTCCCAGGAGCGTCAGGAACACGAGCATCGTCGCAAGGATGAAGGCGCGCGAGGCAATTCGCGGATAGCCGACGGCGGATGGCCTCCTCGACCTCGCCCTGAACATCAGCAGCAGGGTAAGCAACAACCAGACGCTGCCCAGCAGCACCAAAAGCTGTGGCGGGTGCTTCCCTCCCGGCCACAGCCACCTCCAGACGCTGACGTTCGATATCGTGGTGGTAACCTTCAGTTGCACTGTGGCCGGGGCTTGGCCGTTTGGCGTCACCGACGAGGACGCAAACGTGCAGCCCACCCCTGGCGGTAGAGTGCCCGTGCAAGACAGTAACACTTGCTGGTTGAAGTCGAATATAGGATTCACCAAAACTGTGTAGAAGGCGGGTGCCCCGGCTACCACGGAATTCACCGAAGGCGAGGCCGTCACAGTAAAAGTGGAGAGCAGCAGAGTGAGGTTCACGCTCGAGACCTGGGACCCGCTGGTGCCGGTAACCACGAAGTTCAGGGGGTTCGTGGTTGAAATGGAAAGGTTGCTTACGGTCAGCGTACTTGCCGTCCCAGAGTTCGCCGCGACGCCGGCCGGGCTGAAGCTGCAGGTCAGGTTCGACGGACAAGATAAAGTAATGCTTCCCGTAAAATTGCTGGGGCTGCTTGCCAAGATGGAGTAGGTAACTGTCGTGGTGCCAATGATGGCCGAGATCGTGGGGTTCTTCGCTGAAAGCGAAAACTGCGCGAGCCCGACACCTGAAAGGGCAACACCTTGCGGGCTGCCGGTGGCGTTGTCGCTGATGCTCAGGGTGCCACTGCGGCTGCCGCTGGCGGTGGGGGCGAACACCACACTCGCCGTGCAGCTCTGGCCAGGGCCCAGAGTGTTATAGAGCGGCGCAGACGCGCAGGTGTTGGTTTGTGTAAAGTCCCCCGAAACGCTAATCGATGTAATATCGAGCGTAGACGTACCGGTGTTCGTGATCGTCACCGTTTGGGCTGGCGTCGTTGAGCCCACGGTGGTGTTCGCAAACACGAGCGTGGTTGGAGTAACTGTCGCTGAGGTTGCTTGGGTGACCCCCGTGCCCGACACGGTGATAATGTGGGGGCTGTTCGCTGCATTATCGTCGATACTGAACTCGTCCGTTACGGAGCCGGTGGCGGTGGGGGTAAAGGTGACGTTGATAGTGCACGTGCCACCCCGGGCGGCTACGGTACCGACGCAGTTATTCGATTCGGTAAAGTCGCTGCTGGGAGGCGTTATCGAGTTGATGACCAGGGGCAAACTGCCCATATTCACAAGCGTCACCGTCTGCGTGGTGCTGGTGACGCTCACCGGTTGACTTCCGAAGTTGAGTTTCTGAGGTGCAAAGGCGACGGCGGGTGCATCGACTTTTTCAATTTCCGCCACGAAGGCGTTGCCTGCCACCCCTCCCAGATTGCCTTGATACGCGCCGCCCAAGGCGGGAAAGTTATCGGAGGAGGTGCTGCCTGCCACGTAGAGGTCGCCGGAGCCGTCAACAGCGATCGCCTGGCCGAAATCGGCCCCGCCGCCGCCCAAAAACGTCGAATACACCGTCTGGACGCCGCCCGGCATCACGTCGGCAACAAAGACATCACTGCAAAGGCTGGTGTCGCAGCCGCTGCCGCCGTTGAGCCCTAAGATCTGCTGCATGGCATCATTCAAAGGAAAATTGCTTGAGTTCGTGAACCCTACCACACCCGCGTTACCCGACGAGTCGATCACGATACCGTTGGCCTGATCAGTTCCCGTCCCGCCGAGATACGTCGAGTACTTTGTGGACGGGGTTGTCCCGTTTGTGATCTCGACCACAAAAGCGTCGCCATTGCCGTTGTACTGCGACTGGAGCACCGGCGCGCCTGTGGTGGTCGGGAAATCAGTGGACTGCGTATCGCCGGTGATGTATATATTCGCGGAGCTATCCAGCGCGATGCCGAAGGCGCGGTCACGGTCTGAGCCGCCAAAGTAAGTAGAGAACTGCAAGGTAGAAAGTTTGGAATCCAATTCCGTCGCGAATGCGTCCGCGTTACCTTTGTTGGCACCTTGAATGGGATTCATCGTCGGGAAATTGGTGGAAAACGTGTAGCCCGCCACATAAACATTGCCTGAGCTATCCACCTGGATCCCCTGGCCGGTGTCCGCCTGGGCGCCACCGAGGTAGGTGGAATTCAGGAGCTCGGTGCCGGAGGGGCTTACTTTGGCAACAAATACGTCAGACGACCCCGCCACCGTGGACTGGAACGGCGTGGTGCCGGTGGGAATCGGAAAATCAGGGGACTGAGTCGACCCAGTCACGTAGGCGTTGCCCGCCGAATCGAAAGTGATTGCCTGGCCGAAGTCAGCGCCGCTGCCGCCCAGATATGAGGCGTACGTGAGTGCGCTCCCGGAGCTGGGAATTACAGCCACAAAAGCGTCGCCGTTACCAGCGTAGGTGGTCTGAAAGGCTTGCGGAGATGAGGGGTTGCTCGCCGTCGTCTTCGGCGCCACGGGAAAGTTCGATGAGTAAGTCGTTCCGGTTATGAATACCGCTCCGCCGGTGTTAACCGCCATGCCGGCGACAGCATCTGCACCCGAGCCCCCGAGGTAGGTCGAATAGAGTAATTGGGTGCCGGTATTGTTCAACTTGCTGACAAAGCAGTCGCCGCCACCGCCGTTGGACGCCTGAAAGGCGGTTTTAGTGGGAAAGTCGGTCGAATTGGTTTCGCCGGCCACGTAGACATCGCCCGTCGAATCCACGCCTACGCCGTAGGCCACGTCGCCGCCGGTTCCACCCAAATAGCTGGACAGCAGCAACGCCGGATCGATGGTGAGCGCCTGATCCCGCCGGTAGGAAGCTACTTCAAACCCATATTCATTTTTAGATCGCGCGGCGTAGCGCACCGCCACTCTGCGCTTGTTGGCGCCTTCCCCCTGGTAGGCCTGCGGGCAACGCAGCGTCACCAGGCCTTGTTTCGTGGTTAGCACGAGATTCCCATCCTGGTCTACCTTGACCGCGTCCGCTCCAACAATCCGAAAGCGCACCTGATCGGGATCGCCACCCGGCGCTACGACGAAGTCATATTCCAGATCCCCTTGGCGGCCGTAATACACAGCGTCGACGCCCTGATATAAGGCCCGGTAGCGCACTTGGGCATAAGTCGGCACATCGGTATGCCACTGCCGAGGATCGTTGCCGATGAAGTAATTGCTCTTGCCGGGCAGTTCGCTTTCGCCCGTCAGCTCAACCCTTGGATTCGCTCCCGCCAGCTCGACCCGTAGTACCGAACGCTCGCGGGTTAAGGCGGGGTGCGCGCGGGACAGGTCGGTGGGCTTTTCGAGCAACAGGACCGCCTCATCGGGCGTGAGAAACAGGTTGTAACCCGGGCCGCGCGTCAGGAACTTCACCTGCCTGTCCGTCTGGCCCACGTTAGGTTCGAAGCTCAGTGGCAATCGGGACAACGTTACCCTCGGGTTTACCGAGGCTGGCGTCTTCGGCAGTGTTTCACCGGGATTGCCAGCGCCAAGCGCCGGCACGACCGATATCAACAACGTTATCCACAGCAACCGCGAATTGCGCATATCGTAGCCAACCTCAGAAAGGGACGTGCCTTGCGATTGAAATCAGGCTCGAGGCCCCCATTTTGCGAGAATGCCGAACCTGCTACTTCGAGAAACTACTGCACCGCCTGACCGGGTTCCACGGCAAGGCGGGTTTCAACGTGGCCGAAGTGTTGCTTAACCCAACTACCCTGGACCGACCGTCAGATTGACGGTCGTGCTGCGCACGACAGAACTGTTCCCAGCCAGAGTGCCCGTCAGCGTCACCGTGTAGACACCATTAAGGGTTCCGGTTATGTTCGGAGCGTTAATCACGTTGTAGCCGTACTGTTGGCAGCTCATTCCCGTGAGCATGAGTAGAAGAAGGCCTGACGCCACCAGCGCCCATCGAAGCCGCAATGGAAATACACGCCGAAACCCACGGCTCCAGAAGTGCGTGCCGCCCAAAAGCGCCATCATGGCTGCAAGCAGCATCCACAACCGCCCTCCGGGTAGACCTGGCCCTAGGGGGAACCGGCCTCGCGGCCACACGCGCGCCGTTTGCTGGGCGGTCGTCTCCAGGGTGAGCGTTGAGGTTGCGGCCGCGGTTCCGTTGATGGTAACGGTGAGAGGCGTCCACAGACAGGTTGCGTAGTTTATCTGGGGCGTGGTCACGCCGCATGCCATCAGTACGGTACTGTTGAAACCGTTGCTGGGAGTGATGGTGGCGGTGAAGGTGGCATTCGATCCCGCCGCCACACTCTCAAGCGTAGGCGTCGCTGTGATGGTGTAATCCTGGAGGAACACCGACAGGCCCACTGTGGCCGTGTTACCTCCACCCGTTCCCGTGACAGTAACCGTCAACGGACTGGCAGTCGTGGCGCTCAGGCCGCTCACCGTAACGGTAGTGCTCTGCCCGGCTGTTATCGATGCGGGACTGAACGTGCACGTAGCGCCGCCCGAGCAAGAGAACGTGATATTTGAGGTGAAGGTGCTGGAGGCGGTGGCGGTCACCATGAACGTCGTAGAGGTGGTTCCCACTAGAATGGTGCTGGTGCGGTTAGCGGACGAAAGCGTAAAAAGACTGCTGCCCGTGCCCGTAAGTGAGATCGCCTGCGAACCTCCGGAAGCGTTGTCGATAATGGTGACCGCGCCCGATCGAGAGCCGCTTGCGGTGGGCGTGAACGTGATGCTGATGGCGCAGCTTGTGCCAGGGTTGAGTACCGCCGCCGGAATGCCGATGGCAACGCCGCAGGTATTCGTTTCGGCGAAGTCACCCGAAGCAGTGATTGCGGTGATGGTAATGGCCACATTGCTTGCGTTCACCACCTGGGCCGTTTGTGTGGGACTTGTTGACCCCACCGGGAGGCTGGGGAAGATCAAACTCCTCGGTAACAGTGTGAGCACGCCTCCGCCCGCCGACACTCCATTGCCGGTGACCGTGACGACGTGGGGACTGCCCGCCGCATTGTCGGTTATGGCAACCTGCTCAGTGCTCGGGCCGATCACGGTCGGGGTGTAAGTAATATTGATGGTACACGTCGCACTGCCCGCCGGAACCACGGCGCCGCAGTTGTTAGTTTCAGCGAAGTCTCCGCTCGCCGCGATGCTGGTGATACCCAGCGGCGAGCTGCCCGGGTTGATTAAAGTGACCCTCTGCGGGTTACTGACCACATTCAGCGTCTGGTTGCCAAAGTTGATGGATTGAGGGGTGAAAGCCACCGCTGGGAAGTCGCCCGAGCCCATCTTGGTGATAAAAGCGTTGGTGGAGGAGGCGTTGCCCGCGTACGTACCCTGAAGGGCCCCGACAATAGCAGGAAAGTTCGAAGACCCTGTGCTGCCCGCGACATAAGGCACCCCGGAAGAGTCCAAGGCCACGGCCTGCGCGGCATCGGCGCCGCTCCCGCCCAAGTAGGTTGAGTAAAACCCTCCCGACCCGGGAAGCTGACCCGATGGATTAAACCGGGTGATGAAGGCGTCCGAACAAGTCGTATTCGTAGTGCTGCAGTTTTCGGCTCCAAAAATTCCGAGAATGTCCTGCGAGGCGTCCTCCAACGGAAAATTCGTGGAATTTGTGAAGCCCACAACCACCGCGTTGCCGCTCGAATCGATGGCCACGGCATTTCCCTGATCCAGGTCGCTGCCTCCAATGAAGGTCGAATACACCAGCGAAACGGCGCGCGCGCTCAGCTTGGTCAGAAACGCGTCGCCACCTCCGCCGTAAAGAATTTGAAACGCATTCGGCCCGATTGGGAAATTGGTGGACGTTGTGCTGCCCGTAAGATAGATGTTGCCCGAGGCATCCAATGCCAGACCGAATGCCGCGTCCTGCCCGCTGCCACCGAGGTAAGTCGAGAACACGAGGTTGGTACCCGTAGCGTTCAGTGCAGCAACGAAACAGTCCTCACCTCCGCCGGAAGCACCTTGAAACGCACTTTGGGTCGGAAAATTCGTGGAATAGGTGTAGCCCGCAACGTACGCGTTTCCCTGGGCATCGAGGGCTATGGCCTGTCCCACATCGGCGGAAGTGCCGCCCAGGTATGTTGAATAAGTGAGCTCGGTTGCGGTGGGGTCGACCTCGGCCACAAAAGCGTCCGCCGTGCACGTCTCAATCTGATTCACCGTGGTGCAGTCGGCATTTCCCCTCTGGAAGGGAACCGCGGGTGCCGTGGGGAAGTCGAAGGACTCGGTCGATCCCGTCACAAAGGCATCACCAGCGCTGTCAACAGCTATTCCTTGCCCGTAATCGGGCCCGCTTCCGCCGAGGTAAGAGGAATAGGTGAGTTTCGCCCCCGAGGGGTCCAGCTTGGCGACGAAGGCGTTTGAATTTCCACTGCCGTTATTCATGGTCTGAAACACGTTAGCAGTGACGGGAAAATTCGATGACGTTGTCGCGCCTGTTATGTAGGCGCTTCCCGAGGAGTCGACAGCGATGGCGTTTCCGGCGTCGGACCCGCCGCCACCCAGAAACGTCGAGTAAACCAAGCCGGTTCCGGTGGAGTTCAGTTTTGCAACGAAAGCGTCGCCGCTTCCGCCTGCAGCGGTCTGATAAGCCGATTTGACAGGGAAATTGGCGGAAGCCGTGACTCCGGTGACGTAGGCCTCACCAGCGCTGTCAACAGCAATGCCGAAAGCCGCGTCGCCTCCATTTCCGCCCAAGAAGGTTGAATACTGCAGCACGGGGTCAATCACCAAGGGCCGGCGGCGGTCGTAACTGCCAATCTTGAAAGTCACGCGACCGCCCTGCGTAATCTTGTAACCGCCATCGATCAGAGTCCTGCCTGCAGTCTGGCGCCCGCCAACGGCAGGCTCGGGCTGGTAGATCACAGGCTTCCGAAGCGTGACCTCGCCGGCGTCCGTTCCGATCGCCAAGTCACCATTCTCCGCGATTCGCAAGAGGGCGCCATCGTGGCGCCGATCCCTCGGAGCGGCCGCCTCAACGTCGAAAGCGATCACGCCAGGGTCAGACCCGGGAGCCAGCACTAGATCGTACTCCAACTGACCCTGATTGCCGTAGTACACCAAGTCAACTCCGGGATAGACGGCGTCATACCTGACTTTGGCGAAATTTGGAATGTTGGTGCGCCACTTCTGTGGGTCGTTCCCGATAAAATAATTGCTCTTGCCTGGTAATTCGTCCATCCCCATTAAGGTGGCGTTCGATTTGCCCCCCACCAGCTTGATTCGTAGCACCGAGTCTATTGCTGAATCCTGGCCCTTCGCCGTCGCTAACGGGAGAGCCAGCGATACCTCGTCAGACGTCAGAAAAAGAGTGTACTTGGGTCCGTGTGCGAGAAATCGAACCTCCGGGTCTGTTTGGCCCTGGTTCGGTTCAAAGCATAGCGGCAAGGAGCCATAGCGCACGTTGGGCATCGTCTGCGAGGCAGGGCGGGGATCGACGGGCGCCGCCGCAGCGCGGGCACTCTCCACCGGCACGCCTAAAATGCCAATCATTGTGATCAAGCAAAGCCAAACCGTCATTTTTTCCGTGAATGACTTCAAACTTGCTCTACTTCCGCCTACCCATCGTGCGTTTTCAGGCATCAGTGATGCGGTAGGATACTTCGAATCACGTTTTGGGCATCGAATGTGATGTTAACCGTGTAAACGTCGAGAGTATAGTGGACACTGCGTGTGTAGCCGATTTGCACGTCAAGGGGATGCCAGCGGGTTAGGTCCAGCCACAGCGAATAGCCGTTGTCGCGGTCGATCGACGAGATACCCTTCCGGGCGCTCACGCCATAAACGCCCCCCACGACTAAGGAACTGCCATATTTGCCGATGGTACTCTCAAAATTACTGTCGTAATAGCGTAGATGTTCGCCGTCGCCTGCCAATACAGAATACGGAAACACCAGCCGGCTATAAATCTTCTGCGGCCCGCCCGGTATCAGCGCGTAATATGACGCCCCGATTTTGGCGCCACGAATGTGGCCCTGGTTCAGCTTATAGTCGAGTCCCGCTTCGACGGTTCCCATCAAACCCAAAGTCTGATACGGCCGGGCCGAGTTATAGGGCCGCGGGATAATAAATTGATTGACGCTGCCGTTTGAGGCTCCGAAGTTCAGAAAGGGGGTGAAGTTGCCGATGGGATCGTCGACGTGGTTGAACCAGTCCACCCCTACGCGCCCGGTGGTGTAAGTCTTGTTCTGATTACCGATCGGTATCGTGCCCGTCAGCACGGAGGTGTAGTTGAACTCCTTGTACGTGCTGCTGTATCGTGCGTCGAGATAGGGCTCACCGATCAGGGTGGACCAGTAGTAGTAGTGACTGACAACGGGGGAATAGGAATTGCGCGTCCAGATGACGGGAACGCCTGCATCCACCGTGAGGTGATCCGTCAAGCGATATCCTAGGTCCGCGTCAACGGTAATGACGTTATAAAAGGAGGCGGCGCCGTATTGAGTCTGGATGAACCCCGTCCAGCCTGTTGGCGAAGGTGCCGCGGGCTGGGTGGACGAGGTTGCAGTTTGCGCTGCGGCCCGTCGAGGCGTCCACAGCGCCAGGAACAGCGCTGCCAGCATCATTCCCCATACAATGCCCGCCCTGCCGTCCTCCTGACGAGACCGAGTGCCGCCCGATAGAAGGCTTAACCTGCTGGGTGTCCGAGTTGTCGTCATCAACGCACCCTTGTGAGCGCCTGCCTTGCGCCTTCGGTCAAATTCGGAGCTAACCATATTGATGTGTGACTCCTTCTATTTCGCCTGGCATCTTCCGCGTGGCTTGCGGTGAGCAGGCTCGCAAGCAGACTCTAGACCGGGTCGGTTGTTTCCACGTCGGCCGGAATCGTCAGGCCTGGTGACTGTGATTAAATCTTGTCGTCCTACCGAGCCGACCGCTCTCAATTGTCGCCAGTGCTGCCGTTCAAACCGCCGCCGCATCCGGGCAAGCCAGCCCTCTTGGCTCGGCAGCCCGGAAACCACTTGACTTGGTCTGCGAGACGGAGCGGCAATTACCCAGAGCCACAGCCCCGCCGCCGGCTCACATATCGGGGAACGGACCCGGCAGGAGAAAAACTGGCACCAGCGCCATCCGATACTCTACCATTCAAACGCGAAGTTGTCTTTCGAAATCTGTTGTTCGTGTCACTGGATCAAGTTGACCGCGGCAGTGTTAACCGCTGCACTACCTCTGCCAACGCAAGAATCCTGATGACGTCATGACAGCTTGAAGTTTCTCCGCAGCCTCTAGCGCCGACGCAGCTTTCAGCACAAGGTCAATCGATGTCAAAAGCTTGCCTGCGGTTGCTCAAGGTTTTTCTCGCTCTTGGCGAAACCGCTGGTGGAAAATTGCCCCCCAGGGCGCTCGCAAATGAGTGATTGCTTCGAAGACGGTGCCGCGTCTACCGAGCGAGGAAGGGTTGTCTTTTCTGGCTTCTGGCTTCTGGCTTCTGGCTCCTGTATTCTGACTGCTGCTTTGGTCTGGACCTATGCGTTCTTCGCAGGCACCTCAATCACCTCTCACCTTTGCAGAGATCATTCGGATTCTTCTCCGTCACTACGGGCCACCCCCGCCCCCGATCTCGACCGATGCGTTTGAACTGATCATCTGGGAGAACATCGCCTATCTCGCGAATGACCGGCGGCGCGCGTCTGCATTCGCCGAGCTCAAAGCACGCGTGGGCGTGGAGCCCGAAGCGATCCTGCGGGCAGACCACCGCACGCTGGCCGATATCGCCAAGGCCGGTATTCTTGCGGATGTCAGCGCGGAGAAGTTACTCACCGCCGCTAAGATCGCCTGCGAGGAATTCAATAGCGATCTGCGGCCTGTGCTGCGCCACCCTCTGCCGCAAGCGAAGAAGATGTTGAGGAAGTTTCCCGGGATCGGCGAACCTGGGGCTGAAAAAATCCTGCTATTCACCGGCACCTACCCGATCCTTGCGCTTGAGTCCAACGGCTTGCGCGTCCTGCTCCGGCTGGGCTACGGCAAACAGGATCGGAATTACGTTGCGAGCTATCGCTCGGCGCAGGCTGCCCTGGCCGGCCAGCTCCCCGGCGAATGCGCAGCGCTCATCCGTGCGCACCGGCTCCTTCGCAGGCACGCGCAGGAGCTGTGCAAGTTTTCCAAGCCACGCTGCAATCAGTGCCCCTTAGGCTGCGTAAATAAATAAAGATACCATCTTATGAACCAATGCGTTATGCTCCGTAGGCATGAGCATCCTATCCGAATTGAAGCGGAAGTTCCGTTCGGTTTGGCCGCATTTGGACGAACGCAC
>Ga0335083_10001404_pt1 | contig 33325 bp, 36 predicted proteins | sample Lox_Sample_42_FD_206716 | JGI IMG/M metagenome (GOLD analysis project Ga0335083, IMG submission 206716) | Soil microbial communities from Loxahatchee National Wildlife Refuge, Florida, United States - Lox_Sample_4.2 | ecosystem: Environmental > Terrestrial > Soil > Wetlands | place: USA...
TTCGAGGAGGCGCCGATCGGCGGCGAAGGCGTGAAGGCGGCGGGCAAGCCGCTGCCGGACGCGACCTTCAAGCTGGCGAAGGAGGCCGACGCGATCCTGTTCGGAGCCGCCGGCCTCGCGGGCGACGAGCTGGGGCCGCGGCATCTGCGGCCCGGCCTCGCGCTGCTGACGCTCAGGCGTGAGCTCAAGCTCTTCGCCAACTTCCGCCCGGCGATGATGTTCCCGGAGCTGATCGGCGCGTCCTCGCTCAAGCCCGAGCTGGTGGACGGCCTCGACCTCATCATCCTGCGCGAGCTGAACGGCGACATCTACTACGGCACGCCGCGCGGAATCTCCACCAATGCCGACGGCGTGCGCGAGGGCGTCAACACCATGCGCTACACGGAGCCGGAAATCGAACGCATCGCGCACGTGGGTTTCCAGGCCGCGCGTGCGCGCCGCAAGAAGCTTTGCTCGGTCGACAAGGCCAATGTGCTGGAAACCATGGTGCTGTGGCGCGAAACGGTCGCGAAAGTCGCGAAAGGCTATCCAGACGTCGAATTCCGCAATCTCTACGTCGACGCGGCTTCGATGGAGTTGCTGCGCGCGCCGAAGCAGTTCGACCTGATCCTGGCGCCCAACATGTTCGGCGACATCCTGTCGGACGCGGCGGCCATGTTGACCGGCTCGATCGGCATGCTGCCTTCCGCTTCGTTGGGCGAGAAAGCGGGGGAGGGTCACAAGGGTCTCTACGAGCCGGTGCACGGCTCCGCCCCCGATATTGCCGGCAAGGACGTCGCCAATCCGCTGGCCGCCATCCTCTCGGGGGCCATGCTGCTGCGCCACAGCTTCGGCCGCGAGGCCGAGGCGGCGCGCATCGAGGGCGCGGTGCGCTCGGTGCTGGCCGCCGGGTACCGCACCGCGGACATATTCCGGGCCGGCAAGCAAAAAGTCGGCACCGCCGCCATGGGGGATGCGGTCCTTACGGCCTTGCAATAGCCCTGCGATAATCCGCAACCATGGGGGAGGCCCTGGAACTCAAGCGCATCGGGCGCTACGACATCGAGCGCGTGCTCGGCACGGGCGCGATGGGCGTCGTCTACGAAGGCAGGGACACGCGCCTGCACCGCAAGGTCGCGATCAAGACCATCCTTAAGAGTGCGCTCGACTCGGACTCGGCCAAGGAGTACTCGATGCGCTTCCGGCGCGAGGCCCAGGCGGTGGCGCGCCTGAACCACCCCAACATCGTGCAGGTGTTCGATTTCGCAGAGGAGGGCGACGTCGCCTACATCGTCATGGAGATGGTGCGCGGCCGGGAACTCAAGACCTTCTTTGATGCGAGGGAACGCTTCGAACTGAAAGAGATCGTGCACATCATGGGCGAGCTGTGCGAGGCGCTGCACTTCGCCCACGAGGCCGGCATCATCCACCGCGACATCAAGCCGGCCAACGTGATGATCGACTCGGCGGGCCGCGTCAAGCTGACCGACTTCGGCGTGGCGCGCATCGCCGACCCGGACCGCACGGTCTCGGACAAGACGCAGGCCGGCACCGTGGTCGGCACGCCGGCCTACATGTCGCCCGAGCAGATCCAGGGCGGCGCGCTCGACCGGCGCAGCGACATCTTCTCCGCCGGCGTGATCCTGTACGAGTTCCTCTGCGGCGGCAAACCGTTCGTCGGCAGCGGCGCCTGGGCGATCGCCAAGAAGATCCTCTCCGAGCAGCCTTCGGCGCCCTCCAGCGTGAACGCGGCGCTGTCGCCCCTTTTCGACGCGGTGATTGCGAAAGCGCTCGCCAAGAGCGCCGACCAGCGCTACCAGACCGCGAGGCAGCTCGGCTATGCGCTGCAGCGCGCCAACGAGGGCGAGGCGGACACCGGCGACTCGGACAAGACGCTCAAGATGCGGGCCATCACCGACGCGGTGGAGGGCGCGCCGGCGGCGGTCGACGGCGACGCGACCGTGATGCGCACTTTCGCGGCGCCGCTCGCCTCGCGCACCAAGGCTACCGAGCTGGAATTCTGGCGCTCGATCAAGGACGGCAGCGATCCCGCCGACTTCGAGCTCTACGTGGAGCAGTTCCCGAACGGCATCTACGCCGCCCTCGCCAGGCGCAAGATCGACAAGCTGCGCGGCCAGGCCTCCGGCGGCCAGGAGCAGGAGCGGCGCGAGGTCGAGGAGGCGGCGCGGCGCGAGGCCGAGGCAAGGCAGAAGTTGGCCGATGAAAAAGCCGAAATGGAAGCCGCGCTCGCCAGGCGCGAAGCGGAATTCCAGCAGCGCGAAGCGGCGCTGAAGAAACGCGAGGCCGAGGGGCCGAAGAAGATGTCGTTCGTGCCGGCGATCGCCTTGGTCGCGCTGGCGGCGGTCGGCGCCGGGCTGTGGCAGGCGTTCAAGCCGCCCGACCCGATGGCGCAGCGCGTCAACGAACTGACTCAGATGCTGGAGGAGTCCAAGCGGCGCGAGGCCGAACTGGATCAGTCCCGCCAGCGCGAGGCCAACCTGGAAAAGGAACTCGCCCTGGCGCGCCAGCGCGTGGATGATGCGCAGAAATCCGGCGATGTGATCCGCCAGCGCGAACTGGCCGAGCAAGTGAAGCTGCGCGAAGCCGAGGCGAGCAAGCAGGCCGAGATTACTCGCCAGCGCGAGGCCGAACTCGCCAAGCTGCAGGCAGAGAAGGCGAAGAAGGCCGATGCAGCCAAGCCCGCGGACGCGGCGAAACCGGCGGACCCGGTGAAGCTCGCTGCCGTTGCCGCGACACCCGCGCCCGCCCCCGTGGCGGTTTCCGTGCCGGACGCCGCGCCGCTGACGGTGGAAGCCATGCTGCAGAAGGCGATCGCGCTCGAGGGCGATGGCAGGAACAAGGAGGCCGCGAAGTTGCTGGGACAAGCCGTGCGCGAAGGCAAAGGACAGGCCGCCGGCCAGGCGGCACGGCGCCTCGGCGACATGCTGTCCAAGGGCGTTCCGGGCGTTTCGCGCGATTACGGCGAGGCGTTGCGCTACTACGAGATTGCGCGATTGAACGGCGTCGACGTCCCGACCGCGAAGGCCCGCTAGGGCCCGGCGGCGGCGATTTTCCCCCTTACAGCGGCGCCATCAGACCGCCGCTCAGCGTCACCCGCTCGCCGACGTAGAAGCTGGCGCCGTCGGACCGCCGCACGACCTGGCGCTCGCCGTCGTCCATGCGGATCGTGATTTCGTAGGTGTTGGCGCCCAGGCGCTCGGCCATCTCGGGCGTGCCGACGGCGCCTACGTAGGGCTTGTCCTTCACACCGGGCCCGATCGGCACCAGGAACACGGCGCCAACCACCGCCCAGTCGTTCGGATTGCCCGCGGTGCTGCCCGGGTTGCGGGATCCGGGAATCGACGAATTGCCGCGCACTTCGCGAATCGAGCTGATCTCGCCGCAGACCCGGCAGGTGCTCTTGCGCTGCGAATCGCGGTACAGGGCGGGATCGCGCAGGTCCGGGAGGGGGCCGCCCTGGGCTTGGGCAACCGTAACCGCGCATAGCAGCAGGCAGCCAAGGAGCTCCGGCAGCCGGCTGGGTGCGCGCATCGCGGGGGTACCGGCGCGCACGGGCTATTCGGCGATGCCCTGGATGAAATAGGTGGCGTTCAGCAGCAGGCTCGGCGCGCCGAGCAGCCCGAGCCAGCGGTCGTAGATCGGTTTGATGCCGCCGCTGCGATACAGGCCGGCGAGCACCCGGTCCACTGCCAGGCGGAAATCGTGGTCGTCGCGCGGCAGCGCCAGCGCGTAGGCCTCGACCGACAAGTCCTGGTCCAGCAGCCGGAAGCGGGTGCGGTCGCTGCGGGGGGCGACCAGGCCGATCAGCGTGGTGCGGTCCGAGGCGAAACCGTCGACCTTCGCCTGCTCGACCATCTCCACGCCCTGAGGGCGCGAGCTGATCTCGACGACCTCGGCCTTGACCTTGTGGCGTGCCAGCGCTTCGCGCAACACCTTCTCGGTCGTGGTGCCGCTCAGCACCGCGATGCGCTTGCCGCTGAAATCTTCGATCCGGCTGACCGCGGATTCGGCCAGCGTGACGATGTTGGCGCCGTCGACGAAGGTGATCAGGCTGAAGTCCACCAGCGCCTGGCGCGACAGCGTCCAGGTCGTCGTGCTGCATTCGAGATCGACGCGCTTCGTGCGCACCGCATCGAGGCGATCCTGCACGGTCAGCGCCACCCAGCGGGTTTTCAGGTCGGCGATCTTGAGCTGCGCGCCGATGCCCTCGGCGATCGCACGGCACAGGTCGATCGAATAGCCCAGCGGCTGTCCATTGCTGCCGGCCGACGAGAATGGCGCGGCGCCGTCGATGTAGCCCATGACGATGGTGCGTTCGCTCGCGATCCTGGCGAGCGTGCCGCTCTGGGCGAAGCAGGGCAGCGCCAGTCCCCAGGCAAGGGCGGCAAGCAAGAACGATCGTGTCGAGATGACGGGCATCGAATCTCCGGGGGTTCGGCCGGCTATTTCGCCAGCACCTTCATGGCCTGCTCGAGGCCGGCGAGCGTGGTGGGGTACATGCGGTTGTTCATCAATTCTTTCAGGATCTGGATCGACTGCCGGTAGGCCCAGACTTCCTCGGGCTCCGGGTTGAGCCAGACGCATTTCGAGTAGACGTCGGTGAAGCGCCGGATCCACACCGCGCCGGCCTCCTCGTTGAAATATTCGACCGAGCCGCCGGGCTGCAGGATTTCATAGGGACTCATGGTCGCGTCGCCGACGAAGATCACCTTGTAGTCGTGGCCGTACTTGTGCAGCAGTTCCCAGGTGCGCGTGCGCTCCGAGTGCCGGCGCCGGTTGTCCTTCCACACGAAGTCGTACATGCAGTTGTGGAAGTAGTAGAACTCCAGGTGCTTGAACTCAGTCTTGGAGGCGGAGAACAGCTCCTCGGCCAGCTTGATGTGGTCGTCCATCGTGCCGCCGATGTCCATCAGCATCAGCACCTTGATGGCATTTCGGCGCTCCGGCCGCATGTGGATGTCGAGATAGGCCTTCTTCGCCGTGCTCGAGATCGTGTTGTCGAGGTCGAATTCCTCCGGCGCGCCCTGCCGGGCGAATTTCCGCAGCCTGCGCAAGGCGACTTTGATGTTGCGGGTGCCGAGTTCCACGGAGTCGTCTAGGTTGCGGTATTCCCTCTGATCCCAGACCTTGACTGCGCTGCGGTTGCGACTCTTGTCCTGGCCGATGCGAATGCCTTCGGGGTTGTAGCCGTAGGCGCCGAAGGGCGACGTGCCGCCGGTGCCGATCCACTTGGAGCCGCCCTGGTGGCGGTTCTTCTGCTCTTCGAGCCGCTGCTTGAGCGTCTCCATGAGTTTTTCCCAGCCGCCGAGCGCCTGGATCTGCTTTTTCTCTTCCTCGCTCAGGGTCAGCTCGACCTGCTTCAGCAGCCACTCGAGCGGGATTTCCGCCTCGATGCCGGGTATCGTCTGCACGCCGTCCCAGAACTCGGCGAAGGCGCGGTCGAACTTGTCGAAGTTCGCTTCGTCCTTCACCAGCGCGGTGCGCGACAGGTAGTAGAAATCGTTTATGTTCGGGCCGATGACGTCCTTGTGCATCGCCTCGAGCAGCGTCAGGTACTCCTTGATGGAGACCGGCAGCTTGTGGCTCTTCAGCTTGAGGAAGAAGTCGATCAGCATGCGCTATTTTGTCAGAAAGAAGGCCGGCCGATCACGGACTGCACGGGCTGCTGCGCCGGCTTCTTCTCGACCACCAGGATGCTGTCGTAGAAGTGCAGCGCATAGGTACTGCGCGTGACGATGTCTACCGCAAAGCGCTCGGGTTCGGCGGCATGCCAGGCATGCAGCCGATCGACCAGTCCCTTGGCGTACTCGATGAAGGTCCCTTCGCGCCGATAGCCGCCGTTGTAGTACGGGGCGTACGAGGAATGGAGGTCCTCGCACAGGTAGATGCCGTGCGGCTGGACGTGGGGGTAGAGTTCTTCGAAGCTGGCGATCTGCTGCGGCGAGAAATGGCCGCCGTCGTCGATCACGATGTCGATGTGCGGTACCTGCTCGCGCAGTTTCGCCAGGAATGCGCGGTTCGCCTGGTCGCCGATCAGGACGCGGATGCGGTCCTCCTCGAGTTCCCGGCAGCGGGGATCGACATCGACGCCGATGATCTGCGCGCCGGGGCCGAAATAGCTCTTCCACATCTGCAGCGAGCCGCCGTGGAGCACGCCGATCTCCAGCACCACCGGCGCGCGGCCGCGGAACGGCTGGAAATGACGGTGATAGATGTCGAAATAGTGATGCCACTTCTGCATCAACCGGCCGCGGCCGCCGAAGAAATGCTCCGCGAGCGGATTGGCTTCCGCGGCATCGGCTGCCGGTGGTGGTTTGCGCCCGGACCGGATCAGGGATTCCCAGACCTCGCGCACGACTCGACCGAGCATCGGATCAGCGCCTAAATCCGGCAGGGCAGCTGGCCGGAAAATTTATCCACGAACAGCTTACGGGCGCTTTCCCAGGCATCATCGTAATTCCCCCGCGATTCATGGATCAGAGGCAGCGGCGCGACGTAATTCTTCAGCCCGCGCAGGTGGGCCCTGAAGCTGATGTCGATATCGTAAAAGTGGAATCCCTTGAACGTCTTCGAATCGAAGCCGCCCAGGCTGTCCAGGGTTCGGCGGTGGCACATTAGAAATACCCCGTCCACGACGACCACCTGGCCGAACAGCCCCTGGCCGCCGGGCCACGTCGTGTAGGTCATGCCCATGGGATTTTCGTCCGGATAGGCGACGATGCCCCTGCAGTGGCTCATGACCTCCTGCAACGGCAGGTCGCCCCACCAGCAACCCTGGGCATTTAGCCGGGTCGCGCCCGCGATGCCGATCAAACCGGTGGCGGGCTCTTCGAGCAGGCGCAACGGGCGTTCGAATGCGACGGCATTGGCGAGAACCTGGATGTCGTGGTGCATGAACGCGAGGATGTCCCCCGTGGTCGAAGCGGCGGCCTTGTTGTAGCCGTTGAAGATATCGTTCGACGTTCCGTCGATCACCGTCAGGCGCCATTTCTTCGGGCCCGGCCAGCGACTGGGGCCCATGGCCGCCTGCAGGGACTTTTCCAGCGGGCCGATTCGCCATGGCTGGTGCGAAACCGTGACGAATTCAATCACGGCAGTCGAGTTCGGCGCTCAAGCATTCCAGCATGCGGCATCTTCTCAGAATTCGATGCGCCGCGGCGGGCGCCCGGCCGCGTGTTCTTGCCACATGCCGAGGTAGGCTGCTTCCAGATCTCGCGTAAAGCGAGGTGTGTCGAACAGCGGCGCGGCGCCGCGATTTTCCCGCAGCCGCGAGCGCAGTTGGCGCAATTCTCCGGGCGTGCCGGCAAGGCGCAGCGCAAGGCGTTCGTATTCCGCCGGTGAACTGGTAACGAGCTCGGGCAGGCCGACTGCGTGCAGCAGGCTGCCAGCGACGCGCGACGCAAACGTTTCGCCGGCGCAGGTCAGCACCGGCAAGCCGGTCCACAGCGCGTCGCTGGCCGTGGTATGGGCGTTGTAGGGGAAGGAGTCCAGGAACAAGTCCGCGGCCGCGAACCTGCCGAGATGCAGGCTGTAATTTTCCACTGACGGCGCGAACACCAGGCGGTCGGCATCGATGCCTGCAGCGCGCGCCGCCCGGCGCAGGTTTCTCGTTGCCGCGTCGTTGCTGTCGCGCAGCCACAGCACGCTAGCGGGCACGGCGTGCAGCAGCCGCATCCAGGTCTCGAAGAGCTCCGGCAGGATCTTGTACGGCTGGTTGAAGCAGCAGAACACGAACGAGTCCTCCGCAAGCCCCAGCTGCCGCCGCGACGGCGTCTGCGCCACCAGCCGCTTGCGGTCGTTAGCCTGGAAGCTTGCCGGCATGAGCACGAGCTGCTCGCTGTAGTCCGACTCGTGCCCGGGCGGGATGACGAACCGGTCGGCAACCAGATAGTCGATGAACGGGGCGCCTGAAGTGCCCGCAAAGCCGATGAAACTCGCCTGGATGGGCGCGGGCCGGAGTGCGGCGACCTCGGTACGGGCGTTCGTCGTGTACCCCCCGAGATCGACGAGTATGTCCACGCCGTGCGCGTGAATTGTGGCCGCGGCATCGGCATTGGAAAGGGTCCTGAGATCGACGAAGCGATCGAAGGCGCGCCGGAGGCGGGCTCTCGTCGGGCTTTCCGACTCAGGGCCGCAGGAGTAAGCGACGACCTCGAAGCGCTCGCGATCATGCAGCTCGAACACTTCGGCCAGCAGGTAGGCGACGGGGTGTTCGTGGAAATCGGCCGACAGATAGCCAAGCCTGATCCTGCCTTGCGAGGGGCGGCGCGCGAAGCTGAAGGAAAGCCGCTGCCGCTCCTGCTCCAGTCCCTGCAGCTGGTGCGCCGCAAAATTCCTCGCGCACTGCAGCTGCTCGGAGCGCGTCGAGGGTATCGAGAGCAGCTGGAACGGGTGAATCGGCTGCGGCGGCTGCTGCGAAACGCCGCGGCGCTGCAGGTCGATCAGTTCGCCGATCTGCGTCCAGTCGCAGGCCTGCTGCATCTCGTTCAGCAGCGAGCCCCGGTAGAGCGGGTTGTCGGGCTGTGCGCGGCAGGCTTCCCGGTAGCAGCTGATCGCCTGGTCGCTCTCCTTCAGGAGGCTGTGGGCGTTGCCGAGATTGAAATGCGCGTTCGGATAGTCGGGTTCGAGCGCCAGGGCCCGGCGCAGGCTCGCGATCGCCTCCCAGGGCGAGCCGCTGCGCACCTGGGCGATTCCCAGGTAGAAATACAGCAGCGGATTGTCAGGCCACAGCGCCGCTGCCGCGCGCAGCGTCCCGGCCGCTTCGGCAAACCTCGCGTCGTCGCAAAGAAGGGCGCCCAGCTGGAACAGCGCGTGCGAATCCGCCGGGTCAAGCTCCACCACGCGGCGAAGGAAGCCTTCCGCTTCCCGGCGCCGGCCAAGCTCGTACAGGCACACGCCGAGGTTGTAAAGTGCCGACGGATGGTCCGGCGACGCCTGCAGCGCGCGCCGGTAACTGTCCTCCGCCATTTCGGGGCGGCCCGCTTCCTTGTGGGCGTTGCCCTCGCGGTTTAGGGTTGTAGCCCTGCCCGGATCCGCTGCTTCAGGCACCCTTTGCGCGCGTCATGAACACCAGCCGCTCGAAGAGGTGAACGTCCTGCTCGTTCTTCAGCAGCGCGCCGTGCAGCGGCGGGATGATGGTCTTGCGGTCCTTGGAGTGCAGCGCGTCGGGCGGGATGTCTTCGGCCAGCAGCAGCTTCAGCCAGTCGAGCAGTTCCGAGGTCGAAGGCTTCTTCTTCAGGCCGGGTACTTCGCGCACCTCGAAGAACACCTCCATCGCCTCCTTGAGCAGCGATTTCTTCAAGTGCGGGAAGTGCACCTGGACGATTTTCTCCATCGTTTCCTTCTCGGGGAAGCGGATGTAGTGGAAGAAGCAGCGCCGCAGGAAGGCGTCCGGCAGCTCCTTCTCGTTGTTCGATGTGATGAACACGATCGGCCGCTGCTTTGCCTTGATCAGCTCGCGCGTCTCGTAGACGTAGAACTCCATGCGGTCGAGTTCGCGCAGCAAGTCGTTCGGGAACTCGATGTCGGCCTTGTCCACTTCGTCGATCAGCAGCACGCAGGGCGTGTCCATGGAGAACGCCTGCCACAGCATGCCCTTGACGATGTAGTTGTGGATGTCGTGCACGCGCTCGTCGCCCAGTTGCGAATCGCGCAGGCGGCTGACCGCGTCGTATTCGTAGAGGCCCTGCTGCGCCTTGGTCGTCGACTTGATGTGCCATTCGAGCAGGGGAACGCCGAGCGACTTGGCGACCTGGACCGCCAGCATCGTCTTGCCGGTGCCCGGCTCGCCCTTGATCAGCAGGGGCCGCTGCAGCGTGATTGCCGCGTTGACCGCGAGGGTCAGGTCGTCGGTGGAGACGTATTCTGCGGAACCGGTGAAGCGCATCGGGCGTCCTTGGCCAAAATCGCATTATAATCGCCCGGTAATTTCAACCCCTCCGACACCCAGCGAAACAAGAATGCGCCCCTCTCAGAAGACGATCCTCGCTGCCTTGATGCTCGCCTCGGCGCCCGCGCTCGCCCAGCAACCGCCCCTCGTAGGCGATCCGAAGCAAGCGCACAAGAAGATTGCCATGTGCGAAGGCTGCCACGGCATTGCCGGCTACCGCACGGCGTATCCCGACGTCTATCCCGTGCCCAAGCTCGGCGGGCAGTCGGCGGCCTACCTGTCGAACGCGCTGCACGCCTACAAGGCGAAGCAACGCAGCCACCCGTCGATGCGCGGCATCGCGGCGAGCCTGTCCGACCAGGACATCGCGGACCTTGCCGCCTACTACTCGGAGCACAAGTAATGAGGCCCGCATTCCTCGTGGTCCTGGCGCTCGCCTTCGCGGGCAGTGCCTTCGCCGGCGGCAACCTGGAGAAGGGCAAGATCAAGGCCGCGGAAGTCTGCGCGGCCTGCCACGGCGCCGACGGTTCGAAGCCCGCCGCGCCCGAGAATCCGATCCTGGCCGGCCAGTACGGCGACTACATCGTCAAGGCGCTCACGGATTACAAGTCGGGCAAGCGCGCCAACCCGGTCATGAAGGCGTTCGCCGACCAGCTCAGCAAGCAGGACATGCAGGACCTGGCGGCCTGGTTCTCCAGCCAGCACTCGAGCCTGCACTTCCAGCGCTAGCTATTCCTGCCTGGTTTTGGGCCTGTACTCGCACAGGTCCCGGATCAGGCATTGCGGGCATTTCGGCTTGCGCGCGACGCAGACGTAGCGGCCGTGCAGGATCAGCCAGTGGTGCGCGTGCTGCATGAACTCGGGCGGCACGAACTTCACCAGCTTCAGTTCGACTTCCAGCGGGTCCCTGCCCGGCGCGATGCCGGTGCGGTTGGAGACCCGGAAGATGTGCGTGTCCACCGCCATCGTGGGTTGGCCGAAGGCGACGTTCAGCACCACGTTGGCGGTCTTGCGGCCGACCCCCGGCAGGCTTTCCAGCGCCTCGCGATCGGCGGGCACTTCGCCGCCATGCTTCTCGAGCAGCAGCCTTGAAAGGCCGATGACGTTCTTCGCCTTCATGCGAAACAGGCCGATCGTCTTGATGTAATCCGCCAGCCCGGGTTCACCCAACCTCAGCAGTTTCTCCGGGGTGTTCGCCACGGGAAACAGCTTTGCGGTGGCAAGATTCACGGATTTGTCGGTCGCCTGAGCGGAGAGCACCACCGACACCAGCAGCTCGAAGGGCGTGCGATAGACGAGTTCGGTTTTCGGATGCGGGTTGGCGGCGCGAAAGCGTTCGAAGATCTCGCGGCGCTTGTCCGGGTTCACGCCTTGCGCTTTCTCGACAACGCCGCTGCGATCACGGCCTTGCGGTCGGCAGGACCCGGTTTCGGGCTTTCCCTGGAAATTCTCGCTTTCCTTGCGCGAACGCGCGCTTTTGCCGCCCTTGCATCCGGCGCCGTCCACGGGCCCGGCGCCGGAACGAGGTCGATGCAATCGACCGGGCAGGGCGGCAGGCAAAGCTCGCAGCCCGTGCAGTAGCCGGCAATGACCGTGTGCATCAGCCCCGGCGCGCCGGCAATCGCATCCACGGGGCAGGCGTCGATACAGCGCGCGCAGCCAATGCAGCGCGGTTCATCGATCAAGGCGACCACGGTCCGCTTCATCCAAAACTCGCGGTGCGCAACGTCTGCCGCGTGATCAGCTTTGGCGACATCTGGCCGGGCGTCAGTTCGACGCGGATTTCGCCGTCCTTGATTCCGCGAGGCAGGCCGATACGCATTCGAATACCAGGTGAGGGCCGCGGAAGATGAGCCCGCTGTAGATTTGCACGAGCGATGCGCCGGCGTTCAGTTTCTCCACGGCGTCCGCACCGTTCATGATGCCGCCGACGCCGATCACCGGGACCTCGCCCTTGAGCTCGCGGCAGAGCGCGCCGATCACGTCGGTCGAACGTTCCCTGAGCGGCGCGCCCGACAGGCCGCCTTGCTCCTGCGCCTGCGGATAGCCGGCGATTCCCTTGCGATCGACCGTGGTGTTGGTGGCCACGATGCCCTCGATCTTCGTCCGCTTCGCGGCCTCCGCGATGTCGTGAATCGCGGCGTGGTCCAGGTCCGGCGCGATCTTGAGCGCGACGGCTACGTTGCGGCCGTGCCGTTCGCGCAACTGCCGCTGCTTTGCTTTTGCTCGATTCAATAAATTCAAAAGAGCTTCGACACCCTGCAAGTCCCTCAGCCCTGCCGTATTCGGAGAGGAAACGTTCAGCGTGACGTAATCGACGAGCGGATACAGCTTCTCGAAACAGAGTTCGTAGTCGTCCGCGGCATTCCCGTTCGGCGTGTCCCTGTTCTTGCCGATGTTTACGCCGATGATTGCTTTTGATTTTTTCCTTTTCAGGTTTTCGATAAAAACGTCCACGCCGACGCTGTTCAGGCCATACCGGTTGATGATCGCGTTTGCTTCCGGAATTCGGAACAGGCGAGGCTTCGGATTGCCGGGCTGCGGTCGCGGCGTAACGCCGCCGAGTTCGAGGAAGCCGAAGCCGAGCGTGGCGAGTCCATCGACGTGCTCCGCATGCTTGTCGAGGCCGGCGGCGAGGCCGACAGGATTCGGAAAATCGATCCCCATCACGCGCACGGGACAGGCGGGCGGCTTCGGCGCGAAAAGGCCGGCGACGCCGGAGAGCTTCAGTGCGGCGTTATGAGCGGTTTCCGGATCCAGCGCGAACAGGAAGGGCCGCGCCAGGGAATAAAGCATCGCTATTCGAGGTCCTCGGGCGCGAGGCGGCGCCACTCCCCGCCGATGAAGCCTTCGATCGGCGCGAAGCGCGATTTGTAGGCCATCTTCGGGCTTTCCTTGATCCAGTAGCCGAGGTACAGGTAGGGCAGGCCGAGCGCGCGGCAGGCCTCGATCTGCCAGAGCACGTTGAAGGTGCCGAAGCTGGCGCTGCGGCGGTCGGGTTCGAAGAAGGTGTAGACCGACGATAGGCCGTCGGGAAGGTAATCGACGATCGACACCATCACCAGCTGGCCGTTGTCGCGGAACTCGATCAGGCGCGTGTCGACGCGGCTCTGCAGCAGGAAATGCGAGTACTGGTCGCGGCTGTCGTTGTCCATGCCGCCGCCGGAGTGGCGCCGCGACTGGTAGCGCAGGTAGAGCGCATAGTGCTCGAGGCGGAACTTGAGCGGCTGCGCCTGCGAGGCGAGCTCGTTGTGCTGGTTGAGTGCGCGCCGTTGCGAGCGCGTGGCGTCGAACTCACGCACCGGGATGCGCACCGGCACGCAGGCGCGGCAGCTGTCGCAATGCGGACGGTAGGTGAAGATGCCGCTGCGGCGAAAACCGGCCTTGACCAGCTCGCCGTACAGCTCCGTGTTGATCAGGTGGCTTGGCGTCGCGACCTGCGAGCGCGCCATGCGCTCGGGCAGGTAGCTGCACGGATAGGGCGCAGTCACGTAGAACTGCAGTACCGCGTGCGGAAGATCGTTAAGCCGAGACATGCGTAGAAATCGCCCACTTTCCCGGTTGTTCCGGATAGTTTACCAATGCTGCCACGCGGCGTAAAAACTGCCGGCGCGGGATCTCGCGCGCGCCCATCGAGGCGAGCAGGGGGGTGCGTTGCTGGCAGTCGATCAGGGGAATGCCGCGCCGGCGCAGTTCCTCGACCAGGGCGACCAGGGCGACTTTGGACGCATCCGTGGCACGGGAGAACATGGATTCGCCGTAGAACATGCGGCCGATTGCCACTCCGTAGAGGCCGCCGGCCAGGCGGCCTGCCTGCCAGGTCTCGAAGGAATGCGCGTGTCCCGCGCGGTGCAGCGCCAGATAGGCATTGCGCATGTCCTTGCCAAGCCAGGTACCGGCGCCATCTTTTCTGGGCTTCGAGCAGTTCGCGATGACCTCCTCGAAGCAGCTGTCGACGGTCACGCGGTAATCCTTGTTGCGCAGGCTCTTGGCAAGCGAGCGGGCCACCTTCAACTCCTCGCAGAACAGCACCATGCGCGGATCAGGCGACCACCACAGGATCGGCTCGCCGCCGGAATACCAGGGGAAGATGCCGTGGCGATAGGCCTCCAGCAAGCGCGGCACCGACAGGTCGGCGCCGGCGCAGAGCAGCCCGCTAGGTTCCTTGAGCGCCTTCTCGGGAGCCGGAAAGGGGTCGGCCGGTTCCAGCCAGGTCAGCATCCCGGCTACTTGACGTCTTCGGCGTGGAAACCGAAGGCGCCGCGCGCGCGATCGGCGAACCAGTGCCTGAGTGTCAGGCCGACGGTGCGGAAAGCGACGTCCTTCCAGGGAATCTTTGCTTCCTCGAACAGCGCCACTTCCAGGCTCTCGACGCCGGGCTTGAAATCCAGGTCGAGCAGGCGCGCGCGATAGAAGACGTGCACCTGGTTCACGTAGGGGACGGAGATCATGCTGAAGGCGCCGAGCAGTTCTATGCGTGCGCCGGCTTCCTCCAGCGTCTCGCGCGTCGCTGCTTCGCCGGTAGATTCGTCGTTTTCCATGAAGCCCGCGGGCAGCGTCCAGTAGCCGTAGCGCGGTTCGATGGCGCGCCGGCACAGCAGGAGACGCGCCCGCCCGCCTTCTTCCCACACCGGGATCGAGCCGAGCACCAGCTTCGGGTTGGCGTAGTGGATGCTGCCGCAGGCGTCGCAGACGGCGCGCGGCAGCGAATCGCCCGGCGGCACGCGCTGTACGACCGGCGCGCCGCAACTAGGGCAAAAGTTCATCCAGTCCGCTCACGATCCGGTCGGGCTGCACCCCCAGGCGGTCGATCGGCGCACCGGTGCGATTGATCCAGTAGACGCTGAAGCCGAAGGTTTTCGCGCCGAGCGCGTCCCAGCAGTTCGAGGACACGAAGCCGATGTCTTCCCTGGGCAGCTGCAGCCTGTTCATCGCCAACTCGTAGACGGCGGTCGCGGGTTTGTAGACCTTGAGCACATCCACGCTGAGCACCGCATCGAAGGTTTTTTCCATGCCCCGACTCTTTACCAGCGGGTCGATCATGTCGGGCGAGCCGTTGGTGAGGATGGCGAGCTTGCGTCCCTTGAACTTGGCGAGCGCGCCGGGGACCTCGGGATAGGGCGCCAGGTTGCGGTACTCGTCCATGAGGGCGCTCTTCTGCATCGGCCCGGCGACGAGGCCGAGCAAGGCGCAAGAGTATTCCAAGGCTTCCAGCGTCACGGCGGAAAAAGGCGCATAGCGCCCCATCAGACTGCGCTGCCAGGTGTACTCCAGCTGCTTGGCGCGCCAGATCTGCGACAGCTGCGCGCCCTTGCCTGGCCAGAAAGCGTCGCAGCGCGCCCGCACGGAATGCACATCGAACAGGGTGCCATAGGCGTCGAACACAAGTGCGCTGGGCATACGTAAGTTCCAGTATCCGTGAGGGAAATCCCGACCGATGGTAAACTGCTGCAGGACGGGGAGCAAACGCCAGCATAGTCATGAGCGCCACAGAAAAAGCAGCCGGGCAGGGAACCGCCGTACCACGACGGCCGAAGCATATCGGCGAGTGGTTCTGGCGTTTTCTCGCGCTGGTGATGCTGGCCACGGTCGGCTGGGTTGTCTGGATCATTTACCAGATCAATCCGCAGCCGCTGATCACCAACGCCGCCTTCGAAGCGGCGGCGAAGGCGAGGGCCGCCTCGCAGGATGCCAAGGGCGTAATCACGCCGGCGGCAGCTGCCGTGGCCGTGGCGCCGAATCCGGCGGCCGAGCCGCCGAAGGCGGAGCCGAAGGAACCGCCTGTCAACGTCGAGCGCCTGCGGCTCGCGGATTCCATCGAGACCCCGATCCCCGAGCGCGGCAAGAAGAAGTAGCGCCGCCGTGGCGGCCGCGACCGATCGCTACCAGGAATTGCACCGCAGCTGGCGCTGGGAGGTGCCCGGGCGCCTGAACATCGCGCAGGCCTGCTGCGGCCGCTGGGCCGCCGACCGCTCGCGCTTCGCGCTCTACTGGGAAGACGAATCTGGCGCGGCGGCGAAATACACGTTCTGGGACATCCAGCGCGAAGCCAACCGCCTGTCGAACGCGCTCGCCGGGCTCGGCGTGAAGCGCGGCGACCGGGTCGCGCTGATCCTGCCGCAGCGTCCCGAAATGGCCATCGCCTACATGGCCATTTTCCAGATGGGCGCCGTCGCGCTGCCGCTGTCGCACCTGTTCGGCCCCGACGCGCTGGAATACCGCATGGATTACGCCGGCGCGAGCGTGGTGTTCGTCGAGCCCACCACGATCGCCAACCTGTGGGCGGCCAGGGACAAGCTCAAGCACCTGAGGCACGTGATCGGCGTGGGAGGGGCGAGGGAATCCGGCGTGCACAGCTATGAAGAACTCCTTGAGAAAAGCAGTTTCACTTTCGCTCCGGTGGATACTGCCGCCGACGATCCCGCTCTGATCATCTACACCAGCGGGACCACCGGTCCGCCCAAGGGCGCGCTGGAGGCGCATCGCCTGATCGTCGGCAACATCCCGGGCTTCGTCTATTCGCACGACTTCTTCCCGCAGCCGGGCGACATGTTCTGGTCGCCCGCGGACTGGGCCTGGGCGGGCGGGCTGATGGACGCGCTGCTGCCGAGCTGGTATTTCGGCATGCCTATCCTCGGCTACCGCGGCCGCTTCGACGCCGAGCGGGCGTACTACCTGCTCGATAAATACGGCGTACGGAATGCGTTTTTGTTCCCGACGGCCCTGAAGCTGATGATGAAGGCGATTCCGGAACCCAAGAGGCAATTCGATCTTTCCCTGCGCTCAATCATGAGCGCGGGCGAATCGGTCGGCGTGACGGTGATCGAATGGGCGCGCGAGCAGCTCGGCGTCACCATCAACGAAATGTTCGGCCAGACCGAGATCAATTACGTGGTCGGCAACTGCCAGTCAGCCTGGCCGGTGAAGCCGGGTTCCATCGGCCGGCCGTATCCGGGACATCGCGTCGCGATCATCGATGAGCACGGCCTGGAGAAAAAGCCTGGAGAGCTGGGAGAAATCGCGGTCGATCGTCGCGCGGACCCGGTGTTCTTCCTCGAATACTGGAAGAACCCGCAGGCGACCAAGGACAAATTCATCGGCGACTGGGGCCTCACCGGCGACCAGGGCCGCATGGACGAGGACGGCTACCTCTGGTACCAGGGGCGCTCGGACGACGTCATCAAGTCCTCCGGCTACCGCATCGGCCCGGCGGAAATCGAGTCCTGCATCGTCAAGCATCCCGCGGTCGCCAACGCGGCGGTGATCGGCAAGCCCGACGCCGCGCGCGGCCAGATCGTCAAGGCCTTCGTGGTGCTCCAGCCGGGGCAGGTAGGAACGCAGGCGCTGGTCGAAGAGATCCAGGCGCACGTGCGTGGCCGGCTGGCGCCCTACGAATACCCCAAGGAGATCGAATTCATCGACGCGCTGCCGATGACCACCACCGGCAAGGTGCAGCGCAAGGAGCTGCGCAAGCGGGAAGAGGCGAAGATCGCCGCCGCGCGTCCCTAGGGGGCGGGTTTCAGAGAAACGCCGGACACGCGATGCGCGCCGGCGAAAAAGCCGTCCGGACCCTTGAAGCCCGCGATGACGAGCTTGCCCAGGGACTTCACGCCCGACTGCTGGGTTCTGAACGCATAGTTCTGGGCCAGCGACACTTCCGGCTGCCCTGGGGGAGTCACAAATACCGAATAGGTTTTCTTCGCGACGTCGACGACCATCCGCACGCGATAAACCTTGTTGGCGGAATACTTCAGGACTTGATCGGCCTTGAAGAAACCGCCATTGCGCGCGTCGATGCTTCCCGTGTCGGCGAAACGCACCATGGCCGCCACGTCGTTGGCGACGTTCGGCGCCGCTGCGGAGACGCCGGTGAACCCATCTATCTTGTCGGCCAGCGGCGTTACATCAAAGGACAGCTCGAACGTGCCCGCTTGGTCGGACGGCAGGTCGAAGCTCAGGAAGCCCGTCGTCGAGTCCTGAGTCGCCGGGATCGGGCCGGCCCAGGCGGTGCCGAGCAGGGAAAGCGCAAGGACGGAAAGAGCTTTGATAAGGTTTTTCATCGGATTCCCGTGGAAGTCTATTTGTCAGGCCGGTTCGCGACCAGGATCTTGCCTTCGCACTCTACGGCAAGTTCATTACGCTGGTTGGTCGACTGTCCCACCATTTCGAGGATGCCGCCCTTGTGCTTCGGCTTGTCCAGCTTCGCGGTGACCGTCCAGCGCGTCGCAAGCGTGTCGCCCGCGCGCACCGGAGTCTTGAAGCGGCAGGTGTGCTCCAGATAGGCGATGGCGGTGCCGGCGAAGTAGTTCCCGACCGGCGCCGACACCAGCGCACTGGTGAAGGGACCGTGCAGGATGCGGCCGCCGAACATGGACTTCTTCGAAAACTCCTCGTCGACGTGCAGCGGATTGAAGTCGCCGAACATTCCCGCCGCTAGCACGAGGTGCGTCTCCGTCACGGTCAGGCTGCTGCCGAAACTGTCGCCGACCTTCACCTCGTCGTACCACTTGCCGTGAAATACCATGTGTCTCCTAGGAATCCGGACGGTAAACTTCGGGACCTTGCAAACGGCTGGCGCCCCAGACACGAATCGAACGTGCGACCTGCCCCTTAGGAGGGGGCTGCTCTATCCACTGAGCTACCGGGGCGCGTGGCGGGATTTTACCCGCATGGGGTTGTTCCTTTTTTGCATGCTGCTTTGTCCCGCACCGTCCCGGGCCTGGGACGATGGCGAAACGCCGTTCGTCGTTTCTCCGGACGCGGTGGTGGAGCGCATGCTCTACCTCGCGCAGCCGAAAGCGGGCGAGCGCCTGGTCGACCTTGGTTCGGGAGACGGGCGCATCGTCATCGAAGCCGCGAAACGGTTCGGCGCCCGGGGACTGGGCGTGGACATCGACCCGAAGCTGGTGAACCTCGCGCGCGAGAACGCGAAGCGCGCCGGCGTGGAGTCGCTCGCCAGCTTCGAGGTCAAGGATCTCTTCGAGACCGACCTGCGCGGCGTGAACGTGGTCACCATGTACCTGCTGCCGGAGGTAAACCTGCAGCTGCTGCCGCGCTTCATCGGCCAGTTGAAGCCCGGTGCGCGCATCGTGTCGCACGACTACGACCTCGGTCCGTGGCCCTTCGACGAGATGATCGAGCTCGCGCTCGCCGACAAGATGGTCGGGCCGCTCGGCCGCTCGCGGATATTCCTGTGGGTGGTGCCGGCGGACGCGCGTGGCCGGTGGGTCGCCGACCTGCCTGAAATCGGCGGCCGCTGGCAGTTCGATATCGGCCAGAAATTCCAGGTCCTGGATGTCGACGCGCGGGTGATCAATTCGGCCGGCGGGTCGACCATGGTGGTGCGCGGCGCAAGAATGCGCGGTGAGGAGATGCGCCTCGCGATCACCGGGATGGTGGGCGGCAAGGGCTACAACCTGCTGTTCCGCGGCAAGCTCGCCGACGGTCGCATCCAGGGCGACGTACGGATTTCCGATGGCGACAGCGCGCGCATTCTGCCGTGGACGGCGACCAGGCAGTGAGCGGCAAGCCCAAGCAGCTGCTTTCCGTCCCTGACGGCATTTTTCTTACTGTCGGGATGGTGATCGGCGTCGGTATCTTCAAGGCGCCCTCGGTGGTGGCGGGCAATAGCGCGAGCAGTGCCGAGTTCCTGCTCACCTGGCTGCTCGGCGGCATCGTCTCGCTGTGCGGGGCCCTCGTCTACGCCGAGCTGTCCGCGCGCCACCCTGAAACCGGCGGCGAATATGCGTTCCTGACGAGCGGCCTCGGCAGGGGCGCGGCGTTCCTGTTCGCCTGGTCGCGCATGACGGTGATCCAGACCGGAGCTATCGCCGCCGTGGCTTTCGTGTTCGGCGACTACGCTTCCGAAATCGTGCAGCTCGGCCCCTACAGCTCGGCGATCTATGCCGCGCTGAGCGTCGTGGCGCTTACCGCGCTCAATATCGCCGGGACGCTGCAGACCAAGAACCTGCAGAAGCTGCTCGAGTCCCTGTTGATCGCCGGGCTGGTATTCCTTGCGCTGGGCGGTCTGTTCGCCGGCGGTGCGCCGAAGGAAGCCGCGGCGGGGGTGGGCGGAGGTTCGTTCGGGTTGGCGATGATCTTCGTGCTGCTGACCTACGGCGGCTGGAACGAGGCGGCCTACCTGGCGGGCGAAGTGCGCGATGCGCGCCGCAACATGGAGAAGATCCTGGTGGGCGGCATCGTCGTCGTGACGGCTCTGTACATGCTGGTGAACGTCGGCTACCTGGCCGCGCTCGGCCTGGGCGGCATGCGCGAATCGAAGGCGATCGCCGCCGACACCATGCGCGTGGTCGCGGGCGAGAAAGGCGCGCTGCTGCTGGCGCTGATCGTCTGCGTCTCTGCCTTCACCACCATCAACGCGGCGATCTTCACCGGCGCGCGTACGTCCTACGCGTTCGGCAATGATTTCGCCCTCTTCAGGAAGCTGGGCAACTGGCGTGACGCGGGCAGCACGCCGGCGAACGCGCTCGTGTTGCAGGGCGCAATCACCCTGCTACTCGTCATCCTCGCGTCCTTCACGCCGGACGGCTTCAGCGCCATGGTGGCCTATACCTCGCCAGTGTTCTGGACTTTCTTCCTGCTGACCGGCGCCACCTTGTTCTTTTTCAGGATGAAAGAAAAAGAAAAACCCGCCGTACGCGTCCCGCTCTACCCCGTGGTGCCGCTGGTGTTCTGCGGCATGTGCGCGTACATGCTGTATTCGAGCGTCGACTACATCCGCAATCCCGTGTTCGGGCCCAAGTTCGGCGACGCGGTGCTCGCCGGCCTCGCCATCATGGCCGCGGGCATCCCGCTGTATTTCCTGTCGAAGAGGAAGTGAAGCGGTTCCTCGCATTGCTGCTGATTTTCACGCTGCCCGCGGCGGCGCAGGACTACGAGCGCGAAAAGCGCTGGGCGGCGGAGGTGGTGCCGAACCTGGTGGTCGGCGACGCGGTTCGGATTTCCGCGGCTGGCCGGACGTTCCTTGGCATTTATACGGAAGTAAAGAACGCGAAGTCCGCGATCCTTCTTGTGCACGGCGCCGGCGTGCATCCAGACCACAGCGTCATCGGCGTCCTGCGCGTATCCCTGTCCGACATGGGTTACAGCACGCTTTCCATCCAGATGCCGGTGCTGAGATCGGACGCCGCGAACGACGAGTACGCGCCGCTCTTTGCGGAAGCGGCGGCGCGCATCCAGGCGGGTGCCGACTGGCTGGCGCGGAAGGGCTATGCTCGGCCGGTGCTGTTGTCGCACAGCATGGGCTCCCGGATGTCGAATGCTTATTTCGAGCGCATGCACGACGCGCCATTTGCCGCCTGGGTATGCATGGGCCTCTCCGGTTCCTACGGACGCATGGTCAACGTCGAGGTGCCGGTGCTCGACCTCTACGGCGAGAACGACCTGCCGGGCGTACGCGCCGCCGCGTGGCGTCGCGGAGTGACCGTCGACGGCATCCCGGGTTCCGCGCAGCAGATGATTCCGGGCGCGGACCACTTCTACACCGGGCGGGAAAAAGCGCTTGCGGCGGAAATTCTGAGGTTCCTGTCGAAGCTAGAATGAATTCGATGATTCCCGCCGGCACCCTGACCCGCTACAACGCCTGGGCCAACAAGCTCATCTTCGACGCCGTCGCTGCGCTGCCGCCGGGCGAGGCGGAGAAGCCGCGCAAGAGCCTGTTCAAGAACATGGTCCACATGCTGAACCACAACTATGTCATCGACCGCATCTTCCAGGCGCACCTGGAGGGGCGCGGGCACGGCTACACCTCGCGCAATACGCCCGGCCACCCGCCGCTCGCCGACCTTTGGCGCGACCAGCAGGCGGTCGATGCCTGGTACATCGCCAAGTACGATGCGCTGACCGAAGCCGAGCTGCAGGTGACGGTGCCCTTCACGTTCGTTGGCGGCGGGGAGGGCGCCATGACGCGCACCGAGATCCTGCTGCACCTGTTCAACCACACCTCGTATCACCGCGGTTTCGTAGCGGAGATGTTTTACGGCATGGGTCTGCGCCCGCCTACGACTGATTTGCCGGTGTTCCTGAGGGATGTGCGCGCTGGACGCACCGTCTGACTGGGTACTGCGCTGGGCGCCGCTGATTGCGCGCGGAACGGTACTCGACGTGGCCTGCGGCGCCGGCCGCCACTCGAAGCTCTTTCTGGCCAGAAAACTCAAGGTCGTCGCGGTGGACCGCGAGGAGCAGTCGATCCCCGGGGCGCGTTTCATACGGGCTGACCTGGAAGACGGCGGCGGTTGGCCACTTGCGGGCGAACTCTTCGAGGGCATCGTAGTCACCAACTACCTGCACCGTCCGCTTTTCCCGACGCTGCTCGATTCGCTGGCGCCGGGCGGCGTCCTGATCTACGAAACCTTCATGGCCGGGAACGAACGCTTCGGCAGGCCGTCCAACCCGGCATTCCTGTTGCGCCCCGGGGAACTGCTCAAAGCCTTCGAGGGCCTGGCCGTAATGGGCTTTGAAGAGGGTGAAACCAGAGAGCCGAAACCCGCAATGATTCAAAGACTTTGCGCCGTGCGGGCGGGGTCGGGATAAAATCGCCGCTGGAGCGAAACTGATGGAGCAAGTCGCATGATTACAGGCAGCTTGGTCGCGATCGTCACCCCGATGCTGGAGGACGGCCGCCTTGACTATCCCCGTTTCAAGAGCCTGATCGACTGGCATATTGCCCAGGGCACCTCGGCCATCGTCGTCGTCGGGACCACGGGCGAATCGCCCACGGTGGATTTCGACGAGCACAAGGAACTGATCCGCGTCGCGGTCGAGCATTCCGCGGGCCGCCTGCCGATCATCGCCGGTACGGGCGGCAATTCAACCGCCGAGGCGATCGAGCTGTCGGAGTCCGCCAAGAAGGCCGGCGCGACCGCGAGCCTGTCGGTTGTGCCGTACTACAACAGGCCGATGCAGGAAGGCATGTACCAGCATTTCCGCAGGATCGCGGAGACGGTGGAACTGCCGATGATCCTGTACAACGTGCCTTCGCGCACCGTAGCCGATATCTCCAATGACACCGTGCTGCGCCTGGCGCAGTTGCCCGGCATCATCGGCATCAAGGACGCGACCTCGAACATGGAGCGCGGCACCGACCTCATCAAGCGCGCGCCGCGCAATTTCGCCATCTACTCCGGGGATGACGCCGCGGCGCTGCCACTGATCGCGCTGGGCGGGCACGGCGTGATCTCGGTCACCGCCAACGTCGCGCCGCGCGCAATGGCCGAGATGTGCTCGGCCGCGCTGGTCGGCGACATCAAGAAGGCGCGCGAGATCAACCTGCGCCTGCTTGCCCTGCACCAGAAGCTGTTCGTCGAGACCAGTCCCTCGCCGGTGAAGTGGGCGATGGCGCAAATGGGCCTCATCGAGCCGGGCCTTCGGCTGCCACTCGTGCCGCTCTCCGAGCGCAGCTACGACGCGGTGCGCGAGGCGCTCGCGGAAGCCGGCATTGCCCTGCCGCTACGCATGGTGGAGAAGCGCGCTTGAAGGGAAAACGCGCCGCCGCCTTGATGGCGGCTGCGGCCTCGGCGGCGCTCACGCTGGGCGCCTGCAGCACGGCCAGCGATATGCTGGAAGGAAATAAGGTCGACTACAAGTCGGCTGGAGGCCAGGTGCCGACGCTGGAGATTCCGCCCGACCTCACCACGCCCGCGCGGGACAACCGCTACGTCGTGCCCGAGACTGGCAAGAGTTCGGCGACGCTGTCCGGCTACCAGGCGGATCGCGCGCAGCAACTGAAAACCGGCGACCTTACCGCGGGCGTGCTGCCCAAGGTCGACAAGATGCACATCGAGCGCTCCGGCACGCAGCGCTGGCTGGTTATCAGCGGCGAGTCGCCCGACAAGCTCTGGCCGCTGGTGCGCGATTTCTGGCAGGAGAACGGCTTCCTGATCTCGGTCAGCGTGCCCGAGGCCGGCGTGATGGAGACCGACTGGGCAGAGAACCGCGCCAAGATCCCGCAGGACGGCCTGCGCGGCATACTCGGCAAGTTCATGGACCAGGTCTATTCAACGGCGGAACGCGACAAGTTCCGCACCCGCCTCGAGCGTACCGACGACGGCGGCTGCGAGGTCTACATCAGCCACCGCGGCATGATCGAAGTCGTCGCTTCCGGGGGGCCCGGCCGGGACGCCACGACCGGGACCGTCTGGCAGCCGCGTCCGGCGGACCCGGACCTCGAGGCGGAATTCCTGCGCCGGCTGATGGTGCGCCTGGGGACTCAAGAGGAGAAATCGAAGCAGATGGTCGCCGCGAGCGCGACCGTCCAGGTGGAGGCTCGCGCGGCGATACAGAAGGGCATTGGCGGCTTCGAGACGCTGGAGGTCTTCGAACCCTACGACCGCGCCTGGCGGCGCGTCGGCCTGGCGCTGGACCGCGTCGGATTCACCGTCGAGGATCGCGATCGGCAAAAGGGCCAGTACTTTGTACGCTACGCCGACACGGACGCGCAGGACATGGTCAAGAAGGACGAGAAGGATGGCATCCTGTCCAAGCTCGCGTTCTGGAAATCCAGCGATCCCAAGGTCAAGGCCGAGCAGTACCGGGTTCAGATCCGCCAGTTCGCCGGCAAGTGCGTGGTGCAGGTGCTGAACAAGGAAGGCGCCCAGGCGAACACGGAAACCACGCGACGCATCGTCGCGCTGCTTTACGAACAGCTGAAGTGAGCCTGCCGCTCGGGCGCAGCCCATGACGCTGCGTTTCGCTTCCATCGGCAGCGGATCCAAGGGAAATTGCCTGGTCGCCGAAGCTGGCGATACCCGCGTGCTCCTGGATTGCGGCCTGTCGCCGCGCGAGACCGAGAAGCGCCTGGCGAAAATCGGCCTGGCGCCCGCCGACCTTGCCGGCATCCTTGTTACGCACGAGCACGACGACCACGCGGGCCAGGCCTATCCCTTCGCCGCGCAGCACAAGCTGCCGGTATGGCTTACCTACGGCACGCAACTCGCGCTGACCGAGTCGGGCAAGCCGCCGGGCGAGGTGGAAACGCGCACCATCGACGGCCGCAGTGCATTTGCGATCGGCGGCCTCGAGGTGCGCCCCTACACCGTGCCGCACGACGCGCGCGAGCCGGTGCAGTTCGTGCTTTCCGACGGCGCCTTCCGCCTCGGCGTGCTTACTGACATCGGCGCATCGACCGCGCACGTCGAGGCCACGCTGTCGGGCTGCGACGCGCTGGTGCTGGAAACCAACCACGACGCCGACATGATCTGGAACGGCGACTACCCGAAGTGGTTGAAGGAACGGATTACCGGGCCCTTCGGCCACCTGTCGAACCGGCAGGCGGAGCTGCTGCTGGCCGCGGTCGACCGTTCGCGGCTGAAGCATGTGCTCGCGGCGCACCTGTCGCAGCACAACAACCGTCCCGGACTTGCACGCGAAGCGCTCGCGCGCGCGATGGGCTGTACGCCCGACTGGATCGGCCTCTCGACGCAGGAAGAGGGATTCGCCTGGCGCGAATTGAGATAGCGCGCCCCAAATGAAAACGGCGGGGTCCTTGCGGACACCGCCGTTTTGCGTTTGAAGCCGGACTTACTTCTTCGGCTCGTCCTTCTTCATTTCATCTTTCTTCGGTTCATCTTTCTTCATGTCGTCCTTCTTTTCTTCCGCCGGAGCGGCGGCCGGAGCGGGTGCGGCAGCGGGCGCGGCAGCCGGCGCCGGAGCGGCGGGCGCAGCAGCCGGCGCGGGCGCCGGAGCAGGTGCGGGTTCTTCCTTTTTGCCGCAGGCCGCGAGCGCGATAGCCGCAGCCGCCGCGATGAGCAGAGTCTTATTCATGGTCTTTCCCTTTTAGGTTCGAGTTCGATTTCAGAGGAGTTGCAGCCCATTGCGGCTGCGCACAAATTATAACAGCGCGTCCGCTACAAGCCTAGCGTGGTGCTCGAAACTCCCGGGAAGGACGCCGCCCAGATTTCCATGAAACGCGAGCGCATGCCGAGCGCCTCGGCTTCGTCGTGCAGCCCGAGTGCGCCGCGGTACTGCTCCGCCACCGGCCGGCGCAGGTAGTGCCCGGCGTCCAGCACGATGAAAGCGTCCTGCAAGCTTCTAATTTCCTCGTGCGTCTGGTTGATCTGGATCACGTGGTTGAACAGCTTTAGCAGGCCCATCATGCGTGGACACTGGCGCGTCAGGTGCTCGGTCCTGTGCACCACGATCTGGATCCTGCGCGTGCGGCTGCCGCGCAGGAAGCGCTCCAGCTGTTCAATTCGGGCCGGCGAATTGGCCCGCAGCGCGGAGAAATCGGGATCGAAGATGCGCAATTCGCGGCCTGGCTGTTCGAGCAGCCGGTCGACGGCGGCCTGGAAACCGGCTTCGTCTTCGAAGCGCAGGTATTCGGGTTTGGGAGCGTCTTCGCTCACGGTCGGGGTTCGAGTTTCAGGAAGCCGGCGCGATGCCAATCCAAGATTAGCCGTTCGAGCCCGGCGCGGGCAAGCCGGGCTCCGGGAGCGCGCCGCCGGTCGGCAAGCCGCGCCAACGCAGCACGCTGCGCCGGGCGCGCGGCCACGGACTCGCCGTTTATGAAGAAGCGCCCACCCAGGTAGAGCAGCTGCGTTTTCGGATCGAGGACGGCGAGTTTCCCGCCCAGCTTCCCGGCTTTCGGGTTTTTCTTGAATACGACATTGTCCTTCGGCGCGCTCAGGAAGCGCCCGAGGAATTCCGCCGCGTCGCCGCGATTCCATCGGATGCGCTTGAGTTGCCGGTGCGCGAAATCCAGCATCTCCGTGCCGATGCGGCCGGAGCGCCCCGTGGCGCGCAGGCCGGGGTCGCGGTAGCCGGCTTCCGGCAGGCCGCGTTCGAGCAGGTAGTCCAGGAAACCCGCCGCAAGTTCGGCGCCGCCCGGCGCACGGAAGCCGACCGAACACGTAAAGCAGGCATCGAGCGCGACGCCGTCATGGCCCCAGCCCGGCGGCAGGTAGAGCAAGTCGCCCGGCTCGAGCAGGATCTCCTCTTCGGCGCGGAAATCGGCGATCAGCTTGAGCGGCGCATCCGCTACAAGGGAGAAAGGGCGGGACGCCGGCCGTGCCCTCGCGAGTCGCCAGAGGCGCCGGCCCGCACCCTGCACCAGGAACACGTCGTAGGAATCGAAATGCGGGCCGACGCCTCCGCCGGGCGCCGCATAGCTAACCATCACGTCATCGAGCCTGGCCTGAGGTATGAAGGCGAAGCGCCGCAGCAGCCGTTCGGCCGCAGCTGCGTGATGATTGACGCCGTTGACCAGTAGGGTCCAGTCGCGATTGCCAGCGCGCGACAGCCGTGCAAGCGGCAACGGACCGTGTGTTACAAGCCAGCGGCCGCGCTTGCGTTCTACCAGACGGGATTCGATATCGTCGCGCGCCGCGAGTCGAAAAAGTGCGCTTTTGCCGATCGCACCCCCGAAACCGGGCAGGGCCGCGCGTACGAGCAGCGGGCGCTTCTGCCAGTGGCGGCGCAAAAAAACCTGCGGCGACAAGCCCCCTAGCAGCGCTTCTTCCATCGATTGATTATAAATGTCGCAGCGTCGCGACAAACGCGCATGCGGGGCTTGTCAAACGCGGGTGCAAGCATAAAATTTCCTGCAGCCCCATTCATGCTGCAACCAGGCCAAACCGCTCCCGTATTCACGCTGCCGGATGCAGACATGCAGACGGTCGAGCTGTCCTCGTTCATCGGCAAGAAGCACATCGTTCTGTATTTCTACCCGCGCGACAACACGCCGGGTTGCACGCTGGAAGCGGCCGAGTTTTCGGATCACGAGGGTGAATTCGGCCGCTGCAACTGCGTGATCCTCGGCGTGTCGCGCGACGACTGCCTGACGCATGCCGAGTTCCGCGACAAGCACGGCCTGTCGATCGGCCTGTTGTCCGACCCGGAGGGCGAGGTCTGCCGCCGCTACGGCGTGCTTCAGGAAAAGGAGACCGACGGCGTGCGGCGCGAAAGCCTGGTGCGTTCCACATTCGTGATCGACAAGAAAGGCGTGATCCGCCACGCCGCCTACGGCGTGAATCCGCGCCGCCATGCCGCGGAGATCTTCGACGTGGTCCGCAAGCTGAAGTCCTGAAAAAGGGTTTTGGCTTAAGGCAAAACCCTTTTTCGCCTATCATTACCGGCCTAGGGGGATGGGCCGATGGACATGGTGGGCATTCTTTCGTACGGGCTCGGCACGCTGATCGGATTCGCGCTGCTGATCGGACTCGCGTTTCTCTTCATCAGCGACATCACGCAGAAGAAGCACGGGGTGCTGCGCAACTACCCGGTGATCGGGCACCTGCGCTATTTCTTCGAGCAGCTCGGCGAGTATTTCCGACAGTATTTCTTCGCCGGCGACCGCGACGAGATGCCGTTCAACCGCTCGACGCGCGGCTGGGTCTACCGCCTGGCGAAGAACGAGGGCGGGGTGATCGGCTTTGGCTCGACCTACGACCTGCACGAATCCGGCGCGCTGATCTTCGTCAACCACCCGTTCCCGGTGCTGGAAGAAGAGCGCCTGCCGACGCCTTCCTGCGTGATGGGCGAGGGCTACGCCAAGCTGCCGTTCGAGGCGCGTTCCATCGTCAACGTGAGCGGCATGAGCTTCGGCGCGATATCCGCGCCGGCGGTGCGTTCGCTGTCGCGCGGCGCGGCGGTGGCCGGCTGCTGGATGGATACCGGCGAGGGCGGACTGTCGCCCTATCATCTGGAGGGCGGCTGCGACATCATCATGCAGATAGGTACCGCCAAATATGGCGTGCGCGACGCACGGGGCGGCCTGAATCCGGATCGCCTCGTCGAGCTGGGCAAGGTGGTGAAGGCGTTCGAGATCAAGCTCTCCCAGGGCGCCAAACCCGGCAAGGGCGGCGTGCTGCCGGCAAAGAAGGTGACGGCCGAGATCGCGCAGATCCGCGGCATCCCCGAGGGGCGCGACTCCATCAGCCCGAACCGCCACCGCGACATCGCGAACGTCAACGAGCTGCTCGACAAGATCGCCTGGATCCGCGACCTGACCGGGCGGCCGGTGGGCGTGAAGACCGCGGTCGGCGGCTGGCGTTTCATGAACGAGCTCTCCGAGGCCGTGCAGCGCCGCGGCCTGGAGTTCGCACCGGACTTCCTCACCATCGACGGCGGCGAGGGCGGCTCCGGCGCCGCGCCGCAGGCGCTCGCCGACCACATGAGCCTGTCGATCGACGAGGCGCTGCCGCGCGTGGTGGACGCGCTGATCGAGTCCGGGCTGCGCCAGCGCATCCGCGTGATCGCCTCGGGCAAGATCGTCACCTCGGCGCGCGCCGCCTGGGCGCTCGCGGCCGGCGCGGACTTCGTCAACACCGCGCGCGGATTCATGTTCTCGCTCGGCTGCATCCAGGCGCTGCGCTGCCACCAGAATACCTGCCCGACCGGCGTGACCACGCACAACAAGCGCCTGCAGCGCGCGCTGGTGGTGGAAGAGAAGTACCTGCGCGTCGCCAACTACTGCAACGGCATGAACCGCGAGATCGACATGATCGCGCACTCCTGCGGCGTCCGGCACGCGCGCGAACTGCGGCGCGAGCACGTGCGCATCGTGCAGGCGAACCACCAGTCGATCGCCTTCAACATGCTTTATCCGTACCCGGAGCCGAAGGCGAAAGTACGCGCGGCCTGACCGCCTAGCCGGCCAGCCAGCGATTCCAGATCCGCCGGGCCGGATCGATCAATTCGCTTGCGGCAAGACCCACGGGCCCGTTGCCCGTGCGCACGCATTCGTCGGCCGCGCAGCCGTGCAGGTGCACGCCAAGCACCAGCGAGGTCTCGCCGCTGTATCTCTGCGCCAGCAACGCACCGAGCATGCCGGCAAGCACGTCGCCCATGCCGGCGGAAGCCATGCCCGGATTGCCCGAAGTGTTGACGAACCAGTGGCCGTCGCGCGCCACCATGACGCTGCCGTTGCCCTTGAGGACGACATGCGCGTTCAGGTTCGCCGAGAGCACGCGTGCGGCCTTCAATCTGTCTGCCTGGACCTGAGCGGTCGATTCCGCGAGCATCCGCGCCGCTTCCGCCGGATGTGGCGTCAGCAGGGTGTCCGCAGTGCGCCGCGCGCAGGCCTTGCGCAGGTCCGCGTCCTCGGCGATCAGGTTGAGCGCGTCGGCGTCGAGGACGCAGGCGATGTCGCTCGCCAGGGCTGCGCCTAGAAGCGTTTCAGCCCGCTCACCCTGACCGAGTCCGGGGCCGATCACGAGCGCGTCCAGGTCGAGGCCGAGCACGTCGTCTGGGTGGCGCAGCATCAACTCCGGCGTACTCGCATCCACCGTTTGCTCTTCCAGCAAACCCGCATAGACGCGGCCGGCGCCAAGCTTGATCGCGGCGCGACCTGCAAGCAGCGCCGCACCAGCCATGCCGGATGCGCCGCCAATGATTCCGAGCGAGCCCGCCATGCCTTTGTGGAAATTACGCAGGCGCGGCTTGATGGCGTTGGCGAAGAGCGCCGGTTCGGCCAGCCAGCCATTGGCTGCGCCGTTGTTCTCCACCGAAAGACCGGCCACGGAGACCTGGCCGCAATGATCCGGGCCGTCCAGCGTCAGCAGGCCGGGCTTGAGCCCGATAAAGGTGATGGTATGCGTGGCGCGTACCGCGCGGCCCAGGACCTGACCGGTATCCGAATTCAAGCCGCTCGGCACGTCGAGCGAGAGCACCGGGGAGGTCTGCGCATTCACGTAATCGACGAGCCTGGCGAAATCTCCCTCGACGGGGCGCGCCAGGCCGATGCCGAACAATCCGTCGACGACGAGATCGAATTTCTTGTCGGCTGAGGGATCGTTGACCGTAACGCGGAAAAACCTTTCCTGCAAAAGCCGGGCAACCACTTTGGCGTCGCCGCCGTTGTTGCCGGGGCCAGCGAGGATCAGGACGTCCTTGCCCTTGTCGGATACCAGCGTTGCCGCCAGATCTGCGGCAGCGGCGCCGGCCCGCTCCATCAGGGGCAGCGCAGCATTCGCCTGCTCGATGCGCCGGATATCCTCGCTCAGGTATATCGGCTGCGGCATTCAGCGCAGCAGCTCGTACTTGCCGCCCCGTTCCAGGGCGCGCTGATAGGCGGGGCGCGCGTGGATCTTCTTCATCCAGGCCCAGAGCTTCGGACGCTTCTCGTCCAGCCCGCCGCGCACCGAGGCCGCCTCCACCGGAAAGCTCATCTGGATGTCCGCTGCCGTGAAATCGGCGCCGGCGAACCATTCGCGCGCCGCAAGTTCGGATTCCATGAAGTTCAGCAGCCGCTCCAGGTTTGGCAGCACCATCAGGTTCTTGGCGCGTTGCGCGATGGTGCGCGCGACCGGCTTCACGAAAAACGGCATCGGGCCGCTCTCGATTCGGTCGAAGATGAGCTTGAGCAGCAGCGGCGGCATCATCGAGCCTTCGGCGAAGTGCAGCCAGTAGCTGCAGCGCAGCCGCTCCGGGGTGCCTTCAGGCGGCAGCAGTTTGCCTGCGCCGTACTTGCCGGCGAGATACTCGATGATCGCGCCGGATTCAGCGAGCGTGATTTCGCCATCGCTGATCACGGGCGACTTGCCGAGCGGATGCACCGCGCGCAGTTCGGGCGGCGCAAGCATGGTCTTGGCGTCGCGCTGGTAGGACTTTATTTCGTAGGGCAGGCCGAGTTCTTCAAGCAGCCAGAGGATGCGCTGCGAGCGCGAGTTGTTCAGGTGATGGACGATGATCATCGGAGGTTGAACATCTTTCCGGGCAGGTAATACACGATTTCGGGAAAAATCCAGATGATGGCTACAGCCAAGGTCATGATGAAGAAGAAAGGCAGCGCCGCGCGCGCGACGTAGAACATGTCCTTGCCGGTCAGCCCCTGCAGCACGAACAGGTTGAAGCCCACCGGCGGCGTGATCTGCGCCATCTCCACGACCAGCACGATGAAGATGCCGAACCACATCAGGTCGATGCCGGCCGCCTTGACCGAAGGCAGGATCACCGAGGCCGTCAGTACGACCATGGAGATGCCGTCGATGAAGCAGCCGAGGATCATGAAGAGCACCGTCAGCACCGCGATCAGTTGCCAGGGCCGGAATCCCTGCTCGGCAATCCAGGCGGCCATCGCGCGCGGGATGCCTGTAAAGCCCATCGCGACGGTCAGGAAGGCCGCGCCGGTCAGGATGAATGCGATCATGCACGAAGTCTTCAGGGCGCCCATCACGCTGGCGCCGAAGTTGGACCAGGTGAGCGAGCCGCCGACCACGGACAGCAGCAGCGATCCGACCACGCCGAGGACCGCCGCCTCGGTAGGCGTTGCGACGCCGGAATAGATCGAACCGATCACTGCGCCAATCAGCAGCACGGTCGGGATCAGGAAGCGCGCAGCGTAGATTTTCTCCGCCAGCGTGGTGACCTTCTCGCGATTCGGCGTGCGGTCGGGATTCATCAACGCCCAGAGCGCGATGTAGCCGGAAAACAATGTCATCAGCAGGATGCCGGGCAGCACGCCCGCGACGAACAGGCGCGCGATCGATACGTCGGCGGCCACGCCGTAGACGATCATGATGATGGAGGGCGGGATCAGCAGTCCGAGCGTACCCGCGCCTGCAAGCGAGCCGATCGCCATGGTCTCGTCGTAGCCGCGGCCCTTGAGTTCCGGAATAGTGATGCGGCCGATGGTCGCGGCGGTGGCGGCGGAGGAACCGGAAATGGCCGCGAAAATTCCGCAGCCGATGACATTGGTGTGCATCAGGCGCCCCGGCAGCGGCTCGACCCAGGGTGCCAGGCCGCGGAACATGTCCTCCGAGATGCGCGTGCGGAAGAGGATCTCGCCCATCCAGATGAACAGCGGCAGCGCGGTCAGCGACCAGCTCGCGCTCGAACCCCATACCGTCGTGGCCATCAGCGCGCCGGGCGGCGAATTGGTGAACGCGAACATCGCCACCAGGCCCACCGCCAGGAGGGTGACGGCAATCCACACGCCGCAGACCAGCAGCACCGCGAGCACGGCGAGCAGGACCAGCGAGACTTCCCACAGTTCCATGCTAGCGCTCGAACGCCGGGGAGTCGGCCGCCTTCTTGGCGGTTTCCGCGAGCGAGTAAGAAGTCGTGCCGCCGGTCAGCGCTGCCAGCAGGTCGTCGACGAACGCAAGCAGCAGGATCGCCAGGCCGAGCGCCATGCCCGACTGCGGAATCCAGAGCTTGATCGGCACCAGTCCCTGCGAGACGTCGTTCAGCTTGTAGGAGGTCCAGACCATGGCGACACTGGCCCAGGCAAAATAGCCGGTGATCACGGAAGCGGCCGTGAGGCAGACGATCTCCATCGCGCGCCGCCGCCAGCCTCGCAAGCCGCCGATCGCCAGGGTCATGCGGATATGCTCATTGCAGCGCAGGGTCCATGCAAGGCCGAGAAAGGACGATGCGGCCATGCAATAGCCGGCGAATTCGTCGTAGGAATGCGCGGCGAAATCGAGCAGCCGGCTGCCGATCTGGACCAGCGACAATACGGCGATCCCGACCAAAAAAAAT
>Ga0335083_10001405_pt1 | contig 33314 bp, 32 predicted proteins | sample Lox_Sample_42_FD_206716 | JGI IMG/M metagenome (GOLD analysis project Ga0335083, IMG submission 206716) | Soil microbial communities from Loxahatchee National Wildlife Refuge, Florida, United States - Lox_Sample_4.2 | ecosystem: Environmental > Terrestrial > Soil > Wetlands | place: USA...
ATCCTCGGGGGAGCGATGGGGCTGTGGTTCGCCCTGCTCGGCTTCTTCATCGTCAGCGCTGCCCGCCAGGAAGTCGTCGGTACCGAAATCCGCACAACCTTCTCGGGCGTCTCCGCGGCCGAGCTGATGTCCTCTCCGGTCGTGGCGATCCCCGCCGAGAGCTCCATCGCGCAGGTCGCCGACTCGTACTTCGCGCTTCACCCCTACAACACGTTCCCGGTAGTGGATTCCCAGGGCGCGGCTGTGGGGTTGATCAGCGCCGTCCTGCTCGAATCGCGCCGGGCGGAAACGGCGCGTACGGCCGGCGAGTTGGCCGATCGCGAGCCAGACCTGCTCGTCGCGCTCGACGAGGATGTCGCGGGCGTGCTCGAGCGCCCCGCCTTCGCGCGCGTCGGCCGGGCTGTGGTGGTGGACCCGGAGCACCGGCCAGTCGGGCTGTTGTCGATCACGGACATCGAAGGAGCGCTGCGAGCAGGCCGTGTCCGGCGCCGGGCCGACGGGCGTCGCTCACCAGCCCGCGTCGGCTGAGCCGCAGCATCCGCCGCCTCAGAGGTGCTCGGGCAAGCGCTCGAGCGCCGCGGGGCCTCAGCGCAGAGAGCTCAGCGCAGAGAGGCAACCGGGCCCGGCATCCCGTGCGACCGGAACCGTCCGTGATTCGGGTGCGGCTACCGGTGCTTCTTGTGGATGATGAGCACGCCGTCGGCGGGGTACACGATCGACTCGTGTTGCTCGTCCCACCGCACCTTGTAGTGCTCGTGCCCGGGCGCGCCGAGGATCTCGTCGATCCGTCCCCGACGCGCGGGCTCACCGTGGATGCCGCGAGCTTCAACCCAGTCTCCGACGCGCGCGGTTACTGGCGCATTCTTCGTGTCCATGCGCGCGATTGAACCACCGCGCGCGGTCGAGGGTATCCGCGAGCGGCCGCTCGATCGACGCGGCCATCTACGGAAAAGCGGCGCGCGCGCCGCCGGCCCTACGGTGTGTCCGGCTGGGCCGGGGGCGTGGCGTAGATCGACTGCAGCTGCTGGTAGGCGAGCATGCCCTCCGGACCGAGCTCGCGCCCCAGCCCGCTGGCCTTGACCCCGCCGAACGGAGCCGCGGGATCGATCATGTAGTGGTTGATGCCGATGCTGCCGGTCTGCACTCGCCTCGCGACCGCCTCGGCGCGCTCGTGGTCGGCTGTCCAGACGCTGCCTCCGAGCCCGAATTCGGAGTCGTTGGCGATCGTCACGGCGTCGTCGTCGCTGCCGTATGGGATCACCGCCAGCACGGGCCCGAAGATCTCCTCGCGCGCGATCGTGTGGGTGTTGTCCACGTCCGCGAAGATCGTGGGCTCCACGAAGAAGCCCCGTTCCTGCTCGGCGGGACGGCCGCCACCGGCCGTGACACGGGCGCCCTCGGCGCGCCCCTTCTCGATGTATCCCTCGATCCGCTCCCGCTGCCGCGCGCTCACGACCGGGCCCACCTGCGTGGCGGGGTCCAGCGAGTCGCCCACCACCAGCGCATCCGCGAGGCCGCTGAAGATCCCCACCACCTCGTCATAGCGCGAGCGGGGAGCGAGCACGCGGGTGCAGTTGACGCACGTCTGGCCGTTGTTCAGCAGCGTCGCCGCGAACAGCGCTTCGGCCGCCCCGGACAGGTCGGCGTCGTCGAGCACGATCGCCGCCGACTTGCCGCCGAGCTCCAGCGTCACCGGCCGCAGCAGCTCCCCGCAGCGCCTGGCGATGATGCGCCCCGCGGCGCTCGAGCCGGTGAACGCGATCTTGTCTACTTCGGGGTGTTCGACGAGGTACGAGCTGACCTCGCGGTCGGCGGGGACGATGTTCACGACCCCCGGAGGGAGCCGTGCCTCGGCGATCGCCTCGCCGAGCAGGAGGGCGTCGAGCACCGTCTCGGGGCTCGGCTTGAGCACCACCGTGCAGCCGGTCGCCAGCGCGGGAGCGAGCTTGAACATCGTGAGCGTCTGCGGGTAGTTCCAGGGCACTATCGCCCCCACCACGCCCACGGGCTTGCGGAGCACGTGCACGGTCCCGCCCAGCAGCCCCTGACGATCCTCCTCGACCTCGGTCTGCCGGATCAGGTTGGCGTAGTACATGCACAGCACTGCCGGGAACACCGCCTCGACTTCGAGCGCGAAGGAGATCGGCATCCCGTTCTGCAGCGAGACGCGCTGGGCGATCTCCTGGCCCCGGCCTCCGAGCGCCCCCGCCAGGCGTTCGAGCGCCTGCGCGCGTTCCTCGGCCGGCCAGCTCGACCAGCCGGTGGGGTCGTCGAACGCTGCGCGGGCGGCGCCCACGGCTGCGTCCACGTCGTCCCGGGAAGCTTCCGGCACCGAGCCGAGCGGCTCCTCCGTGCTCGCCGCGATCACGTCGATCCGCTCCGTGCCCTGAGGCTTGACCCACTCACCTCCAATGAAGAGCTCGTCGCTGACGATCGTCGTCTCGGTGCTCATGTGTTCCCCCAGATGTCGGCTAGGTCGTGGTCCGGATCGCCTCCGGCCGCCCCAGCGTACTCCTCGGGGAACGCCCGCGACGCGAGGCTCGGCCGCTGTTGCACGTCGCCCTTCAGCGTCCCGGAAGAGGACAAGAGGTGGCGTAGAGACGCCGCGGGCGGGTAACCGATAGGTATGAGGCTGAGAACGCGGCGTCGAGAAAGAGGAGAGGAACACGAGCCGGCGGGCACCCCCGGCGGGGCGGCCCCCGACACGCATCCACCTGCGGCCCCGGAGACGCATCCACCGGCGAGAGCGGAAAGGGTCCCCTCGCGCACGCGTGGTGCGGGAGCGGCGGCAGCCGGGACCGCGGGTGCGGGCGCGGTGGTGCTCGCCCTGCTCGTGATCACCCTGTCAGTGCTGATCGCCCTGCTGATCGGGCTGGGGATCCTGCTCGCCGACGTCGGCGCCAACCCGGGCAACGCGGTCGTCAAGGGCATCCACGAAAGCGCCAACTTCTTCGCCGGATCGTTCACCGGGATGATCCGCTTCACCGGCCACCCCAAGCGGGCGATCAGCGTCAACTGGGGTATCGCCGCAATCCTCTACCTGATCGTCGGCGCGATCGTGGCGCGGGTGGTCTACGGCGTCGGGCGCGGTGGTGTTCGCCTCCAGGAGCGCCACCGCGCCTCGGCCGCCAACTACTGACGCGCCGCGGCAGCGCCGTCATGTCGATTCGTAGCAACGCAGAGACACCGGGCGCCCGGGGAGCGGGCGTCCGGAGACCGAGGGTCCGGCGTGCAGCTGTGCGGGTCGCCGTGGCGCTGGTCGCGGTGGCCCCGTCTGCCGTGGTGCTTCCCGGCTCCGCCGCAGCGGCGTTGAGGGTCACGAAGTGGGAAGCGGGCACGTGCACTCAGGTGAACTGCGAAGACCTGGGGCCGCCCTCGCGCTTCTACACGCAGGCCGCCGGGCACCCGGACTTCGGGATCACCGACTTCCGCTTCCAAAGCGAAAAAACCGGGCCCGGCCACGAAGTGCCAACCGGCAAAGTCAAGGACGTGCGCGTCGATCTCCCAGAGGGGCTGGCGGTGAACCCGGAAGCCACCGAGCAATGCAGCGAAGCGCAGCTTGAAGCGTTCAACTGCCCCGCCGCGAGCCAGGTGGGGGAAGACGAAGCCACCGGCGCGGCATCCGTGCTGGAACTGCTGCACCTGGGCCTGACCGTGACCGAACACTTCCCGGTCTACAACATGCAGCGTCGCCCGGGCCAGCCGGCGCGCTTCGGCGTCGAAGTGAACAGCCCGACGCTCGAACTGCTCGCCGGCCTGGGTCACGACCTGCGCGGGCACATCTACCTCGAAGGTGGCCTCAGCTGGCATCACGAAGCCGAAACGAGCGAAAGCGGCGGCGTCCCCACCGGGGACTATCACGAGTACTTCGAGATCCAGAACATCCCTCAGCAGCCGGAAGTGATCGAGTCCAAGCTCATCTTCTGGGGCGTCCCGCAGGAACACACCCACCTCGGTGCGCCGACGGCCTTCATCACCCTCCCGAGCACCTGCACGAGCAAGCCGGTCACCTACCTGCACGTCGACTCCTATGAGGCCCCCGGGCAGTTCCTCCCCTACAGCAACGAAACCCCCGTCACCGCGACCGGCTGCGGCGAACTCGCGTTCAACCCGTTGCTGTCGCTGACCGCGGAAACGGGCGCCCCCGACCAGCCCGACGGCGTCGCCGCGGACCTGCACGTCCCGCAGCTCACCGGTGAACCGTCCAAGCCCGACTCACCCGACGTAGCGGGCGGCCGGGTGACGCTGCCGGAGGGCCTCACGCTCGATCCCTCGGCCGCGAACGGGCTCGTGGCGTGCAGCGACGCTCAGTTCGCCGAAGCCGCATGCCCGGCCGCCTCGGGCGTCGGCTCGGTGCTGGTCGATGCGCCGGGCATCCCCAACGGCTCGCTCACCGGGGGCGTGTACGTGGGCGTCCCCGAAGCTGGTGCGGGACCCGAATCGGGGGGCGAGTACCGGATGTTCGTGATCGCCTCGGCTCCGCAGTACGGGGTCGGGCTGCATCTCGAAGGCCGCGTCGTCGCCGACAGCCGGACCGGCCGTCTCACCGCCGTGTTCTCGAACCTGCCGCAGGTGCCGTTCGAAGACTTCGTGATCTACCTGCGCGGTGGACCGCGCGCTCCGCTGGCCAACCCGCTCGCCTGCGGCGCCTTCGCGCCGAGCGCGTCGATCCTCCCCTACACCGGTGAGAGCGCCGCGACGGCCGGCGCGAGCGGTTTCTCGGTGAGCGGATGTACCGCTCCGCTGCCGTTCTCGCTGGTCCAGGGGCTCGCCTCGGAAGACCCTCGCGCGGGCGCGCACAGCCCGTTCACCTTCCGGCTCTCCCGCGGGGACTCCCAGCAGTATGTGTCGCGAGTCACGACCACGCTGCCGCCCGGGCTCGTGGGTGCGATCCCCTCGGTCACCCTGTGCGGCGAAGCCCAGGCGAACGCGGGGACGTGTCCCGTCACGAGCCAGATCGGGACGGTCGCCGTGGCGGCCGGCGCAGGCACCGAACCGTACGCGTTCACCGGCCGGGCGTATCTCACGGGGCCGTACGCGGGAGCCCCCTACGGCCTGTCCGTGGTCGTGCCGGCGGTGGCCGGACCGTATGACCTCGGCGAGGTCGTCACCCGTGCCGCGATCTGGGTCGGCCTCTACGACGGCCGCGTCACGGTCGACAGCACGCTGCCCAGCGTCGTCGGCGGTGTGCCGCTGCGGCTCAAGAGCCTCGCCGTGAACGTCAACCGCCCGCACTTCGCCTCGAACCCGACCAGCTGCGGCGCACTGTCAACCGACTCGGCGCTGCTCTCCACGATGGGTGCGCACGACCCCCTGTCGAGCCCGTTCCAGGCGGTCGACTGCGGTGCCCTGGCGTTCAAGCCACGGGTGCGGGTCAGCACCACGGGCAGGACCTCGAAAGCGGGCGGCGCGAGCATCCGGGTGAGCGTCGCCCAGCCGGCGGGCCAGGCCAACATCCGCGAGCTGCAGCTCCAGCTCCCCAAGCAGCTCGTGGCGCGCGGGACCACGCTCCGCAAAGCCTGCCTCGCGGCCAGCTTCGAATCGGGCACCCCTCCGGGCACCTGTCAGACCACCGCCCGTGTGGGGACCGTGGCCGTCACCACGCCGGTGCTGCCGGGTGTGCTCACGGGCACGGCGTGGCTGGTCTCGCATGGTGGCGAAGCGTTCCCGGACCTCGATCTGGTCTTGAAGGGCGACAACCTCGAGGTCGTGCTCGTGGGCCACACCCACATCGCCCGCTCCGGCGTCACCACCTCGACCTATGAACACGTACCCGACGTGCCGGTCACCAGTGTGAAGGTAAATCTCCCGACGGGTCCCAACTCCGCGCTGTCCGCCAACGGGCGCGTCTGCGCCAGCCACCTCCTCGCCCCGACGACCCTGATTGCGCAGAGCGGCGCAAGACTCGTGCAGAAGTTGAAGGTTGCGGTCGACGGCTGCCCGCTGGTGCTGCTCTCACACAAGGCCCACGGCGGGCACGTCACGCTGCGCATGTGGGTGCCGAAAGCGGGGCGTGTGAGCGTCGCCGTTCCCGGCGCGAACGTCGTGCACAGGCGCATGCGCAGGGAAGGGGATCTGAGCGTGACGGTGTCCCGCCCCTCGCGGCGGCGGATGGTCCACATCGTGTTCGCGCCCGCAGCAGGGCATCGCTCGATCGTGAAGCTCGCCCTCGGTTGATACGGGGAGGGTTTGTCAAGTGCGCTGTCGGCCACGCGCGGCAGCGGCAACCGGCGTGCCTGCTTTCCCTGCGGGCTACGGAACGAGCGTTCGGGTGCGCCGCTCGACGATCTGGATCTCGCCCGTGCCGTCGGCCGGCCCGAGCCGGTGCGAGGCGAGCAGCTCGCCGATGTCGTGTGCGGAGCTCGGCCTGCCCAGGAAGAAGCCCTGGCCCATCTCGCAGCCCATTGCTCCGAGCCGGGAGAGCTGGTTCTGCTCCTCGATGCCCTCCGCCACCACCGACAGCGACAGCGCCTGGCTGACGCCGAGGATCGCGTGGAGCAGCTCGCTGGCGCGCAGCAGCTCGCGGCTCCAGCCGCCGTTGTTGAGGGCCGCGATGAAGCTCCTGTCGATCTTGAGGATGTCGACCGGCAGGCGCCGCAGCTGCGACAGCGAGGCGTAGCCGGTGCCGAAGTCGTCGATCGCGATGCGAACGCCGAGTGCCTTCACCTGGTCGAGGTTCTCGCGGGTCGCATCGAGGTCGTACATCAGCATCGTCTCGGTGATCTCGAGCGTCAGCAGTGACGGCTCGATCGCGGAGTCTGCGAGCGCACGCCTCACGTCCTCGACGAAGTCCCTGCGCCCGAGCTGGTACGCGGAGACGTTGACCGCGATGCCGATCCGCTGCTCGCCCCTGTTCCACTCGGCGGCCTGTCTGCAGGCCTCTCCGAGGACCCACCGCCCGATCGGGACGATCAGCCCGGTGTCCTCGGCGAGCGGGATGAAACTGTCGGGGGACACGACCTGGCGCTGCGGGTGGCGCCAGCGGATGAGCGCCTCGACGCCCACGATGCTGCCGCTCTTGAGCTCGTAGATGGGCTGGTAGAGCAGGCCGAACTGCTCGTCGGGGCTCTGCGCCGCCGCCCGCAGATCCGCTTCCAGCTGCGGCCGGTCCCGGGCCCCGCTGTTCATGCTCGAATCGAACAGCACGTAGCGGTCCTTGCCGGCCGCCTTGGCCGCGTACAGGGCGAGGTCGGCGTCGCGCAACAGGGAGTCCGGGTTGGCGTACGGGCCGATCGCCACCCCGATGCTCACGGTTCTCGATGAGATCTTGCGGCCGTCGTCGAGCTCGAGGGGCTCCCGCAGGACCTCGGTGAGCCGGTCGGCGAGCAGGTTGAGGGTCGCCTCCCCGCGTCTGAGTTCGCTCAGCACGACGAACTCGTCGCCCCCAAGCCGCCCGACGGTGTCCTGCTCGCGTACGGCCCGTCGCAGCCGCTCGCCCATGCACCTCAGGAGCTGGTCGCCGGCGGCGTGGCCGTAGTTGTCGTTGACGTGCTTGAAGCCGTCGACGTCGATGAACAGGGCGCCGGCCTCCACGCCCCGCTGCGGCGCGGTCCGCTCGATCAGCTGCTCCGCGCGGTCGAGCACGAGCGCGCGGTTGGGGAGCCCGGTGAGGGGGTCATGCAGCGCCTGGTGGGCCAGCTCGCGGTTCTTCTGGGACAGCTCGTGGGTCTTCTCGTTGACCAGCGTCAGCGCCCGTCGGCGGCCGGTGGCGAGCACGAGCACGAGCAGGCCGATCACCCCGCTGAGAAGGATCCCGCCTAGCAGCAGCGTGAGCGCGTTGCGGTGCGCGAACACGGCCGCCGAGGGCGCTGCGGCGAACGTCTGCACCGTCCAGCCGTTGTGGAGGTTGATCGTGGTGGTCTGCGCGCCATGGGGCGGGTGACCGCTGCTGAATGCGATCTTCGAGCCCGCTTCGTTGTAGTGGAAGGTGACGGCCAGGTTCGGGTGGGTTTGCAGCGCCCGCGTCAGGATCACGCCGGGTTCGAGCAGCTCTCCGAGCCAGCCCACGAACGCCCGCTGCCGGGCCGCCACCGTGGAGGGTGTGACGCCGCCGCGATACACCGGCGTCTCCACCCCCAGCTCGTTCTTGTTGCCGTCCAGGACGGGTGCGTAGGTCGCTTGACCGCTCGCGCGCGCAGCGATCAGCGACGGTGCGAGCGCGCAGAAGTCGACCCCATTGGGCAGGTAGTTGGCGAGGGTCCGTTCGAGGCCGGCGACCGCGAAGCAGTAGTACGGCCGGCGTCCGGCGGGCAGGATCTGGAAGCGTTCCTTCGGTCCGAGCGAGTTCGGCCCGAGCGGCCGGATGGGGTTGGCCGCCAAGTGCGCTTCGAAGGCCTTCACGCGGGATGCCGGCACGAGCGCCACGATGCCGATGTCCTGCAACTCCGGGTAGCGACGCATGGCGTCGGCGGATTCGGTCCAGCGGTCGAAGTTGGCCGGCGATACGGAGGGGTTGCGGGACACGAAGGCACTCGTGTCCGCGACCAGATCCTGCTCGTGCTGGATCGCCAGCTCCAGGGTGGAGGCGACCTCGGAGGAGCCCACGTGGAACGCCTCCCGCGCCCTGCTTGCATCCGAACGCGCCTCCCCGCGCGCGCCGAACACGGCAGCGAGCGATCCCACGAGCGCCAGCGTGACGGCGACGGCGACCCAGACCGCCTTGCGAGGCGAGAATGCCCTCAGGCGAGCGAGCATGCGGGCTGACGGGGTCGACGACGAGACGAGCCGGGCGGTGTCCGTCGAGGACCGGAGGTGGGCGGGAGCGGATGATCGACCATCGCGGCTGGTGCACTAAGTTCGTCGTCTGGCGCCCTGTCGCGTATGCCGGGCCCGATCGGTGCTGTCGATGCCGTCCTTTTCGGGCACGCGCGAGGGATGTACGCATCCGAAGCCCGAAAAGCGGACGTTTGCCCGATGTCAAGGCGCTGCAGCGACGAGGAAGTCGGCGCTCCAGCGCCGTCCACGCCGGTGCTCCACCGCCTCCACGCCGACGCTCCCGCCGGCCGGCCGACCCTGCCTCGCGGTCCGCGCGACCCTCGGTCACGGCCGCTGAGGTATACAGGCGGGCATGAGCATCACGGTCGCGAGCACACCCGCGGCCGACGGCTTCCGCATGCCGGGCGAGTTCTGCCCCCACGCGGGATGCTGGATGGCCTGGCCCGAGCGGGGCGACGTGTGGCGGCTGCAGGGCGGGCCGGCCCAGGAGGCGTTCGCCGCCGTGGCAGAGGCGATCGCCGCCCGTGAGCCCGTCACCGTGGGCGTCTCCGATCACCTATTCGAACGCTGCCGCGCGGCGCTCTCGCCGTCGGTGCGAGTCGTCGAGCTGTCCACCGACGACGCCTGGATGCGCGACGCCGGGCCCACGTTCGTGATCGACGATCACGGCCGCCGTCGTGGAGTGCACTGGCACTTCAACGCCTGGGGCGGCCTCCACGGGGGGCTGTACCAACCGTGGGACCGCGACGAGCGCGTGGCCGCCAAGGTGCTCGAGGTCGAGGGCGCCGACCGCTACCGCGCTCCGCTCGTGCTGGAGGGAGGCTCGATCCACTGCGACGGCGAGGGGACCGTCCTGACGACCGAAGAGTGCCTGCTGAACCCCAACCGAAACCCGGATCTGTCGCGCGAGGACGTCGAGCGGCTGCTGCTGGACTACCTGGGGGCCGAGCGGGTCGTATGGCTCGGGCGCGGGCTGCCCCACGACGACACCGACGGGCATGTCGACAACGTCGCGTGCTTCGTGGCCCCGGGCCGCGTCCTGCTCAGCTGGGCGGACGATCCGCGGGATCCGATGTCGGAGGTGTCACGCGACGCCCGGCAGCGGCTCCTGGCCGCGACGGATGCCCGCGGACGCCCGCTCGAGGTCGTGCGCATCCCCTCGCCGGGACCGCTGCAGCTCGAGGAGGCCGAGGCGATGACGCTGCAGCGACGCCCGGGGACGCGTCCCCACGAGGTCGGAGAGCGGTTGCCGGCGTCTTACGTGAACTTCTATCCGGCCAACGGCCGCGTCGTCTTTCCGCTGCTCGACGAGCGCTACGACGAGCAGGCGGCCCAGGTCCTCCGTGACTGCTTCCCCGAGCGGGAGGTCGTCGGGGTCCCCTCCCGCGAGATCCTCCTAGGGGGAGGAAACATCCACTGCATCACCCAGCAGGTGCCACGGGCGGCCGAACCCTGCGCGGGCGTCAGCGCGGCGTCCCCCGGCAGCGCCTGACCCGCGCCACCCAGGGCAGCGTGGCCTCGTCCCGCCCGGCGAGCTCGGGCTCGCGCTCCCACAGCGCGTCCACCCGCGCGAGCGTCGCGTGGCGCGCGCCAGGATCCTTCACCGCCAGCGAGCTGCGCGACAGCGCAAGGTCGCGCAGGCGCCCGCGATCGACGAGCTGGGTGTGGGGGAAGCGGCGGTCTCGCACCTCGGCAAAGCGGCCCCGCAGCTCCTCCCGGGCCGGCCAGTGCCCGCGTTTCTCGATCGCCGGCGGCCCCAGGATCCGGCGCAGCGCCGCCGCCCACGGCACGGAGGTGTCAAAGCCGTTGCCGAGCAGGCCCAGCGTGCCGCGTGGCCGCAGAACACGCCCGATCTCGTCCAGCGCCGGGCCCTGTTCGAACCAGTGGAACGCGGCCCCGACGACGACGGCGTCCACGCTCGCGTCGGGCAGTGGCAGCTGCTCTGCCCTGCCGTCGAGCGTCTCGAGCTGCGGCAGGGCTTCGGCCAGCACCGCCCGCATTTCGGCAAGCGGCTCCACAGCCACGACGCTGTGCCCTGCGGCCAGCACGGCCGCGCTCAGCTTCCCGGTGCCGGCCCCGAGGTCGAGGACTCGCAGCGGCTTGCGCCCGAGCACCCAGTCGACGGCCGCACGCGGATAGGAAGGCCGGCCGCGCTCGTACTCGCGGGCGACCGCTCCGAACGAGCGCGCGCGCCGTTCCCGCTCGGGTGCGGGCAGGTATCGCCGCTCGGCCATCGACACAGCTCCAGCAGCCGGCGAGCGGCTAGAGCCGGATCGCGCGGATCGCGTGCTCGTCGGGGAGCTTGTCGAGGATCCCGTGCAGGATCTGCATCTCGTCGGCCTGCTCGCGCTGGAGGTCGTCGAGCAGGAGGTGAACGGCCGTGTGGGTGATCTTCAGCTGTCCGGGCGTCAACGCCACCGTCACCACGCCGAACTCGTCCGGTTCCGCCTCCAGCCCAGCGAGCACCTCTCGCGCGAGCCGCCGGATGTCGGGCTGGTGGGCCTCGTCGGAGATCAGCAGGTGCAGCGCGCTCGTGGTCACTGCCACCTCCTGGGGCTCCAGCAGAAGGTGATAGGCGGCTTCCGGCGGCGTGATGGCGTCGTTCATGGGCGCCGAAGCCTAGCGTCCGGACATCTCGTCCCGTTGCCGTGGAGAATGCCGAATGTGGCGGCTTCGGCCACGCAGCTGCGCAGGGTCACCCGGGACGACGTCCCGGCGCTGGCCGGCGTGCTGGCCCGGGCTTTCCTCGATGACCCGGTCGCCGGCTGGGCCTTCCGGGTCGACAGCCTGCGCCTGAAGGCACTCGAACGCTTCCAGGGGACGCGCATGCTGCAGCTGGTGGGCGAACAGGAGGTGTGGACCGATGGTGAGCTCCGCTGTGCGGCCCTGTGGGCGCCCCCGGGACGCTGGAAGATGTCGGTGCGGGAAGTCGTCGCGATGCTCCCCGCCTTCATGCACCCCCGCCTGATCGGGCGCATGCCGCGCGCGGCGATTGGCTGGGAGAAACTCGAGCAGCACCACCCCCACGACCCGCCCCACTGGTACCTGGCCGTGCTCGGCACGGATCCGAGCGCCCAGGGACACGGGCTCGGATCGGCGGTGATGGGCCCCGTGCTCGATCGCTGCGACCAGGACGGCGTCGGCGCATACCTGGAGTCGTCGAAGGAGAGCAACATCGCCTTCTACTCACGCCACGGCTTCCAGGTGACCGAGGAGATCCGGCTTCTGCGCGGGCCACCGATGTGGAAGATGTGGCGAGACCCGCGCTAGCGGGTGATCCGGCAGGGCCGCGGCGGCGTAAGGATTGCCGTGATGTTCAAGGCGGGGCGCTCCACGGGCGGGGAGTCGGCGAACGAGCCCCTGGGGGCGCTCGCCGACGAGGAGTTGATGCAGCTCGTCTACAAAGGCGCCGCCCACGCCTTCGAGGTGATCTACGACCGCCACGCCGAGGCCGCCTTCTCGCTGGCGATGCGGATCTGCGGTCAGCGGGCGCTCGCCGAAGACGTGACGCAGGAGGCGTTCCTGTCGCTGTGGCGCTCCAGGGCCCGTTATGACCGGGGCCGCGGCAGCGTGCGCACGTGGGTGCTCGGGATCGTCCACAACCGCGCGATCGACGGGGTCCGGCGCCGGGGCGTCCGTGACCGTGGGGTGGTCCACGACGAGGTCATCGAGGCACAGGTTCCCGCCCCCGAGCGCACGGAGCTCGAGGTCGCCCGGCGGGAGGAGGCCCGCGAAGTGCGCGACGCTCTCGAGCAGCTTCCCAAAGAGCAGAGCCGGGTCATCGAGCTCGCCTACTTCGGCGGCCTGACACACGTCGAGATCGCGTCGATGCTCGGTACCCCGGTGGGCACCGTCAAGGGGCGCATGCGTCTGGGCCTGGCGAAGATGCGATCCACCCTTGCCCACCCGGCCGAGGCGATGCGATGAGCGCCCGCTCGCACGATCCCTTTGACGAGGACGCGGCCGCCTACGTGCTGGGCGCTCTGACGGGCGAGGAGAACCGGCGCTTCGCGGCCCATCTGGAGGACTGCGCGGCCTGTCGCGAAGAGGTCGCCCGCCTGCAGGTCGTGGCCGACGCGCTGCCGCTGGCCGCGCCCCAGCTGAGCGCCCCGCCCGAGTTGAAGCAGCGGCTGATGGGCGCCGTCGCCGGGGACGCCCCCGACGGCGCGTCGGGCCGCCGGTGGAGGGGCGTGCGGGACGTTCGGGCCTCGCGCGGGAGCTCGCCGGGGCGCTGGGCGATGGGCGCCGTCGCCGCGCTGGCGGCCGTGGCGATCGTGCTCGCCGTGATCGCGCTCGCCGGCTCGGGCGGCGGCGCGAGCCCCCGCGTGGTGCGCGCCCGGGTGCTCGCCCCAGGTGCCACAGCCTCGCTGCGAATCAGCAACGGCAGGGGGGAACTGCTCGTCAACGGCATGCCCCAGGCGCCCCCGCGGCGTACCTACGAGGTGTGGGTGCAGCGGGGCGGGGCGCCGCAGCCCACCGATGCCCTGTTCACGGTCAGCGGCTCCGGCGGGGCGACGGTGGCGGTTCCGGGCGCCATCGCCGGCGTGACGGCGGTGCTGGTGACGGCCGAGCCGCTCGGAGGCAGTCCGGCGCCGACCTCGCCGCCGGTGATCGTGGCGCGCACCGGCTAGCGGCGGGCGCAGGCGGGACGGCACATGGGCGAGAGCTCACCCCCGCCGGCGCGCCCGCAGCGCCCGCGCGGTCCCCTCGAGCTCGACGATCGGGTTGGGATAGCGCGGACGGCGCCGTCCCACGTCGAGCGTCCACGGTTCGTGTACGGCCGCGACGGCCACGGAGGCGAGCTCGGGGACGTACCGTCGCACGTAGTCGCCGCGGGGGTCGTAGCGATGAGCCTGGCGGAGCGGGTTGAGGACGCGGTTGGGCCGCGTGTCGTTGCCCGTTCCGGCGACCCACTGCCAGTTGCCGACGTTGTCGGCAACGTCGGCGTCGATCAGCAGCGACGCGAAGTGCGCCGCCCCCACGCGCCAGTCCAGGTACAGCGTCTTCGTCAGGAACGAGGCGACGATCAGCCGTGCGCGGGGGTGCATGTATCCCTCGCGCAGCAGCTGGCGCATCGCGGCGTCGACGATCGGGTAGCCGGTCCGGCCCTCGCGCCATGCGTCTGCGAGGGCCTCCGAGCGGCGCCAGCGGTCCCCGCGGGGACGGTAGTCGGCGTGTGTGATGTCGGGGCGGGCGAACAGCACCTGGTGGTGGAAGTCCCGCCAGCAGAGCTGCCGCGCGAAGGCGTCGCGGCTCTCGACGCGCCAGCCGCCCCCCCGGCGTTCCATGCGATCGAGCACCACGGCGGGCGAGAGGCATCCGAAGTGCAGGTAGGCGCTCAGCCGGGAGGTTCGCTCGACGCCGAGATCGTCGCGCTGCTGCTCGTACCGTCCGGCATGCCCACGCAGCCAGCGCTCCAGCTGGGCGCGACCGTCGCTCTCACCACCGCGCTGGCGATCGACGGCAGGCGCCCCGACCGTCAGCCGGGAGAGCGCCGGCAGGGACCCGGCGGCGGTGTGGCGGACCGGTGTGAGCCGTGACGGTGCACGCATGAGCGGCCGTCGGGGCATCGCGCTCCAGGCCCTCCAGTAGGGCGTGAACACGCGGTAGTGGTCGCCGCCGGTCGGCGTTAGCGTGCCGGGGGCCACGACGGTGACCCCGTCGAAGGTCCGCAGCCGGACCCGCGCGCGCTCGCACGCGTACCGCAGTCGCAGCCCACGCTCGCGGGCATATGGCGTGTAGTCCGCGCTCATGTAGATGGTCGACAGGCCGCACTCGTCCACGAGCCGCATCGCCTCCTCGACCACGTCGCCCTCGCGCACGACCAGCTGCGCTCCCACGCGTCGCAGCGAACGGCGGAGATCCCGCAGGCTCTCGAGCAGGAAGGCGACGCGGTTGGGTGGCGCTCCCGACCGTCGCAACAGCTCGCGATCGAGCACGAACGCGGGCAGGACCGCCTCGCAGTCGCGGGTCGCGGCCGTCAGCGCCGGGTGATCGTGGACCCGCAGGTCGCGGGTGAACAGCACGAGCGCCGCCCCCATGCGACCGGTACCTCAGGTCGCGCTCGCCCCGTTGCGGCTGTGTTCCGCCTCCTGAGCGGCGGTCTTGGGCACGAGCACGCTCGCGCTTCCGCCGCCGATCGCCCGTCGGACGAGCCCGGGCGCGAGCACGCGCAGCGCGGCGGCGATCGCGTACGGCCGCGGCACGTACACCTCGGCTCGTCGCTCGAGGCCCGCGCGGACCACGGCCTCGGCGGCGCGCTCCGGCGTGGAGACGATCCAGCGGGTGGCCGCCCGCTCGGTCAGCTCGGACTGGGGAAAGCCCTCTGTCGTGATGAAGCCCGGCAGCACCAGTCCCACGTGGACGCCGTTGGGCTGCTCCTCGGCCCACAGTGCGTCGGACCAGCCGGCCAGCGCGAACTTCGACGCGCTGTAGGCGCCCGTGCCGGCACGGGCCACGCGTGCCGCGGTGGAGGCGACGTTCACGATCGCGCTCGGGGCGCTGATCCGCAGCAGCGGCAGCAGCGCCTCGGTGAGACGGACCGGCGCGTCGAAGTTAAGCGCCATCGTGCGCCTGACGTTCTCGTAGCCACCCTCTGCGAAGCGGGCCCGCCAGGCGGCGCCGGCGTTGTTGACGAGCAGCTCGAGACGGCCGTGGTGCTCGGCCACGTGCTCGCGCACGCGCTCCGGCGCGTCGTCGTCGAGCAGGTCGAGCGCGAGGACGCTGGTGCGCGCCCCACCCAGCTCGTCGGCGAGGCTGCGGAGCCGGTCTTCCCGGCGGGCGACCAGCACCAGCTCCGCGCCGGGCTCGCGAGCGAGCCGCCGTGCGACCGCCTCTCCGATGCCGCTGGAGGCTCCGGTGATGAGCATCACCCGGGGTGTCGTCGTCGGTTGGTCTGCCACGAGCGAGGGCGGTTAGCCTTTCAGAAATCGTCGATTCCCAGAGCCCACACGCGGCGACCGCCGAGACCGGAGCGCCGAGGTCGCCTCGCAAGCTCGAGGCGATCGAGCTCTTCAACGGACTCGAGCGCCGCTACGACGCGCTGTCGGCGGCGCTCAGCTTCTGGCAGGACCCTCGTTGGCGCTCGGCGATGGTCGACTCGCTGCGGCTGGGCGGTGGCGAGCGCGTGCTCGACGTGGCGACGGGAACGGGCCTGGTCGCGGCTGAGATCCGGTCACGCGCCGACTGCTCGATCGTGGCGGTCGACCAGAGCCCGGCGATGCTGGCGGCGGCACGGGCGCGCTTCGCCTCCACGCCCGGTTCGCCCGCCGAGCTGCTGCAGGCGGAGGCTGAGCGGCTGCCGTTCCCGGACGACAGCTTCGACGCGGTCACCTTCACCTACCTGCTGCGCTACGTCGACGATCCGCAGGCCACGATGGCGGAGCTCGCACGGGTGCTCCGCCCCGGCGGAGCGATCGGGTCGGTGGAGTTCGGAGTGCCCCCGTTCGCCCCGGCGCGCGCCGCGTGGGATATGTACACCGGCATCGGCCTGCCGCTGCTCGGTCGGATGTTCTCGCGGGAGTGGGAGCAGGTGGGCCGCTTCCTCGGCCCGAGCATCCGCGGCTTCTACAGGAGCCATCCGCAGGAGCGGGTCGAAGGCTACTGGCGCGGAGCGGGCCTCGAGCAGGTCGAGGTACGCAGGATGAGCTTCGGGGCGGGCGTGGTGATGAGCGCCCGCAAGGCCCGCCCGCCGGACCGGGGCGGGTGAGGCCGGTGGCGCGCCCGGCGTCCCGGCAGCTCGCGGCCGACGCCAGGCGGCCGGCCTTCTACGCGCGGGGTCGCGGCCGCGTGGGGGAGCTCGCCGCGCTGCTGCATCCCCCTTACACGCTGTGGTGCCTCAGCTACTTCGCGATCGGTGCGGCGCTTGCGCCCACCGTCTACGTGTCGCGATTGCTGTGGGGACTCGCGGCCTTCGCGCTGGCGGTGGGAGTCGCCGCCCACGCGCTCGACGAGCTCCATGACCGGCCCCTCGGGACCTCGTTCAGCGACCGCTTCCTGCTGTCGGCGGCGGTGCTCAGCCTCGCTGCGGCGCTGGCGATCGGCGTGGCCGGCATCGTGACGGTGTCGGTGTGGCTGGCGCCGCTGGTGCTCGCAGGTGGCCTTTTCCTGCCGGCCTACAACCTCGAGCTCGCGGGCGGGCGCTTCCACAGCGACATGTGGTTCGCGGTCGGATGGGGTGCGTTCCCCGCCTTCACCGGTTTCTTCGTGAACGCGCTGCGGATCGAAGCGGCGGGCCTGCTGATCGCCGCCGCCTGCCTGGCGATCAGCCTCGCCCAACGCCGGCTCTCGGCGCCGGCACGGGAGCTGCGCAGACGGACGGCCGCCGTCACGGGCACGCGCGAGCGGAGCGACGGGACCAGCGAGCCACTGTCGGTGGAGGGCCTGCTCGACCCGCTCGACGGTGCGCTGATGGCGATGTCGGTGGCGATGCCGCTGGCGGCCGCGGCGCTGCTGTGCGCGCGCCTGTAGGCACCCTCGCCGCGCGCCTGCGGCGAGGCCCCGGTCCGCTTCAGGTCCGGCGGGTCTCCGACTCGAGCACGTGGGCGCCGGCGCTCGGCTGCACCTCGCGCGCCTCCGGGGGCGGCCGCGAGCCGGGACCGAACAGGCCCAGGACGCTCCCCCCGAAGCCGCCTCCGATCATGCGCGCGCCGGCGGCGCCGCACTCGCGCAGGCGCGCGGCGGCGGCGTCGAGGGCCGGCGTGGACACCTCGTACTGGTCTCGAAGGCTGCGGTGGGAGGCGTTCAGCAGCTCTCCCAGCGGAGCGAGGTCGCCGCGACGCAGGGCGGACGCGGCCGTGCGCACACGGGCGTCCTCCTCGAGCACGTGCAGGGCGCGCTTGCGCAGGGTCTCCGGCAGGTCGCCCAGCGCCCCCGTGTTGGCTTCGCTGAGGTACTCGATGCCGAGCAGCTCACATGCTCGGGCGCATTCCACCCGCCTGTCGTTGTAGCCCGAGCTCGCCACGTCGTGGCGCTCACCCGAGTCGAGCACGACCAGCCGCCACGCCTCGAGCCGCAGCGGCACGGGCTCCATCTCGAGCGTGCGGAAGTCGATCAGCACCGCGTGCTCGGCCTCGCCGCACAGGCTCGCGAGCTGGTCGAGCAGGCCGGTCCTCGCTCCCACCCAGTCGTTCTCCACGCGCGAGCACAGCGTCGCGAGCGCGATGGCGTCCGGGTGCGGCGGACGGGGCTCCCGTGCGAGTTCGAGCAGCGCCAGCGCGAGCGCGACCTCCAGTGCGGCGGAGGAGGAAAGACCGGCGCCGCGCGGCAGGTCGCCACCGATCTCGAGCGTCGCCGAGGGGAGCGTCCAGCCCTGGTTCTGCAGCTCACCGGCCGTCCCGCGCACGAAGGCCCTCCAGCCACCGTTCGGCCAGGGTTCGCCGATATCGAAGGCGTCGCGCTCGTCGAGGTCGAGGGCGCGGGCCTCGATGCGCGACCCGTCATGGGCCGTGTCCCCACCGCCGAGCGCCTCTGCGCTCACCGTGATGCCCTCGGCGATCGCGAACGGGAGAGCGAGCCCCCCGTTGTAGTCGGTGTGCTCCCCGATCAGGTTGACGCGTCCCGGGGCGAACGCGCCGACGCTCTCAGCCGGCACGGGAGAGCGCCTCGCGCAGGTGCTCCGCGGACTCCTCGGGCAGGACGTCGGAGATGAACGTGCCCGCGCCCTGCTCGGAGCCGGCCGGGTACTTGAGCTTGTCGGCCGTGCGCAGCGGCGGGTAGAACTCGACATGCAGGTGACCGTCGAGCCTTGCCCCCGAGCGGGTGGGGCGCTGGTGCACGGCCATCACGTACGGGAACGGACGCGCGAACAGCGTGTCGAAGCCACGCACCACACGCTGCAGCGTCCCCGCCAGCAGCCGCAGCTCCGCGGGTTCGCAGTCGGACAGGCTGGGTCGGTGCTCGCGCATGGCGACGTGCACTTCATACGGCCATCGCGCCGCGCGGGGGACGAAGGCGAGCACGCCCCCGTCCTCGTGGATGATCCGTCGCCCGTCGGCCAGCTCGTCGGCGTTCAGCCGGCAGACGGCACACGACCCCAGGCGGGCGTCCGCTGCCAGCTCCAGGGACGGCACGGGAGGGAGGAACGGATACCCGTAGATCTGCCCGTGGGGGTGGTGGAGCGTCACGCCCACCTCGACTCCGCGGTTTTCGAACACGTACACGTAGTCGATCTCCTCGCGCGCCCCGAGCTCCTCGTAGCGCTGGCGCCACACCCACATCAACGCCTCGGCGCGCATCGGCGGCAGGGCTCCGAGCGACCCCTCGTGCCGGTCGGTGTAGACGACCACCTCCGCCGTCCCGTGCGGCTCCTCGAAGGCGGGAAAGCGGTTCTCGAACACGACGATCTCGAAGCTCTCGGCAGGGATCTCGGTGGGGGGCCCGCCGGGACGTGTGGGGCAAAGCGGGCAGTGCTCGCGGGTGGGCAGGAAGGTGCGCTCCTGGCGGTGGATCGCGTACACGACCTCCTCCCCCCGCAGCTCGTTGAAACGGAGTTCGCTCAACCCGGCTCCCGCGTGTCGAGGAAGAAGATCAGTTCGCGCCCGTCGTCTTTGCTGCGGCGCTCGATCAGCAACGGGCCATAGCGCTGCGTCCCCGCCGAAGGCCCATCCGCCGGGGCGTCGCCGTGTGCGCCAGCGTCGGGCAGCGCTGCCGGACGCGCCTCGGGTCCGTCGGACATGACGCGAAGGTATACCCACAGTGCGGTGCGACCGGTTGCCGGCCGCGACCATGGATGGGAACGCGCCGGTGCGGACGCGCGGGGCCTGCGTGTCATGCTGAGGATGAGATGTTTTCCGCAGCAAATCTGCGGCATCACCGCCGTCGTGGAGCTTGACGGCCATCGCGCGGACCGACAAGGTAGTGTCCGACGGCGCATTGCGTGCGCGGCACGCACCGCAAACCAGTCCGAGAGGAGGACGCGAGATGTCTGATGCGGACCATTCGCATGAAGCGGCGGAGCGTTTGGATTACGACGACGCGAAGGCCGGACGGTCGGGGTTCGATAGGCGCACGTTCCTGCGCAACACGGCCTTGACCGGGGCGGCCGCGGGATCAGTCGGGGCTTTGCTGAGCGCCTGTGGGTCGAGCGCGAGCTCCAGCAGCGGCGCCAGCAGCATCTTCGGCACCAACGAAAGCTTCAAATTCACATTTGTCAACCATGTCACGACGAACCCGTTCTTCGTCCCTACCCAGTACGGCATCCAGGATGCCTGCAAACTGCTCGGCTGCACGTACTCGTGGACCGGCTCGGAAACGAGCAACGTCAGTCAGATGGTCAACGCCGTGAACAGTGCGATCGCGGCGAAAGTCGACGGCATCGCGGTGTCGCTGGTCGACCTGACGGCGTTCAACGCGCCGGTCAAGAACGCGCTGGGGGCGGGGATCCCGGTGGTCTCCTACAACGCCGACGTCGAACCCCCTGCCAATCAACGCCTGGCCTACATCGGCCAGAACCTCGAAGTGTCGGGCGAAGTGATGGGCCTGCACATCGCCGAACTCGTTCCCTCGGGGGACGTCGCACTGTTCATCGCCACGCCGGGCTCGCTGAACATCCAACCGCGCATCAACGGCGCGCTGAAGACGCTGAAAAAACACTCCTCGATCACGACGCACGTGATCGCCACTGGCGCCGCGGTTCCTCAGGAGCTCACGGTGATCGAATCGTATCTGGCCGGCCATCCCGAAACCAAGGGGATGTTCGCGGTGGACGCAGGCTCGACCGAAGGCGTCGCCAAGACCATCCAGAAGAAAGGTGCCAAGGGGAAGGTCAAGGGCGGCGGCTATGACCTGCTCGAAAACACCGAGAAGCTGCTCTCCGAAGGCTACATCCAGTTCACGATCGACCAGCAGCCCTACCTTCAGGGGTTCCTGCCGGTCCTCGAGCTGTACCTGTACCAGGTGTCGAAGACCCTGACGGGCCCTGCCGACGTGAACACTGGCTTGAAGTTCCTCAACGAAGAAACGGTCAAGCCGTACGTGAGCACCAAGAGCCGCTTCGAGGGAACCTCCTCCACGCCGGGCGTCCAGAACGCGTAGCGTCCCGCCGTGGCTGTCGCATCGGGAAGCGAAGCCTCGGCGCAAGCTCCCACCGGGGGTCCGGCCGGAAGCCGGACCCTCGGAGCGAGGGCGGCGAAGCTGCTGCGCGGCTTCCTGACGCTGCGCGAGGGCAGCATCATCGTCGTCACGATCGCGACGTTCGTCTACTTCCTCATCACGGCCGAAGGCTTCGCGACGAGCGCCAACTTCAAGACGCTGCTGCCCTACTTCGCACCGATCGCGATCCTCGCGGCGGGCGAGGTGTTCATCATGATCAACGGCGAGATCGACCTGTCGATCGGCGCCGTCTACCTGATCACGCCGTTCATCTTCTACAAACTCGCACACGCAGGCCTGCCACTCGTCCCCGCGGTGATCCTGGCGCTGGTGGGGAGCGCGGCTATCGGCCTCGTGAACGGTTTCTTCATCGCCGTCGTGGGCATCTCCTCGTTCGTGGCCACGTTCGGGATGCTGTTCGTGCTGGAGGGCCTGACCCTCGTGACCTCGCATGCGGCGCCGGTGGCGACCCCCGGCACCTCGTCGCTCCACGTCGACACATTCGCGCAGATCTTCGGCGGTGGCACCTACTCGGAGCTGATCTGGGCTCTGGGCATCGTGATCTTGTTACAGCTCGTGCTGACGTTCACCCGCTGGGGCATCTACACGGTCGGGGTGGGCGGTAACCGGCTCGGCGCGGCGGAGGCCGGTGTGCGGGTGCGGCTCGTGATGATCCGCAACTTCATCATGTGTGCGACGTGCGCGGGGCTCGTCGGGGTCCTCGAGGCGGTGCGCGCAGTGACGGCGACCCCGGATCCCTCGGGCTCGAACGAAATCCTCTTCCAGGCGATCGCCGCGGCAGTGATCGGCGGCACGCTGCTGCGGGGTGGGTCCGGCACGGTCGTCGGTGCGCTGATCGGGGCGCTGTTCCTCGGCATCCTGCACGACGGGCTGATCATCAAGGGCGTCAGCGCCGACTACCTGGACCTCTATCTGGGTCTCGCGATCATTCTCGTGATGTCGATCAACGTGTTCGTCCAGCGCGTGCGCACGGGGTCCGGACTTGCCTGAGCAGCCCCCAGGTGGTGGGCTCCCGCCGGATGAGCCGATGCTCCCGGCCGAGCAGGTGGCGGCCGACGAGGCCCGGGCCGCCGGCGCTGGAGCCTCCGACGCGGCGCACGCGACGAGCTCTGCCAAGCCCGGCGCGGGTGAGGAGGTGCTGCGGGTCGAGCACATCGCCAAGAGCTTCGGCCCGATCACGGCGCTGCGCGACATCAACCTGACGCTCAAGAAGGGCGAGGTGCTCGGCCTGCTCGGCGACAACGGCTCCGGCAAGTCCACGCTGATCAAGATCATCTGCGGCCTCTACAAGCGCGACTCTGGAGACATGTTCCTGCACGGGGAGCCCTACGAGCCGAAAAGCGTCGACGACGCACGTGCCCACGGGATCGACACCGTCTACCAGGACCTCGCGCTCGTGGACGAGCTGTCGGTCTACCACAACCTGTTCCTGCGTCGCGAGCGGGTGCACTCCCCGATCCCGTTCCTGGAGAACGCCCGCATGCGGCGCGAAGCGCGCAAAGCGCTCGACGAGATCGGGATCAACATCCCGCGTCTGGATGTTCCAGTCGCCCGGCTCTCGGGCGGCCAGCGCCAGGCGATCGCGGTTGCGCGGACCGTCTACGGCGAGGCCGACATCCTGCTGCTCGACGAGCCGCTCGCGGCGATGGGCGCCAAAGAGGGCGGCCAGATCCTCGAGCTGATCCAGCGCCTGAAAGAGGAAGGCAACGTCTCGGTGATCATGGTGCTGCACAACTACGTGCACGTGCTCGCCACCTGCGATCGCGTCAACCTGATCCAGGATGGGACGATCGGGCTCGACAAGCCGACCGCCGAGACGTCCGTCGAAGAGTTGACGAACATCGTCGTGGAGGAGTATCGCCGCGCGCGGCAGGCCGCGATCGAGGCGGACACGGCTGCCCAGGCCGCCGGCTCGACGGCCTCGCGGTGACGCAGGCCCGATACGCGCTCGGCGTCGACTTCGGCACGGAGTCGGGGCGCGCCGTGCTGCTCGAGCTCGACAGCGGCGCAGAGGCCGCGGTCAGCGAGGTCCGCTACGCGCACGGGGTGCTCGACCGCGAGCTCCCCGACGGCGGTGAGCAACTGCCGCCCGACTGGGCTCTCCAGCATTCCGACGACTGGATGGCGGTGCTCGACACCGCCATCCCGGCGGTGCTCGAACAGGTGCCGTCCGCGCGGGACGGGGTCGTAGGCCTGGGAGTGGACTTCACCTCGTGCACGGTCCTGCCGGTTGCGGGCGACGGGCAGCCGCTGTTCAAGCAGGAGCGCTGGAGGACCCGCCCGCACGCGTGGCCGAAGCTGTGGAAGCACCACGCGGCCCAACCCGTCGCCGACCGTCTCAACGAGGTCGCCGTGGCACGGCGGGAGAGCTTCCTCTCACGCTACGGCGGGCGCATCTCCTCGGAGTGGTACTTCCCCAAGCTGATCGAGCTGTGGCTCGAGGACCGCGAGGTGTACGACGCCTGCCACGGCTTCATCGAGGCGACCGACTGGATCGTCTGGCAGCTGACCGGCAACGAGCGCCGTCAGAGCTGCACCGCGGGCTACAAGGCGATGTGGTCGCAGGAGGAAGGGCTGCCGCCGATCGAGTATTTCGAGGCCGCCTACCCGGGGTTCGACGAGCCCGCGGCGAAGCTGGGGAGAGAGTTCGCGCCGCTCGGCACCCGCGCCGGCACCCTGCGCCGGGAGCTCGCCGAGCGCCTCGGCCTCCCCGACTCGGTGGCCGTCGCAGTCGGCAACGTCGACTCCTTCGTGTCGGTCCCCGGCGCCGGCGTCGACTCGCCGGGGACGTTCGTGATGGTCGTCGGCACCTCGATCTGCGATCTCGTCGTGGATCCGGCGGAGATGCGCCTGCCGGGAATCACGGGCGTCGTGCGCGACGGCATCCTGCCCGGCTCCTACGGCTACGAGGCCGGTCAGGCAGCGGTTGGCGACATGCTCGCCTGGTTCGTGAACACGCTGGCGCCGCCCGGCTGCGACCACGAGGAGCTCGAGCGGGCTGCGGCGAGGATCGGGCCGGGGGAGAGCGGGCTCGTAGCGCTCGACTGGTGGAACGGTAACCGCACGATCCTCGCGGACGCCGATCTCAGTGGCGTGATCGCGGGGCTCACGCTGCAGACCACGCGCGAGCAGGTCTACCGCGCCCTGCTCGAGTCGATCGCGTTCGGAAACAGGCGGATCATCGAGAACTTCGAGGAACACGGGATGCGTCTCGGCGAGATCGTCGCCTGTGGCGGCATCGCCGAAAAGAGCCCGCTCACGATGCAGGTGATCGCCGACACGAGCGGGCTGCCCGTGAGCGTTCCGGACTCGGCGCAGGTGCCCGCACGTGGAGCCGCGCTGTTCGGCGCCCTGGCGGGTGGCTACTTCCCCGACATCGCCGGTGCGATTGCCGCGACGCGACCGCGGATCGCGCGCAGCTACACGCCCGACCCGCAGGCGCGCGAGGTCTACGATCGCGTCTACGCTGTTTACCGGGATCTGTACGAGCGGCTCGGTCGCTCGCACGCCGAGTTGCTACACGCTCTGAAGCACATCCACGCTGAGAGGACGGCATCGTGAAGCCCCGGATCGGATTGCTCGGGATCATGCAGGAGCTCTACGACGCGATGCTCCCCGGGATCACTGAGAGGCAGGCGGCGTACGCCGAGGCGGTGGCGGGGCGCCTCGCAGAGGTTGCCGACGTGCAGTTCACCCGGTCGGCTCGCAACCGTGAGGACGTCGAGGAGATCGTGAAGGACTACGGCGCGCGGGGCCTCGACGGGATCGCGATCGTGATGCTGACCTACGGCCCCGCGATGAGGACCGTGCGGGCGCTGCTCGAGACCCCGCTTCCCCTGCTGCTCGCGAACATCCAGCCGGAGCGCGCGGTCACCCCCTCCTGGGACATGGCCGACCTCACCTACAACCAGGGCATCCACGGCGCCCAGGACCAGGCGAACGCGCTCGTGCGCGCGCGGCGGCCCTTCTCGGTGATCACGGGCGAATGGGACTCGGACGCGTTCGTGCACAGCTTTGCCGACTGGGCGAACGCCGCGGCCACCGTGACGGCCATGCGCTCGGCGAGGATCGCACTATTCGGCTACCCGATGAACGGCATGGGCGACATCCTGTACGACGCGCCCGCGATGCTTCGCCGCCTGGGACCGGCTGTGATCGCCGAGGATCTCGGCGATCTACACCGACGCATCGAGGCCGTCAGCGACGACCGCGTCGGTGAGCTCGTCAGCGAGCACAGCGGCCGTTTCGAGATCGATCCGGCGCTGCCACACTCCTCGCACGTCTACGCGGTCCGCTTCGAGCTGGCGCTGCGTGACCTGCTCGAAGAAAAGGGCTACAGCGGGTTCTCGGCTCACTTCGACTCGCTCGGGGGCGACGGCCGCTTCGAGCAGCTGCCGCTGCTGGCGGCCTCTGACCTGATGGCCGACGGGTACGGCTACGCGGCCGAGGGCGACACCAACACGACGACCCTGATGTGCGCCGCCCAGAGGCTGATCGGAGATGCCAACTTCAGCGAGCTGTACGCGATGGACTTCGAGCTCGGCTCGGTGCTCGTGAGCCACATGGGGGAGGGCAACTGGAAGATCGCCCGCCCGGACCGCCCGGTGCGCCTGATCGACCGCGAGCTGGGGATCGGCGGACTCGGCAACCCGCCGACCACGGTCTTCTCGGCCCAGCCCGGGCCGGCGACCGTGGCGGCGCTCGTGCCGCTCGAAGGCGAGCACTACCGGTTGCTGGTCGGCCGGGGAGAGGTACTCGACACGCCCGAGCTTCCGAACGTCGAGATGCCCTACTTCCATTTCCGACCCGACTCCGACGTCAAGGACTTCATGGACCACTGGCTGAGGCTCGGCGGTCCCCACCACTTCGTCACGAACCTCGGAGAGCACGCCCGCCGCTGGCGGCGCCTCGGCGAGCTCCTGGACGTGGAGGTGCACGAGCTGTGATACGCGAGCAGGTGCTCGCGGCGAACGCGGCGCTGCCTGCGCACGGGCTCGTGACGCTCACGTGGGGCAACGTCAGCGGCATCGATCGCGATCGCGGGCTGGTGGCGATCAAGCCCAGCGGCGTTCGGTACGAATCGATGACGCTGGACGACATCGTCGTCCTCGACCTCGACGGAAACATCGTCGAGGGCGATCGCCGGCCGTCTACCGACACCCCCACCCACCTCGAGCTGTATCGGGCCGATGACCGGATCGGGGGGATCGTGCATACGCACTCGACATGGGCGACTGCGTGGGCGCAGGCCGAGCGTGAGATCCCGCTGCTGGGGACGACCCATGCCGACCTCAGCGACCGGCCGATCCCGTTGACGCGTCCCCTGACCGCCGAGGAGGTGGACGAGGACTACGAGGGGGCAACCGGTCGCGTGATCGTGGAGGCGACAACCGAGCATGACGTTTGCGCCCTCGTGCGGGGCCATGGGCCGTTCGCGTGGGGGAGCTCCCCGGCGGCCGCCGTCGAGGCCGCGGTGACGCTGGAGCAGGTCGCCCGCCTCGCCCTGCTCACGACCCTGCTCGCACCCGGCGGAGAGCCGCTCGCAGAGGCGATACGCCAAAAGCACTTCGAGCGCAAGCACGGACCTCACGCCTACTACGGGCAGTGATCGTGCTGCAGCAGGGAGCGCTCGAAGAGCTCCCGGCGCATGTGGCGAGGCCGGCCCTGGTGGTCGTGGACGCCAACACCGAGGCGGTGGCCGGCAGATGGGTGGCGCGTCAGCTTGACGCCGAGCTCCTGCGTCTCCCGGCGGATGTCCACGCCACCGAGGACGCCGCCGCAGGAGTGCGCGCGCGGCTGCGCCACGGTCTCGTGGCGGTGGGCTCGGGCACGCTCACCGACATCGTCCGCCGCGCCGCCGACTGCGCGGGCTGCGACTTCGTCAGCGTCCCTACGGCTGCCTCGATGGACGGCTACGCGTCGAGCGTCGCGGCGCTCGAGCGCGACGGCATCAAGCTCACAGTGCCGGCGCGGGCGCCCGGGGCGATCTTCGCCGACCCGGAGATAGCCGCCGCCGCGCCGAGGGGGCTCACGCGGGCCGGCATCGGCGACCTGCTCGCGAAGACGACCGCAAGGGTGGACTGGCTGGCGGCACACCTGCTCTATGGCGAGGCCTGGCGCGAGCTGCCCCCGCCGGGCGAGCCGGACGTGGAGGGACTGCTCGCAGGGGAGGTCGAGGCGACCGCCCGGCTGCTGGAGTCGCTGATCGCGTCCGGGCAGGCGATGGCGGCGGTCGGAAGCTCGCGCCCGGCCAGCGGCTGCGAGCACCACGCCTCACACGTCTGGGACCAGCTCGCGCTGCGGGGCGCACGGCCGCGGGCCCTCCACGGACTCCAGGTGGGCTACGCGACGGTGTTCGCCATGCGCCTGCAGCAGTTCGCGTTCGGCGGCGGCGTGGAGGTGCCGCGGCGCCCGCAGCCAGTGGCCGAACCGCTCGACGCAGACGCGCGGGCATGGCTCGGCGAGCCTCCGCCGGCGGTGCTCGAGGCGGTCGCCGAGAAGCAGCGCCAGATCGCGACGGTGCCCGACTCCTGGCCTGACGATCCGCGCCGGTGGGCCGGCGTGCGCGCTCGCCTGGCGCCTTCGCTGGCGCGCTTCGATGCGGTCGCCGATGCGCTGCGCCGAGCCGGCATCCCGGACCGGCCGGCGGACTACCTGGGGATCGACGCGGACATGCTGCGCGCCGGGCTGCGCTACGGAGGCCGGCTGCGCTCGCGCTACACGGTCGTCGATTTCCTCGAGGGCCAGGGGCTGCTCGACGAGGCGCTCGACCTGGCGCTCCGCCCCTAGCCGTCCCTCACCAGTGCGCGTGGACGTGCTCGCGAACCAGGCGGTCGTACACGTCGGCGACGCCGTCCAGCTGCTCCCGGCGCAGCGGCGCGAGCCCGGCCGCTGCGGCGTTCTGGCGCACCTGCTCGCCGTTGCGCGCTCCCGGGATCACGGTGCTGACGCCCGGCTGGTCGATGACCCAGCGCAGCGCGAACTGTGCCAGCGTCATCCCTGGATCCAGCAGCCCGGCCAGCTCACGGGCGGCCGCCAGCCCGGTCTCGTAGGGAACCCCCGAGAACGTCTCGCCGACGTCGAATGCCTCCCCGTGGCGGTTGTAGCTGCGATGGTCCTCCGGCGAGAACGTCGTGCGCTCGTCGTAGCGCCCTGACAGCAGGCCCGAGGCCAGCGGCACGCGTGCGATGATCCCGACCCCTGCTTCGCGCGCCGCGGGGAGCACCTCCTCGAGGGGCTTCAGGCGAAAGCAGTTGAGGATGATCTGCACTGTTGCCACGTGGGGGCGGTCGATCGCGAGCAGAGCCTGCTCGCAGGTCTCGACCGAGACCCCGTAGGCGGCGATGTGGCCTTCCCGGACGAGCTCGTCCAGCGCCTCGAACACGGCGTCGTCGCGGTAGACCTCATCGGGGGGGGCAGTGCAGCTGGACGAGGTCGATCCGCCCCATTCCGAGGTTCTCGCGCGAGCGTGCGTTCCACTCGCGGAACGCGGCGGCGTTGTAGTTCTCGGGCAGCTGCTCGACGCGGCGGCCCATCTTGGTCGCGACGAGCACCCCCGGGTGGCGCGCGTGCAGCTCGCCGCAGAAACGCTCGCTTCGCCCGTCGCCGTACACGTCGGCTGTGTCGAAGAACGTGATGCCGGCGTCGATGGCGGCCTCGAGCACGGCGTGCGCGTCCTGGGGGCTGACCTTGCCCCAGTCGGCGCCCAGCTGCCAGGTACCGAGTCCGACGACGCCGACGCCGCGGCCCAATCGCTCGATCCGTCGCTGCTCCATGCGCCGGGCAATCCTCGCAGCTCGCGCGAGCGCGCGAACGCCTGTCGGAGGATGGGTCGGCTCAGCGAACTGCCCGCAACGCCGGATACAGCGCCTGGTAGCGCTTACGAGCGACCCGGTAGGTGGCGATCCACTCCGGTCGGGGCTCGATCGTCTCCTGGGGACGTACCGTCGCCGCAACCGCGGTGGGGACGTCCGGCCAGACGCCGGCCGCGACGCCCCCGAGCAGCGCGGCGCCGAAGGCCGCCGCCTCGTCCACCACGACGCGCTGCAGCGGTATCTCGAGCACGCTCGCGAGGATCCGCAGCCACTCATCGCTGCGGGCGCCGCCCCCTGACACGCGCCCGAGCGCCGCGGGGCCGCCCAGCTCGGAGATCAGCTCAAGCGAGTCGCGCAGCGCGAAGGCGACGCCCTCCAGAAGCGCCCGTACGAGCGCGCCACGGTCGTGTCTGAGGTTGAGCCCCACGTATGCCCCGCGTGCGTCTGGGTCCGCGACGGGCGTGCGCTCGCCGGCCAGATAGGGCAGGAACAGCAGCCCCTCGGTTGCCGCCGGCCAGCGGCTCGCCTCGGCCGTGAGCAGCTCGTAGTCGCCGTCGACGATCGCCCGCAGCCAGCGCAGCGAACCGGCAGCCGACAGCACCACCCCCATCGCGTGCCAGGTGTCCGGCACGGCGTGACAGAAGGCGTGCACGCGCGCTCGCGGGTCAGCGGCGAAGCGGTCGAGCGCCGCGAACACCACACCGGAGGTCCCCAGCACGACCGACACCGGTCCCGGACGCACCACGCCCACTCCGAGCGCGCCCGCAGCCTGGTCGCCGGCGCCGGCGGCAACGGGCACACCGTCGAGGGTCACGCCGCTCACCTGCTCGCTCTCGAGCAGCTCCGGCAGCCAGTTGCGCTCGAGCTCGAGCGCGTCGAGCATCTCGTCGCTCCAGCGCCGCGCCGCCACGTCCAGGAGCAACGTGCCGGAGGCGTCCGCGACATCGGTCGCGTACTCGCCGCACAGGCGCAGGCGGACGTAGTCCTTGGGCAACGCGATCCGGGCGATCCGCGCGAACACGTCGGGTTCGTTGTTGCGCAGCCACAGCAGTTTCGGCGCGGTGAACCCCGGCAGCGCGCGGTTGCCTGTGAGGGCGATGAGCCGCTCTAGCCCGAGCTCGGCCTCGATCTCGGCGCACTCGCCGCCGGTGCGCTGGTCGTTCCAGAGAATCGCGGGACGGAGCACGCGATCACGGGAGTCGAGTGCCACCAGTCCGTGCATCTGCCCCGAGAGACCGATGCCGAGCGGCGAGCCCGCCGCCGCCCGCAGCTCCTCCAGCACGCCGGCCGTGGCGAGCCACCAGTCCTCCGGATCCTGCTCGGCCCAGCCGGGCCTGGGCGTCGACAGCTCGTACCCGGCCTCTGCGGTTGCTACCACGCGCCCCTCGCCATCGAGAGCGAGTCCCTTGACGGCGGTCGTACCGACGTCGAGCCCGAAGACGCTCACATTCGTCTCAGGCGCGCGGCCCGAGCGTCAGGCGCCCAGCGCCGCATATACGAGCTCGTAGGCAGACACCGCGTCCTTGCGCGCCTGCGCTTCCCGCAACGCCTCGTCGTCGATCCTCGCGGCGACCGAGTCGATGAAGTTCCAATGGATGACCGACCGCCTCACCGCCCCGATCTGGTCCTCCGTATATGGGTACAGGTCCAGGCCGAGTCGTTCCCCGTCCTTGCCGTAGCCGCACCGGCGCAGCTCGAGGGCCAGCTCGAGCGTCTCCATGAACGCGGTGGTGCCGAGCATGTTGTCGTCGTCGAAGGTCCCCCACCCGGAGTTGCCGTGTTGGTGGCCGAGGAGCCCCTCCGAGTGCAGCAGGGCGGCGTACTCCGGGAGGTGCTCGCCGTTCATCAGCAGGTGCTGCCAGTCCATGTTGATCTGGACGTTGTCGAGGCCCTCCGCGCGCAGCTTGCCGGCGACGTACAGGGTCATGCCCATGTTGCGCATCAGGATCTTCATCGCCGGCTCGGAGTTCTTGTGCTCCAGGAACAGCTTTACCCCATGCTGTTTGCAGATCCCCGCCGCCTCGCCCACGCCCTCTATCAGCCAGCGCCACGAATCCACATACGGGGTCTGGAACGGGTAGTTGTAGCCCTCGACCCCCGGCCAGATGATCATGTTCGCGCCCAGCGACCCGGCGAACTCGGCTCCCTCGCACACGATCCTCCGAGCCTCTGCGCGAACGTGTGGGTCGGGATTCACGAGGCCGCCGCGGCCGAAACGTGGGTCGAGGTGAAGGCCCCCGGCGATGCAGTAGATGTCGTGTCCCGCAAGCGCGTCGCGAACGTCGCTCAAGTTCTCGTGTGAGAGCTCCTGCGGATAGTGGAACTCGTACCCGTCGATCAGGCCGCCGAGGCCCTCGACCGCTCGATGCACCTTTGCGGCCACGGGTTCTGCGTCGTAGGCATGCGCCGGCTGGTAGCCGCCCGGGACGAAGCGCGTGATCATCGGCCCGAAGGCCCAGATGCCGAGGCTGGTCTTCATTGTCGGACCTCCGTGGGTGCGTTCGTTTCGGCGCTCTTGTAAAGCGCCGCGATCGTGCGCGCCTGTCCGAGCGCGTCCCCTCGGCCGAAGCGCGGCGCGCGCTCGCCGGCGACGGCCGCCGCGAAGTCCTCGAGCTCGCACGCGTAGGGGTTCAGGGGCTCGATGGCGATGCGCTCGAGCGTACCGTCCTGCCGGAGCTCGATGGCGGGGGCGCGGGCGTGCCAGGGGTCGTCCAGCCAAAGGACGCCGTCCGTGCCCGCAACCTCGAGCTCGTCGCGCGCAGCCACGTCGAGCCCGCAGTCGATCGTCCCAAGTACCCCGTCGGCGAAACGTAGCCACGCGACGAGGCGAACGTCGACGCCGTCCCTCCCGGGGACCAGCTGGGCGCTGACTTCCAGCGGCTCGCCCGCGAGCAGTCTGGTGGCGCTCACGCAGTAGCACCCGACGTCCATCAGTGCCCCCCCGTCCAGCGCCGCCTGCATGCGGATGTCGTCGGCGCGCTCGAGCAGGAACGAGAAGGAAGCGCGGATCAGGCGCAGGTCGCCGACCCGCTCGAGCAGCTCGACGAGTCGGCGCGCCTGAGGGTGATGTCGCCACATGAACGCCTCGGCAAGCACGAGGCCGGCACCGTCGGCGACGTCGAATGCATGGACGACCTCCTCCGGTCGCCGCGAGAAGGGCTTCTCGCACAGCACATGGCGTCCGGCGTGCAAAGCGCGCACCGACCACTCGGCGTGGAGGGAGTTGGGGAGCGCGATGTAGACCGCCTCCACCTCGGGGTCCGCGAGCAGAGCCTCATAGGAGCCGTGTGCCCGAGGGATGTCCAGCGCCTGGGCCTGGGCTTCGGCGCGCTCCGGCTCGCGCGAGCCGATGGCGACCACCTGGACATCGGGTGTTGCTCGGGCTCCCGCGACGAGCAGCTCGTTGATCCGGGCGGTCGAGAGCAGTCCGAGCTTCACCGCGGGCCATCTTATGGCGCCGTCCGCCGCGGCCGCGATAGCGCGGGGTGTAGGAGGTGACTCAGGCCGCAGCCGTGCGGCCGAGGCTCTCGACGTACGGGCCGAGCAGCCGTGCGACGGAGGCGGCGCTGAGGGCCGCGGGCCCTTTCGGGAGAGCTGCGTAGCTGATCGCCAGGCGCACCAGGCACTCGCTCATCAGCTCGGCGTCGTCGTCGCGCATCACCGGCCAGCCCGAGCGCAGCAGCCGCGTGAGCCGCGCCGAGCAGCGCTCGAGCAGGGGCTCGCCGTGGGTGGTCATCAGCGTCAGCAGCTCGGCTGCTCCGTCGGCGCTGACGACGGCTCGGATCAGGGGGTTCTCCGCGGCCGCCGTGAGATACACGTCGAAGGCGGCCGCGAGCGCCTCGGCGGGCTCGTCGCGGTTGTCGTGGACGGCCCGCTCGACGGCGTCCAGCAGGTTGTCGGCTTCGCGCAGCACGAGCGCCTGGGCGAACTCGTCACGGGAGCCGAACTCCTTGTAGAGGGTCTGGCGGCTGACCCCGGCGGCAAGCGCCACGTCGGCCATCGTGACGTCCGACCAGCGACGGTGGCCGAGCTCGTCGCGGGCGGCGTCGAGCAGGCTGCTGCGCAGCAGCTCCCGGGCGGCTACGGGGTAGGGCTGGCGTTCTGCCGACGCTGCCACCGGCGGCTTCCCCACGCGGGGGTCAGGGCCCTTGGGGTGCTTTGCGGGAGGCGGCGTACTCCCGGTTCTGGGCGCGCTCACCCCGGATCTGCACGGCGATGTAGATGATGATCACGATCACGACCACCTGGATCCCGATGAAGGTGGCGGCGAGCCCGAAGGTCTTCGCGAAGGCTTCGCTGGCGGCAAGGACCATCGCTGGGAGCCTAGCAATCGCCTCCCACGGGCGGGTGTCGTAGCCTTGGGACCCTGCCCCGGCGAAGCCCGCGGGGCGACGGCGCACTGGAGAGGTGCCGGAGCGGTTGAACGGGCGCGACTGGAAATCGCGTAACGGGGGTCAACCTCGTTCGAGGGTTCGAATCCCTCCCTCTCCGTTGTTCGCCGGCCCCCGGAGTCGGCGGCCGTGAAAGGCGGCGGGCTAGACTTCCACCCCCTGCGCCCGTAGCTCAGCTGGATAGAGCGTCGGTCTACGGAACCGAAGGTCAGAGGTTCGAATCCTCTCGGGCGCGCTCTGAGGGTGCCGCGTTGGGGCGGGCATCTCGCGCCTTGGGTCGGAT